>Ga0111539_10011487_pt1 | contig 11115 bp, 4 predicted proteins | sample RhiMethybrSRZTD1_FD_79667 | JGI IMG/M metagenome (GOLD analysis project Ga0111539, IMG submission 79667) | Populus rhizosphere microbial communities from Tennessee, USA - Rhizosphere MetaG P. TD hybrid SRZTD1 (version 2) (version 2) | ecosystem: Host-associated > Plants > Roots > Rhizosphere >... | reverse complement strand
CGTGGCCTCCGTCCTCGACCGCCTGGAGCAGACGGGGCAGGGCGGGCGCACGCTGGTGGCGGTGGTGGGCGACCACGGCGAGAGCCTGGGCGACCACGGCGAAGAGACGCACACCATGTTCGTGTACGAGAGCGCGCTGCGCGTGCCCTTCATCCTCTGGCGGCCGGGGCTGCTGCCCGCGGGGCGCGTGGTGCGGGAGCCGGTGCGCTCCACCGACCTGGCGCCCACGCTGCTGGAGCTGCTGGGCGTGGCCGCCCCGCCCATGCCCGACGGGCGCAGCCTGGTGCCGCTCATCGAGGGACGGCCGGCCGGGGCCGTGCCCCCGCTCTACGCCGAGACGCTGCTGCCCCAGCTCTACATGAACTGGGCCCCGCTGCGCAGCCTGCGCGACGAGCGCTGGAAGCTCATCGAGGCCCCGCGGCCCGAGCTCTACGACCTGGCCAGCGACCCGCGGGAGGAGACGAACCTCTTCGCGCGCGAGCCCCGCACGGCGGCCGCGCTGCAGTCCGCCCTGGCCGCCCTGACCGGACCCGGGGGCGGGGCCATGAGCACGGCCCGCCTGGACCGCGAGGCGCTGGAGAAGCTGGCCGCCCTGGGCTACGTGGGCGGGGGCGCGGACAGCGCGCCGCCCCCGGCGGGGGCGCTGGCCGACCCGAAGGACATGATCGCGGTGTTCAACCGCCTGCGCCAGGCCAACACCGCCGTGCGTGACCGCCGCTTCCCCGAAGCCCTGGGCCTGCTGCAGGACGCGCTGCGCCGCGACCCGCGCAACGCCTTCGCGCGCATGGTGATGGGCAGCGCGGAGATGGGCCAGGGACACTACGCGGAGGCCGCCGCCTGGTTCCGGCGCTACCTGGAGCTGGTGCCCACCAGCGCCTACGCGCACCACTGGATCGCCATCTGCCACCTGCGCCAGGGCCAGCGCGAGCAGGCCCTGCGGGAGGCGGACGCGGTGCTGGCCCTGGACCCGCACTTCACCGACGCCCGCGTGCTGAAGGGCGGCCTGCTGGCCGCGCGCGGCGACTACGCGGCCGCGCTGCTCGAGCTGCGGGCGGCGGTGGACGCCGATCCGGCCAAGCCCTCGCTGCGCCTCGACCTGGCCAAGGTGCTGGCCGAGGCCGGCCGGCCCGCGGAGGCGCAGGCCGAATACGAGGCCGCCCTGCGCGCGCAGCCCGACTTTGCGCCGGCCCTGGTGGGCCTCGGCCGGCTGCAAGCCGGCCAGAAACAGTGGCCCCAGGCCCGGGCCGCGTTCACCCGCGCCCTGGAGCTGGACGCGGCCTCGGCGGAAGCCCGCTACAACCTGGGCCGCGTCCTGGAAGAAGAAGGCGACGCGGCCGCCGCCCGCGCCGAGTACGATCGGGTGGCCCGATCACCCGGTCCCCCCGAAGTCCAGGCCGCGGCGCGGGCCGCCCTCGCCCGCCTTTCGAAGTAGGCCGCCTGGGCCCAAAAAAAGGGGCTGCCCCAAAGGGGGCAGCCCCAGCGAAAACGCCGGACGTCGCTACAGGCCGTACAACTGCAGCCCGAACGTCACGGAGAGGAACACCGCCATCTGCTCGCGCGTGACCGGGTCCTGCGGGCAGTACCGAGGCGGGTTGGTGCTGCATCCGGTCACCACGCCGCGCCGCACCAGCTCCTCGATCCAGCGGCAGAACGGGGACGAGGCCGGCACGTCGGTGAAGACCGGCGTGCCGCAGGCCGGCGGGTTGAGCGTCGGGTCCAGCGTGCGCAGCACGAAGATCGACATCTGCTCGCGAGTGACCGGGCTCTGCGGGCAGTACCGCGGCGGGTTGGTGCTGCAGCCGCTCACCACACCTCGCGTGGACAGCTCCTCGATGAACTTGCAGAAGGGGCTGGTCTCCGCGACGTCGCCGAAGACGTTGGGCGGCGCGCAGGCGGGCGGCTGGTAGCCCGCGCCCTCCTTGGACACGAGCACGAAGGCGGCCATCTGCTCACGGGTGGTGGCGGTGCCCGGGCAGTACTGCCCGGCCGCACAGCCGCCCGTGACGCCCTTGTGGAACAGGGTCTCGACGAAGCGATAGAACGGGTTGGCGGCCAGCACGTCGGTGAAGCTGTCTCCCACGTGCAGCGTCCACGTCTTGGCCGTGGACGTCGGCGTGACCGTCTCGGTGATGGTGCTGTCCCAGTGGGCCGTCGGCCGTGCGCCGCTGATGTTGACCGCGTAGCAGTCGCCGGCCGTGGTGCAGTTCTGCTCCCCCGAGGCGGGGATGCTGCCGTAGGACGCCGAGGCGTCGGTGATGGTGTAGGTGGGCCCGACCGGACCGGTGAACGCGCTCATCGCGCCGGTGAGGGCCAGGGCCTGGGCTCCGGTGTTGCGCCACGTCGGCGACACCGCCGCCGTCTCGCCCACCTGCAGCACTCCGTTGCCGCCGCCGTCGACGGCCAGGGCCACCGGCGCCGCGGACTGGACGGGCCCGGTGGTGCAGGAGCCGGGGAAGCGGTACGTGATGTCGTCGATCCAGACCCCGACGTCGGAGACCGAGTCGTCGGACGCGAACCGGAAGCGCAGGAGGACGTCGCGCGTCGCGAAGTCCGCCATGTCCACCCGGACCTCCTGGAAGGCCCCGTTGTCGCCCGACCAGGCCAGGCGGCCCGCCAGCGGGCTGGCGAAGTCTTCGCTGATCGTCCTGGTGTACGGAGTCTGCGTGATGCGGTTGGCGTTGGCCGGAACCGGCCCCTGGGCGGCCAGGATGTCGGTCCAGGCCGTCCCGTCGAGCGAATATTCGAGCACGGCACCGTCGTAGCCGGTGGGCGGGCTGGCCGGGGCCTCGGTGTTGTACCGGAGCCAGAAGGACAACACGAAGCCGGCCGGGACGTTGCCGGCCGACACCGTGGCCAGCCGCTGGTCGGTCACCACGTCGGGATCGGCCACGAACCAGGCGTGTGTGGGTGAGTGCGACGCCGTGGTCACGATGCCCCACAGGTTGGTGCCCGTGCCGCCGGCGTTGGTCCAGAAGTCACCGCCGTTCTCCACGTTGTCGGTGACGGTCGCGCTCAGGCCGCGGGGCACGCCGCTGCGCTCGGTGAGGTTCGTGTCCTCGTTGCCGCTGTTGCACAGGCCGGAGCCGTTGCTGGTGCTGTCCTCCGCCCGCACGACGTAGTAGTAGCGCGTGCCCGACTGCACGTTCACGTCCTGGAACGTGAGGGCGTCCACGCAGCTCTCGAGCAGGCTCGCCGCGTTGGGCGTGAAGCCCGGGGTGAGCGAGCGGTAGACGTTGTACTTGACGGTGCTGGACGGGCAGGACGCCGTCGCCGCCGCCCAGGCCACGTTCAGCGCACACGAGCTGGTGCCGGCCGAGGTCACGGAGGTCACGCCCGCGAACACCGGCGGCAGCGTGCACTGGCCGGTGGCCGTGGCGTCGTCGCAGTTGCTGAAGCCGGACTCCGACCCGGCGGCGTCGACGAACGTCACCTCGTAGGCGTACGTGGTGCCGCCGGACACCGTGGTGTCGTTGAACGAGTTGGTGGGCACGTTGGAGGCCAGCAGGATGTAGTTGGGCTGCGGGCAGGCGCCCACCGCGCGGTACACCTTGTAGCTGGCCGCCGTCGGCTCCGCCGTCCACGTCAGGGCGATCACGTTGGGCGCGGTGGCCGTGGCCACCAGGTTGGTCGGACCCGCCGCGGGCACGGGCGTGGCCGTGAGGCAGGTGCTGGTGCGCGAGAAGCAGGCCGAGGAGGCGCCGGCGGCCACCACGTTGTAGGCGTAGGGCCGGCCGTTCACCACCTGCGTGTCCGTGTAGGTGAGGGCCGTGACCTCGGCCACCAGGACCTTGCCGAAGTTGCAGCCGGCGAATCCTTCGCCGCGGAACACCCAGTAGCGGGTGGCGCCGGCCACCGCGTTCCAGCTGAGCTGCACCTGGTTGTTGCCGGGAGTGGCGGTGACGGTGGGCGCGGTCGAGGGGCCGGTCGCGCAGCCGCTGTTGGTGGGCGCGGGCGTGGCGCAGGCGATGTTGTGGCGGTTGAAGGCGGCGAAGAGCGCCGTCATGTGCGGCGTGCCGTCGGCCAGGTTGCCGTTGTCGTCATCGGCCGTGAGCCACTGCATGTAGCCGTTGGTGGCGCCGCAGCCGTCCGAGGCGCCGCCGCACGTGCACGAGTGCCAGGCGCCGATGAGCCCGCTGCCCTGGTAGAAGACCTTGTTGCCGATCAGGAACGACGACTGGCTGTCCAGGTTGAAGGGCGGGGCCGGCAGGTCGCGGGCCACGAAGTCCCAGGCCGCCTGGCGCGCGGGCGCGGCGGCGCAGTGCACCTGCCGGCCGCAGGGCCCGCCGCCCGAGAGACAGGAGGTGCAGACGAAGCCGGTGGGCGTGTCGGGCGTGTTGGGAACGTGTTTGGCGAAGTCCGAGTCGCGGACGCCCGAGCAGTCGGTGTCGCAGTGCAAGGCGCCGTTCTGGTCCTCGTTCACGTTGAACCCCGTCCCGTCGGCGGTCATGCCGCAGCCGTCGTCCAGGGTCTGGAAGAAGCCGTGGCCCACGCAGGAGGCCTGCAATCGGTAGATGGCCGCGATGTCCGCGTAGCCCTCGCTCGAGTTGGAGAGGTTGCCGCCGGTGTCGTTGTCGTCCATGCCGTGGCCCCACTCGTGGTCGAACACGGCCGCGATCTCGCCCGTGTTCCGGCATCCGCCGCCCGAGCGGTAGAAGTTCACCGAGGTGCCGTCCCAGAACGCGTTGCAGGTGATGGGGATGTTCACGTTGGCGGTGAGCTGCGCCTGCAGCCAGGCGTTGGCGGGCAGCCACCCGCGCGCCTGCTCCTTGATCTTGTTCGTCTCGAAGAAGCAGGAGCGCGAGGCGGAGGTGTTGCCGGGGCCGCCGAAGCCGGGAGTGACGCAGTCGTGGTCCGTGGGGCCGCCGCCGAAGTCGAGCGTCCCGTTCGTCGAGCTGAGGCTGATGGCGCCGCAGTTGTCGTTGATGCGTACGAACTGGCCGTTGAGCGTGCTGGTGGCCGTGCCGCTCGTGTAGTTGTACACGCCCGCCGAGTTGGCGAAGTTGTTGGGCGCGCCGAACCCGGTGTCCGCGAAGGGCATGGGCGTGCCGGGCTGCATGGTGCCGCACGTCTGCGGCGTCGGGCAGACCTCGGTGTTGGTGAGCGGGAAGACGCCGCCCAGGATCCGCTTGGCGACGTAGTTGTTCTTGTCCTCGAAGGCGATCACCTCGGCGGTGTTCGCGTCCACCATCACCTCCCAGCGCGCCTGTTCGGGCGGGCGCTGGAAGACGAACGTCCACACCAGGCGGTGGCCGTAGCCGCTGCCGATGGGCCCGGCGAAGGCCTCGCCGTTCTGGAACTCGGGCGGGGCGAAGGGCACCACCTCGAGCTGGGGCTTGCCGACCAGCAGGTCCTGGGCCGTGCGGCCGCCGGCGAAATCGTAGCCGGCGTCCAGGGCCTCCTCGGCGCCGATGCGGGCAGTGGTGTCGATGTGCACGTTGCCCCAGACCTCGGTGCCGATGACCACCAGGTTGCCGTGGCTGATGGCGGCCACCAGGTGCCCGTAGCGCACGGGCACGCCCTTGACGACCTGGGGAATCGTGACGTGCCAGAGGTCATCGCTCGCGCGCGCGGCGCGCGCGGGCCCGAGCTGGGCCACGTCCACGCCCAGCAGCTCGGCGTGCGTGCGGACGAACTGGGACACGAGGTCGGCGACCGCGCGATCGTCGACGGCGGTCACGGCGCGGCCCAGCCGTCGTGACACGTCGGCCTGGGTGACGCGGTTGGAGGCCCCGTCGCCGGGGATGAGCGGGAACAGGCCGATGACGTTGGTGGCCGCCCCGGAGCGCGGGTCGATGAAGGCCGAAGGTGGGTGGCTCCCGGCGTGGAGCGCCAGGAACGACTCCCAGGCGGCGCGGTTGGGGAGCTGCGCCAGCGCGGTCGCCAGCGGCACGTTGGAGCTGCTGATCGTCAGCTCCGGCCGGAAGAACTCCTTCTGTTCGAGCGGCGTCGCGCGGTCCTTGGGAACGACCGCGAAGCTCGGCGCCGCCGGCGCCACGAGGACGCAAGCGGTGAGAGCGCCTGCCATCCGGACCATCACCCGGCTCGTTCGCGTCATGCCGCCTCCAGGTATGGGGAATTCCGAGGTGTGGGACGGTACTTCCCCCGCGATCCGAACGCAACCCCTTCCGCGCGCAAAAAAAGGGCGCCCCCGGGGGGGCGCCCTTGAGTCACGAAACGGCTGATCGCTAGAACCGGAAGCGGACGCCCAGTTCGGCCTGGCGGTTGCTGTTGCGGATGATCTGCGTCGGTGAGCCGAAGGCCGAGTCCGGGTACACGTTCTGGTAGAAGTCGGCGTCGAAGTTGGCGTGGTTGGTCAGGTTGAAGACTTCGCCCAGGATCTCCACCGACTTGTCGCCGCCGAACTTGAAGATCTTCGACAGCCGCACGTCGGCCGAGAAGAAGGCCAGGCCGCCGGTGCCGCCCTCTTCCGTCACCTGCTCGGGGCCGATGCGGAACGAGTTGCGGTCGAACGGCCGGCCGGTGGCCGGGTTGATGGCGCGCACCGCGTTGCGGAGGCCGGCCAGCCCTTCCAGCGCGTTGAGCGGCTTGCCGGTGTTGCCCTGCACCGCGGTGGAGATCTGGAAGTCGGCCGGCAGCTGGAACACCCCGCCCAGCGTGAAGCGGTGGCGGAGGTCGTTGGGCGCGAACCCGAAGTCGGCTTCCCAGTTGGCGTTCGTGATGTCGGACGGCTGGGAGCCGAAGTCGTTGCCGATGTTCTTGGCCGTGCTCCAGGAGTAGGTCGCGATGAGCGAGGTCTTGGCCGTGCGGTACTTGGCCGTCAGGTAGACGGCGTCGTACTTCGAGTGGCCGCTGTTGCCCTCCACGATGTAGGCCGCGTGCGCCGGATCGAACTGCCCGGCCGGCGAGATGCGGGTGTTCACGTTCTGGGCCGTGTTGATCCTCCAGCGATGGATCTCGTCGTTGCCCTTGGCGTGCACGTAGTCGAGGTCGAAGGCCAGCTGGTTCCCGGCCTGCCACGAGAGGCCGGCGTTCCACTGGTCGGACGAGGGCTGCACCAGGTCGGGCGACGTCAGGCGGATGGTCTGCCCGGCGAAGCTCGGGTCCAGGAAGCTGTTGCGGATGGCCTCACGGTTGGCGGTGTACTGGGCGGGCGTGAAGGCCGGCGGCGAGGCCGAGACGAAGAACGTCGGGCTGCTCACCTGGCTCCAGTACTCGTAGAGCGTGATGTTCTGGAAGATCTCGTCGTAGTAGCGGCCGTAGCCGCCGCGCGCCACCAGCTTGGCGTCGCCCCTGATGTCGTAGGCGAAGCCCACGCGGGGACCGATGTTGTTCTTGTCGGTCTGGCGGTCGGCGTTGTACCCGAGCTCGACCAGCTTGCGGCGGGCCACCGTGTCGAAGCGGTTGCTGTAAGGGCCGGTCTGCACCTCGTAGCGCAGGCCCAGGTTGAAGGTCAGCCGCGCGCTCGGCTTCCAGTCGTCCTGGAGGTAGCCGGCCACGTAGGTCCACTGGTCGTCGAACTCGTTGTTGCCCGCCGAGCCCGAGAAGAAGTCGGGGATGGCGTTCAGGTACGAGTTCAGGTCCGTGCCCCGCGAGTCGAAGAAGGTGAACGAGCCGTAGAGGGTGGGCACGAAGAAGCCGCCGAAGTGGGAGCTGATCAGCTCGGCCCCGACCTTGAAGTCGTGGTCGCCGCCCCAGTTCTCCTTGCGGAAGGAGAAGTCGTCGCGCACCTGGATGCGCTTCTGGATGGTCTGCTGCGGCGTGTTCAGGTTGGCCCCGAACACGAAGCTGGGCGTGGTGATGGCCGGGTTGTTGGGGTCTTCGGCCGTGATGTTGTTCTCGAAGTGCTGGAAGAGCACCAGGAACTCGTTCACCTTGCTGCTGCCCAGGAGGGTGGTGTCCTTGATGATGCCGGAGTGGATCTTGTTGCTGTTCGTCGCGCCGGCGCTGGCCAGGACGTTGCCGCCGATGAAGTCGTGCTCGCGGCTCTGGTCCTCCAGCGAGTAGCGCATGATCAGGTGGTTGTTGTCGCCGGCCTGGGCGTCGATCTTGGCCGTGAGCAGGTTGTTGCGGAAGGGCTGGGCGAAGCTGCCTTCTTCGGCCGGCAGGGCGCCGCTGGTGTCGACGGTGACGGAGTCGTCACGCTGGTTGCGCTCATAGGCCAGGAAGAAGTGGGCCTTGTCCTTGCGGATGGGACCGCCCACCGAGCCGCCGAACTGGAACTGCTTGAAGTCCGGCTTTTCCAGGCCCTGCTGGTCCTGGAAGAAGGTCAGGGAGTTCAGGGACTCGTTGCGGCCGAACCCGAACAGGCTGCCGTGCACGTCGTTGGTGCCGCTCTTGGTGATCACGTTCACCACGCCGCCCGTGGAGCGGCCGAACTCGGCCGTGGTGCGGTTGGTGGTGATCTTGTACTCCTGGATGGCTTCGGCCGTGAACTGCTGCAGCAGGCCGTGCACCACGCCGTCGTTGTTGTCGCCGCCGTCCACGTTGACGATGACGTTGCGGCCGGTGGCACCGCCGTAGCTGATGCCGCCCACCTCGGTCTTGGTGGGGTCGTAGTAGTTGGACGGGCGGGTGCCCGGGACCAGCAGCGAGAGGTCCTGGAACTTGCGCCCGTTGAGCGGGATGTTCTCCACCATGGCGGAGGTGATCACGTCGCCCACGTCGGAGGTGGTGGTCTCGACCAGCGGCACCTCCCCCGTGACGGTGATCGTGTCGGCCAGGCCGCCGACCTTCATGTCGAAGTCGACCGTGGCCTGGCTGTCCACCTGGATGGTGACGCCCTGGCGGACCTGGGTGGAGAAGCTCGACAGCTCGGCCGTGATGTCGTACTTGCCGGCCGGCAGCGAGCCGATGTGGTACGTGCCGTTGGCACTCGACGTCGTGCTGCGCACGAGGCCGGTGTTGGCGTTCTTGGCCGTAATGGTCGCGCCGGGCACGGCCGCCTTCTGGTCGTCGAGCACGCGACCGTCGATGTCGCCCGTTCCTGTCTGCGCCCAGAGCGCGGGCGCGGACACGAGGCCGAGCGCGGCGACCAGCGTGGCCGCCCGCGTCAGCCGGTACAGCAACCTCATACACACCTCCTCAATGGAGTAATCCGCCTGCGGCCTGACGTAAACGAGCCGTGTCCGACTGGCAGTTCCACGGCCTTGGCCTGTTTCGATCGCTTTTACGTGAGCAAAACATATGCCCCGCGCGAGCAGGGTCCGCCGATCGCCACAAACCACTTTGCTGCAACGTGTTGAAGGGCGTCGAATGGATGTTCAAAGGAGTGGTTGCGGCAGCCGATCCAAGAGGCCGCCCGTCGCGATCCAAAAACTCGTCGCCGCCGGGGAGGCGTGGAGCGCGTGCTATGATGCGCGCCGCTTCCGCCCCGGATACTCAATAAAATGGACGTCGTCACCGCCGAGGACGTGCTGGCCGTCGCACCAGGGGGCGAGCTCCACACCTCGGTGGGCGCCATCGTCACCCCCTGGGCCCGCGAGCTGGCCGCGTCACGGCGGGTGCAGATCACGGTGCGCGCGCCGGCCGCGCCCCCGGCCGAGGTCGCCCTCGGCGCCGACCACGGCGGCTTCGCGCTCAAGGAAGAGCTGAAGGCGCAGCTCGAGAAGAAGGGCGTGCGCTTCCGCGACCTGGGCACCTTCTCCAAGGACCCGGTCGACTACCCCGACGTGGCGCTGGCCGTGGCCCAGGCCGTGCGCGGCGGCCAGGCCCGCCTGGGCATCCTCATCGACGGCGCCGGCCTGGGCTCGGCCATGGCCGCCAACAAGGTGCCGGGCGTGCGCGCCGCTCCCTGCCAGGACGCCGACGCCGCCCGCAACGCGCGGGAGCACAACGACGCCAACGTCCTCACGCTGGGCGCGCGCTTCGTGGACGGCGCGCGCATGCAGGAGATCGTGGACGTCTTCCTGGCCTCCTCCTGCAGCGAGGAGCGCCACGCCCGCCGGGTGGAGAAGATCACCGCCATCGAACGCCAGTATTCTTCGGGCGGCGAGCGGCGGAAGTGAATCCGCAGAACTTGGGGGTCTGGGGGCGAAGCCGCGAAGCGGCGGTAAGCCCCCAGTGCGGCGATGCGGGCTTTGCCCGCATCGCATAGCATAAAGCCCCATGAGCGATCCGCGGCTGGTCGACAGCATCGTGCGGGCCGTGCTGGCCCAGCTGCACGTGGAGGAGCCGCCCTGCGGCTGCCACGCCGCGCCCGGCGGCTGCTGCCCCGACCGCATGGGCTACCTGGTGCACCAGGGCGCCGACCGCTTCGGCCTGCAGGCCGGCACCGTCTACCCGCGCGAGATCGCGCGCCTCATCGACCACACGCTGCTCAAGCCCGAGGCCACGCGCCAGCAGATCGAGACCCTGTGCCGCGAGGCCCGCGAGCACGGCTTCGCCACCGTATGCGTGAACCCGGGCTGGGTGCCGCTCTGCGCCCAGCTCCTGCGCGGCAGCGACACGCGGGTGTGCACCGTGGTCGGCTTCCCGCTGGGGGCCACCCTGCCCGAGGTCAAGGCCTACGAGGCGGCGCGGGTGACCGCGGAGGGAGCCTGCGAGGTGGACATGGTGATGGCCATCGGCGCGCTCAAGTCGGGCGACTACCGCTCCGTGGAGCGCGACGTGGCGGCGGTGGTGGAGGCCAGCCACCGGGGCGGCGCCCTGCTGAAGGTGATCATCGAGACGGCCCTGCTCAGCGAAGAGGAGAAGGTGAAGGCCTGCGTGATCGTGCGCGCGGCCGGGGCCGACTTCGTGAAGACGTCCACCGGGTTCGCCTCCGGCGGGGCCACGGCGGAAGACGTGGCCCTCATGCGCCGCGTGGTGGGGCCCGACATCGGGGTGAAGGCGGCCGGGGGCGTGAAGGACCTCAAGTCGGCCCAGGCCATGATCCAGGCCGGGGCCGACCGCATCGGGGCCAGCGTGGGCGTGAAGATCGTGCAGGAGAGCCGCGGCGCGGCACCGGCGGCCGGCGCGGCGAGCGGCGGCTACTGAGCGACCCCGTCCACCTGGGGCCGGTCCTCCCCCACCAGCGCACCCAGCCCGCCTTCGACCTCTTCCTCATCTTCGCCGGGGCCAACATCGTGGCCACCACACTGGTCACCGGGGCCAGCCTGGCCGGCTCCTTCGCGCCGCGCACGGCGCTGCTGCTCATCGTGGGCGGCGTGCTCCTGG
>Ga0111539_10011483_pt1 | contig 11116 bp, 12 predicted proteins | sample RhiMethybrSRZTD1_FD_79667 | JGI IMG/M metagenome (GOLD analysis project Ga0111539, IMG submission 79667) | Populus rhizosphere microbial communities from Tennessee, USA - Rhizosphere MetaG P. TD hybrid SRZTD1 (version 2) (version 2) | ecosystem: Host-associated > Plants > Roots > Rhizosphere >... | reverse complement strand
GATTTGCCGCTTCCGTACAACGGGTCACTTCATGTTCCGCGGTCTCTTCATAACCGGGACAGACACTGACGTTGGAAAGACAACCGTTGCCGCGGCGCTGATGCACCGCTATCGCGGACTTAAATCTCTGAAATATTGGAAGCCGATCCAGACGGGCATCGAACTGAGCGACGACACCGTCACCGTGGAAAAACTGGGCGCTTGCAGCCAGAACGAACTGCATCTCGCCGGTACTCGACTGCCGAGACCTGTTGCGCCCTACCTGGCGGCAGAACTTGCGGGAATGCGCCTTGCGATTTCGGACCTGCTCATGCCGGGAATGAACGAGCCCGATTCAGTGCGGTGGGTTGCGGAGGGAGCCGGCGGCGTTCTGGTGCCTATTAATGAATCGGAGTCCATGGTTGATCTCATGTCTGCGATGGGAATGCCCGTACTCGTCGTCGCCCGCTCCTCGCTGGGAACGATCAATCACACGCTCCTGACAATAGAGTTGCTGCGCCGATGTAAGCTCGATCTTGCAGGGGTTGTGATGGTGGGTGACAAAAATGAGCCCAACCGCAAAGCCATTGAACAATTTGGCTCCGCGTCTGTGATTGCGGAACTGCCGTATTTCGCGGCACTCACACCAGAAACCCTTGGCCGCTGGGCAACGTCGGAGTTTGATACCCAGGGCGAGCTGGCGCGCTACTTCAAATGACAAAACCCGTGAATCTCACCAGCCGAGATCTGGCCTGCATGTGGCATCCGTACACGCAGATGAAAACGGCGCCCGATCCGCTGCCGATCGTCCGAGGAGAGGGCATATATCTTTACACCGAAGATGGGCGCCGTCTGCTCGATGGCATCTCATCGTGGTGGGTCAATATCCACGGGCACGCGCATCCTGCTTTGAATGCCGCGCTCACGGCCCAGGCTGCAAAGCTCGAGCACGTTCTCTTCGCGGGAGCGACTCACGAACCTGCGGTTGAGCTGGCAGAGCAGCTGATATCGATACTGCCGCCGGGACTTACTCGCATTTTTTATTCGGACAACGGATCGACGGCCGTTGAAGTTGCGCTGAAGATGGCGTGGCAATACTGGCAGAACCACGGCCAACCGCAGCGGCGCGATTTCGTCGCGTTGCATCACGCCTTCCACGGCGATACTGTCGGCGGGATGTCACCGAGCGAAGTGACAGGTTTTTCGAAACCTTTCGAGGGATTGCTGTTTCCAGTACAACGTGCGCATGCCCCCTACTGCTATCGCTGTCCTCTGGGATTAAAGCGTTCCGAGTGCGCCATCGACTGCCTGGGAGATCTCGAACGCGTGCTCGCAGAACGCCGTGACTCCGTCGCCGCAGTAATCGTCGAGCCAATGCTTCAGGCCGCGGGCGGCATGATCGTCTGGCCGCCGGAATTCCTATCTGGAGTGCGGCAATTGTGCGACCGTTACGGCACATTGATGATTGCGGACGAAATTCTTACAGGCTTCGGGCGAACCGGCCGGATGTTCGCCTGCGAGCATGCGTCCGTGAGCCCGGATCTGGTCTGTCTTTCAAAGGCGCTGACCGGCGGTTATCTCCCGCTGGCAGTCACCGCCGCCACAGAGCCGATTTACAGCGCCTTCCTCAGTGACGACCGTACGAAAGCGTTCTTTCACGGGCATTCCTACACTGCGAACCCTCTCGGTTGCGCTGTCGCCCTCGCAAGTTTGTCTATTTTTCGCACGGAGGGAACTCTCGACCGCATCAGGGTTCTCGAAAAGCAGTTTCGCGAACGCCTGGAGTCCCTTCGGACGATTGCGATCGTCGGTGACGTCCGAGGTATCGGTGGGATTGCAGCAATTGAACTGGAGAGAACCGGTGGTTACTTCGACTCGATTGGACCCAGGCTGTATGACGCGTTTTTGAGACGCGGCCTTCTGCTGCGTCCGCTCGGGAGTATCCTTTACTTCATGCCCCCGTATGTAATCACGGAGCAGGAAGTAGACTGGGCATTCGATCAGATCGCCGATGTACTCCGCGAAGTGGATGCTGTATGAGGATCGTCAGCGTTGCGTCCGCGATCCCCGAGCACAGCTCGTCCAACGGTGAGATCGAGGCTCGTCTTGGGCTGGAACCGGGATGGATTGAGCGGCGAACCGGAATTCTTCGACGTCCGACGGCAGCGCCAGAGGAGGCCACGTCGGACCTTGCGATTCGGGCTGCCAACGGGCTGCTCCGGAATTCCGAAATTCATCGGCGCGATATCGGACTCCTGCTGCTGGCAACCAGTACACCCGATCATCTGCTACCGCCGACAGCTCCGCTTGTGGCACATCGGCTCGGGCTGCAGGCCGGCGCGATTGATCTCGTGGGAGCCTGCTCCGGTTTTATCTATGCCCTCGTTCTGGGCAGTCACTGGGCAGACGCGACAGGAAAGGCCGCACTTGTCATTGGAGCGAACGTCCTCACACGTCGGTTAAGTCAAAGCGACCCGGCGACCGTATCCTTGTTCAGCGACGGCGCAGGAGCTGCCCTTGTCGTCCCCTCGCAACCGACGTGTCTCCTGAGTTCCTGCCTGGGATCAGACGGCTCGGCCTACGACGCGATCGGCATCGCTGCAGGTGGATCCCGGGAACCGTTAACGCCGGAAAGCCTGAAGAGCGGGCGAAACCTCATGGCCATGCACCGGGGCGCCTCCCTGTTCAAACAGGCGGTTCACGCAATGGCAGACGCGGGGAAGATGGCGCTCCAGCAGGCAGGAATGCACGCATCGGAGGTGACCTGGTGGGTTCCCCACCAGGCGAATATCCGCATCATTCAGGATGCCGGAGCACTTCTTGGTATTGGTCTCGACCGTACCATCAACGTTGTTGCTCAGTATGGAAACAGTTCCGCGGCGACCATACCTACTGCGATTGCTGATGCGCTCGAGCATGGCCAGCTGAAACACGACGACACAATCCTGCTGACCGCAGCAGGCGCGGGCCTGGTGACGGCGGGCGCCGTGCTGCGATGGTAATTGAGGTTTGGAATCTATGATCAAATTCACCACACGCGCAATTCAGGACTTCTATCCCGACGATTTCGCACAATGTTTCTGCTGTGGACGGCTCAACCCGAGCAGCCATGGGTTGAAAAGTTTCGTCGATGGGGAGGAAACAGTCGCGCATTTCACACCCGCTGCGTATCACATTTCGGTTCCGGGATTTGTATACGGGGGGCTGCTTGCGTCCCTCGTGGACTGTCACGCGATGGCCACCGTCGCTGCCGCCGCCGAACACGCTGCCGGCCGCCGAATTGGCGATGGACCTGCTCCTCGATTCGTCACCGCCGATCTCCACGTCGTGTACCTCAAACCCACCCCGCTCGGAGTGGAATTGGAAATCCGCGGTCGTATTACAGAGAGAAGTGAGCGCAAGGGCGTCGTTGCCTTGACGGTGTCGGCCGCAGGCGTGGTCACCGTGCGCGCGGAAGTTGTCGCCGTCCGCATGCCCGAAAGCATGGGACAACGGAGCAGCTGAACTCCATGCTCGTTGCGATTTTGCGTCTGCTGTAGGCGCGGTCTATGACCGCGCGTTTTCTTCTCAAGCATTACAATTTCTGGGTGTTACGAGAAATAGTGCGCGGTCATAGACCGCGCCTACAGGCCGCTCGTTTGACAACGCGTCGTAAACACGAAACAATTCTTTTTGCCCTACGAAAGTGAGAGTTGTTTGATGCCTACCTGGGAAGAAAAACTGTCGGAACGTCTGGACCCCCAACTTGCCGCCGAAATCGACAAGTTTGAGACCGAAATCGCCCTGCGTAAGCAGGGCAAGCTGGACGAAAAGGTCTTTGCTGAGACCAGGTTACGACGAGGGTGTTACGGCCAGCGTTACGACAACGGTCATCGGCACGACGGGATCCGCTCTCAGGAACTGCGCTACACGACGGATCTGACAAAAGGACCGGACACCCTCTGGGACGCTCCGGGAATGCAACGTATCAAGATACCGTTCGGCGGCCTTAATCCGGATCAGATGGACGTGCTGGCAGATCTCGCTGAGGAATATGCGGATGGCGTGCTTCACGTCACCACTCGGCAGGATTTCCAGTATCACTTCGTCCACATCGACGACACGCCCTCCATCATGCGGCGACTGGGCGCCGTCGGCATCACGACGCGCGAGGCATGCGGTAACTCCATACGCAATGTCACTGCGTGCCCATTGGCCGGGGTCTGCAATACCGAAGCATTCGACGTGATTCCGTATGCCCGGGCCATGGCAAAATTCATGCTTGGGCACCCCGACGCACAGAACTTCGGACGCAAGTTCAAGATCGCTTTTTCCGGCTGCCGTCAGGAGGCCTGCGGCCTGGTGAACATGCACGACATGGGGGCGATCGCTGTCACGCGAGTCGAGAACGGCAAGGTGCGACGCGGATTTGAAGTCTACGTTGGCGGCGGTCTCGGCGCCGTGCCTCATGATGCGAAGCTCTTCGACGCATTCGTTCCTGAGGAAGAACTGCTGCCTCTGGCGCAGGCCATTTCGCGAGTCTTTGGGCGGCTCGGTGAAAAGAAGCAGCGAGACCGGGCGCGTATCAAGTTCCTGATCGCAAAACTGGGTGTCGAGGAATTCAAGAGACTGGTCACCGAAGAGCGCCAGACTTTACAACCGGATCCTCGCTGGACCGAGTATCTCGAGGGTGCGGGGAAATACGCTGAAAAGCCTCTGAAATCCCCAACATTTCTCAATGGGCAAAAACGACCGGAAGGCTTTGATGCCTGGTACTCCACAAATGTGTACCGTCAGAAGCAGGCAGGTTACGTTGTAGCCTCCATAACACTGCCGCTCGGCGACCTGTCGTCATGGCAAATGCGTGAACTCGCGGGTATCGCTCGACGGTTCAGCGGCGACAGTGTGCGCACGACGGTCGAACAGAACATCGTGTTGCGATGGGTTAGTGAAACCGATCTTCCCGACCTCTATCGTGAGCTTCGACGCGTTGGCCTTGGAGCACCTGGCGCCGGCACGATTGTGGATGTCACGGCCTGCCCGGGCACCGACACGTGCAAACTCGGGATCTCTTCCTCGCGCGGTCTGGCGGGCGAACTTCGCACGCAGCTGGCGGCAAAGTCCTTCAATCTCGACGACGCTGTAAAAAACCTGCGGATAAAGATCAGCGGTTGCTTCAATTCGTGTGGACAGCATCACATCGCCGATCTGGGCTTCTATGGAATGTCGATCAACGTGGGCAATCGGAAGGTTCCTCATTTCCAGGTCGTCCTTGGGGGAAAGTGGCGGGACAATGCGGGCGCCTACGGGCTGCCTCTTGTTCGTGTTCCTTCCAAACGGATTCCGGTTGTCATCGATCGCATCACGGACCGCTATGTCCGAGAGCGAAAGGACAGCGAGAGCTTCCAGGACTTCCTGAAGCGGGTTGGCAAAAAGGATCTGAGAGCCATGCTGGAGGACCTCACGAAGATCCCTCCCTATGAAGTCGATCCTTCGTTCTATTCGGACTGGGGCGATCCCCGTGAATACACGATCGGCGATATGGGAGTAGGAGAGTGCGCCGGAGAAGTCGTTTCACCCGCACAGTTTGCGCTGGCCGGGGCCGATACGCTGGTCTTCGATGCGCAGCTGCACCTCGACAGCGGAGAATACGACCTTGCCGATCAGCTTGCTTACAAGGCAATGCTTCAGGCCGCTCTGTCCCTGGTGCGCGCGGAATCGCCTGAAGCACGGGATGACGCAGACTCGACAATTCAGGAGTTTCGAACGCGGTTCTTTGACACGAATATCTGGGGAGACCGATACGCCGGCAATAAGTTCGCCCAATACCTGTTCCTGCGTCACGCGTCGCCGCCCACGACGCACACGAACGACCAGGCTCACCGTCTCGTCGAAGAAGCTCAGCTCTTTGTCGACGCGGTCTATCGGGGTCATGAGATTCTCGCCGAGCGTGGCGCCCGGTGATGGAATTTTCGCGACTCGGTATCAAGCTTTTCGCAATAGATTCCAGTGCAGTCCGCGTGAAGGACTTCGTTCAGATCTTCCACTCGTGGATTCAGAAACAGTGCGTCGACAACCATCAACTAATCGACGTCCACGACTACAGTCATATTCACCACGGTCCCGGCATCCTGCTTGTCGCTCACGAAGGCAATTTCAGTATAGACATGGCTGAAGGAAAACCGGGCCTTGCGTACTTTCGCAAGAAACCCGCTGGCACCTCTGAAGAGACGCTACGGGCAAGCCTGAAGGCTGCGCTTCACGCTGCTTCCCTGATTGAGGCCGAGCCGAGTCTCGAAGGCCGCGTACGTTTCCTCAAGGATAAACTGGTCGTCATCTCTAACGACCGGTTGCTGGCTCCAAACAACGCTACAGCCTTTGAGGAGGTCAAGCCGACTCTGGCGAAGGTGTTTGGGACGAAAGCTGATTTTACGCATGCCAGCGCCGGGACAAAAGACAGGCTGACGATCCTGGTCAGCGGAATTGAAGTTTGATGAAGATTGCGAAGGCTGAGGGCTTGGGAACCGTCGGCCTGTGACTCACCAGGGCAGGAAAATCTGAAATTGGACGAATCCTGCATCTCAAATCCCGAAATCCGAAATATTAGATTGGACCTTGCATCACGGTAATGTCAGGCCGTCCAATTTGATATTTCGGATTTCGGGATTTGAGATGCAGAATTCGTCCAATTCCAAATTTTCCTCCCTGCCCTGGTGAGCCACAGGCCGAAGCGCCCGGGGTGATTCCCAAGTCGTCACCAGTCGTCTGTTGGGAAACAGGTAGTCTGACACCGATTTCAGTTATCCTTACGCTATGTCACGCCCCCTCGATGGCGTTCGTGTCGCCATCACCGAGAATCGGTATCCGGAACAGCTTACCCAGCTTCTTGAGCGTCTTGGCGCCATCGTTCTGTCCTGCCCATTGCTGAAGGAAACACCGATCGAAAACGCGGCTGGAGCACGGCGGTTCATCTCGATTTGCGAGAATACTCAGATCGACTACATCGTTTTTTACACCGGTGTGGGCGTGGATCTTCTCTTTCGCGAAGTCAACAAACCGGACGTGGTTGCGCGTTCAAAGATTCTCGCGCGTGGGCCCAAGGCCGTAAATGCGCTCAAGCGCGCGGGCCTCGAAGCAAATCTCATTGCCGATTCGGCCACGACGGAAGGCATTCTTGCCACTCTTTTGCGAGAACCGCTGAACGGAAAAGCGATCCTGGTCCAGCTCTACGGACAGGAGAATCCGGAACTCTCGACTGCACTGCAGAAGCGTGGGGCCACGGTAATCGGCGTTTCCATTTACAGCTACGCTCAGGCAAGCGAGACGAGCGCCATTGAGGGCATGGTCAAAAAAATTCTCGACAAAGAGATCGACGCCATCACGTTCACGAGTGCCACACAGGTCCCCTTTCTCTTTCGCACAGCCGATCTGCTTGACGCTGCGGCATTTCGCAAGCGATTAAAGAAGGACGTCGTTGTGGCCTCCGTCGGTGAAGTGACGTCGCGTGCGCTGCGGAGTCTTGGAGTGGAGCCCCACGTTGAACCAGCAGAATCGAAGATGGGACCGATGGTCAAAGCACTCGCCGAATTCTTCGAGAAGAGGAAGCGTTAGTGTTTTATCCGCTACTCATGGACTTGCGCGGCCGGAAGGTGCTTGTCGTGGGAGGAGGCCTGGTGGCGGAGCGCAAAGTAGAGTCCCTGCTTGAAGCCGGGTCCAGGGTGACCCTGGTCGCACCCGATGTCTCGCCAGCTCTTCAGACGCTCGCGAATTCTGAAACCATTTCTTTGTTGCAGCGGAGGTTCAGGCAAGAGGACCTCGACGGCGCGCTTCTCGTGATTTCCGCAACCGACGATTCCTCCATTCAGGAACAGGTCGCTGCAGCGGCCCGCGCACGCAACATTCCGGTTAATACTGTAGACCAGCCTCGACTGTGCGACTTTATCGTGCCGGCCGTGTTGCGCCGGGGCGACGTCGTCCTCGCGATCTCCACATCCGGCAAGAGCCCGGCATTGGCGGCGGCGCTGCGCGCCAGGCTAGACCCGATCATTACTTCCGACACCGCACGCGCAGCGCGAGTACTCGGTGAGGTTCGCGGCGAAGTGCACGCGCGGTTCGCCGATCCGGACCAGCGCAAGGAGGTCTTTGAAAGGATCGTGAATTCAGGGATTCTCGATTGGATTTCAGAGTGCGACGACTCAGCCGCTCTCCGGCGTGCACGCGAAATCATTGAGGAATTTTGATGAAACAAGGTCTCGTTTATATCGTCGGCGCCGGCCCCGGAGATCCCGACCTTATCACTGTCAAGGGACGCCGCTGTGTGAGGCGGGCCGATGTCATTCTGCATGATCGTTTGATTCATCCGGGAGTTCTCGCCGAAGCGCGTCCCAAAGCCATCCTGATCGATTCCGGTAAGCGGTTTGGCCACGAAGACCAGCAGCAGGCCAAAATTCATGAGCTGATGATCAAGTATGCTCGCGAGGGAAACGTCGTCTGCAGGCTGAAAGGTGGCGATCCCTTTATTTTCGGACGCGGAGGAGAGGAAGCGGCCGTCCTCAAGGCTGCTCAGGTTCCGTACGAAGTTGTGCCTGGTGTCAGCAGCTTTACCGCCGCACCCGCGGCCGCGGGCATTCCCCTGACTCACCGCGACTACACGCATGGGTTCCTGGTGATTACGGGTTCTCGTTCGACGGGATTCGATACCGCAGAATGGCGCGCCGCTCGAGATCTTCTGAAGGCGGGCGGAACGGTTGTCGTGTTGATGGGTCTGGCAAGGCTGGAAGCCATCAGCAAAAGCCTGACCGAGAACGGGTGCGACCCCAGCACCCCCGCAGCGATCGTCGCGCGTGCGACGTGGCCGGATGAGCAGGCGCGTTTCGGAACCATCGCAAATATCCACGAGGAAAAGGCAGGTCTATCGTCTCCGGCAATCCTGGTTCTGGGCAACGTCATCGCGTTTGGAAGAGACAAAGGTACTTGATCGGGATCCTTATCTGCCGGAGGACGCAGTACCAGCATCTCAAATCCCGAAATCCGAAATATCAGATTGGACTTTGCGTCACGGTAATGTAAGGCCGTCCAATTTCGGATTTCGGATTTGAGATTTGAGATTTGGATTCTCTCTCTCTGGATTCACCGGCCTCAGCCCGCAGGCCAGGACTGCGGGCATCGGAAGGTCGATGGACTCGCCAGTGCGAAACTTTTCCGCCCTGGAAATCACCTCCGCGCGGATCTTCCTCAATGCCTCAGGTGTCTGCGCATTGAGCAACGCCGCAGTCCGAACAGCACCCGTGCGAAAAGCTGTCAGAAGCGCATCGCCGGATTCCACTCTCCACACCTGAGGAACCTGCAGTGTCTGCACGTTCACAAATCCCGCTTCGGTCAGAGTGCGTTTGCATTCGTTCGGATCGCTGAAGGCAAAAAAGGGCGGTCCCGATGGAAGTGGCACGTTCATATCGCCGTGCATCTGGACAGATTGGAGAATTATGCTGAAGCCTGCAGTCCTTTCGGGCACGTCCCAAACAGTAAACGCGTAGCGACCGCCCGGACGCAGGACTCGGAGGGCCTCACTAATGGCGGCAGCGGGACGCGCAAGATGCAGCATTCCAAAGTTCATCACGACCGCGTCGAACGAGCATTCCTGAAAGTCGAGACTTTCGGCGTCTCCCTCAATGAATTCCAGCCCTGGATTCCGCTCGGAAGCGAGCGCCACCATCGCTGGAGAGAAATCAATTCCAACCACGGAACTCTTACGGCGTGCCGCGGCGGCTGCAACGTAACCCGGGCCGCAGGCAACATCGAGCAAGCGCACCCCGGGACCGGCTCCAACCGCATCGAGAATCGGCCCCACAGACTGGATGGTCACGTCGCCGAATCCCAGCTCATACGATGCGGCTGCTTTCTCCCATCCGGCTCGTTCGAAATCGTGAAAATCGCTAAAACTGCCCATCAAGTTTTCTTGCCCCCCGGGGATGACTCTGAGAGAGACTAGTCGAACGTAACACCCATATGGTGCGTCCAGCCTAACCCAATGACCGAAGTGCCTTCTCCATTGCGTCGACGAATTCTGCTGGCTGAAGATAATCCGGTCAATCGGCAAATCGTCACTGAGCTACTTGAAAAACGCGGCCACGAGGTTAAGCTGGCAGGAAATGGAATAGGCGTGCTGGATGCTCTGGAAGGTGGCCCATTCGACTGCATTCTGATGGACGTACAGATGCCGGAAATGGATGGACTCCAGACTGCATCAGCCATTCGTGTATGGGAGATAGAAAGGGGCGGGCACATTCCGATCATTGCCCTCACAGGACTCGCGACACGCGGTGATCGCCGGCGGTGCCTCGATGCAGGGATGGACGGATACCTGAGTAAACCGATCCGGGCGAAGGAGCTGTTCGATGCTATCGAGCATGAAAACACAAAAGAAAAATTTCTCTGAATTGCTCTCCGTCTCCATTTTCGTTAATATGACAACGCATGATCAAATCTTCAATTTGGGAACCCCCGACGACACCGGCATATCTGTGAGAGCGTTCAAGAGGTAACATGCCCGTCCGGCTTTTTGTTGGTAACCTTCCCTACGACGCTACGGAAGAAGACATCCGCGCGCACTTCGCGACCGCGGGTAACGTGCTGAACGTGTTTGTCCCGCTGGACCGCGAGACCGGCAGAAAACGCGGTTTCGCCTTTGTAGAGTTCAATAACAACACTGAGGCTCAGGAAGCCATCCGGCTATTCAACAGCCAGCCGTTCAAGGGACGTCCCCTGGCCGTTAACGAAGCCCGTGCAAAGGAAAGCCGGCCGCCCTCTCCTGGAGGGAGCGGTGGATTCCGACCCGGGCCGCGGCCGGCGCCTTCAGGTTTCCGCCCTTCCGGACCCGGCGGGCCTCCACCCTCACGCGATTTCGATCGGCCGGATCCCGGCGCTATCGACTCGCGGGTCGATAAACACGCCCGCAAATTTGGTCCCGATGCCAAGCCGTTCAAGAACCGGAACCAGAAGACATTCCGCCCGGAAGGCGGCAAAAAGGCACTCAAAGAGAGGATGAGCGGGCAGGTCTACAGCATGGACGATGAGGGAGAGAACTCCAACGAAGTCGAAATCGACAATTTCGCTGAAGGCCTGGGCGACGATCCTCAGGAAAATCCCTAAACCCTACACG
>Ga0111539_10011482_pt1 | contig 11117 bp, 7 predicted proteins | sample RhiMethybrSRZTD1_FD_79667 | JGI IMG/M metagenome (GOLD analysis project Ga0111539, IMG submission 79667) | Populus rhizosphere microbial communities from Tennessee, USA - Rhizosphere MetaG P. TD hybrid SRZTD1 (version 2) (version 2) | ecosystem: Host-associated > Plants > Roots > Rhizosphere >... | reverse complement strand
TCATTCGCGAATAGGGCGGCTTGAACAGCGGCAGCCCCTGTGGCATCGACGCATTGGCGCCTCCCCTGCCTTCGAGGTAGCGCAGGTTCGTCTGCGGTTGATTCGGGCTCGGGGGTTCGAGCTTGTAGATTGTCATGGCATTCCGCGACGGTACGTAGAGCCGCCCCATTTCCGGGTCCACCGCCGCTCCAGACCAGTTCGCGCCGCCACTGGCGCTCGGCCGGCCGATCGTGCCTTGATTGCCGCCGCTCACGATGAGGGAGGGTGGCGTATAGAGCGGTCCCAGCCGAAAGTTTCTGGTCGCCTCGAGCGCTCTTGCCCGCACTTCAGGAGTGAAGTCGACGAGATCGTCGACCGTGACACCTTGATACTCGAACGGCGGCGGCTTGGTTGGAAACGGTTGGGTGCGCGCCGCCCGCTCGCCGGGCACATCGGACGGCGGTACCGGGCGCTCTTCGATCGGCCAGATCGGTTTGCCGGTCACCCGATCGAACGTGAAGACGAAGCCCTGCTTCGTCACCTGCGCGACCGCTTTCACACGCTGGCCGTTGACGGTGACATCCAGCAGGTTCGGCGCCGCCGGCGGATCGTAGTCCCAGAGGCCGTGATGCACGAACTGGTAATGCCAGACGCGTTTGCCGGTCTCGACGTCGAGACAGACCAGCGATTCGCCAAACAGGCCATCGCCCAGGCGGTGGCCACCGTAGTAATCGGGCGCCGCCGTATTGAGCGGCAGGTAGACGTAGCCGAGCTCCTCGTCCGCGCTGTAGATGCTCCAGCCGCTCACCTTCCCGGTGTACGACCAGGCATCGTTCTCCCACGTCTCGTTTCCGAACTCCCCGGGGCGCGGCACCGTGTGGAAGGTCCATTTCAGCTTGCCTGTCCGCGCGTCCCACGCGCGCGTCCACCCTGGAATCTGCTCTTTCAGAATGTTGTAGGACGAGATCGAGGCCGGGGCGATGACCGTGTCGCGAACGACGATCGGCGGCGACTGCACCGAGTAGGTCAGCGCGTTCAACCAGTCGCGGGAGCCGCGGACGGCATACGGCAGCCCCTGCATCAGGTCGACGCGGCCGCGATCCCCAAAGCTCGTCACCGGCACCCCGGTCTTGGCATCGACGGCGATGAGATAGCCGTCGCCTGTACCCCAGAAAACCCGTTCCTCTTTCCCGTCCGTCCAGTAGGCGACACCACGCTGGTTCCATCGCGCGGTCATCGTCGTCGTCCCCGACTCGTAGCTCTTGGGGTTGTAGACCCAGAGCGTCTCACCGGTCCTGGCGTCGATCGCGGCGCCGATGGACAGCGGCGTGTTCAGGTAGAGACGGCCGCCAATCATCAGCGGTGTGGCCTTGAGGCCGGCCAGCGAGGGCGCCTGGCCGTCGCGCCATCGCTTTGGGTCGTCTTTACTCAGCTGATCGAAGATCTGCCGGGAGCTTCCCCAGACTTCGCCGGCACCAGGGATCGTCCGACTCAGGTTGGCATCGACCGACCGCCATCGCCACCGCACCTCGAGCCGGGCGAAGTTGTCTTTGTCGATCTGAGTGAGCGGCGAGTACTTGCTGTTGCCAAGATCACTGCCGTAGGCCCGCCATTCGCCGATCGGACCGCTCTGCTGCGCCCAGACGGTCACGAGCGCAGCGAGGAACGCGCCTGCCGCGAATATCGCCGGCCATCCTCGTCGCCGATTGGTCATTGCGCCTACTTCAGCCGATCCCACTGCAGCCGGCCGGTGACGCGGTCGCCGTTCTTGACGCTCAGAAACAGCGTGGCGCCGTCGGGCGTGAGCTCGTAGTGACGCGGCATCCCCGTGCCGACCATCGTCGGGCTGATCGATCCCTCGACGTGATGCGTCACGATGCTGTTCTCAGCGTCGATCTCGTAACGACCGAAGTACGAAATGTAGCTGGAGTACGCCGCCGCCCGCTCCGGCTCGGAGCGCGGCGCGGCTGTGGGCCGGTCGTCGCGAACCAGCTGCGCCGACATCCGGTTGGCCGCGTCGTAGCTGATTTGCCCGACCGAATACGGCAACTTGGTCGCGACGCCGTTCTGGTCGAAGCTGGTGTAGGACACCAGCTTGTAGCTGCCGATGAGCCGTTGCTTCACCTGCTCCGCGCTCGGACGCTGTTGCGCCCAGAGCGTCACCGCGGCGATGCCGGACAGCATGACGATGAGTGCGAGAACCCGAGCGGCCAGCTTCATGTGATTCCTCCCGCGAAGAGCTTAAACGAACCGTCGCAGGCTAGCACCTCGCGGTGGGCGGATCAATGCGGATCAAGGCGATGGGCGATTGGCGCTATACTCGCGCCCGGCACACGTTCCGCGAACGTACGGGAGGGCCGACATGCGAAAGAGTCTGGTCTTCACGACCGGCATGGCGCTCGTTGCCCTGACGATCGTGTCGGCCGCCGAACAGTGGCCACAGTTCCGCGGCCCCCAGGCCGGCAGCGTCGCCGACGACCCCGCCCTGCCCGATTCCTGGAGCGAAACCCAGAACGTGGTCTGGAAAGCAGACATCCCGGGCAGCGGGTGGAGCTCGCCGGTCGTCTGGGATGATCACATTCTGCTGACGTCGACGATCACCCAAGGCAACGAACCGGCGCCCATCAAAGGTCTCTACGATCCCGGTGACGACAACGGCCGGATGCGAGCTGCCGCCGAGCATCGGTGGATGGTTTACGACGTCGACTTCGCCACCGGGAAGATCCGCTGGCAGCAGGAGCTCCTGCGATCGGTGCCGACCGTGCAGCGTCACATCAAGAACACGTTCGCTTCGGAGACACCGGTCACCGACGGGGAGCGCGTCTACGTCTACTTTGGCAGCGTCGGCCTGTTGACCGCGCTCGACATGAACGGCAAGCGAGTCTGGACCAAGGAACTCGGCGCATTCGACGGCCGCCAGGCCTTTGGCACCGGCGCCTCACCAGCGCTCCACAACGACCGCATCATCGTCGTTCAGGACAACAATCGCGACTCGTTCATCGCGGCCTTCAACAAGAAGACGGGCGAGGAAGTCTGGAGGGTGAAGCGGGAAGAGGCCGAGAACTGGTCGACGCCGTACATTTGGGAGAATGAGCTCCGCACCGAGATCGTCACATCCGGGCTGCGCCGCGTGCGCTCTTACGATCTCGACGGCAAGCTGTTGTGGGAACTGGCAGGGATGACCGTCAACGTCACGCCGACTCCGTTCGCCCGGCACGGGCTCGTCTACATCAACTCCGGGTATCCCGGCGCCTCGCCGCGACCGGTTTACGCGATCCGGCCCGGCGCTTCCGGCGACATCTCGCTCAAGCCCGATGAAACGAGCAACAAGTTCATCACGTGGTACCAGCCGCTGCTTGGCACCTACAACACCTCGTCACTGGTCTACGGCGATTACTACTACACACTGCTCGACCGCGGCTTCCTGCTGTGCCACGACGCCCGCACCGGCAAGGAGATCTATGGCCGTCAGCGGATCGCGCCCGAAGCCGTCGCCTTCTCGTCGTCGCCGTGGGCGTACAACGGCAAGATCTTCCTGCTCAGTGAAGATGGCGATACGTTCGTGATGCAGGCGGGGCCCCAGTTCAAGCTGTTGGGCAAGAATTCGCTCAACGAGATGTCGCTGGCGACGCCGGCGGTTCTGCGCGGCAGCGTGATCATCCGCACGCAGTCGAAACTTTATCGGATCGCGAAGAAGTAGAGCCGCCCTACGGCTGCCCCCGGCCCCGGCCGCGACCCCCAGGATCGGCGGGCGCCGCAGGACCGATTCGCTGATAGGTTGGAACAATCTCTCCCTGGCCGAGAATGCGCCCCTTCATCGCATCGACGAGCTGCTGGCGCGTCGCCCCAAGTGCGAGATTCAGCGGCTCGCTCAGGGAATACACAATGAAGTGGTAATGATGCGGGTTGCCCGGAGGCGGTGCCGGACCGCGATAGATGTTGCGCCGGAAACCGTTGGCGCCCTGAATCGCCCCCGCAACCTCGGAGGGCATCGCTGCGGACGGATCGATTGGGATGTTCTCCGGCAGGCCCTTCGCAGTTGCCGGAATCTTGTAGATTAGCCAGTGCACAAACGGCGGCGGGTTCCCCGCATCAGGATCTTCCAGGATCACGGCAAACTCACGCGTCCCGGCGGGCACGTTGCTCCAAGTCAGCGGCGGCGAGATATTCCTGCCGTCAGCGGTGTAATTTTTCGGGATCGGCTGATCGTTCTTGAGTGCAGAGCTCTCGACCAGGATTTTCTGCGGTGATCCCTGCGCCGAGGCCGTTCTGCCGACGCCGGCGGCCATCGCGATCCCGAGAAGCACGCCGATCGCGCACGCACGCGGTAACGCTTTCACAGTGCAGTCTCCCTGGCGGCGTGATTATAGCTACAATCCGACGGCATGAGTGACCTTCTGAGGCAGACTGCCGCGCGCTGCAGCAACTGGGGCAGGTGGGGGCCGAACGACGAGCGCGGCACGCTGAATTACATTGAGCCGGCGACGATTGTGAAGGCGGCCGGTCTGGTGAAACGCGGCGCGGTGTTCTCGCTGGCAGTACCGTTCGACTATCGCGGGCCGCAGCCGAGCAACCATCCTCGCCGCTTCAACCCCATTCATCGCATGATGCTGACCGGCGGCGATTTCTCGTCGGGCGCGGTCAAGCTGCCCGGCGGCGTTGGCTTCTCCGACGACATGATCATCATGCCCACGCATTGCGGCACCCAGTGGGATGCGCTCAGCCACTGCTTCGTCAACGGTCGGATGTACAACGGTTACGACGCGAACGAAATCTCGAGCCAGGGCGCGCGCAAGAACGGCATCGAGAAGATCGCCAATGGCGTGGTGGCGCGCGGCGTGCTCGTGGATATGCCTCGCCTCAAGAATGTTCCGTGGCTGGAGCCCGGCTATGGGATTTCCATTGCCGATCTCGAGGCGGCACTGCTCGAGGAACAGCTGGAGATCCACAAGGGCGATGCCCTGATCGTGCGCACCGGGCATATCGCCATGTGCCGCGACAAGGGGGGATGGGGCGACTACGCCGGCGGCGACGCGCCTGGCATGTCGTTCGAAACCGCCGAGTGGGTGCATCGTCACGAGATCGCAGCGGTCGCAACCGACACCTGGGGCATGGAGGTCCGGCCGAACGAAATCGAAGGCGCGCTCCATCCCTTGCATCAGATCTTCCTCCCGTGCATGGGCCTGCTGGTCGGAGAGATCTTCGACCTCGAGGTGCTGGCCGACGACTGCGCCTCGGACGGCGTCTACGAATTCCTCTTCGTCGCGCCGCCGCTGCCAATCACTGGCGGCGTCGGATCGCCGATCAATCCGTTGGCGATCAAGTAGCGCCACGAAAACCGCCACGAAAACTCGAAAGCACGAAACGGACCGCCACCATTCTCACTTGCCACGAAAACACGAAAACACGAAACAACGACACACCTCGAGTACGGAAAACCACACGGAGAGACGAACGTCAACCGCAGAACCCGCTGAATTCGCAGAGGTAGTCCGCAAGTTGCTGAAAATCCACCAGGCGACCAGCCCGCGAAGCGGACGGTAGATCGAAGTCACGCAGGATTGCGAACTGTTTCGCGGTCCAGACTCGTTCGCAACTCCTGCGTGACTTCGATCTGCCGCGGCCGGCTAGGCCGGCTAGGCCGGCAGCTGGTCGCCTTCATCTCTGCGGGCTCTGCGGACTCTGCGTCAAACGTCGTCGTCATCGTCTTTGTGTCTTCGGCGTCTCTTCCGTGTTCCTCTGTGGTAGTGCTCTTGCTTTCGCGATAGGCTTTTGGTGGAGGGTGTCATGGAAGGAACCGTCACCAGCCGGGCCATTAAACTGCTCAAGGATCCGGGACTCTTTCGCGAAGCCTGTCTGATCGACGGTCGCTGGATCGGTCTCTCGGCAGGACGCGCGATCGTCGTCGACGACCCGGCCACCGGCGACACACTCGGGACTGTTCCCAGCTTCGGTCGCACGGAAACGCGCGACGCGATCGCGGCGGCGGCCGCTGCGTTCCCGGCCTGGCGGTCGAACACTGCGAAGGAACGCGCCGTCATCCTTCGTCGCTGGTTCGACCTGATCATGTCGAATCAGGAAGATCTGGCGGTGCTGCTCACGCTCGAGCAAGGCAAGCCGCTGGCTGAGTCGCGCACCGAAGTGGCCTACGGCGCATCGTTCATTGAGTGGTTCGCCGAGGAGGGCAAGCGCACCTACGGCGACACCATCCCGTCACACGCCCGCGACAAGCGGATCGTCGTCATCAAGGAGCCGATTGGCGTGGTCGGCTGCATCACGCCGTGGAACTTCCCCATCGCGATGATCACGCGAAAGATCGGGCCCGCGCTCGCGGCCGGCTGCACGACGGTCGTCAAGCCAGCGTCTCAGACGCCCTTCTCCGCTCTTGCACTCGCGGTTCTCGCCGAGCGCGCCGGCGTCCCCAAAGGCGTCCTCAATGTCGTCACCGGATCGGCGACCGAGATTGGCGGCGAACTGACATCGAATCCCGCGGTCCGGAAGATCTCGTTCACCGGATCGACCGAGATCGGCAAGCTGTTGATGGCGCAGTGCGCTACGACGGTCAAGAAGATGTCCCTGGAGCTTGGCGGCAATGCCCCGTTCATTGTGTTCGACGATGCGGATCTTGATGCTGCGGTGGAGGGGGCGATCATCTCGAAGTACCGGAATACGGGACAGACGTGCGTGTGCGCCAACCGGCTGCTCGTTCAAGCGTCGGTCTACGAGGACTTCTCAGAACGGTTCGCGCGGGCCGTGGACAAGTTGCAGGTCGGCTCGGGGCTCGAGGACGGCGTCACGCAGGGTCCCCTCATCGACATGGCGGCGGTTGAGAAGGTCGAGAGCCACATTCGTGACGCGGTGTCGAAAGGTGCGACGGTCCTGCGCGGCGGCCAGCGGCTGAAAAGTCAGTTCTTCGCGCCGACCGTGCTGACCGGCGCGACGCCCGAGATGGCGCTCGCACGCGAAGAAACGTTCGGCCCGGTGGCGCCGCTTTTTCGCTTCGAGACCGAGGCCGATGCGATCGCCCTCGCGAACAGTACCGAGTACGGACTCGCTGCCTACTTCTATGGACGCGACATCGGCCGAATCTGGCGAGTCGCCGAGGCGCTGGAGTACGGCATCGTCGGCATCAATACCGGGCTGATCTCCACCGAAGTGGCGCCTTTCGGAGGCGTGAAGGAGTCTGGCATCGGCCGCGAGGGCTCGAAGTACGGCATCGAGGATTACCTCGAGGTGAAGTACCTCTGCATGGGTGGGTTGTGACACGGCAGGACTGAAGTCCTGCGCTACGAGTACGACGCTACGAGTACGACGCTACGAGTACGACGCCACGAGTACGACGCCACGAGTACGACGCCACGAGTACGACGCTACGAGTACGACGCCACGTGTACGACCCCCAGCGATATGCGACCTACGGATTGATCTGGGCGCGCGGCGCCTTGTCCACCTCTTTGACGAAGTAGGCGAGGAAGCGCGCGATGCGCTCCAGTCCGGGCGTTGAGATGACGCTCTCCACCTCGCCGGTCGTGTGATACAGCGGCGGCGCCTGCATGAGGGTCACCTTCCCGGCGTTGATGGCTCCGAATCCGCCGGTTTCTCCGCTCGCCATGTTCGACTTCTCCGAGACGAAATTCGTCCCGTAGCGCAGCACGCCCTGCTGGAACAACGTGTCGAGAAATGGCGATCGATTGGTGATGCCTGCATACATCGGCGCCTCGCCCGAGTCGGCAATGGCCTGCCGGTAGCCATCGCTCGCTTCTGAGCGGGCCGGCGAGAAGTTCCGTTGAGCGACGTGTTCGATGTTGACGACCAGTGCCGCCTTCTTCGCGAGCTCAGGATTCGCTTCGATGAAGCCGCGCGGCCCGTTGATACCAGGGCTGTGATGGCCGGCGCTCGCGACAAAGACGAGTGTTCGCGCTGGCCGGTTCGCAGGCTTCGCGAAGTGTTTGGCCAGGGCGAGCATCACTGAAAGCCCGTCCGCGTTGTCACCCGCGCCATCGAACCACGCGTCGACGTGAGCGTCGAGAATCAGCGTTTCGTCGATCCGGGTTCCCGGAATGACGGCGACCGCATTCTCGGCCTTCAGGTTGGTTCGCGACTCGGTTCGCAAACTGATCTGCGCGCGAACCTTGTCCGACACCTTGGCTTGAGCGGCTTTATCCAGCAGATTCTCGAGGAACCAGCCGTCACGGCCGCCGATGTTGAAACACGGATTGCCGCAGTTGCTGAAGTCCCGGGATCGTTCGTTGCCCGGGAGCCGCACCAGATTGAAAACGCCCACCGCTCCGCGTTCGACGAGCTCGTCGGCGCGGGAACCGGCCGGTCCGCGCTCGAACACCATGTGCCCTTGCGGCACGAGAAGCTGGACAGCGATCTTCCCTTTGACGTCTATATGCTGCAGTACCGCCGGGCTCGCCGTACCGACGTACACGAGCGGCGCCGTCATCGTGCCGCCGGGGATGTCTGACGGCGACAGCGGAATCGCGGATTCGAGCACCACATCGCTGCTGCCCGGACCGAAAGCCGGATCCCCGAGGATGCGCACTTCCCACGACAGGGGCATCCAGAACCGCGTCGCCGGATCGACGGTGATCGGCTGAACCTTGACGTCCGCGATGCCGGCCTTCCGGAACTGATCGGCGGCCCAGCTGATGGTTTTCGATCCCGATGGAAATCCGGAGACGCGACCCCACATCTGACCGGACCCAAATTCCTTGGTCGTCCGGCTCTCCTTCGAGAAGCCGACGATGGTCTCGAGATCCGCTCTGATCGTCGTGCCGACGAACTCGGGGCTCGGCGGTTCGCCGGCGGGAAGTGTCACCGGTCGTGGCGCGCGGTCGCCCACGATGACGGCGGGTTCCTTCCCAAAGGGGGGCGGCACCGGGAGCCCGAACCATGCCGCTGGCGCGGCCGATCCGCGCGCAGCCGCTCCCCGGCCTCCTCGGCCGGCTGGAGCCTGGCCGCGGCCAGCCGGCTCCTGTCCCCTCCCGGCAGGTGCCTGGGAGAATCCATCATGTACGGAAGCCAGACCAAACATGGCGGCGAGGAGAAGAACCCTTGCTGGTGCATTCATGGCCGTGGGTTTCCTTATGAGAGACGCGCAGCGAGCATGCTACATCAGGAATAAGCTAAGTTCACTTGTCGCCCGAGCTGAAGCTCTGGCCTACGTCCGGGGCTGAAGCTCGGGCCTACGTTAGGAGCGATCCATGAAATACCGACAACTGGCAGATACCGGCGTCTTCGTTTCCGAGCTGTGCCTGGGCACGATGACGTTCGGCGGCACCGGACAGATCTGGGAGCGGATCGGCGGCATCGATCAAGCCGCGGTCGATGGTCTCGTGCATCGCGCACTGGACGCGGGGATCAATTTCGTCGATACGGCCAACGTCTATGCGGCTGGTGAATCGGAGACCATGCTTGGCAAGGCGCTCGCCGGCAAGAGGCAGCAGGTGGTCCTGGCCACGAAAGCCCGTGGACGGATGGGCCAGGGAGCGAATGACGTGGGGCTGTCGCGTCTCCATGTGCTCAACGCGGTCGAGGCGAGCCTGAAGCGCATGGGGACCGACTACATCGACCTGTACCAAATTCACCGATTCGATCCGCTCACCAATATTGAAGACACGCTGCGGACGCTCGATGATCTCGTCCGCGCCGGGAAGGTCCGGTACATCGGCTGTTCAAACCTCGCGGCCTGGCAGCTGATGCAGGCGCTGGCGATCTCGCGGGAGCAGCACCTCGAGCGCTTCCGCTGCACGCAGTCCTACTACTCGCTGGCAGGCCGGGAGCTCGAGCGCGAGATGATTCCGCTGCTGAAGGATCAGAAACTCGGCCTGCTGGTCTGGAGTCCGCTGGCCGGCGGGTTCCTGTCCGGCAAATTCACCCGCGACGGCGGCGATGCCGCCGCCCGCCGCGCGACGTTCGACTTCCCTCCCGTGAACAAGGAGAAATGCTTCGCGATCCTCGACGTGCTGCACGCGACGGCTGGACGTCTAAGCGTGACGGTGCCGCAGATTGCGCTCGCCTGGGTCCTCGCGAACAGCGCCGTGACCAGCGTCATCATCGGGGCGAAGCGGCTGTCGCAGCTCGACGACAACCTGAAGGCCGTTGACGTGGCCCTGTCAGCGGAAGATCTGGCTGCCCTCAACGACGTGAGCAAGCTGACGCCGGAGTACCCCGAGTGGATGGAAACGCTGGGCACGGATCGACGGCCGGGCGAACGGCGGTACTAGCGGACTCGTAGCGCGAGGCTTCAGCCTTGCCCTGAAGGGCAGGACTGAAGTCCTGCGCTACGAGTATCTACGAGTCGCCCGCTTAGGTCGCCTGGTAGCGGTCGCGGAATCGATCGCGCAGCGCGGACTTCTTGAATTTGCCGACCGAGGTGCGCGGGATCTCGGACGCAAACTCAATCGCGTCGGGCAGCCACCATTTCGCGAAACTCGGGGCGAGAAACGCCAGCAGTTCGTCAGGCGTCGCGGTTCGTTCCGCCTTCAACACTACGACCGCCAGCGGACGCTCGTCCCATTTCGGGTGCGGCACCGCGATGACCGCGGCCTCCGCCACCGCCGGATGGCCCATCAGGGCGGTTTCGAGCGCCACTGAACTGATCCACTCCCCTCCGGACTTCACCAGATCCTTGCTGCGATCGGCAAGCTCGATGCAGCCGCATTCCTCGATCGTCACGATGTCGCCCGTCTTGAACCACCCGTCGCCGGTGAAGCGTTCGTCCTCCCCTGGCACGTTGTAGTACTGGGACGCCACCCACGGCCCTCGCACCTCGAGTTCCCCCATGGTCTGCCCGTCCCACGGAACCATGCCCTTTTCCGCGCGCGCACGGATCTCCACGAATGGCAGCGGTGTGCCCTGTTTCGCGCGATAGCGGACCTGCTCCTCGATTGACGCGTCTCGGAGCGACGTGGGCAGAATACCCAGTGTGCCGAGTGGGGACATCTCCGTCATACCCCACGCGTGAACGACGTCGAGTCCGTACCGCTCCTTGAAGGCACGGATCATCGAGGGAGGCGCCGCGCTGCCGCCACAGACGATCGCGCGGAGCTGGCTGAGATCATAGTGCCCGGGATTCTTGTCGAGCTCCTGCAGGACGCCAAGCCAGACGGTCGGCACGCCACCGGTAACCG
>Ga0111539_10011480_pt1 | contig 11118 bp, 8 predicted proteins | sample RhiMethybrSRZTD1_FD_79667 | JGI IMG/M metagenome (GOLD analysis project Ga0111539, IMG submission 79667) | Populus rhizosphere microbial communities from Tennessee, USA - Rhizosphere MetaG P. TD hybrid SRZTD1 (version 2) (version 2) | ecosystem: Host-associated > Plants > Roots > Rhizosphere >... | reverse complement strand
GGGTGGGGACATATCCCAGTCCGATGTTCTGGGCCAGCGTCGGTGCGGGGCCGCCTGATGTCACCGTCCCACAGGCGGCGCCGGCATCGTCGAAGATCGCATAGCCGTGACGCGCGATCCCGCGTTCGGTCATCACGAAACCGGTCAGCTTGCGCGTGATACCCGCCGCCTGCTGCGCGCGCAGCGCGTCGCGCCCGATGAAGTCGTCACGGTCCAGCTTCACGACCCAGCCGAGGCCCGCCTCGAGCGGCGTCGTCTCGTCGTCGAGGTCGTTGCCGTAGAGCGGCAGGCGCGCCTCCAGCCGCAGCGTGTCGCGCGCGCCCAGCCCGACCGGCTTGCCGCCGGCCGTGAGCAGGCGGTCCCACAGCGCCGCAGCGTCCTGCGCGTCGCAGAACAGCTCGAAGCCGTCCTCGCCCGTGTAGCCGGTACGGGCGATCCAGGCGGACAGCCCCGCCACGGTGGCGTCGGTCGCGAGGCTGAACGGGCGCAGCCGGTCCAGCGCGATGCTCGCCAGTGACTGCAGCGCCTGCTGGGCCGCGGGGCCCTGGAAGGCGATCAGGCCTGTCCGCTCCGACGCGTCCTCGATCTTGCAGTCCGCGCCGCGATGTTCCTGGAACCAGTCGACATCCTTGTCGACGTTGGATGCGTTGATGACCGCGACGTAGTGGTCGGAGCGCAGCCGGTAGACGATGAGGTCGTCGACGATGCCGCCCGAGGGAAGGCACGCGACGGTGTAGAAGGCCCGGCCGTCCTCCAAGCGCGCGACATCATTGGTGACCAGCCGCTGGACCGTGGCCGCGGCGCCCGGGCCCGTGAAATGCACCTCGCCCATGTGGCAGACGTCGAACACGCCGACCGCCGTGCGCGTGGCGCGATGCTCTTCCAGGATGCCGGTCGGGTACGAGACCGGCATCGCCCAGCCGCCGAAGTCCACCATCTTCGCTCCCAGCCGGACATGGGCTTCGTAGAGCGGGGTGTGTCTCATCCGGCGACATCCTGAAAGAAACGCCCAGCGATTTCAATGGGAACCCTGGGCCGATGTAACGCACAAAGGGCCACGTGGAAACACGGCCTCAACAGACCCAGCCGCATACTCCAAATACGAGATCGAAAATCACGAGCTCGAGCGAAGAAATCGACCGACGCCGGGGGAATTTTTTCGGTAGAATCGTCGTTGCGGATCGGGCGAGCAACATAGGGAGGCAGCATGCAGTTGCGCCACATCAGTCCACGATCGAGTGATTGGAAGGATGCGATGGATGAGGGGATGGGAGGCCGCGGATGGGAGAAGCTGGCACCCGAAGAGCGGGAGAAGCTCCTCAAGGATCGCCGCGATGAGGACGGCGATTTAAAACGCGCCGGCCCGACTGGATCCGGCGGCCAGTCTCAGGGCTTCGTGCTGGCGTCGCCTTCCAAATAGGCGACGAGGATTTCGGCCGCGCGATCCTGCGCGCGGCGCGCGTCGGTCGCGCTCGGGATATCGTTGACGATGATCGAGAACGCGAGCGGCGTGTGACCGGGTGAGCCGGCGAATCCAGACAGGCAGCTCACGGTAGCGAGCGTGCCGGTCTTGGCGCGAACGTAGCGTTCCGCGAGGGTGCCGCCCATGCGGTGCGCGATGGTTCCGTCGGTGCCGGCCACCGCCAGCGACGCGAGGAACTCGGCCGAGATGCGAAAATCGCGCGAGGCCGCGCGCAAGATCGTGACCATCTGCTCCGCCGAGAAGCGGTTCGAGTCGTAGAGGCCCGATCCGTTCTGCATCTGATACGAGCCGGACTTGATGCCGATGCCGGTGAGGTAGCGATCCACCGCCTTGAGGCCCTTGTCCCAGCTGCCGGGGCGCCCGCCGATCTCGGCGCCCAGCGTGCGCAGCAACTGCTCGGCGGCGAAGTTGTTCGATCGCTTGTTGAGCTCCTGCACGGCGACCGCCAGCGGCGCGGAATCGTGCGCCGCCAGCACGCGCACGCCCTGCGCGGGCGCGCGGCCGATCTTCACCGCGCCGACCGTGATCCCGCGGCGCTCCATCAGCTGCTTCAGCGTGTGGCCGATGAACAGCGACGGATTCGCGACGCGCCTATAGATGGTGCGCGGATCGGCGCCCAGGCGGATTCGGCCGGCGACGTTGACGCGCGTGTGCGCGGGCTCATCTTTGGTGTCGACGGCCGGCACATGGGGACCGCTGCTGGCGGTGACGACGCGCCCGGCGATCGTGAAGTAGGGCGACGACGGATCGACGACGACGTGGGCGGGCGCTCCGGCGGCGGCGCCGGGGACGATCGTCACGGCGACGACGTTGCCGTTCAGCGAGGCCGCTGCCGCGGGCGCGCGCGACGCGGTCGAATCGTTCTTCTGATCGTAGGCGGGCGGGACGTAGCCGCCCTCGAACAGGCTGTCGTCGACGACCAGCGCGCCGCGCACCTTGCGCAGGCCCAGCGCCGCCAGGTCGCCGACCATCGCCGCCAGATCTTCGGTGACCAGCGTCGGATCGCCGGAGCCGCGCAGGTAGAGATCGCCGGTGGCCTCTCCGCCCGCGGGCAGCGGCGGCCCGGCGGGCGGCCCGACGATCGACAACGTCGTCCGCCAGCGATACTCGGGCCCAAGCAGCGCCAGGCCGGCCGCGGACGTCACGATCTTCACGTTGGACGCGGCGTTGAGCTGGGCCTTCTCGTCGCGCGCGTAGATGGTCTTGCCGGTGTCGGCGTCGACGACGATCGCCGACACCTTGGCCTTGGCGAGCGCCTTGCTGGTGAACAGCTCGTCGAGCTGGCTCTTGAGCCATTCGCGCCGCTGCGCCGGATCCTTCGGCGGTTTCGGCAGATCGGCCGAAGGACCGGGGCGGGCCGTCGTGCCGAGCAGCGGGCGGGGTCCGCCCTTGGACGGCGGCCCTTCGACCTCGGTCGGGGCCGGCGTGGGCGAAGGGTTGGGCGGGGTCGGTCCGGTGGTGGGCGCGGCCGCCGCGGCGGCGCCGGACGCGGGCGGATCGGCCGGCTTGGCGCGCGCGACCGCGTCGGTCGCCAGGAGGGCGAAAGCGAGGGCCGTCGCGGTACGGATGGGGCTCGTCGGGAGCACGCCAACCGACCCTAACACCCGGGCCGATCGGGTTCTACTTCGCGGCTAGTCGCTCCGCGCCGCAGGCGCGGTGTGCCACTATTGTTTTTTCAGGTAGCCGCACTCCCGCGCTTCGCGCGGGAGCGGCTAGTCGCAGCGCAGCTCGATGCTCGATCCGAGGGGGGCCTCGCGGTCGAGGGTGGCCCGGTGGACGGCATCGCTGGTGCCGCAGCGCCATTCGGCGACGTAGTCCTTGTTGCAGCCGACCACCGGATCGCCGATCACCTTGTAGTCGACGGGGTAGGTGCAGAGCTGCTTGCCGCCACACGACTGCTGCAGGTGGGCGGTGGCGTTGCCTGGCGGCGCCTTGCAGTTGCCGCCGTAGGTGGCCTGCACGACCTGGATCCCGACCGGCGGCGCGGGGGGACCCGATGGCGGCGGGGGCTCGGCCGTTGCCATGCAGCCGGACAGCAGCAACAGGAACGAGAAGCAGGAGGGCCGGCTCATCCCGGCATGGTACCAGCGTCGGCGGGCGACCCGGAAACCTGGGCTACACTTCGCGGCGATGGACCTGTTCGCGCGCACGGCCGCCAAGGATCGCCGCGGGCAACCGCTGACGGAGCGGATGCGGCCGACGTCGCTGGCGGAGTTCATCGGTCAGGAGCAGCTGCTCGGTCCGGGCAAGCTGTTGCGGCGCGCGCTCGAGGCGAAGGAGCTGCCGTCGCTGATCCTGTGGGGCCCACCCGGTACGGGCAAGACGACGCTGGGGCGGCTGCTGGCGGGGGAGGCGGGCGCGCGCTTCGTGCCGATGTCGGCGGTGATGGCGGGCGTCAAGGATCTGCGCGAGGCGGTCGCGGAGGCCGCCACCCACCGGGATCAGCGCAACGAACGCACGGTGCTGTTCATCGACGAGATTCACCGCTTCAACAAGGCGCAGCAGGACGCGCTGCTGCCCCACGTCGAGGCGGGGACGGTGGTGCTGGTCGGCGCCACCACGGAGAATCCGTCGTTCGAGGTGAACGCGGCCCTGCTGTCGCGCGCGAAGGTGGTCGTGCTGCGCGCGCTGTCGGAGGCCGACTTGCGCGCGGTGATCGATCGCGCGCTCGGCGACAAGGAACGCGGCCTCGGAAACCAGCCGCTCGACGTCACCGACGACGTGCGCGATCTGATCGCGCGCGAGGCGCGGGGCGACGCGCGCCGCGCGCTGGTGACGCTGGAGGCGGCCGCCGCCGTCGCGGCGCCCGACGCAGCGGCAGGTGGAAGAAAGCTGCTGACGCCCGCCGTGATCGAGGAGGCGTTGCAGAAGCGGACGCTGCTCTACGACCGCGCCGGCGACGAGCACTACGGCGTCGTGAGCGCGTTCATCAAGAGCATGCGCGGCAGCGATCCCGACGCCGCGGTCTACTGGATGGCGCGCATGATCGAAGCGGGCGAAGATCCGCTGTTCGTGCTGCGGCGGATGGTGATCTTCGCGGCCGAAGACGTCGGCGTCGCCGATCCGCGCGCGCTGTCGGTCGCCACCGCGGCGGTCGACGCGTTCCGCTTCATCGGCCTGCCCGAGGGGCTGATCCCGATGACCGAGGCCGCCATCTATCTCGCCACCGCGCCCAAGACCAACACCGCGATCACCACCTACGCGGCGGCGAAGGCCGACGTCGACGCGCACGGCGCGCTGCCCGTCCCGAACCACATCCGCAACGCGCCCACCCCGCTCGCCAAGCAGCTCGGCTGGGGTGCCAACTACCAGTACCCGCACGACTTCGCCGGGCACTACGTCCGCGAGGAGTACCTGCCCGAGCCGATCCGCGGCCACAAGTACTACAAGCCCTCCGACTCCGGTCACGAAGCCGAGATCGCCGACCGCCTCGCGAAGCTGCGCGCGGAAGACGCTGCCAAGAAGCGCTAGCCGATCCCGCGCGGAGCGCGGGATATCGGCTACCTGAAAAAACAATAGTCGCACTCCGCGCCTGCGGCGCGGAGCGACTAGGCGCAGTGCCGCTCGGTTAAGGAGCCTCGGGCTTCGGGCCTCGGACCGCCGGTGGGCAGATCCCCCCGAAGTCTGAGGTCCGAGGCCCGAGGCCCTTCCCGCGACCGCTACTTCGCGGTCGCCGTCACGGACGCGGTCGCCCAGTCGTCGGTGCGGAAGGGCGCGGCGGGGAGATCGGCCTGGTTGCGCAGCGTGTTCGCCGGATCGTTGCCCCAGCCGTAGCGGACGGCGACGGGCTCCGCGATCTCCGCGTTCGAAACGACGACCGCGCCGCCTTCGATGCGCGCGTCGGCCGGCTTCCAGACGCGGTCGGCGCCCGCGATCAGGAATCCCTGGGGCGGCGCGCCGTCCGACGTGGTGAGGCCGCTGGCGACGTTCGTGAACCGGACCTTGATCGCCGCGCCGTCACGCAGCGCGGCCGCGTACGTCGGCCCGGACGCGATGATCTCGCGCGCGTAGACCAGCTTCAGCGCCGCCAGCGCGAGCCGCCGCCCGACCTCCTGCTTCTCGCGCGGGTGGATGTCGCCGGCGTCGCCGATGTCCAGCGTCACCGCCATCGCCGTCTTCGGCTCGCGCAGCGCCAGCGCCTGCGCCTCGCGCAGCTCCGCCCAGCCCCCTTCGCCGAGTGCCGGCTTGGTGGCGGCGGCCTTGTCGCCGAAGTTCGGGAGCTGGACGAACAAGAACGGCAGCTTCGGATCGTTCCACGCCGCGCGCCAGGCGCGGATCATCAGCGGGAACAGGGTGCGGTACTGCGCCGCGCGCTCGACGTTGCTCTCGCCCTGGTACCAGATGACGCCCGCGATCGGCAGGCCCACCAGCGGCGCCACCAGCGCGTTCCAGAGCACCGTCGGGCTGCTCGGATCGTCGGTGCCGAGCAGCTTGGGGCGCGTGTTCCAGTCCGCGACCGCGGGCTTCAGCTTGCGCTCGATCTTGTAGGACCAGGTCCCCGCCAGCGGCAGCGGTGCTTCGGCGCTGTCCGTCGCCACCCGGCGCAGGTTCATCTGCGCGGGCGTCCCCGCGAAGCCGCCGCCGCCGTAGTGATCGAACACGCGCACCGCGATCACGTTGCGCCCGGCCTTCACCAGCCGCGCGGGCACCTGGTAGCGCCGCGGGGCCGACCAGTATTGCGGCGTCTCCGTGCCCGTGGCGCCGATGCGCTCGCCGTTCCAGTAGGTGACGTCGAAGTCGTCGATCGCGCCCAGCGACAGCGCCAGCTCGGCGCCCGCCCACGCCTCGGGCACGGTCACCTCGCGGCGGAACCAGATCGCGCCGTCGACGGTCAGACCGGCGTTCTCCCACAGCTGCGGGATCGCCATCGTCTCCCAGCGGCCGCCGCCGGCGCGCGCCCAGCCGCTCTTCTCGCCGCGGTTCGCCTGGTCCTGGTGGAAGTTCTTCGCCTCCCAGGCGGTCAGCTTCTTGGTCAGCTCGTCGCGCAGCGTCGCATCGTTCATCGCGCGGTCCAGCGCCTCGACCAGAGGCGCCAGCGTCGGCTCCGCGCGCAGCGCCTCGCGCGGCGTCCACGCCTCGGCGGGCGTGCCGCCCACCGACGCCTGTACGATCCCGACGGCGACACCCAGCGTGCGGTGCAGCTCGCGTCCGAAGTGGAACGCCGCCGCCGAGAAGCCGGCCGCGTTCGCCGCGTCGCACAGCCTCCACTCGCCGCCCGCCTTGGTCACGGGCGCCGCGGCGGGAGGGTTCGCGACCGTGAACAAGCGCAAGCCGGAGCAGCCGAGCGCGCCGGCGTCCCCGCCGCCCTTCGACCGCTGCAGCGGGAACTCCATGTTGGACTGGCCGGAGGCGACCCACACCTCGCCCGCCCAGACGTCGCCGAACGTCATCGTGTTCGTGCCCCTGATCTTGAGCGTGTACGGACCGCCCGCCGGCAGCGCCGGCAGCGCCATCGACCAGCGTCCGGCCGCGTCGGCCTTGGCGGTCGCCTTCGCCGCCGCGATGGTCGCGGTCACCGCCTCGCCGGGGGCCGCCGTGCCGGCCAGCCGCAGCGGTCGGTCGCGCTGGACGACCATGTGCTCGCCGATCAGCGCGTCGACCTTCACTTCGGCCATCAGGCGCGCCGGCCAAACGAATCCGATCGCGGCCACGGCCAGCGCCAGTGCGTAGCTCATGCGTCGAGACTTCATGCGCGAACTCTACAACCGATCAGCGATCGGCCGCGATTCTACTCTTCGGGCTCGGCGACCTCGACGCGGTTTCGCCCGCGCGCCTTGGCGCGGTACATGGCGGAGTCCGCCAGCCGCAGCAACGTGCTCTCCCGGCGGCGCTGTGTGCCGCCCGGCGCCAGGTGGTCGCGGTAAGAAGCGACGCCCAGCGACGCGGTGACGCGCAGCAACGGCGTCGGCGTGTGGCGCGTGTTCGTGGCGTGGTCGAACAGCACCGCGTCGGCGATCGTGAGGCGCAGCGACTCTGCGGTCTGCGCGGCACGGTCGCGATCGGCGCCGGGAAGGATCACGACAAACTCGTCGCCGCCGTAACGCGCCACCAGCGCCGCCGCCGGCGCGTTGTCGCCCAGCAGCTTGCCGATCTTCTGCAGCGTCCAGCTTCCCGTCAGGTGGCCGAAGCGATCGTTGACCTCCTTGAAACGGTCGAGGTCGATGAACAGCATCGACAGGTTCGTCCCTTCGCGGTCGGCCCGCGCGATCTCTTCCTCCAGCCGGGTGTGGAAGTAGCGGCTGTTGGCCAGCCCGGTGAGATCGTCGATACGCGCCTGCGCCCGGGCGCGGATGGCGTCCAGCGCGTTCTGGATCGACGACGACATGTAAGCGGCGAAGATGCGCAGCAGCTCCTTGTCGCGCGCCGTGTACGAGCCGCCCGAGCGCCGGTTGGCGAGCTGCAAGATGCCGCAGATCGATTCGCCCACGACGATCGGCACGCCCACCAGCGAACGCACCTCGCCGGTGTCGGGCGTCAGCCCGAGCAGCGGGTCATCCGGATCCAGGTGATCTGTTTCGGCCGGCCGGCCGGTTGAATAGACGCGGCCCGCGAAGCCGCGGTCGCTCGGGATGCGGCGGCCGACGACGCTCTCCACGCCCGAGCCGAACGCCGCGATGTAGGTCAGGCGCGGCGCGGGCGAGCCGGCGAGCTTCGCGCGCGGATCGTCCAGCAGGATGCCGCCCGCCTCGGACGGCACGAAGTCGTTGGCGCGCTCGAGAATCTCGCGCAGGGTGGCGTCCAGGCGCACGTCCCAGTGTTCGGTGTCCTGATCGCGGCGCACGCGCACGAAGAAGCGCGCGATCTCCTCGGGCGATAGCGTGAAGATCGGCCCGGGCGGCACGACCGGCGTCGGGATCGCCATCTCTTCGGTGCGGCGCTGGGGTGGGGCGTCGTCGCGATCGCGCATCTGGACGGTAAATGAAGGTTACACGACATCCGCTGCTTCTGGATCGAACGTGGTGCGATAGGCGGCGCGCAGGCGGACCCGGCGCTCCAGGTCGGCGATGACGATGTCGGCGACGTTGATGCCGTACAGCTCGTGGACGGCGTGGATGCCGCCCGGCGTGAACACGTTGAGCTCCAGGATGCGATCCCCGACGATGTCGACGGCGACGAACGTCAGCCCGTCGGCGAGCAGCTTTGGACGCAGGATGTCGCAGATGCGCGCCTCGACCGGGCCGAAGTCGCACTTGCCGCGCACCGCCGCCCCCGCCTTGGCGCCGTTCGGGCTGGTCACCGCCCGGCGCCGGTAGATGGCGACCCGGTCGCCGACGCGGATGGGCTCGGCGTTGAGCAGCAGGAGGCGCTTCTCTCCCTGCTCCGCCTCGGGCAGGTATTCCTGCGCCAGCGCGTAACCCTCCTTGGTCACGGCGGTGATGATCTGATTGAGGTTCGAGACCTGCCGGCGCCGCAGATAGAAGACCTGTTCGCCGCCGCGCGGCGCGAGCGGCTTGATCACCGCCGGCCCGTCCAGCTCGCGCAGGAACGCCTTGAGGCGTGTCTTCGAGCGCGACACCAGGGTGCGCGTACGGATGTCGGCGGGAAAGTCGCCCAGGTACATGCGGCTGCCGGCGCGGCGCAGCCCCTCGGGATCGTTGACGACCAGCGTGCCCGCCAGCCGGAGGCGCCAGCCGAAGTCGATCAGCGGCGCGCCCGGGCGCGCCTGCCCCTCACGGATCGGGTTGTAGCGCAGGCAGACGACGTCGAAGCTGCCCAGGGTGTCCTCCTCGACGACCGCTTCGTCCGATGCGAGGGCGTGCGCGTATTGCGTCGGCGTCGAGTAGTCGCCGGCGCGCACCCGGGTGGTCGTCGCGAGGACGTTGTTGTCATCCAGGAACGAGAGATCGTCGACCGATACGAAGCGCACGTCGTGGCCGCGGCGATGCGCCGACAGCGCCAGGTAGACGCCGGCAAAGTTGGGCTGCTGGTCGCGAATGTCGGCGACGACGAAACAGATACGCATCGATGGCTATCCGAAGAACGCCTTGCGGTACTTGCGCAGGATGTCCGTCAGCTTGTCCAGCGGCAAGGCCGGCGCGACATGTCCCGATTGGCCGCGCATCTCCTCCGCCATGCACAGCGAGTTGACGATCGCTTCCTCGGTGCACTCGACCACCGCTTCGTACAGCGGGTCGCACGCCTCGTCCAGCAGCACGTCGATGGTGGCGGTCATCTTGGATGTTTGCCGCGGCACCGCGTTGGCGGTCGAGAAGCTGACGATGATCTCGCCCGAGTTGTGCGCCGCGAAGGAGCCCAGGCGGCCGATGCCCAGCGCCGCGCGCTTGCAGATGCGCACCAGCTGCGACGACAGCAGAGGCGCGTCGGTCGCGACGATGGTGATGATGGAGCCCGCGTTCTTCTCGCGGCGCGGGGAGCCGTATTCCGGTTCCAGCACCTCGCCCACCGGCGCGCCGTCGACGCGCAGCGAGCGCATCACGCCGAAGTTCGACTGCACCAGGATGCCGACGGCGTATTCGGCGCCCTCGATGGTGACGCGGCGCGAGCTGGTGCCGATGCCGGCCTTGAAGTCGCAGGTGACCAGGCCCGTGCCGGCGCCGACCGATCCCTCGGCGACCTTGCCGGTCGTGGCCTGGTCGATCGCCCGATACACGTGCTCGGAGCGGACGTGGCGGCCGACGGCGTCGTTCAGCCACGAGTCGTCGCATTCCCCGACCAGCGGGATGACGACGTCGTCCTCGCCGCCGATCTTGGGCCACTTGCGCGTCATCCACTTCACGGCGGCGTCCGACACCTTGCCGACCGCCATCGTGTTGGTGAGCAGGATCGGCGTCTCGAGGAGGCCCCACTCCTGGACCTGCGTCAGCCCCGACACCTCGCCCGCGCCATTCAGCACGAAGCCGCCCGCGAGCACGCGGTTCTCGAAGATGTTCGAGCGCGGGATCACCGCGGTGACGCCGGTGCGCACCGGCCCCTTACCCACTTCTAGTGGCCCGTCGCCGATGATCAGCGTCGAGTGCCCGACGCGCACGCCGCCGACGTCGGTGATCGCGTTGGCCGCGCCCACCGGGAAGTGCCCGATCGAGAAGCCCAGGTCACGGAGGCGGGCTCTCACCGAGACGACCCCATCCAGGCTGTGGGGGTCATTCGGGCTGGACTGGCCCGTCGCCGTCGGACATCGCCGGGGCGGTGGCCGTCGGCGCGGGCGTCTTGTCGCCGCCGCCGTTGCTGCCGCCGGCGGCTCCGTTCCCATTGCCGTTGCCGTTGCCGTTGCCGTTGCCGGCGACGCGCTGATCGGTGGCCTTGGCTTCCAGCTTCGCTTCGCTCTTCGCTTCGCGCCGCTTCTCGCGCAGCCGCTTCAACCCGCCTTCGAGGATCTCGCCGATCAGCGTCCGGTATTCGATGCCGGCCGCCTGCGCGATCAGGCACAGGTCCGAGTACCCCGGCGTGAGGCCGGGCAGCGGGTTCACCTCGATGACGTAGATGTCGCCCTTCGCCGTCATGCGGAGATCCACGCGCGCGACGTCGCGGCAGCTGAGCGCCGCGAACGTCTCGCGGCAGACGCGCTCGACCGCCTTCAACTCGGCCGGCGAAAGGTGCGCCGGGCACTGGTAGGAGACGTGTTTCTCCCATTCCTGCTTGATCTGGAAGTCGTAGACGGGGCGTGCGTTCGCCTT
>Ga0111539_10011479_pt1 | contig 11118 bp, 9 predicted proteins | sample RhiMethybrSRZTD1_FD_79667 | JGI IMG/M metagenome (GOLD analysis project Ga0111539, IMG submission 79667) | Populus rhizosphere microbial communities from Tennessee, USA - Rhizosphere MetaG P. TD hybrid SRZTD1 (version 2) (version 2) | ecosystem: Host-associated > Plants > Roots > Rhizosphere >... | reverse complement strand
CGGCGCGATCATGGCGGTGCCCGCGCACGACGAGCGCGACCACGCGTTCGCCGAGCGCTACGGTCTCGAGATCCGCCAGGTCGTCGCGCCCGCCGACGGCTCGACACCCGCGGAGGCGGGCGCGTACGTCGAGCACACCGACGACGAGGTGCTCGTCAACTCGGGCGAGTTCACGGGGCTCACGGCGCCCGAGGGCAAGCGCGCGATCACCGCGTGGCTGGACGAGCGCGGGCTGGGGGAGGCGACGATCGGCTACCGGCTGCGTGACTGGCTGCTCTCGCGGCAGCGGTACTGGGGCTGCCCGATCCCGATCGTGCACTGCGACGGCTGCGGCATCGTCCCCGTGCCGGAGGAGCAGCTGCCGGTTCTCCTGCCCGAGATCGACGACTACCTGCCGAAGGGCCGATCGCCGCTCGCGGCCGCCGAGGATTGGGTCGCGACGACGTGCCCGCGGTGCGGCGGCCCTGCGCGGCGCGAGACGGACACGATGGACACGTTCGTCGACTCGTCCTGGTACTTCCTGCGATACGCCGACGCGCGGAACGACGACGCGGCCTGGGACAAGCAGCTCGTCGACTACTGGCTGCCGGTCAAGCAGTACATCGGCGGCGTCGAGCATGCCGTGCTGCACCTGCTCTACGCGCGCTTCTTCACGAAGGCGCTGAACGACATGGAGCTGCTCGGGTTCCGCGAGCCGTTCTCGCGCCTCTTCACCCAGGGGATGATCTACCGGCACGGCGCGAAGATGTCGAAGTCGAAGGGCAACGTCGTCTCGCCCGACGAGGCGATCGCGCGCTACGGCGCGGACGCACTCCGCCTCTACATCCTCTACATGGGGCCCGCCGAGCACGACAAGGAGTGGAACGACGACGGGATCGAGGGCACCGCACGGCTACTCGACCGGATCTGGCGCCTCGCGCTGGAGGTCGCAGTCCGCGGCCCCGTCGAGGCGCCGGCCGAGGGCGAGCTGATCCGCACCGCCCACCGGACGATCGACCGGGTCACAGACGACGTCCTGCGCCGCTTCCAGTTCCACACGCCGATCGCCGCGCTCTTCGAGCTCGTGAACGAGATCTACCGCGTGAAGGATGACCCGGAGCGCGCGGGCGAGGTGCGGTTCGCGACCGAGATCGCGCTCTCGCTGATTCAGCCGTACGCGCCTCACGTCGCCGAGGAGCTGTGGAGCCGTCTCGGGCACGAGCGGCTCTGGGAGACCGCCTGGCCCGAGGCCGACCCGGCGCTCGTCGCGATGGACACGGTCGAGGTCGTCGTGCAGGTCAACGGCAAGCTCCGCGACCGGCTTCGCGTGGCCGCCGGCACGTCCGAGGAGACGCTTGTCGAGCTCGCGCTCGCCTCGGAGCGCGTCCGGGCGCATCTGAACGACGGCACGCCACGCCGGACGGTCGTCGTGCCCGACCGGCTCGTCAATCTCGTCGCCTAGCCTCGCTCCTCGGCCCACCGGCTCGGTCGCGGCGCCGTCACACTTTCGGCGCAAAGCCGTCACACTCCCGTGAGGGGTTGCGGGCGACGCTCTCGGAGTGATCACTCTCACCCGGACGCAGCTCGCGATGCTCGCCGTGCCGCTCGTCGCCCTTCTCGCGGTCGCGGGCTCGCGCCTCTCCGGTCTCGGCGCGAGCGAAGGCCCTTCGGCTGCCGCGCCACTGGCGCGGCTGGACGGTGAGGGTTCGGGAGCCGGAGTTGCGCCGGCGCTCGTCGTCCATGTCGTCGGCGCCGTCCACCGGCCGGGCCTCTTCCGTCTGAAGGACGGCTCGCGCGTCGCCGACGCGGTTGCCCGTGCCGGAGGGCCGACGAGACGAGCCGACCTCTCCGCGGTCAACCTCGCGGCGCCGCTGGCCGACGGGCAGCAGGTGATCGTCCCGCGCCGCGGGCCTGCCGGGGAAGCCGCCGTCGTCGGCGGGAGCGTCGCGGGCGCGAAGGTGAGCCTCGCGATCGCGACGGTCGACCAGCTCGACGAGCTGCCGGGCATCGGGCCGGTGACGGCGCAGAAGATCGTCGACTGGAGGGCGTCGCACGGGCCGTTCCAGTCGGTCGACGACCTCGACGATGTCCCCGGCATCGGGCCCGCGCGGATCGAGCAGCTCCGCGACCTCGTCACACCGTGAACCGCGTCAGGCGGATCCTCGAGACGGGCTGGCCGACGCTGCTCGTCGCGTCGGCGTGCGTCGGGATCGCGCTTTCGGTCTGGGCGCGCGTGCCGCTGACGCTGTCCGCCGCGGCCGCCGTCACGTCGTTTGCGGGGGCGCTCGTCTCGCGTGACCTGCGGCGTCTCGCGCTCGCGGCGCTCGCGCTTGCGTGCGCCGGCCTGTGGTGGGGGACGGTCCGGGGCGACGCGCTCGATCGAAGCTACCTCGTAGAGCAACTCGGCCGCGACGCGCCTGCGCGCGTCGTCGTTACAGGGCCTGCCCGGCACACACCGTTTGCGATCCGAGTCCCGGCCGAGGCGCTCGCCTACGGTGCAACACGCATTCGCGAGCGGGTGTTGCTCGAGCTGCCGCCGGAGCGTGCGCCGCCCCAGGGGGCCGTCCTCGAGCTCCGCGTGCGACCGGTCGCTCCGCGTGGGCCCGAGACCGGCTTCGACGAGCGCGGCTGGCTCGCTCGGCGCGGCGTCCATGTCGTGCTGCAGGGCGAGGACTGGCGGATCGTCGGCCGGCGGGGCGGGATCGGAGGCGTCGGCGACCGGTTGCGCGCGCATGTCGAGGAGACGCTCGCCCGCGGCACGGCCGGCGAGCGGCGGCAGCTCCTCGCCGGGATCGTGCTCGGGGAGGACTCCGCCATCGACCGTGAGCTCCGGGACGCGTTTCAGGCGAGCGGCCTCATGCACCTCCTTGCCGTGTCCGGGCAGAACGTGGCGATCGTCGCGTTCGGCGTCGTCCTCGCCGCGCGGATCCTCGGGCTGGGTCGCCTCGTGGGCGAAGCGCTCGCGATCGCCGTCGTCCTCTCGTACGCACTCGCAGTGGGTTGGCAGCCGTCGGTCGTGCGCGCGGCGGTCGCAGGCGTGCTTGCGTCGCTCGCATGGCTCGTCGCGCGTCCGCGCGACCGTTGGCACGCGCTCGCAGTCGGCGCGCTCGTGCTGCTCGTGTGGATGCCTCAGTCGGCGCTCGAGCCCGGATTCCAGCTCTCGTTCGCCGCGGTCGCGACGATCTTCCTCGTCGTGCCGCGCCTCTCCGGCGTTCCGGAGGCGTACCCGGTGCCGCGCGGGCTCTGGGACGTGCTGGTCGTCGCCGCCGCCTGTGGCCTCGTGACGGCTCCGATCGTCTGGCTCCACTTCGGACAGGTGGCGTTGTGGACCGTCCCGGCGAACGTCGCCGCGGAGCCGGCGATGCCGCCGCTCATCTCGCTGTCCCTGGCCGCGGCCGCCGTGGAGCCGCTGTCGCCGGGCGTCGCGACCGCGCTGGCATGGCTCGCGGGATGGTGCGCGTGGTGGATCGCGCTCGTCGCACGGGTCGTCGCGAGCTGGCCCTCGGCCCAGATCTCCTCGCCGCTGGCGATTGCCGTCGCCTTCGGAGTCGTCGGCGCGGCCCTGCTCGTGCGGCGCCTGCCGCGTTACGGACGGCCGACGGCGCTTGCGGCGATCGCCTCGGTCGCGCTCACGCTTGCGGTCGCAGCATGGGCGACGCGCCCACAGCCGTCCTGGGAGCCGCCGGCAGGGCTTCGTGTGACGTTCCTCGACGTCGGCCAGGGAGACTCGGCGCTGCTCGAGGTGCCGGGCGGGGCGGTGCTGGTCGACGAGGGGCCTCCCGAGGCGGACGTCGTCGGCCAACTGCGCAGCCTCGGCCTCAGGTCGCTGACCGCGATCGTGCTGACACACCCGCAGCGGGACCACATCGGTGGCGCCGCCGCCGTGCTCGACCGGCTCGCCGTGGGTACGGTCGCCGATCCAGGAATCGAGGCACCGTCGGCCGACCACGATGCTGCAGTCGCCGCGGCGCGCGGGCGCAGCGTCCCGATCGTCGTCGTCCACGCCGGCGAGGTGTTCCGGATCGGGAAGCTCCGCCTCCGGATCCTCTGGCCGGATGATCCGGGCCTGCCGAGCGAGGATCCCAACCAGCACGCGGTCGTCGCGCTCGCGAGCTTCGGGTCCACCGACGTGCTGCTGACGGCGGACGCCGAGAGCGACGTCACCTCACGGCTCCCGCTCCGGCCGATCGAGGTCCTGAAGGTCGCGCACCACGGATCGGAGGACCCGGGGCTGCCCGATCTCCTCCGCGTCCTGCGACCGGAGATCGCCGTGATCTCGGTCGGCGTGAACAACGACTACGACCACCCCCGCCCCGAGACGCTCGCCGCGCTCGCCGCTCAGCCGGGGCTTCGGACCTTCCGGACGGACGAGAACGGTCGCGTCGTCGTCGAGTCGGACGGGCGGACGGTCACCGTGCGCTCCGAGCGGTAGCGGCTCGCGAGTCTAGGCTTGGAAGCGTGGCGACGCAGGAGCTTGCCCCGGTGTACCTCATCACCGGCAACGACCTGCCGAAGGTCGAGACGGCGCTCGAGAGGCTCAGGGGCCGCTTCGACCCCGGCTCGATCGAACGGCTCGTCGCGGGAAAGGGCGGGGTCTCCGGCTCAGACGTCGTCGCGGCATGCAACGCGGGCACGCTGCTCGGGGGCGAACGGCTCGTCCTGGTGACGCACGTCGACGGCCAGCGGGGCGAGTTCGACCGCCTCGCGGGTGGATGGAAGACGGACGATGTCGAGGCGATCGTCGCGTACCTGCGCGACCCGGCCCCGGGTACGGTTCTCTGCCTCGTCGCGGAAGAGGTGAAGAAGGATTCGCCGCTCGCGAAGGCCGTCGCGAAGCTCGGCACCGTCCTCGCCTGGGAGATCGGCAAGAAGGAGACCGTCGCATGGGTCGCCGAGAGCTTTCGCGCTCGGGACGTCAAGGCCGGGGGCGACGCGTGCAAGGCGCTCCTCGACATCGTCGGCGACGACAAGCTCGTGCTCGCACGCGAGATAGACAAGCTCGCGACGTGGGCCGCGGGCGAGCCGATCGGCGTCGAGGAGGTGCAGCGCCTGGCGACGCCTTTCGCGGAAGCGCAGCCCTGGGATCTCACGGACGCGCTCGGCAGGCGCGACGTGCGGAGCGCGCTCGCGATCGTCGAGGCGAGCTACGCCCGAAGCCCCCGCACGAGGGCGCAGGAGGCCGCCGCCTTCAGCTTCAGGCTGGGTCAGCACCTCGCGCGACTGTCGGGCATGAAGACACTGCTCGAGGCGGGCGTCGCGGTGGAGGAGGCGGGCAAGACCCTCGGGCTGAAGCCGTATCCGGCCAAGCAGCTCGCGAGGCAGGCGGAGAGGCTCTCGACGGAGGAACTGCGTGACGGCGTCGTTCGCTTCGCTCGCCTCGACCACGCGCTCAAGGGTGGAAGCAGGCTGGCGCCGGACCTCGAGCTCCAGCTCGCGGTCGCCGACGTCGCGCGCGAGCGGGATTGAGCGTCGCTAGGAGACGGCCGCGCCGCTGACGACGCGGGCCGCCTGCGCCTTCTTGCGCGCAGCGGTGTTCTTGTGCAGCGCGCCGCGTGCCGCGGCCCGGTCGATCGTGCGGACAAGCTCGCGATGCTCTGCGGCAACCACGGCATCGTCGCCGTCGGCGACCGCGGTCTCGAGGCGCTTCGCGAGCGTCTTGATCGTCGAGCGATAGCGGAGGTTCTCGAGCCGCTGCCGTGACGCGATGCCGACGCGCTTCTTCTGCTGCTTGATGTTCGCCATACGTGAGAGCGCCCCGACCGATTGCGGCCGCGGGCCGCCGGATGGTAGCAGAGGGCTTCCGGTGGATCGACGAAACTCGGGTGGACATGTCCGAGCTCGACCCCTCCTTCGACCAGAACGTCGATCCGGCCCTTGCGGAGGAACGCGCGCATCGGCGCCGCCTCGCCCGATCGACCGCGGTGTTCGGCGCGGCGACCGGTATCTCGCGCGTCCTCGGGCTGGTGCGCGAGATCATCGCGGCGTACACCTTCGGCGCCGCGGGGAAGATCAACGCCTTCACCGTCGCCTTCCAGATCCCGAACCTCGTGCGCGCCCTGGTGGCGGACACCGCGCTCTCGGGGGCCTTCGTCCCGGTCTTCAGCGAGCTGCTCGAGAAAGGCGAGCGGGCGCGCGCGTGGCGCGTCGCGTCGACGATCTTCTGGCTCGTCCTCCTCTTCACGAGCGCGCTCACCGCGGTGTTCGTGCTGATCGCGCCGCTGATCGTCGAGCTCTTCGGGACGCCCGGGGGCGACCTCGACCTCGCGGTCGGGCTCTCCCGGCTCCTCTTCCCGATCGTGATCCTCCTCGGCCTCTCGGGGATCGTCGTCGGGATCCTGAACGCGTACGACCAGTTCACCGTGCCGGCGCTGACCCCCGTCGCCTGGAACCTCGTGATCATCCTCGGGCTCGTGCTCGGAGTGCCCGCGGCCGGGAGCCAGGACACCGAGCTGTATGTCTACGCCGGCTCGATCGTGCTCGCGACGCTGGTGCAGCTGCTGCTACCCGTGCCGTGGCTGCGCGGGCTCGACGGCCGCCTCCGTGTCGCGCTCGACTGGCGCGACCCGGCCGTGCACCGCTTCTTCGTGCTGATGCTGCCGGTCACGCTGACCCTCGGGCTGATCAACGTCTCGACGCTGATCGGGACGCTGTTCGCCTCACGCCTCATCGACCCGGAGCTCGCACCGCGGGCGATCGACCTTGCGTTCCGCCTCTACATGCTCCCGCAGGGCATCTTCTCGGTCGCCGTCGCCACAGTGCTGTTCCCGACGATGTCGCGGCTTGCCGCGCGAGGCGATATGGCCGGCTTCGGGCGGACGGTCGACACCGGTATCCGCCAGATCGGCTTCCTGCTGATCCCGGCCGGACTCGTCTCGGCGGTACTCGCAGAGCCGATCACGCGACTCGTCTACGAGCGGGGCGAGTTCACCGCCGACCAGACTCCGGTCGTTGCCGGGGCGCTCGCGGCGTTCACGGTCGGCCTGGTCTTCAACGGCTGGATGCTGCTGCTCAACCGGGCCTTCTACGGCCTCCAGTCGAACTGGATCCCGACGCTCGTGGCCCTCGGGAACCTCGTGCTCAACGTGCTTCTCTTCGTCGCCTTCTACCGCCTCGGCGTCTGGGGGCTGCCGCTCGCGGTCTCGCTCTCGAACCTCGCAGGCGCGGTCGCCCTGGCGGTGCTGATGTGGAAGCGAGTGGGGGGCGTCGAGCTGGCCGCCACGCTCAGTGCGCTGACGCGAATCATCCTCGCGTCCGTTGTCGCCTCCGGGCTCGCCGTGGGTGTCTGGTGGACGCTCGACGCCGCACTCGGGCGCTCGACCGTCGCCCAGATCCTGTCGGTCGGGCTGGCACTCGGAGTCGGGACGGCTGCCTATGTCGGCGCCTGTCGTCTGCTCGGCGTCCGCGAGCTCGGCTCGCTCCTCGCCCTGCGCCGCGGTCGCTGAGCGCGACTACGATCGCCCGATGGACGGGCAGGACTTCGTCATTCGGCCCGTCGGTCGCGTCGAGTCGTCACTCGCGCGTCGCGAGGATGCTCCGATGCAGGGCTCGGAAGGCGCGCCCGACGCCTGGATCGTCTTCGACGACAATGCGTGCGAGGCCGCGCGCGACCTCGCCGTCGGTGACGACGTCCTCGTTCTGACGTGGCTGCACGAGGCCGACCGGGACATCCAGGCCGTCCACCCGCGCGACGACCGGAGCGTGCCTGAGCGCGGCGTCTTCAGCACGCGCTCGCCCGACCGGCCGAACCCGATCGGGCTGCATCGCGTCGAGGTCGTCGACGTCGACGGCCCTCGGATCCGGGTGCGGCCGCTCGAGGCGATCGACGGGACGCCCGTCGTCGACGTCAAGCCGGTGTTGCGCGGCGAGGCCTGAGCGACGCTACTGCTCGTAGCCCTCGACGGTCTCCTCGGGGCGCGCCCTGGCGGCGTCGGGGTCCATCGAGAACTCTTCGAGCGCTCGACGCTGCCGGAGGAGGTCCCAGCACCGGTCGAGCGAGACCTTCACGTCCGCGAGCCGGCGCCGGTCGGCCTCGCTCGCGTTGCCGGCCCCCTGGGCATCCCACAGCTCGTGCTCCTCGGCGACGAGCCGCTCGATGCGGTCGTGGATCTGTGCGTCGTCCATGCCCGAACCATACGCTCGCACGGTACGACCCGGCGCCGCCGACGCTCGAGACCCCGGGATCAAGTGGGTGACACGAACGGGTCGACGACGAGGACGCCGTCGTAGCGCTGACCCGCGTTCAGGTCCTCACTCAGAATCGTGTCGCATCCGAGAGCCGCCGCGCTGCGGACGATCATCGCGTCCCAGAAGGAGATCCGGTAGCGCTCGTGGATTCGGATCGCCGCGTCGACGTCGGCGGCCGTCGGCGCGTGCACGGTCCAGTGCGACAGGGCTTCGACGACGTCGCGCGCACTTCCCGACTCGAGCGGTCGCGCGAGCTTCCGCGTCAACGTGACGAATAGCTCCTGGAGCACCTGGATGCTCACGCAGCCTCGGCCGGAAAGCCAGAGGTCCCGCACAACCGGCAGAGCCACCTTGCGCCTTGGCTCGGAGAGGGTGTCGTACGCGTACGCGACGACGTTCGTGTCGACAAACGCTCGCGGCTCAGCGTTCATGCAGGTCGTCGCGGCTCCACGGCACGCGATCGGGCATGCCGAGGGGCAGGCCGCGTTCGAGCGATGCGAGCGCCCGCCGACGCGCGGCGTCGTAGCCGGACTCGCGGTCGAGCAGCTCGTCGAGCTGCTCGGTCAGCATCCGGGAGATCGAGCTATCTCGCTCGGCGGCCAGGACTTTGAGTCGACGGAGGGTCTCGGCCGGGAGCGCAAGAGTGACATTCTGTCTCACGTGAATAAGTGTAGCACGTAAATACGTGAAACGTGACGTCGTCTGCGGCGCGGCCTGGCGAGGGCGATGCAAGCCCGCAGGGCGCCCGAATAGCAGCGCTATTCGGGGCAACCGAGGAAGGACGCCGCAGCACGCCGCCCAGGACGTTCCCGACGACTCGAGGCTTCATTTCGGTTCGAGTTCCTAGACTGCCTCGCCTCGTGCTCCTCGTCCTGGGATCGGCGATCTTCGGCTTCTTTGCGCGCCGGCGATGGTGGCTCGTTCTGATCCCGATAGCGATCGGCGCGTTCTTCGGTTCGGCCGTCGACGCTGCGAGCGGGTTCGTCGCTCCCGCAGCGGGGGCAGCCGGCTTCGCGGTCGGGATACTGCTGCGGCGCCTCGCAGAGCGCCGCCGCCGCGCCGAACTTCCTGATCGAGGCAATCGCGACTCGTACGGCATCAGCCGCACAGACCGCCCGACCAGGGAATCGCGCGAGACCAGGGAAAACCGCGCCACGGCTACGATCGACGCCGATCAGCCATGGACCAGAGCCGGATCCGCAACTTCTCGATCATCGCGCACATCGACCATGGCAAGTCGACGCTCGCGGACCGGATCCTCCAGCTGACGGAGACCGTCTCCGAGCGCGAGATGCGCGACCAGTTGCTCGACTCGATGGAGCTCGAGCGCGAGCGCGGGATCACGATCAAGGCGCAGGCGGTGCGCGTGCAGTGGAAGGGGCACGAGCTGAACCTCATCGACACGCCGGGGCACGTCGACTTCACCTACGAGGTGTCTCGGTCGCTCCAGGCGTGCGAGGGCGCGGTGCTCGTGGTCGACGCGGCGCAGGGGATCGAGGCGCAGACGCTCGCGAACGCCTATCTCGCGATCGAGAACGACCTCGAGATCGTCCCCGTGGTCAACAAGATCGATCTGCCCTCGGCTGACCCGGAGGGCGCGGCCTCGGAGGTGAGCGAGCTGCTCGGCGGCTCGACCGAGGACGTCGTGCGGATCTCGGCCAAGACCGGGGTGAACGTCGAGCAGGTGCTCGACGCGATCGTCGCGCGGATCCCCGCTCCGGCGGGTGAGTCCGACGCACCCGCGCGGGCGCTCGTCTTCGACTCGAGCTACGACCAGTACCGGGGAGTGATCGCGTTCGTTCGGGTCGTCGACGGGCGGCTGCCGACCGGCACGGGCCTGCGGGCGATGGCGATGGGCACCGACTTCGACGCCGAGGAGCTCGGCTTCATGGCACCGCAGCGGGTTCCGGTAGAGGCTCTCGAGGCGGGCGAGGTCGGCTACGTCGTGACCGGGCTCAAGGACGTCTCGCGCCTGCGCGTCGGCGACACGCTGACGACGCGCCGCGCCGGGGCGGCGTCACCGCTGCCCGGCTACAAGGACGTCAAGCCAATGGTCTTCGCCGGGCTCTTCCCGACCGACTCGGACGACTACCCCGAGCTTCGCGACGCCCTCGAGAGGCTCAAGCTCAACGACGCCGCGCTGTTCTACGAGCCGGAGACGTCACAGGCGCTCGGGTTCGGCTTCCGCTGCGGGTTCCTGGGTCTTCTCCACATGGAGATCGTTCGTGAGCGGCTCGAGCGGGAGTTCGACCTCGACCTGCTCGTGACCGCGCCGAACGTCGCCTATCAGGTCAAGGAGAAGAACGGCGAGTGGGTCGAGGTCCACAACCCGGCGGACATGCCTCGCGACCCCGAGGAGGTACAGGAGCCGTACGTTCGCGCGCAGGTCATCGTGCCGAAGGACTACGTCGGCGCGGTGATGGAGCTCTGCACCGAGCGACGCGGTCGTTTCGACCACATGGAGTATCTCTCCGAGACGCGCGTCCTGCTCACGTACGAGCTGCCGCTCGGGGAGATCGTCTACGACTTCTACGACCAGTTGAAGTCCAGGACGCGGGGGTATGCGAGCTTCGACTACGACGTTGCGGGCTTCCGTGACGGCGAGCTGGCCCGGGTCGACGTCCTCGTCGGCGGCGAGCAGGTCGACGCGCTGTCGCTGATCGCCCACCGTGACGCCGCGTACGAGCGCGGCAAGCTGCTCGTCGAGCGGCTGCGCGAGGAGATCCCGCGACAGATGTTCGACGTGCCCATCCAGGCAGCGATCGGCTCGCGCGTGATCGCGCGCGAGACGGTCAAGGCGAAGCGCAAGGACGTGCTCGCGAAGTGCTACGGCGGCGACATCACCCGCAAGCGAAAGCTGCTCGAGAAGCAGAAGAAGGGCAAGAAGCGGATGAAGCAGGTCGGCGGCGTCGAGGTGCCGCAGGAGGCGTTCCTCGCCGTCCTCAACCTCGACGG
>Ga0111539_10011478_pt1 | contig 11119 bp, 8 predicted proteins | sample RhiMethybrSRZTD1_FD_79667 | JGI IMG/M metagenome (GOLD analysis project Ga0111539, IMG submission 79667) | Populus rhizosphere microbial communities from Tennessee, USA - Rhizosphere MetaG P. TD hybrid SRZTD1 (version 2) (version 2) | ecosystem: Host-associated > Plants > Roots > Rhizosphere >... | reverse complement strand
GTTGACCATGCCCGCCTGCTCGTTCGGCGGACGATTGGCCTTGGGCTGCACGTACGGCGCGAACGAGGTGGGCTGCTGCATGACGGCTTGCAGCTCAGCAGCGATCGCATCCGTCTCGTCTTCCAACGCATCGAGCCACGGGAACTGTTCGCGACCGTAGAACTGGATCTGCGGCAGCCCGGGAAAGTAGTAGTAGCGCGGCTCCTGCAGGTAGATCCGCTTCCTGCCGAGGAGGATGTCCAGCGACTGCGCGAAGCGCTCGCTGCTGGTCGCCCGATCGAAGCCGCGGGACGCCAGCTGATTGACGATGTAGTCCTGGTACTGGCTCGAATAACGCTCGTACATCGCGCGGGCCCGCTGCAGGTCCGGCAGCAGCTCGCGCGGCACCTGCGGTGCCGGGCCGGCCGCCCGCAACGCCGCCAGGTAAAACGACGAGGCCGAGCGCACGTCGCCGGCATTCGCCAGATGGTCCGCCTTGAGAATGAGGGCGCGAACGTTGCGCGGCTCGGCCGCGAGCACCCTGTCGATCTCGTTGATGTTCATGAGCGTGATTGCGCAGCTGCGCGGCGGCGCATTATGACCCATGACCGGGCGACGGTGGGGACGCTATAGTGGCGCCACGCAGTCGACAGCGGGTTTTTCGTCAACATGCAGCTGCATTCCCATGGGTGAGAATCCGGCCGGCCTGAACAAGGCGGCCATGCAGGCGCTGGCGGCCGGTGATTTCGCGACAGCGCAGGCACTGCTGTTGCGGCTGGTCGCCGCCGACCCCGCCAGCATTCCCGGTTGGCTGAATCTCGCCGCAGTCCGGCGCCGGGTGAACGACATCGACGGCGCGTTCGCGGCGCTGCGCGAGGTCCTGCGGCTCGAGCCGAGGAATTTCGCGGCGCTGTTGATGAGCGCAACGCTGCTGGAGCGGCAAGGGCGCACCAAGGCAGCGGCCAACACCTATGGCGCGGCTATTTCGAACGCACCGCCCGACATGTATCTGGACGAGCCGACGCGCCAGGCCCTCGCCCACGCGCGCGAAGTCCATGGCCAGTACACCAGCGAGCTGCACGAGTTCATTCGCGCGCACGTCAGCGACACGCAAAGCCAATGCGCACCGGCCGAGCAGCACCGCGTGGAGGCGTTCATCGCGACGACGCTGCGGATCCGCAAGCGCTACCAGCAGGAACCGCTCGAGTACTACTTCCCGGGCCTGCCGCCGATCGAGTTCTACGAGCGCGCCGAGTTTCCATGGCTGGAGGAGCTGGAAGCGGCGACCGAGCCGATGCAGCGCGAGCTGGCGGCGATCCTGCGCGAGGACCAGGCCGGGTTCGCGCCGTACATTCACTATGACGATCACATGCCGCTGGACCAGTGGCGCGAGCTGAATCACTCGCCGCGGTGGAGTGCGTTTCACTTCTACGAGAAGGGCCAGCCGATCGCGGAGCGCTGCAACCGGGCGCCGGCGACGATGCAGGTCCTCTCGCGGCTGCCGCAGGCGCAAGTGCCGCTGCGCTCGCCATCGGCGCTGTTCTCAGTGCTCCAGCCGCACACCCGCATCCCGCCGCATACCGGCATCGCCAATTTCCGGCTGGTCGTGCACCTGCCGCTGATCGTGCCGCCGGGCTGCGGCTTCCGCGTCGGCGGCGAGACCCGTCAGTGGCGCCTGGGCGAAGCCTGGGTGTTCGACGACACGATCGAGCACGAGGCCTGGAACGACGGCGACCAGACCCGCATCATCTTCATCTGTGATGTGTGGAGCCCGCGGCTGTCGCCGGAAGAGCGGGCGGCGATCGGCCAGGTCATCGCGGCGACCGATGCTTTCAACGGCACGCAGCCGAGCTCGAGCGTGTAGAGATAAGGGGGAGAACGTGCTGCTGAAGATCCGCAATTTGCTGACCCCGCAGGAGATCACCCGCCTGACCGCGCTCAGCGGCGAGATCCGCTTCGTCGAGGGCCGCGCCAGCAACCCGGCCAACGAGACCAAAAACAATCTGCAGGCGGACACGACCGATCCCAAGAACGCCGAGGTGTCGCAGCTGGTGAGCGGCGCTTTTGCGCGCTCGCGCGAGTTCATGGACTTCGCGCTGCCCAAGCGCCTGGCCCCGCCGCTCATGAGCCGCTACTCGCCGGGCATGAAGTACGGCGCGCACGCGGATGCCGCGCTCATTCCGCTGGCGAACACGCGGCTGCGCTCGGACATCTCCTGCACCGTGTTCATCAGCGATCCCGGAAGCTATCAGGGCGGCGAGCTCTCGATCGTCGTCGGCAACCAGGCCATCGCGTTCAAGGGTGCGCCCGGCGAAGCGATCCTGTACCCCTCGACCACGCTGCACGAAGTCATTCCGGTGCGCGCCGGCGAGCGCCTGGTCGCGATCACGTTCATCGAGAGTTTCATCCCCGATCCGCACCAGCGCATGCAGGTGTACGAGCTGAACGAGATCGCCGCGCTCGAAGGCAACACGATGCGTTGGGAGAACCGCGTGCGGCTCGACGTCGTGCGCCAGAACCTGATGCGCATGTGGACGACCACGTAACGCGCCCGCATTCGAGCCATGACCAGCGATCCGCAGGCTCTGCTGCGCAGCGCGGCGGCGCTGGAGAAAGCCGGGCGTCTTGCCGAGGCTGAAGCCGCGTACCAGCGCGTGCTCGCGAGCTGGCCCGATTTGCCGGACACCTGGTACAACCTCGCGCTGCTGCAACGACGCGCCGGCCGTTTCGATGCCGCGCTCGCCTCGTATCAGCAGGCGCTCGATCGCGGCGTGTCGCAGCCGGAGGAAGTTCATCTCAACCGCGGCGTCATCTATTCCGACTGCCTGCGCCAGGATGACGCGGCGGAACGCGAGCTGCAGGCGGCGCTCGCGCTCAATCCGACCTACATCCCTGCTCTGCTCAATCTTGCGAACCTCCGCGAGGACTTCGGCAAGCACGCCGAGGCCAGCACGCTCTACGAGAAAATTCTCGGACTCGATCCGCGTTGTCACACGGCATTGGCGCGCTATGCAGGCTTGCAGAAGATCGCGGGGCCGGACGATCCGCTCGTCACGCGCTTGCGTGCGGCGATCGCCGATGCGCGCACAACACCCGCGGATCGTGCCGAGCTTGGATTCGCGCTCGGGAAGGCTCTGGATTCCAGTCGTGCGTGGGACGCTGCGTTTGCCGCGTACACCACCGCGAATCGCGACAGCCGACAGAGCGCCGCGCCCGGCACCGGCGTCTACGACGCAGGCGCGCACGAGCGTTTCGTCGACGAGCTGATCGCGACGTTCCAACCGGGGCAGCCTGCGGCTGCACCGCTGCTGCAATCGACACGCCCATTGTTCATTTGCGGAATGTTCCGCTCTGGCTCGACGCTTGCGGAGCAGATTCTTGGCGCGCACTCGCGCGTCACGACGGGTGGCGAGCTCGCGTTTCTGCCGTCGTTGGTGCGCACTACGCTCGCGCCGTTTCCATCCACGATGCGCGCCCTCGCGCCGGCACAGCTGGAGCAACTCGCCGCGGGCTATCTCGACATGCTCGCACGAGTCTTTCCGCGCGGCGACCGTGTCACGGACAAGCGGCCGGACAACTTCCTCTACCTCGGCCTGATCAAGAGCCTGTTCCCGGACGCGAAGATCGTGCACACCACGCGCGATCCGCTGGACAACTGCCTCTCGATCTATTTCCTGCATCTCGATCACAGCATGGGCTACGCGCTCGATCTCGCCGACATCGCACACTACTACGTGCAGTACCGCCGGTTGATGGCGCACTGGAAAACGCTGTGCGGCGCGGACATCTTCGATCTCGACTACGACGCGCTGGTGCGTGAGCCCCGCCCGACGATCGAACGGCTGACGGCATTCAACAGTCTCGAATGGGAGGACGCCCTCTTGTCGTTCGAGCAGTCAGCGCGCGCGGTGAAGACTGCGAGCGTGTGGCAGGTGCGGGAGCGCCTGTATCAGCGCTCTTCGGGCCGCTGGCGCAACTACGCCGCGCACCTCGCGAAGCTACAGGCGTACTTAAGAGAAACCGGAGTCGTGACGGACGCCTAAGGTGTGACGAGGCGTGCGCGGTTCAGAAGCGCTGCCACGGCTGGCTGTTTTCCCGCAAGGTTTTCCAGCCAGCGAAGACCGGCGCCGATCTGCGCTGCATTGTTGTGCCGCGATTGGCGCAACAGCTCCTGGCGCATCTGCGGCGAGTATTCGAAGTCCGGCGACTTGGAGTAGCGCGTCAACACCGGGCTGCGCGCGACGTCTGCGAGCCAACCCGACTCGACGGGCAACTGGAAGTGCGCGGCAACGCGAGCCACATCACCCGCGACGTCCGCAAGGAGCTCGTCGAAATCCAGCGCCAGGATGCGCGTGCCGAGACGCGCTATTGCGTCCTGTTGATTCCACGTTTCGGCGAGCCAGCTCAACGCCGCCAGCTCACCCAGCGACAACGCATGCAGCTGCGGCAAAGGCATATCGATGCGCGCCTGCAGCTGGCGAATGCGGACTGGGCCGTGCCCGCGCAGATCAGTAGCGGAGTTCTGGCCGGCGAGCAGAGTCGTCAGATACGGCTCTGCGGCCAGGTTCAGATAGACAGCGCGGGCGCTTTGGCAGCGTTCCAGCAAGTGCGCAGCGATCCTGCAAGCGCTGCTGGTCGCTTTGAGCACGACGCTGTGAGTGCCGCTGTAGCCACGACTCCAGATCTTCAGCAACGCGTGCTCCAGCGCCTCGAAGTCACGCTGGCTCAGCAACGACTCCGGCAGATTCAGCACGTCGCGCGCATCAGCGAGGGTGCGCAGCGGCAGCGGTTCGCGCAACGACAGCACGCAGCCGCTTGCATCGAGCAATCGACTGAGCAGCGTCGAGCCGACGTGACCGGTGTGGAAGATGAAATGCAGCGGCTTGCCCTCGCCGAGCGCCTGTGCCCCCGCCACGACGCTGCTGAGGCTCGACCAGCCGCCTTTGACGTCGGACGTGAGAATGCGGTCGTCGAGGAAACTTGCGGCCCTATAACCGCTCTCGCTCAGCTGCACGAGCAACGCCGCGTCGCGCGCCAGGTCGACCTTCTGCAGGTAGACGTCGGGCGAAGCAGCAACGCTGAGCATCAATGGATCCGCGCGACCTTGCTCGAGCGTCCATTCGGCGCGATCAGCGAGTACGAGCCGAGCGCGCCGCGCTCTACCTTCACTGCGTCGCCCTTCTTGAGCTTGATCTTGCCCGCGGCGATCTCGGCCCACACCTGACCGTTGTCGAGCGTGACAATCAACTCGCCGTGCGGCTTCGCGCCGAGCTCGGTCACCGTGCCCGCGATCTCGCTCAGGTCGGTGTGCTTCTCGGGTTTGAGATCGCCGCGCGCTCCGAATCTTTCTTCCGGCGTGGCTACCGGCGTGACCGCTGCCGCTATTGGAGGCGGCGCTGCGGCGGCCGGCGCCGCGGCTGCAGGCATCGCGGCTGCAGGCGCCGCGGCCGCGGCAGATGTCGTTGACGGCTTGCGCAAGCCCGCAACCACAGCGTCGAAGCAACGCAGCCGCTGCGCATCGTCGGATTCGTCCGCGCACGCGAGCAACGCCTCGGCCGTGCGCTCCGCCGCTTTCGCGGGGGCAAAGCCCGTGCCCGACAACACGACTGCCACTGCTGCCGTGATCACCCAACGATTCATGCAAGCCCCTCCGACTTCATTTCGGTCTCGACCACCACACCGGCCGCGATCAGGTGCGCGAGCACACTGCGCAGCTCTGCCGGGTCCGTGCTCACCTGACGCGCGAGCGCGTCGCCCAACGAGAACAGACGCTGCCTCAGAATCCACTCGACGGTCGGATGCGTCGCGCCCAGCGCTATCTCCCCCTGGTCCGTCACTGCGACGTAGCCGCTGTCACGCCGCACGACCTGTGCGCGCCTCGCGATCGAGTACCACGTCGGTTGCACCTGCACCGGCAACTCGTAATCCGCGTGCGTGCCGGCCAGGCCGCGCTGATGAATCAACACGTCGGTTGCAAATGCCGGCGACGTCATGACCGCCTGGACGCGCTGCGCCAGCGCCGCGAGCCGTTGACGCAGCTCCGCCTGTTCGCGTGCATCCGGCAGGTATTGTCGAAATGCGCTCTCCGCGGTGAGCGCGGTCTCCAGCAGCTTGAACAACGCGAGTCCGGTCGCCGGCGTGACTCCGAACGAGACATGGAGCGATGCCTGCGCGCCGGTCAACGCGTCGTGGTACTGACCGCGCGGCAGATACAGGATGTCGCCGGGCTTCATGTCGGCTTCGAACAGCAGGCGCCCGCGACTCGCGGTGAGCCACTTCTCGATTTCATTCCCGGGCGGCAGCGGCAGAACCGGTGCATCGGCGCGCGACTCGTAGACGCGCCAGGTCTTCTCGCCTTCCATCTGCACTGCGAACACGTCGTGCAGATCGAAGTGCGTCTGGAATGCCTGCACTCCCTTGAACGAGCAATAGACGTTCGCAGCGACGCGCGCGGCGAACTCGCGTTCGAGCGCCTGCGCGATGGCCGCGACCTCCGGGCAAACGCGGTGAATGTGATTTGCGATCAGGCTCGCACCGAGCCCGAGCAGCGCCTTGACCTTGGCCGGGTCGGCCGGCGCCTTGGCGCCGGGGCGCAGGTCGGTCGTGTCGCAGTAGTTCTCGCGCAGCGCAGCGCGGCTCTTGAAGTAAACCTTGAGCGTGTCCTCGTTCCAGTAAGGCGTGATGGCCAGCACTTCGTTGAAGCGCTGCCAGCTCAGCGCGCCGGCGGAGCCCGCCGACTCGCGGCGAATGTGAATCGGGCGCTTGCCGAAGTACTGCGCTCGAAAGGTGGCCGCGTCGCACGGCGCGATGAAGCTCGCGAAATCCGTCATGCCCGGCACGCTAGCATCGACGCTCCGCGTAGTCACGAGCGAGGCACAAGCGAGCGTTGACACCCGCGACGCGCCGGTGTCTTCTTCGGGCCATGCAGCAGGATGAGGAGGCCGGACTTCCGGTGCGTGCGGGACTGGCCCCGACCGGCTTGTATCTGGCGCTCCGCCAGATCGGCCGTGACGAGCTGCAGGACGCGTTCATGCAGGAGACGATCGCGCGGGTGCCGGCCCAGGAGCGGATCGTGCACGTCTCCCGCGAGGGCGGCCGCCTGGCTCCCGCGACGGCGCCGGCCGGAATCGTCTTTCACGTCGCGCGTTGCGGCTCGACGCTGATTTCGCAATCGCTCAAGCGACTCGACGGCCTGGTCGTGTACGCCGAGCCTCAGCCCGTCAACGAAATCCTCGCGCCCCCGCACCGCTGGCCGCGCGCCGATCTCGTCGCAGCGCTGCGTGCGCTGGGAGCCGCGTTTGCACGTCATGCGCGCGGGCGCTACGTGCTGAAGCTGAGCAGCTGGAACACGCTCTATTGCGACATCGTGGCCGAAGCCTTTCCGGACACCCCTTGGGTCCTGAGTTTTCGCGACCCGGTCGAAGTGGGCGTGTCGCTCGTTGCTAGTCCGCCGGGCTGGTTCCAGGGGACGGCGGATGCAGCCCGCGGTCTCGCCGCCCGCATCGATCCCGACCACGCATCGCAATCGCGGGAAGAGTTCGTGGCACGCGTCTACGCCGCATTCTGTGCGGCGGCAGCGGGGCTCGACGTCAGCCGGGGGCGGCTGGTGGCCTACGAATCCCTGCCGGCGGCGGTGTGGGACGTCGTCGCGCCGCACTTCTCGCTGACGGTCGATCCATCGCAACAGGAACGCATCGCCGAGGGCGCGCGGCGGCATGCCAAGGCCGCGATCGGCACGGTCGCGGAGTTCCAATCCGACGTTGCCAGCAAGCAGAGCGCCGCTTCGGCCGAGCTGCGTCGGGCAATCGACTCGCTCGCGCGCCCGCAACTCGAACGCCTCACGCGCTTGCACGCAGCTACAATGCGGCGGTGAGCACTTCAACCATCGATCAGCACATTCGGACCGCGCGCGACCTGATCCAGCGCGGCCGGCTGCAGGAAGCCGAGGTCCTGTCTCGACAGCTGAGCCAGGCGAGCCCCGGCATCGCCACGACATTGCTGGCGTGTGAAATCGAGGAGGCGCGCCCGGACCCCGCCCGGGCGCTCGACATCGCCGACACGGCGCTCGAACGCTACGGCGAGCACCCGATCCTGCAGTTCAAGCGCGCGGAAATTCTCATGGCGCTGCGGCGGCGCTCCGCAGCGTTCGTTGCTGCCGAGCGGGCGATCGAAATCTCACCGCCGGACGCGGACCTGCTCGAGGCCGTCGCGGCGATGTACCTGCAAACGAACGATGCGGGCCGCGCGAAGACGCTGCTGTACAGAGCGATCGAGCTGGCGCCCAACGCGCCGACGCTGCTCTATCGCGCGGCGCTCAGCCATTTCTATCTGAACGAGCTGGAGCAGGCGGATGCGCTGCTCGCGCGCGTGCTCGAGATCGCGCCCGGCAACGGCTACGCCTGGCACATCCGCTCGCAGCTCGCGAGCGCGAAGAGCGATGCCAACCACATCCCCGAGCTGCGGGCGGCACTGGCGCGGCCGCGAGCACGCGAGCTCGACACGATGCTGGTGGCCTATGCGCTGGCGAAGGAGCTGGAGGACGTGGGCGAGTTCGCGCAGTCGTTCGAGGTGCTGCTGCAGGCCAACCGCATCAAGCGCGGCACGCTGACGTACGACGTGGCGAACGACGTCCATGCAATGCAGAACGTAGCGAAGCACTACTCCGCCGAGGCCATGCAGGGACTGCGCGGCGGCGACGAAACGCCGGGAGCGATCTTCATCGTCGGCATGCCCCGCACCGGAACAACGCTGGTCGAGCGCATGCTCGGCAATCACTCGCAGATCGCATCGGTCGGCGAGGCCGTGGACTTTCCGGAGGAAATGTCGGCTGCGGCGCGCGCGACGCACGCGCGGTTGCAACTGACCGACACGGACCTGCTGCGCGCCTCGCTGCAGATGGATTTTGGCGAAGTGGGCCGCAAGTATCTCGCGGCGGTCCGCGACCTGGCCGGTGGGCAGCGCTACACGATCGACAAGCTGCCGTTCAATTTCCGCTACTGCGGCCTGATCCACCACGCGCTGCCGAAGGCAGCGATCATTCATCTGACGCGCGATCCGCTGGACACGTGCTATGCGGTCTTCAAGACGCTGTTCATCAACGCGTATCACTTCTCCTACCAGCTCGACGAGCTCGCCGAGTACTTCGTCGCGTATCGCCGCATGATGGATCACTGGCATGCCGTCATGCCCGGCGTGATCCTCGACGTCCGCTACGAAGACCTGGTGTCCGATCCGCAGACGCAGTGCCGGCGTCTGCTGGAGCATTGCGGACTTCCCTGGGAAGATCAGGTGCTCGAGTTCCACCGCTCGACCAAGGCCGCCACGACGGCGAGCGCTGTGCAGGTGCGCAGGCCGGTCTATCAGTCTTCGGTGCAGAAGTGGCGCAAGTACGCGCGCGAGCTGCAACCGGTACTGAGTCGCTTGCGCGAGGCCGGTCTCGTCGACGCCGACGGCAATGCGCTGCGCTGACTCAGCTCCGGTGCCGACACGCCCATGAAGCTCCAGTATCCGTTCATGCAGTTACCCGTGTCCTTCGACGCGGCGGCGCTCGCGGCGGAAGTCCAGGCGATCGACGAGTCGGAGTGGCGGCCGCACCCGCAGGGCTACCCCGGCAACGATGCATTGACCCTGGTCACCACGGGCGGCGATCCCGACAGCGACGCCGTCGCGGGCGAAATGCAGCCAACCCGGCACCTCGAGCGCTGTCCTTATCTGCAGCAGGTCCTGCACAGCATCGGCGCGACGTGGGGCCGCACGCGGCTGATGCGCCTGTCCGGACAGGCCGAGGTCACGCCGCACGTCGACGTCAACTATTACTGGCGCGAGCGCGTACGCGTGCACGTGCCGATCGTGACGCAACCGACGGTGCGTTTCAGCTGCGGCGATGCCGAGATCAACATGCGCGCGGGCGAATGCTGGATTTTCGATACCTGGCGCATGCACAACGTCATCAACGACCACGCGCTGCCGCGCATTCACCTCGTGGCCGACACGGTCGGTGGATTGGGTTTCTGGCAGCTCGTGGCGCGGGCACGCCCGCATACGCGCATCAGCGCGGAGTGGCAGGCAACGCTCGTGCCGCCCGACCCGCGCGCGCAGCCATCGCTCGATTTCGAGCGCGAGAACGTGCCCGACGTGATGACGCCGTGGGAGGTGCGGGCGCACGTCGCCTTTGCGCTCGCCGAGACGCTGCAGCATCGGAACATGCCTGCGATCCAGCAGCGCTTGCTGACTTTCGTGCGCGACTGGCATGGGCTGTGGTCCGCGTATGGCGAGCGTCGCGATGGCTGGCCGCGCTATCGCGCGCTCCTCGATGCCGCGCGGCGCGATCTGCTTGCGTTCGGCGCTGCCGACGTCGCGCTCGCGAACACCATCGGACTCATGGCGGCGCTCGACGGCTGGGTCTTCAACGTCGCACTCGCCGACCGTCGCAGCAGCGCGGATCCTGAGATCCGGCAGCGCCCCGGCGCTGCGCAGCCGACGCCAGCGGCGCCGATCAGTGCTGCGACGGCAGCCCGTGACCCTGTATTCGATCGCCCGGTGTTCATCGTCAGCCCGCCGCGCTCGGGCTCGACGATGCTGTTCGAAACGCTGGCGCGCGCGCCGCGCGTCTTCACCATCGGCGACGAGAGTCACCAGCTCATCGAGGGCGTGCCGCAGCTCAGCCCCGAGTCGCGCGGGTTCGAATCGAATCGCCTGCTCGCGGCAGATGCGACGTCCGCGATGGCGGAAACGCTGCGGCGTCGTTTTTACGAAGCGCTGCGCGACCGGGACGGCCGGCGGCCGCAGCCTGGTGAGGCGGTGCGGATGCTGGAGAAGACACCGAAGAACTCGCTGCGCGTGCCGTTTCTCACAAGCGTCTTTCCGGAGGCGCGATTCATCTACCTGTATCGCGATCCGCGGCAGGTGCTGTCGAGCATGATCGAGGCGTGGACGAGCGGGCGGTTTCGAACGTACCCGCAGCTGCCCGGCTGGATCGGCGCACCGTGGTCGCTGCTGCTCGTGCCCGGCTGGCCCGAGCTGATCGGGCGGCCCTTGCACGAGATCGTGGCGGCGCAATGGAATGCGGCCACACGCCTGCTGCTCGACGACCTCGAAGCATTGCCGGCCGAGCGAGTCACGGTCACGCGCTACGACGCGC
>Ga0111539_10011477_pt1 | contig 11119 bp, 7 predicted proteins | sample RhiMethybrSRZTD1_FD_79667 | JGI IMG/M metagenome (GOLD analysis project Ga0111539, IMG submission 79667) | Populus rhizosphere microbial communities from Tennessee, USA - Rhizosphere MetaG P. TD hybrid SRZTD1 (version 2) (version 2) | ecosystem: Host-associated > Plants > Roots > Rhizosphere >... | reverse complement strand
GCCGGCGCCTGCATCAACGGGACCCGCATCCGCGGCACTCGCGGCGTCGGAACCTGCGTCGGCGGCATCGGACTCGCCCGGACAACGCAGTTTCGTTCCGTCGGTCCAGCTTTCGGGGATCGTCAGGCACTCGTCGCCCAGGCACCGCTGCGCGACAGGCTGGTCGTCGAAAATGAAGCCGGAGAGGGGGGGATTGCTGTTGGTGATGCCGAGCTCGGGTTTGTACACGTAGATCGACGTGTAGCCGGCGACGAAGTCGTCCGAACCGAGACGGGTTCCGCTCTCGTCGAAGCAGCCGAACGGAAAGTCCCGCTCGTTCTGAGGGGGCTCTGTTAACAGCTTCAACGTACCCGCACACGCGGCAAAAAAGACATAGTCGAGGCCGTACGCGGGCTGCGTTGGATCCGTGGTTCGTGGACGATCGGCAATAGCACTCGAAATCGGCACCACGACCTTGTTGTCGCATACGGTGAGTCCCTCGGGTAGCATCGCACCCAACGGGCATTGCTCGGCTTCTAACCCCGTGAATAGGACCTTCGGTGCAAAGCACGAAAAGAAAAGGTCGCCAGGCGGATTCTCACAGCCCGTCATCCACGCCACCTGAACGGGTCGCGGCGGCGCGGAGGAACCGTCCGCGTTTCTGTGACTGTCCCGCCACAGCATGCTGAGCGTGACTGTCTCCCCCGGGACCGCGTAAGGCTTGTCCTTCTGCACCGCGAGGATGCGCAGCGTCTGGAGCTCGCTGATCTTGTCGAAGTCCGGCGCGCACCCGACGCTCAGCAAGGCCAGCAGGGCCAGAGCGGAGCGGGCGTTGTAAAAGCGCGCCATTAAAACTCTCCTCGGATGCCGATGCTGGGAATCGTCGGTAGGCCGGTGGTGAAGGTCTGCTTGCTGAAATTATAGTTGTAAGCGATGTCCTCGACCGCCGCGTTGTTGTAGGCGTTTTGCACGTCGAGATACGCGCTCAGGCGCCAATCCTCGAACTGCCAGCGCTTGTCCACGCGCAGGTCGAGCTGGTGAAAAAGCGGCAGGCGCCGGCTGAAGGGGTCGCCCTGGAGCGGCACGTAGGCGCCGGCGTCCGCGACGTAGAGCGCGGGCAAGGAGGGTAGCACCGGCGTTACCAGCCGGCCGGAGACGAGCCGGAAGCGGGCGCCGAATTCCCAACCGCGCCCCAGGCGGTAGCTGCCGAGCACGACCAGGTTGTGCGTCTGGTCCCACTCGAAGGGCCGATCCTGGTCGTCCTCGGTGCGCGCGCTGCGCGACAGCGTGTAGGCGAGCCAGCCGAAGAAGCGCTTGTCCGGCTTGTACTTGAGCAACGTCTCGGCGCCGATCACGTAGCCGGTGCCGTCGTTGTTGTAGACGAAGTCGCCGCTGGCGTCCGGGTCGCGCGAAACGAGGTTGCTGAGGTTCTTGTAGAAGCCCTCGACGCTGAGCTCGATGTGCTTCGTGAACTCCTGCTCGATGCCGACCGAATAGTGGATCGCGACGTTGGATTCGAGGCCGGGCGTGCCGAACACCACATCGGTCTCGCCGAAGTCCGGGGGCTGCGCGAACTTGCCGACGCCGCCTTTGAGCGTCGTCCGCAAGCGGGCGGGTTCGGCGTCCGGGCCCTCGCCGGGCAGGCCTTTGACGAGATCGTAGCGGGCGTTGAAGCGCGGGCTCAGATCCGCGTGCCCGGAGTCGCGCGCGAAGTCGACGCGAAAACCCGGCACCACGCGCAGGCGCTCCGTTGGGACGAGCTCGAACTCGCCGTACCAGGCCGGCCGAAACACGACGCCGTCGGTACGCTGCTCCATCGGCGGCCGCGTCACGAACGGCCCTGGATCCGGCTCGCCGGGCCGCGGCGGCTGCGGAAAGCGCGCGACCAGGTCGTAGGGGCCGAACTGGTAGTCGAAGCCGGCGTTGAGCTTGATGCCTTTGGTGATCTTCCAGCCGATCTCGCTCCTGGCGCTGATCTGAGAGAAATTGAGCTCGAACAGGAAGTTGCCGATCGAAAAGTCGAAGGTGTTGCGGTTGAACGAGAGCATGGTCGTGAGACCGACCGAATTCGTGATGTCGCCCGCGTACAGCGCCTGCAAGGTGTAGAAGCGCGTCCCGAAGTTGAGATTGCCGCCGAACGCCGGATCCTGCGCCAGTGGGTCCTTGACCAGAATCTCGAAACGGTCGTCGGAGCCGAAGGCGCGCAGGCTCAGCCGCGAGTCCTTGGTCGGCCTGGTTTCCGCGATCGCCTGGTAGTCGTAATAAACGGGCGCGCTCGTGACCGACGCGTCGAGCTCCTCGAGCGCCGGCTTGAGCCATACGTCGAACCAGCTCCTGCGCCCGGCAACGACGAAACTCCAGTCGTCGAGCAGCGGCACCGGGCCCTGCAACATCACGCGCATGTCGATCAGATCGACCTGCGCCAGGCCGTGGTAGCAGCCCTTTTTCTCGGTGCTGGGCACCATGTACGGTTTGTAGCAACTGATGTCGGGCTCACGCAGCGCGACGTCGATGATGCCGCCCATCAGCCGGCCGTACTTGACGCTGAAGTTGCCGGGATAAAATTCGATGCGGTCGAGGATCTCGGTCGGCACCACGCTCGAGAGGCCGCCGAAGTGGTAGATCAGCGGCACGGCCGAGCCGTCGATGAAGCCTTGAGTGTCCTCGGGCGCCGAGCCGCGCACGATCAGAAGGCCCGCGAGGCCAGGCGGGCGCGCGACGCCGGGCAAGCTCTGGATCGAGCGCAGTGCGTCGCCGCTCGTGCCGGGGATGCGATCGACCTCGCGGCGTTCGATCACGCGGCGCGTGACCTCGCGCGGCGGCCGCTCGCCGATCACCGTCACTTCGAGCTCGCCAGTGTCTTCGCGCTTCGGCGCGACCCGGTAGACGACCTCGGTTTCCTCGCCGGCAACGACTTCTTCTTCCTGATCGGCTGCGCTGAAGCCTTCGGCGGCGATGTGCACCCGATAGTGCCCCGGGGGCACACCCTGGACGGCCCAGCGGCCTTCGCCATCGGTCTGCACGCGCCAGGTGGTCCCGTCCGGCCCGGTCACGATCACTTCGGCGCCGGCGAGCGGGACGTTCGCCGCGACGATGCGCACCTGGCCCTTGAGGTTACCGATCTTCGCCTGGGGCGGAGGCGGCGGAGTTCCCGGCGCGGTGGTGGGCGGCGCAGCGGGTTCCAGGGTGAAGTCGTAGCGGTAGAGAATCTGAACCTGCGTCGGTTTGCCGTTCACCGTCGCCGGCTCGAACACGAACTTGAGCAGCGCCTCGTGCGCCGCTTCGTCGAAGCCCTGGCCGGCGGGCTCGACGACCTCGGCCGCGGTCACCTTGCCGGTCGCATCGACCGTGATCTTGAAAACGGGGTGCCCCTCGAGCTTCTCGGTTCCCGGCGGGCGGGGCGCGTGCTCGAAGTGCACCAGCTTGGGCATGACGACCGTCGGCTTTTGCGGCGGCGGCTGCTCGTCCGGTTGGGCGGGTCGCACCGCGGCGCCCGGTCCCCCGCGCGGGATCGCCCCTTCGCCGCCCTGCGCCCATGCTTGGATCGGTAGCAGCACCACGGCGAGCGCCGTGATCCAAAGCCGAGGGAGGTTGGGCAAGAGGATGTTCTCCAACGCCTCGCGAACGAGGTGGCGGCCAAGCTGCCGGGCGCCGAATCGCTAACGCGAAGGCGGCGAAGTGACAAGCCCCCGAATGCAGCGTGGTCGTCGATCGTGACGGGCCGCGTTCGGGTAGACTGCCGGAATGAGCGTCTTACACACCGCGGCGGCGATCGCGCGCGTGCGGGCGGAAGAGGGCGATCTGCCGATGGGCCAACGGCTGTTCGAGGATCCCCTGGCTCGATTATTCGCGGGGGACGACGCCGACACCACCGCGCTCATGGCCTTGCAGCCGTTTTTCCGCGCTCACGTGCGGCTCCGAACCCGTTTCATCGACGACGCCGTGCTGGACGCCCTCGAACGGGGCACGCGCCACTTGGTGCTGCTGGGCGCCGGCTTCGACTGCCGTGCGTACCGGTTGAAAGCGCTTGCGGCGCGGGCTACCCCGGTGTTCGAGCTCGACCACGCCGAACAGCTTCAAAAGAAGCAGACGATCCTGGCCGGCGCTGGAACGGCGCCCGCACCGCTGGTTCGAACGCTGGCGGCCGATTTCAGCGCGCTCGACCTGGAGCAGGAGCTGTCCGCCGGCCTCGCCGCGGCGGGCTTCGACCCCGGGCAGCCGTCGCTGTTCGTCGGTGAAGGTTTGATCGGGTACCTGGACCGTGCGTCGATCCAGCGCCTCGCGAAGGCTACGGCGGCACTGGCCGCCTCGGGGTCGCGCCTGATCCTCACTTATCACCAGCTTGCCTGGCATCCGGACATCGTGAACGCCGAGCTCGCAGCGGGCGGCTGGGAGCCTGAAACCGCGCCCACCTACGGCGAGCTGCATCGGCTGCACCTCGGCAGCGAGGCGCCGGAAGACGCGGCGCGGTATCAGCTGACCACCGCGCGAAAGAGCTAGGGCGGTTCGAGCGCGTGCGAATCGCGACGTGGAACGTCAACTCGATCCGCGCGCGGCACGATCTGGTCATCGACTGGACGCGCCGTCAGCGCCCCGACGTCCTCTGCCTCCAGGAAACGAAAGTCACCGACGAGGAGTTTCCGGCCGCCGAGTTTCAGCGCCTCGGCTACTCGGTGGCGATGGCCGGCCAGCGCAGTTACAACGGTGTTGCAATCCTTTCGCAACAGCCGATGAACGACATTTGCATCGGGCTGGTCGACGATGCGTCCGACGCGCCGAAGCGGTTGATCGGCGCGACCATCGACGGGGTGCGGGTCTTCTCGGCGTACGTGCCGAACGGGCAGGCACCGGACACACCCCCATTCGTCGAAAAGCTGCGCTGGCTCGAGCGACTGCGGGCGCTGCTGGATGCGCGTCACGACCCCGGCCAAAGTCTCGTGCTGTGCGGCGATTTCAACGTCGCGCGCGACGAGCGCGACGTGTTCAGTCCCGAACGCTTCGCGGGGCGGCTCCATTTCACGATCGACGAACGCAAAGCCCTCGAGCTCGTGATCGGCTTCGGCTTCGTCGACGCCTTCCGCCAGCATCACGCCGATCGCGGACATTTCACCTGGTGGGACTACCGAGCCGGGGCTTTTCGTCTCAATCAGGGTCTGCGCATCGATTACATTTTTCTCACACAGCCGCTGGCCGAGCGCTCGACCGCGGCAACCATCGACGTCGACGCCCGGCGCCGCGAAAAGCCGTCGGACCACGTTCCGGTCGTGGTCGAGCTCTAGTACAAGCGTCTAGCGAAGGAGCTAGACGCATGATCCACACCCGTCATTCGATGACTCTCGGCGCGACGCTGCTCTTGCTCGGCGCTTGCGGCGGCTCCGCGACGCCCGCAGAAGCGCCGACGCCGACCGAACCGGCCGCCCCTGCAACTCCCGCTGCCAGCGAGCCGGCCGCGCCAGCCGCACCCGCCACCGGGTCGTCCGAAGCGGACGCGAAGCCTGCTGCGGCTGCTGCGGGAGGAGCGCTCGAGATCCCGATCGAAGCGCGCAGCAACTCGAGCCTGAGCGGCACCGCCACCTTCACCGAAGAAGGCGATGGCGTCAAAGTCACGATCAAGGTCGGCAACGCGCCGCCCGGCCTCAAGGGCGCGCACATCCATCAGAAGGGCGACTGCAGCGCCAAGGACGCATCGAGCGCCGGCGATCACTTCAATCCCGAGGGTCACCCGCACGCGCGTCCGCCGGACGAGCCGCGCCACCTCGGCGATCTCGGAAACATCGGGATCACGCCCGAGGGCGTCGGCGCGCTGGAAATCGTGGTCAAGGGCGCGAACCTCAAACCCGGCGATCCCAAGTCGTTCCTCGATCGCTCGATCATCATCCACGAGAAGAAGGACGACGGCGGGCAGCCCACGGGCAACGCCGGCGCGCGCATCGGTTGCGGCGTGATCAAGAAGAAATGATCAGGCCGCGCGGGTAGCCGAGATCAAGTGAGGGGGATCGCCCAGCGCGGCGAGCGTCCGCGCCGCGGCGAGACTGACGCGGCCGCGCTCGAGCCAGCTCATCAGCCAGGGCTCGGCGTCGGCCGCGGCGCGCACGCGGGCGAGCGCGGGCAGATACACGATCTCGCGTCCGAGACCGCCGCCGCGGTGAATCCGCGACGCGAGGTCAATCGCGCTCTTTAGCTCGCTCCCGAGCTCGAGCAAAAGCTCCACGGTTTCGACGAAGCTCGCCCCGCGGCGTAGCGCGCATGCCGCGGCATGGCGCCTTCCGAGCAGCGCGCGGCGCCGATCGTCGAAGCTGCCCGAGCGCTCCTCGATCCACAACGCGCGCCCTTCCTGGTCGTCGGAGCCGCCGGCGCTGCCGAGCGCGAACAGACCGAGCGCCTCGCTTTTCGCCCGCACGCGCGGCAAAGCATGGCCCTCGATCTCGTGAACCGCGATCCGCAGCGCTTCGGCAGTGCTGTGATGCGCGCGGGCGCGCACGAAGATCACGCCCTCGGCGGTCGCGGCCAGCGTAGCCAGCTCCGCACTCGCCACGACCCGGAACGGCAGCCGGTACGCACCCACGGCGTGGCGTACGCGGGCAATCAAGCTGTTGGGATCGCGCTCGTCGTCGCTGACATGCAGGGCGAGACTCGCGGCTTCCGGCTCAAGCCGGCACCAAGCGGCCGACCAGTCGTCGGCGAGCTGGCCGGCAGCGGTCGAATCTTCCGGAAAGCGCTGCGCCGCGCAGGCGGCGAAGCCCGGGGTCCCGACCGCCTCGGCGGCGCGAGCTTCGAGACCGAGCTCGAGCGCTCGCTCCGCGTACAACCTCCCCCAACCGCCGTCGCACTGCACGCGCTCGGCCACGGCGTCGAGCGCGGCCCGAAGCTCGAACAGCTGCGGCGCCGGCGCGTAATGAAAGGCAGGTGCGATGCGCCGGCCCGCAAGCCAGACCTCGAGCAGGCGGGCGCGTTCGCTCGCGCCGTTCAGCGGGCGCACGCGTTCCAGCAGGCCGATCGCGTTTTCGGCCCGCTGCAGCCAGCGCTCGAGATCGGAGCGCCGGGCAAAGTCGAGCTCACCGGCCGCGCTCACAACTTGTTCGCCGCCACGTTGGCGAGCTCACTGCGCTCGCCCTTGGTCAACACCAGATGCCCGATCAACGCCTCGCCGTGCAGGCGGTCGGCCGTGACACTGAGACCGTTGGTAGCGCTGTCCACGTACGGGTTGTCGATCTGGTACGGGTCCCCGGTCAGCACGATTTTCGTCCCCTCGCCGCAGCGCGTGATGATCGTCTTGACCTCGTGCGGCGTGAGATTCTGAGCCTCGTCCACGATCACGAACTGCTGCGGCAGGCTGCGGCCGCGGATGTAGGTCAGCGGCTCTACCTGGAGCTGGCCGCTGTCGAGCAGATCGTCGAAGCCGCGCACGCCGCGGCGCTTGCTGCCACCGGTCGCCATCAGAAACTCGAGATTGTCGAAGATCGGCTGCATCCACGGATTCAGCTTTTCCTCGATGTCCCCCGGCAAGTAGCCGATGTCGCGGCCCATCGGCATCACCGGGCGGCTGACCAGCAGCCGATGAAACGCGCCGTCCTCGGCGGTGCGTTTCAGGCCGGCGGCGAGCGCGAGCAACGTCTTGCCGGTGCCGGCCTTTCCGACCAGGGTGACCAGGCGCACGGCGTCGTCGAGCAAGAGGTCGAGCGCGAAGTTTTGCTCCTTGTTGCGCGGGCGAATCCCGCTCACGCCTTCGCGCGGCGTCTTGAGCTGGCAAATCGCGCCCTTGTCCTGATGATAGCGGCCGAGCGCGGTCCGCGGCTTCGGGCTGTCGTCCCGGAGCAGGATGCACAGGTTCGCGAACAGCTCGGCGTCGCCCGGAGGCTCCACCGAGCCCGCGTCGAAGAACTTCTCGAGGGCCGCCGCCTCGACGCTGAGCTCGACGATGCCGGTCTGGAGATGGTCGACGTCGACCGATTGATTCTCGTAACTTTCGGACGCGAGGCCGAGCGCGTCGGCGCGAATCCGCAGGTTCACGTCCATCGTCACGAAAATCGTGGGCCGATCGGGCATGTTGTCGCGGATCTCGATCGCGGTCTGCAGGATTGCGTGGTCCCCGGACGCCGGATTCAACGCGATCTTGAGCTCGGGCCGCCGATCGGGCACGAACACGCGAAGGCTCCCGCCTTCCCCGATCTTCACGCCGCGCGCCAGCGTTCCGTACTTGTCGCGATGCGCGTCGAGCAGGCGCGAGATGGTGCGTGCGTTGCGCCCGCGCTCGTTCGAATCGCGCTTGAACTGGTCGATCTCCTCGATCACGTAGATCGGCAGGATCAGGTCGTTGTCCTCGAACTTGAAGATCGCGTATGGGTCGTGGAGCAGAACGTTCGTATCGAGAACGTAGTTTTTCTTCATCGGGAACCGGGGCTTTGGCCGAGCTCGAAAGCGGTGAAGGAGGCGGATAGCCCCCTCGCGAGCATGGTGCAACGCGCAAATCACGGGCCGGCGTATGGCCTGCTTGGCCCGTACCCGGGCCGACGCTAGGGTGCGGTCTTCTATGCCTTTCCGGGTGCGTTCGTTCTGGCTGCCTGCCGGCGTGGTCGCCTACGTCGGCTTCGCGGCGGTCGAGGCGCGCCCCGGTTCCGCGGTGCCCTGGATCGCCGCGCTCGTGCTGCCGCTACTGGTGGCCGAGGTGTTTCGCCGGACGGCGCTGCCCAAACAAGGACAGGATCGAACCGATCCGGTCGCGCGCTCTGCGCTCCGCGCCGGGTTCTGGGGAGCCGCGGTCTGGCTTGCAGCGCGCGCAGGGCCGGCCGGGCGCCCTGCCTTCGACGCCGCCGCCAACCTGGGCGCGGGCGCGGCATCGATTGCCGGGCTGGTCGCGCTCGCCCGCATCGCTTCCCCCGGCGGATTGCTCGGGGTCCCGCCGGCGACGCGCTCGCTCGATGCCGCGACGTTCAGCGGGCTGCTCTGGGGCATCGCGGTCGCCGTGCCGGCCACGCGCGCGCTGTTCGCGCCGCATCGGGTGCGCCTCGATCCGCTCGCGATCGACTACGCGACCACGACTGCCGGAATCGGGTCGTTGCTGGTGCTGGTCGCCGCGACCTGGCGCCTGCGCACGCTGCGGCGTCTCGAGATCGGCGTCGGCGACCGCGCTGCCGGCGCGCTCGCGCTGGCGATGACCGCGTTTCTGGTCGCCGTCCCGGCCGCCGCGCTCGACGTCGCTCCGCCCGACCGCGTGCTGCCGGTAGCGGTGATCACGGCCTCCTTGCTGTGCATCTGGGCTGCCACCACTTTCGAGCCCACCAGCGTCTCCAGCCTGCTGCGCGGGATCCTGGCCGTGATGATCCTGGGCGCGCCGGTCACGCTCGGCGCCGGACTCTTGGCCCGCGAGTTGCCCGCGCGCGCCGGCGCGGTCGTGCTCGTGGCGTGCTGTCTGTGCGTGGCGATCGGGCTGATCGCCCGCGCCGTGGCCCGCCCGCTCGGCCCCGAGCAATCGCGCTGGCTCGATGCGATCGACGCCGCGAGCCGCGGCGCGCTGCAACCGGAGCCCGACGCCGCGATCCGCGCCGCGCTGGTGGCGCTCGGCGGAACATCGCAGACCCCGGGATCGCGGCCGGAGCTCTGGCGCAACGACCCGAAACAGGTGCTTTCGGCCGACATCGCCGGCTACCTGCACGTGCAGAAGGCGGAGGCGCCCGAGCGCATCTACGAGCTTGCGCTGGGGGAGCCCGAGCGCACGCTGCGAGCGGAAACGCTGCGCGCGCTCGAGGTGCGCCGGCCCGACGTGCGGCCGCTCCTGGCCTGGTTCGACAACCGGCGCGCTTTCTCCGCGACGCTGGTGCTCGACGAAGACGGGCCGCTCGGCTTCATCCTGATGCCGCGCGGCAATCGTGCCGCGCCGATGACGCTGGAAGAAGCCCGCGCCGTACGCATGTTGGCCGATCGGATCAGCGCCTTGCTCGCGGTGTCGTCGGCACTGGCGCGCTCGCGCGAACGCGAGCTCGAGGCGATCGCTCGCGCCGACCAGCTGGACGACGAACGCCAGCGCCTCGAGCACATCATCGCCCGCGAGTCGGCCCGCCACGAGCAGACGGCGGAACGGGCGGCGCGCGCGCTGCGCTCGACGCTCTACAGTCCGGCAGCACGCCTCGCGAGCGAGCAGGTGACGCGGCTCGGGCGCCTCAACGTGCCGGCGCTGCTCGCGACGCCGCCCGGCGTGGACGTGTTCGGCTGGATGGCGCTCGTGCACCTTTCGAGCGCGCGCGCCGGGGGACAGTTGATTCTCGTCGATGCCACGAGCGGCGCCGAGCACGATCCCGATCGCTGGCAGGACCCGGATCGCTCGCCGCTCCGGCTCGCCGACGGCGGCACGCTCGCGATCGCCGACCTTACCGCCCTGCCGGTCGCGATCCAGGACTACATTTCCCGCTCGCTTTCGCGCTTCACCGGGGCCGCGCGTTCGAGCGTGCTGCCGCCGGGGCTGATCGCGAGCATCGGCGCGCCGCCGGCCGCGCTCGTCGAGCAGGGCCGGCTGTCGGCGAATCTCCTGCGCTGGTTCGGCGAGAGCCCGGTGGCGATCCCCGCGCTGCGCGAGCGGCCCGAGGACCTGCGGGCGCTGATGCTCGACGGCCTTGCGCGCGCGGGGCTCTCGATCCGGGGCGAACCGATGGGAGTCGATCCGGGCGCGATGCGGCTGCTCATGGAGCACGCGTGGCCGGGCAACGACGCCGAGCTCGCTGCCGTGCTCTTGCGCGCCGTCCAGATCGCGCCGGGGCAGGCCGTGAGCGCGGCGGATCTCGAGGCGATCGGTTTTCGCAGCGAGCCGTCCAACGCCGGCGAGGCCACGGCGACGCCGCTGCCGACGTCGATGCGCCGCCGCGCGGCGGGCCGCGGCCGCCGTCATTGAGCTCCACGCTTCTTCACGCGGTAACGCAGGTGGGTCACCGAAGGCGAAGCGATCGTCGTCGCGATCTCGAGCTCTACCTTGCGCGGGTCGATCCCGTCGAAGAGCCGCACACCATCGCCCATGAATATCGGCGCGAGCGCGATTTCGAGCGCGTCGACCAGACCCGCGTTCAGATACTGCAAGACCGCGTTTCTGCCGCCGGAGATCCACACGTCCTTCGTGCCGGCGGCCTCGCGCGCACGCTCGAGGACACGCTGG
>Ga0111539_10011471_pt1 | contig 11121 bp, 4 predicted proteins | sample RhiMethybrSRZTD1_FD_79667 | JGI IMG/M metagenome (GOLD analysis project Ga0111539, IMG submission 79667) | Populus rhizosphere microbial communities from Tennessee, USA - Rhizosphere MetaG P. TD hybrid SRZTD1 (version 2) (version 2) | ecosystem: Host-associated > Plants > Roots > Rhizosphere >... | reverse complement strand
GCAGCGACGTCGCCAAGGCGCGGTTCTTTCCGAACCTTCGCCTCTCGTGGGCCGAGAACGTGCTGCGCGCGCGCGTCGATGACGGCGCGCCCGCGCTCATCGGCCGCGACGAAAAAGGGGGGCGAACGGAGCTCTCTTGGGGCGACCTTCGCAAGCGGGTGCGCGCGCTCGCCGCGGCCCTCGAAGCGCGGGGGCTCACCGAGGGGGACCGCGTCGCCGCGGTGGTCCGCAACACCGTGGAGACGGTGGTGGCGTGCCTCGCGGTGACTTCGCTCGGCGCCGTGTGGTCTTCCGTGGCCCCGGAAATGGGGATCGACGCCGCGCTCAGCCGATTCGCGCAGCTCGGGCCGAAGTTCCTCTTCAGCCACGCGGGAGCCTCTTCGAACGGCGTTTGGACGGACGCGGCGCGGGTCGCGCTGGCGCAAGGACTTGCGTCGGTGGACACGCTGGTGTCGATGGAGGACGACGCGACGCCGTGGCCAGAGGCGGGCGATCGAAAAACGACGAGGCTCGCCGCGCTCGAGCGCGAGGGGCAGCAGCTGGTTCGCGAGCCCGACGCGCCGCTGCCGCGCTTTCGCTTCGATCATCCACTGTTCGTGCTCTTCTCGTCGGGCACGACGGGCACGCCGAAGTGCATCGTGCATGGACACGGGGGCACCCTGCTCGAGCATCTCAAAGAGCACCGTCTCCACGGCGATCTCACCGCCAACGACCGACTCCTTTTTCACACGTCCACGGGTTGGATGATGTGGAATTGGACCTTATCCGCGCTCGCCGCCGGGGCAACGGTCGTGCTGTACGACGGGTCCGTCTCCTACCCGGGGCGCGATGCGCTGTTGCGCGTCGCCGCCGAGGAGCGCGTGACGCTCCTAGGGATAAGTCCCGCCTATCTTCAATACCTCGTCGACGCCGGCGTGACGCAGCAGCACGAGCTGCTTCGGACGGTACGCGAGATGTTTTCGACCGGGTCCGTGCTGCCCGCGCATCTGCATCGCTGGGCAAAGGAACACCTGGCCGACGTACCGCTGCAATCGATCTCCGGTGGAACGGACATCCTCGGATGCTTCGTGCTGGGGAGTCCGTGGACGCCGACCTACGAAGGGGAGAGCAGCTGTCCGGGGCTTGGAATGGACGTCCGCGCGTGGGGCGAGCAAGGCCCGGCCAGGCTTGGCCGCGGTGAGCTCGTGTGCGCGAAGCCGTTCCCTTCGCGTCCGGTCGGTTTCTTCGCCGATCCGGACAAGGTGAGGTTTCACGAGGCGTATTTCGCCCAGCACGACGGCGTTTGGACGCACGGAGACCTCGTCGAGCTCACTCCGCACGGCACGGCGCGCATCCTCGGAAGGTGCGACGGCGTGCTCAACATTCGCGGCATCCGCATTGGTCCCGCCGAGATCTACGATGTGCTTGCCCAAGCGGTGAGCGAAGTTTCGGAAGCGATCGCCGTCGACCAGGACGCCCCCAACGAACCGGGTGGCAAGCGGCTCGTTCTCTTCGTCGTTCTGCGGCCTGGCCCGGCGCTCGATCGCCCGCTCACGCTGCGCATCAAGAAAGAGCTGAAGCAGCGCGCGTCCGCGGCGCACGTGCCGGCGGTCGTCGTCCAAGTCGACGCGCTGCCCACGACCTTCAGCGGCAAGCGCTCCGAAGCCGCCATGCAGGACGCGCTCAACGGACGCGAGGTCCGCAACCGCGCCGCCCTACGCAACCCGACGTCGATCGAAGACGCGCTGCGCCGCCTGGAGCAAAGCGCGAGCGCGCCCGCCGGAAGCTGAGGGAGCCTCGTCCTCGAGGCTGGAAGCCTACCGAGATGGGCTCTTAGCTTTCAGCGGGGCGAGAACCGCAGCTGCGCTGTCGCCGAGCCTTCGCCGGCGGCGACGTCGCGGACCTGGGCGAGGCGCAGGACGGCGTCGAAGCAGCCGCGGAGCCCGGGGAGATTGCCGTCGCGCGAAAGGGCGGCATCGACGATGCGTCCAGCGACGTCGATCGTCAGGCGCAATTCCGCGTCGAAGGGCGCATCGAAGGGGCGCGAACGCATGGCCTGCTGGTAGCACGACGAGAGCGGCACGTGGGCCAGGGCGACTTTGACCTTGGCGTGCGAAATACCCGCGCTGGTCACGACGTTGTCGACGGATACCGCGGCGTAGCTCCAGTCGAGGGGCGCCGGTGCGGTTTCGCTGTGAGCAGGTGCCCAAGAGTGCGGATCGATGCCACCGCGAAGCTCGGGAGGGACTGGGGTCGCCACGATCAACTGCGTCGACTCGGGCGCGTCTGGTCGATTTGCCCATGGTTCGCTGCGAACGAGCACCGGAGTCGCGGTCGCGGCCGGCTCGGGCGCGGTCGGCAATGCCGGCGGCGCGACGGCCACGACGCTACGAGGACGCGATTTCGGCGCGGGCGCAGGCCGTCCACGCGTCACCGGACGTCGGACTGGCGGCGCCCAAGGCGGCGACGTCGATAGCGTCGCCAGCGACGTCGCTGGCCCCGAAGGGGCGATGGGCACGCCGTGCTCCTCCTCCGGAGCCGGCGCGTGCACGGCTGGGGTCGCGGGCAAACTCGGGGGAGATACGAGCGCTGTCGCGCGAACGCGCTCGATCGAGCCAGAGAGTCCCAACGACGCGCTCTGGCGCGCGACCCAGGCCGAAGCCGAGAGCGTGGCCACCGATGCGACCGCGGCATAGCCGATCGACACGCGCCTCCGACGCCGCTCATGATCGCGAATTCCGCTGCGCGCGAGCGCTTGCCGACTATGGCGCACGGGGACCATGGCGGCGCTCGATGTCGAAAAGCTCGACCCCGCGCGCAGGGCCGCAATCCAACCGGGCACCAGCGCCGTCTCTCGGGGAGAGGCCTTCAACGCGTCACGCAGCCCTTTGCGCATCTGGCGCGCAGACTGAAAGCGATCCTCGGGGCGCTTGCTCAACGCGCGCAGGCACACCGCTTCGAGGCCGCGATGAACTTGACGATGACGGGAGGGGGGCACCGGAGCATCGGAGAGATGCTGCAACGCAAGGCCCACGGCCGTATCGGCATTGAACGGCGTACGTCCAGCCAACATGTGATAAAGGATGACCCCCACGGAATAGAGGTCGCTGCGTCCGTCCACGCCTTGGCCGCGAGCTTGCTCGGGCGACATGTAGTCGGGCGTACCCACCATCGTGCCCTCGGCCGTGAGTCGCGGCGTGAAGGGGCGCTTTCGCGACGGCGCGGGTCGCGCGATCTTGGCAATGCCGAAGTCGCAGACTTTGACGACATCGATCTTTTCGCCGTCATCGTTTTGATCGGACAGGACGAGGATATTTTCCGGTTTGAGGTCGCGATGAACGATGCCGACTTCATGCACGGCGACGAGCGCGCTCAACACTTGCGACAGAATGGAGACCACGCGCTCGTCGGACAGCGGCCATTCCGCTTCCAGGACCGACAAGAGATTCGCCGCCTCGACGTATTCCGTCACGAGATAAAAGAGGTCATCGTCTTCGCCGAAATCGAGCACACGGAGGGCATTCGGATGATCGAGTCGCGCCGTGGCGAAGGCCTCCCGCTCGAATCGCAAGACGAGCCCCGGATCCGTCGCCAAGTGCGGATGGAGCACCTTGACGGCGACCCATGCCCCAGTTTCGATCTGCTGCGCGCGGTAGACCGTGCCCATGGCACCCGTGCCGAGCGCGCGATCGATGAGGTAGCGATTTCCGAGCGTGCAGCCCAAGAGAGCTTGTTGGTTGCTTTTCAATATCGGCAAGTCCAAAAACCTCCGTCAAATACGCTGCGGCGAAGATCTCTGCGAACTTGCGAATGACAAGCAGCGAGCGGAACGGGTCCTTAGCACTACTGCGTCCGACTCTCGCTGCCAGATCGATCGTCGAAGCAGCCATACGCCCACTCAAGCACCTGACCGGACAGGCGATACGCGTTTCGCCAGATCCATTCGAGGCCACCGCTCGCGGCACTTCTTCTCTGACTTCCATCCTCCGGCGGCCTCGCCGCAACCTTGCGTGGGTACTCGCCAAACTGGCCGATCGAGATCTGGTATGGCGAAGACCTGACCCAGGAGGGTTAGGCGGGCGGATGCCAATCGATCTTTCGCCCGCCTTTTCTGCTCGTGCTCGCTTCGGCACGCATCCTGCTCGTTCCGTCACGGTCGGCCACTTGCGTGAGAACAATCCGCGCAAAACCGCGTTGGCTTTGGATTTTAGCGTGAAGGAATTGGACTATGAAAAAGACTACCAATGCGAAGAATGCCTCCGCTGCGCGCAGCGCGTCGGCAATGATTCGATGGCGAAAAGCTTATGGCGCGGCTCTTTTTCTCATCATCATGGCAACTTTCGCAGTGGGATGCGCGTCGTATCGCGGAACCGCAACCAGCGCGCAGCCGTCGGTCGTGTCCCAAGAGGGACATTGGACGATGGTGCGGAATTTCCCACACGTCGCCCAGCAAGGGGACAAGGATTGCGGAGCCGCGTCGCTGGCCGCCGTCTTACGCTACTTTGGTCAGTCCGCATCCCCGGAGTCCATCGCGACGGCGATGAACAGCACCGATAGCCGCCTTTCCGCAGGAGAAATGGCGACGTACGCGCGCGACGCAGGCCTGCGCTCTTACGTGTTTTACGGCACGATGAAAGACGTCGTTCACGAGCTCGATCGCGGGCGCCCCGTCATCGTCGGGCTCGGCAAGATGATCGACGAGAAGAAGGCTCTGTCGCACTACGAGGTCGTGGTGGGTTACGAGCCGAACAAGAAGCAGGTGCTGTTGCTCGACCCTGCGCGCGGCTGGCAGGTCGACAGCTACGAGGGCTTCGCCAACGAATGGGCGATCAGCAAAGCGGTCACGATCGTCGTGTTGCCCGACGCGCAGAAAGGCACCGCCACGATGCTCGATCGACGCGCCGGCACGGAGCTCGAGCCTTCCACCACGGAAGCGCAGCTGTACGCGGCCAGGGAGGCGACTTCCCCCGAGGCCAAGAAATACCGCGGCGGTGACTACATCGTGATCAGCGCGTCGGCGCTCATCGTCATCCTGCTCGTCGTGATCATCGTCCTTCTCGTCTAGCAAGACGGACGGCGCGAATCGTTGCGCCGTCGCGTGCGGCGGCGCAACGCAGTGAGCGCCAGCGCGAGCAGCCAAACGGCCGAACCGCGCGGCTTCTCGCTTCCCACGCGGCAGGAGCACCCACCGTCGTCATCCGTCACGATGGGTCGCCCTGCCGCGCCATCGGCGCCTCGAATGTCCGCTACGACGTCGGCCGTGCCGTCTCTCGTCGAAGCGTCGGCCACGCTCCCCGCGTCGTTCGATCCCGCCATTCCATCCGGGCCGCTATCTCGGCTCGAGGCGCCGGCCGTGCCCCCCGCGCCCGCACCGCCTGCACCCGCGGTCCCTGCGCTGCCTGCCGCGCCGGCGCGTCCTCCGCTACCCGCGCTGCCGGCCATGCCGCCACTGCCCGCGGTTCCTGCGCTGCCTGCGTTGCCAGCCGTACCGCCTGTACCCGCCGTGCCCGCGCTGCCGCCCACCCCCGCGGAACCACCGGTGCCGGCCGTTCCACCGGTACCTGCTGATCCGCCCGCACCCGCCGTTCCTCCGGCGCCCGAGGCATCCCGCGCGTCGGCGTTGCCGGAGGCGTCGCGCGCGTCCGGCGTACTGGCGCTGTCGATTGCGACGTCGACGGGACCACTGGAATCGACCGTATCGGGGTTGCCGGCGTCCCCGCCGTCCGCGTCGTCCGCGCCGCCATCGGTTGCGTCGATGGGTGTCGGCGTATCGTCAACGGCGTCCGGTGCACCGCCGTCTGCGCCGGCGTCGGTCTGCGGGCCCGCAATGCCCACGATGCAGAAATCGTCGATGTTCCATCCGCCGAAATTGTTGGTGGCGTTGGCGACGAGCTCGAACTTGATCTGCGCCGTTCCGTTGGCGGCCTGGGCGCTGATGTCGACGTCGTGAAAACGCCATTCCTTGTCGACGTGGTTCGCGGTGGTGGCGTTGCTCCACACTTTCACGCCGTTGGCGTAGATGTTGGCTTGATCGCTCGATCCCGTTTCGACGTTGAGCTGGCGCCGGTACTGGAGACGAACGACGCCCATTCCCGCGGTGTTGATCGCCGGGCTCTGCAAATAGCTGGTGCCGCTGGCCGGATAAACCCCGTCGGTCGTCCTCTTTCCGAGGTCCATGCCGTAAACCTTGGCGCCAGAAAAGGCCGCTCGCGGATCGTTCGTGCCGGCGATTTCGCCGGGCGTGCCCCACTCCCATTCGTCCGTCGGCGTGCCGCCGTGCGTCCAATCAGCGGGCGCGGTGGAGTCGTCGAAATTCGTACAGTACAAGTTCTGCACGTTGCCGACGTAGGTTTGATAATTCGCATCGGCCGCGTTGTCCGGAAACGTGTAGGCCTTGCCGTTCGCGAAGGTGGCGGTGACCTTGTATTGGCCGACCGTGTTGTCGGCCTGGGCGGGGAGATCGCCCACGTAGTTGCCGTTGGCGTCTTTGGCGAGGGTGACGGACGCTGGTGTCCCCGAACCGGGGGCCAAATAGCTCGCCACCGCCGACGACAAATCGGTCGGGCAAAAGGAGTTGCCGAGCAGCTTCAAGGTGACGCGCTGCCCGCTTTGCGTCGGAGGCGCCACGCCGGGAACGAGCTGCGCCGCACCGGGGACCGAGGTGGGGAGCGTGTGTCGTTGCGCAGCTTCGTAGATGGCGCAGAAGTTTGGCGTGCCGTTGGCGGTGTTGCCGTCGTCGTCGTCGGCCGCGACCACCTGCGTGTAGCTCGTGGGGATGCTGGTGGACCTCCGCACCGATTCGTAAAAGAGCCGATCGGCGACCCAGTTGCCTTCCTGGTCGCCGTAGATCTGCTTGAGGTTCTTGCGCAGATCCCACATCCAACCGCCGTACGTGACCCCTTGCGTGTGAACTTCGGTGCTGGGGGCGGGCCAGCCCTGGTCGGTGGTGTCGAGATCGCGAATGGGGGTCGTCGGGCGATCGGTGAAGAAGCCGAGCGCCATGCGGTAGTCCTGCGTGATGCTGGCGGAGAGCGTATCGCCTACCCCTTCGCCCATTCCGCCGTTCACCGAGCCGCCGCCGGTGACCACGTTCTGGTGAAGACCGTGACCGAACTCGTGATAGACGACGTCGGTAATGCGCCCCGTGTTCTCGCACACGTTGGTACCGCTCGTGCCGGCCACGAAGAACTGGATGCTCGAGCCGTTCCAGTTCGCGTTGCATGTCTGGTTCTGATTGACGTTGCAAACGAGCGCGTTGTTGAGCCACGCGATCTGCCCGCGCGGGATGAACCGTGCCACGTGCTGCTTGACGAAATTGACGCTGGTAAAGCAGGCGAGCTGCGAATCCGAGGTCGGCGTGCCGCTGAGGTCCCAGATGCCGTCACCTTCGGCAGCTACGGAGACGGTGCCCGTGACTTTGACGCCCGATGCGTTGTTGTTGTTCACCGTGACGAGCGATCCGGTCGCGTTGGTGGTCACGCTCGCGGCCTCGGTCCCCGTCCAAGTGAGGACGCCGTAGTTGTCGGTTTTGGTCGCGACGCCCCCCACCGTGATGTTGGCCAGGGCGGCTGGGCGATCGATGCGACTGCCATAAAGCGGCGCGCGCTCGGGCACGCGGTATTTGAGGACGCCGCTCGCGTAGAACAAGTTGTCCTTGCGCGCGACGCCGGCCCCGGTCGACGCATCGACGTACACCGTCCACGAGCCGGACCCGTTGGGCTCGGTCACCTCGACCGGGACGACGCGACGGTATTCGATGGCCCCCGATTCGCGCACGAGCGGCATGATGATCGCGCTCGCAATCTTGCTCGGCGCGAGCGTGCGCCCCAAGTCGGAGAGCCAGCTCATGGCGCCCGCGCGCACGGCGTCGGCGGTGGCGTTCGTTGCCGAGGTGGCAACCTGTACATCGGGCATGGCGGTGGAACCCACCACGAAGAGACGATCGTTCTTGAACTCGAAGATGAGGTGCGTATCGAACACATCGAGCCCCTGGTACGTCTGGACGAACCCGAGCGTACGCATCTCGCCGTCGCTGAAGTTGTCGACGAGACGGATGTCGCTGGGGCTCGATCCGGGCGCGAGGAGCGCAATGTGCTCGGCGATGAACGCGCGCGTGAAGCGCTCGGCCTCGGCGTCGCTGGCGACCGTGCCCGGCGCGTAGATCCCCGCGCCGCTGATGGCCATTGGAACGGCGGTGTGCGCGTCCCACGTCGCTTCCCAACTTCCGCCGGCAAGCTTGAGAAACCGGCTCCATGCCGATGCGCGCGCGGATGGTGCGAGGCCGATGGTCGGCGCGAAGGCGCGAACCGCGTCCCCCGCACGCAGCTCGAGCACGCCGGGTGCCGGACCGCGCGAAACGGGAGGAAGCACGGCGGCCGCAGAACCGCCGACAGAACCCACAGCGAGAAGGGCCAAAAGCGATACCGCCTGACGCATGGCGCGCTACCTCCGCAAGGATGAAAGACCAACGCGACCTCGACGTGCGTCGCGTATGTGACGCCCATCTCACGCCGAGCAGCGACCGTCAATCGCGGAACCTGGTATCCAGGGAGACGCTAGGGAGATCGAGCTCCCCGCGCGCCATGCATCGATCGCTCGGGCTAGCGCCGCTGCAATGTTGCCGCAGGGCTGTCGAGTCAGGTGCTCGACTGCATCCCTTCGGGCATGGCTTCGCCGCGCTGCGCCTCGCCGCGCACCTGATATTTGTGTCCGAGCAGCGCCTTGCCGGCCATCACCGACTTCCACTTGAGGAAGTCGCTCATCGCCGCCAGATCGCGCGTCGGGTCGGTCGCCCCCGATAGGTGGACGAGGACCATCACCTGCTCGGCGACGCTGACCGGGCACCCCTCGAGGCGCAGCCACGCCTTGCCTTTGCCTTTGCGCACGATCTTGGCGGTCTTGCGGATCTTGTCGAAGATGTCTTCGCCTTTGATCGTGTACGGGTCGAGCGTCGAGCGGGCGCGGTACAGGTTTTCGACCGACACGAGCTCGCCGCCGAGCTTACCCTTGTAGGTGGCGCAATCGCCGATGAAGATGACGCGCTCGCCCTCCTTCACGTCGAGGGGCCCCTGGTAGTTGCCGAACACGATGTGCATGCGCGGCATCTTCTCGTCGAGGTGCTCGTCCATCTGGCGGAGGTACTCGATGGCCTCTTCAATCGCGCCGGGACACCCCCCCCAGCAGTAGTCTTTGCCCTCGCTTTCGGGGGGCGGTCCGGCGTAAGCGGTGATCTTCGTACCCTCGAAATACTTTTCGACGCGCACGAGACCGACTTGAAAGCCTTTGGCGCGCTCTTTGGCCTGCGCGAGCGACACGTCACCCGTGATTTCGATCTCGTCGAGAGAGAGCGGGCCGAAGCCGCGCTCGTGCGGGAGCCGGATGTGATCGACCGCGTACGGATTGATGCCGATGATGTTGCAACAGACAGCGTCGAACGCGCACTGGTTGTTGCCCATGATGATGAGGTTCAGCTCGCGCGGGATGGGGGTCAGCATGCGCCCTTCGCCCGCGATGATTGCGTCGATGACCAGAAACTCGGGCTGAATGATGTACTGAAGGTCGGCGATCTTTTCTTCGAGCTTGGTGTCGTGATCGATCAAGCGATGACGATCGTCCTGAATCCCGATGTAAGCCTTGTTGCCAAAGGTCACCGTTGTCCACGGGTGCGCCTTGAACTTGGGGCAATTCACGAAGAAGTCGGCCCTGGCTACCGGCTCGGGGGTAAAAACGTAGTCGCGCAGGCGCCCTTCGTGCGTGAGCGCGATCTCGACCTGCGGCTCTTCTTCGAAGTAGTAGCGCTTGACCTTCAAGCGCTTGACCATCTTCTCCATCCCCGACTGGTTGAACGCATAACGCGTGGGGATCGTGATGCCGCAGCGTTCGCCCACCGCGAGCTCGGTCATCTTCCCCTCGTCGCGGTCGCGCAGCGCGAGGAGCACGCCTTCCACGAATTCGGGGCGCGTGTGCGCGTGCTCGAAGTGCTCGCCCGCGCAGACGACGTTCGGCTTGACGAGCGTGCGCCCCCGCGGTGAAAGCCCGAGCTCGGTGAGACCTTCCCGCACGATGACGCGGATCTGCTCCGGATCATAAGCGTCGCAATGTCGGATGATCACTTTGGGCTTGCGCGCGTTCGGTCTCATACCGGGCTCCTCGCCGGAATCATCGCAGATCCGCAGATTGGTGTGCCGCGATTCGCCCGTGGGGGCAAGGCTCGGCTTGCTGCATTCCGGCCTTTTCAAGGGCAAGCCTGGCACACCGGTGTGTGCGCGACTCTCTTCCCTTCCGCCCAAGCGACCGAACGTCACGGCACCGTTGCAGCCCTTTGCCGCGAGTCCGAGACGCGACCGCCGCGCTTGGAGTCGCCCCGCTATTTATGCTACATGTTCAGCATGAAGCGCGCGAAGCAGCGACGAGCCGGGGCAACGCAGACGTTTTCTGTGTCAGTCGATCCCGAAACCAAGAATGCGCTGCGCCGCCTGGCCGACGCGGAATACGCTGGCAACCTTTCGGCGCTTGTCACGGATCTAGCTGAGGAAGCGCGACGTCGCATGGCAGCGGCGTCCTACCTGCGGCGTCACGCGCTCCGTCCGCTCGATCGGGAGGGAGTTGCGTCCCTCGAAGCGAATATCGAGCGAGAGGTGGCGGTTGCTCGAAAGCGCCGCAGGGCACGTCGGGTCGCGTGATCCCGCGCTACGTTTTCGACACCGGGGCCTTGATTTCTGCGGAGCGCGGCAAGGAACGCGCGTCGCGTTTCTTGCAGCTCGTTCATGCCGGCCGAGCACGCATTCTCGTTCCACTACCCGTCGTTGCCGAATGGTGGCGGGGGCGAAGCGACCTTCGGGACGAGATTCTGGCGGCAACCGAGGTCGTTGCGTCGTTACCGGCTGCCAAAGCAGCGGGCGTCGCGCTGGGGCAGATGAAGAACGTTCATGCGAAACTGACAATCGACGCCATGGTGATGTCAACCGCCGCTCTCGCTGACGCCGTGGTGGTCACGGGGGATCCGCGTGACTTCGACAAGCTCTCCCCACACTTTCCTGGAGTCGTCGTGCTGTCCGCCTAGCAGGCTGCTGAAATAGTGGCCGTGCTCCGTATCGAGAGGGAGGTGCTGCCGTTTCTCCCCCCCAGCCCCCCTCACTTTCG
>Ga0111539_10011467_pt1 | contig 11123 bp, 4 predicted proteins | sample RhiMethybrSRZTD1_FD_79667 | JGI IMG/M metagenome (GOLD analysis project Ga0111539, IMG submission 79667) | Populus rhizosphere microbial communities from Tennessee, USA - Rhizosphere MetaG P. TD hybrid SRZTD1 (version 2) (version 2) | ecosystem: Host-associated > Plants > Roots > Rhizosphere >... | reverse complement strand
TGGCGCAGCCCAGGTTCAGCAGCCGGCCCTCGGCCAGCATGATGATCGAGTGGCCGTCGGGGAACACGAACTCGTGCACCTGCGGCTTGATCTCGACCTTCTGGACGTCGCTGAGGCGGTCGAGCCCGGCGATGTCGATCTCGTTGTCGAAGTGCCCGATGTTGCCGACGATGGCGTTGTGCTTCATCCGCGCCATGTGGTCGGCCGAGATGATGTCCTTGTTGCCGGTCGTCGTGATGAAGATGTCGGCCGAGTCGATCACCGACTCGAGCGTCGCCACCTGGAAGCCCTCCATGGCCGCCTGCAGGGCGTTGATGGGGTCGATCTCGGTGACGATCACCCGGGCGCCCTGGCCGCGCAGCGACTGGGCGCAGCCCTTGCCGACGTCGCCGTAGCCGCAGACGACGGCGACCTTGCCGCCGATCATCACGTCGGTGGCCCGGTTGAGGCCGTCGATGAGGCTGTGCCGGCAGCCGTAGAGGTTGTCGAACTTCGACTTGGTGACCGAGTCGTTGACGTTGATGGCCGGGAAGGCGAGCGTGCCGTTCTCGAACATCTGGTAGAGCCGGTGGACGCCCGTCGTCGTCTCCTCGGTCACGCCCTTGATGCCGGCCGCCGTGTCGGTCCACCGACCGGGCTTCTCGGCGATCGTGCGCTTGAGCGTGTCGATGATGACGTGCCACTCCTCGGGGTCGTCCTCGGTGGCGTCGGGGACCGTCCCGGCCTTCTCGTACTCGGCGCCCTTGTGGACGAGCAGCGTGGCGTCGCCGCCGTCGTCGAGGATCATGTTGGGGCCGCCGCCGTCGGGCCAGCGCAGGGCCTGGTCGGTGCACCACCAGTACTCCTCGAGCGTCTCGCCCTTCCAGGCGTAGACGGGGGTGCCCGACGGGGCGTCGACGGTGCCGTTCGGGCCGACGACCACCGCGGCGGCGGCCTGGTCCTGGGTCGAGAAGATGTTGCACGACACCCAGCGCACGTCGGCGCCGAGGACGGTGAGCGTCTCGATGAGCACGGCCGTCTGGATGGTCATGTGCAGCGAGCCCATGATGCGGGCGCCCGCCAGCGGCTGGGCGTCGGCGAACTCGGCGCGCAGCGCCATGAGGCCGGGCATCTCGACCTCGGCGAGGCGCATCTCCTTGCGCCCCCAGTCGGCCAGGGACAGGTCGGCGACCTTGAAGTCGCCCTCGTGCAGGGTGGTCATGGGATCTCCCGGATGACGTCGGTTCGGTGCGCCGCGCGCCCGGCCCGTGGACCGGCGCCGACACGGCGGGGAAGCGTCATCAGGCTGGGTGCATCCAGCACCACCCATGTCAGCCCGAGGCCCGTCCACCCTACAGACGGGGTCGCGGAGAGGCGAACGACCTGGCACCGCACCCCGAAACTCGCTCGGGCGGCACGGGTCAGGGTCCGTACAGTCGGACCTCCGTGTCGCGTCCACTCCCCCACCCCGACGGGCGGGCGACGCGTCTGCTCGCCGCCACGCTCCGGCCCGAGGCCAGGGCGATGGCGGGCATCCTCGCGATCCTCGGCGGGGTCATGGCGCTGCGCCTGGCCCTGCCCGTCCTGCTCGGGCGGTTCGCCGACGATGCGCTGGGCGGCGCGTCGACCTCGGCCCTGACGACCGTCGCTGCGCTCTACGTCGCCGCGGCGCTCGGCAGCGCCGCGCTCGACCTCGTGGTGGTGTGGTGGTCGGCGCGGGTGTCGTGGCGCGCCGGCAACCGGCTCCGCGAGCGCCTGGCCGCCCACGCCCTGCGGCTCGAGCAGGCCTGGCACGGCCGGCACAGTCCCGGCCAGCTGATCGAGCGCATCGACGGCGACGTCGAGGCGATGGCCATCTTCTTCGCGGGGATGGCCGTGCAGATCGCCGGCAACGTCGCCCTGATCCTCGGCATGTTGGTGGTCGCCACCGTCATCGACGTCTGGACCGGCGTGGTCCTGGCGGTCACCGCGGTGGCGGGCGCGGCGGTGATGATCCGGCTGCGGATGGCCGCGGTCGGGGCGCGCGAGCACGAGCGCGAGGTCAACGCCCAGCTCTACGGCGACCTCGAGGAACGCCTCGGCGGGCTCGAGGACCTGCGGGCCAACGGCGCCGGCCGGTACGCGGTCCACCGCCTCCAGGGCCACAGCGCCCGGTCGTGGCAGGCCGCCCGCCGGGCGTCGCTGCGGGGCGACGGCGCCTACGCGGCGTCGGCCGTCGTGTTCGCCGTCGGCACGGCCGCCACGCTCGCCACGGGCATCGTGCTGCAGCAGCGCGGCGTGATCACGATCGGCGCCGTGCTCACGCTCTACCGCTACGCCGACATGCTGCGGAAGCCGCTCGAGCAGATCGCGGAACAGCTGAAGGAGTTCCAGAAGGCGATGGCCGGCGCCCGCCGGGCCTCGACCCTGCTGGCGACCGAGCCGGGCGTCGCCGACGGCCCCGACGACGGCACGTCGCTGCCGGCGGGGCCCATGGGGCTCGACCTCGACCACGTCACGTTCGCGTACGACCCCGACGATCCCGAGGGCGAGCCCGCACTGCGCGACGTCGACCTCCACCTCGAGCCGGGTGTGCACCTCGGCCTGGTCGGCCGCACCGGCAGCGGGAAGACGACCGTCGGCCGCCTCCTGGCCCGCATCTGGGACGTCCCGGTCGGCGCCGGCGCGGTGCGGCTCGGCGGCGTCGACGTCCGCGACCTCACGCTCGCCGCGCTGCGCGACCGGGTGGCGGTCGTCACCCAGGACGTCGAGCTGTTCCGGGCGTCCGTCCGCGACAACCTCACGCTGTTCGGCCGGCGGCGCGTCGGCGACCCCGAGCTGTGGCGCGTGGTCGACGAGGTCGGCCTCGGCGCGTGGCTCGCCGCCCTGCCCGACGGGCTCGACACGCGCCTCGCCGGCGGCCACGGCCTGTCGGCCGGCGAGGGCCAACTGCTGGCGTTCGCCCGGGCCTTCCTGGCCGATCCCGGCATCGTGGTGCTCGACGAGGCGTCCAGCCGGCTCGACCCCCTCACCGAGCAGCGCATCACCATCGCCACCGAGCGTCTGCTGGCGGGCCGCACCGCGGTGATCATCGCCCACCGCCTCGACACCCTCGACCGCGTCGACGAGATCGCCGTGCTCGAGCACGGCCGGCTGGTGGAGCACGGCACCCGGGCAGCGCTCGCCGCCGACCCCGGAAGCCGCTACGCGGGCCTGCGCCGCACGGCGCGGGTGACCGACACCTCGCCCGTCGCCTCGGCCGGTACCCCGCCCGGCACCCCGGCCGCCACCTCGGCCGATCCGTCGGCCGACACCGGGCCCGGGGTCCCCGACCTGCCCGAGGAGGTGTCGGCGTGAGCCGGCCCACCCCGTCGATGAGCCGCGTGGCGCTGCGCCTGGCCCGCAACGAGCCGGTCGCCTACCTGACCACCTGGATCGGGTGGGTGGTGTTCTTCTCGATGCCGCTGGTGACCGGACTGATCGTCAAGGTCGTCCTCGACCGCGTGGCCGACGGGTCCACGGCCGGCGTCTGGGCGCTGCTGGCCGGCGTGGTCGCGATCGAGGCCGCCCGCTGGACCTGGCTCGTGCTGATCGCGGTGCAGTGGCACGGCTGCTGGGTGGGCTGGCAGACCGTGCCCCGCGTCAACCTGCTGCGCTCGCTGGTCGACGACCCGGGCCCCGCGGCCGGGCGCCTGCCCGGGGCGCCGGGCGAGGCCGTCAGCCGCTTCCGCGACGACGTCCAGGACCTGGCGATGGTGCTCGACGTGTGGCTCGACCTGTCGGGGGCGGCCGTGTCGGCGACCGTGGCGCTGGTCGTGCTGATCTCGATCGACCCCGTCGCGGCCGGGGCGGTGGCCGTGCCCGTGGTCGTCGCGATCGCCGGCACGTCCTGGCTCGGCCCGCGCCTGCGCGTGTGGCGGCGTGAGGCCCGCGAGGCGACCGCCCGCGTCACCGGGTTCATCGGCGACACGTTCGGCGGCGTGCTCGCCGTCCAGGCGGGCGGCGCCGAGACGGCGGTGCGCCGCCGCTTCTCGCAGCTCAACGCCCAGCGGGCCCGGGTCGGCCGGCGCGACCAGGTGGGGTCCGAGGTCGTGCGCTCGCTCGGCTACGGCACCGGCGAGGTGGCGGCCGGCGTGGCGCTGGTCGTGGTGGCCGCCACGTTCCGGCGGGGCGACCTGTCGGTCGGCGACCTCGGCCTGTTCGTGACCTACGCGGCGATGATCGCCGAGCTGCCGAAGTGGATCGGCCGCTACCTGGTCATCCAGCGCCAGGCCGACGTGTCGGTCGACCGGCTGGCCGAGCTGTTGCCGGCGCCCGACCGCGCCGGCGTCGTCGCCCCCACGCGGACGTGGCTGCGTCACGGCCCGCCGCCCCTGCGCCCCGGGGCCGAGGCGGCCACCGGTGCGGGCAGCGCCCGCGCCCTCGGCGACGACCCGGCCCGCGGTGCCGGCGCGATCGACCAGCTCGACGAGGTGCGCCTCGAGGGCGTCTCGGTGCGGCATCCGCGCTCGGGTCGAGGTCTCGACCGCGTCGACCTGTCGGTCCGACGGGGTGAGCTCGTGGTCGTCACCGGGCCCGTGGGCTCCGGGAAGACGACGCTCCTGCGGGCCATGCTCGGGCTCGTCCGCACCGACGGCGGGACGATCCGGTGGAACGGCGAGACCGTCGCCGACCCGTCGCAGGTCCTGGTCCCGCCGCGCGCCGCCTACCTGCCGCAGGTCCCCCGCCTGTTCAGCGAGCCCCTGTCCGACACGGTGCTGCTCGGCGAGCCCGCCGACGACCTCGAGCACGCGCTCTGGCTGACCTGCCTCGACGAGGACCTGGCGTCGATGCCGCACGGCACCGACACCCTGATCGGCCCCAAGGGGTTGCGCCTGTCGGGTGGGCAGATCCAGCGGGCGGGCGCGGCGCGCGCCCTCGTGCGCCGGCCCGAGCTGCTCGTCGTCGACGACCTGTCCAGCGCGCTCGACGTCGACACCGAGGCACGGCTGTGGGACCGCGTCGCCCACGGCGGCTTCGCCACCGCGCTGCTGGTCAGCCACCGCCCCCACGTGCTGGAGCGCGCCGACAAGGTGGTGCACCTCGACCACGGTCGCGTGGTCGAGGTCACCTGAGGCCACGACCCGAGGCCGACCGACCCCGGCGGGCGCCTCCAGGCCGCCGTCGACGCCCGGCGGCGGCTCGGGGCGTGTCAGGCCGGGGCGACCTCGACCGGGATGCCGTTGAGCACCGCGTTCCCCGACAGGGGATCGACCAGCTCGTCGTCGGCGAGGACGTTGCTGTTCACGCCGGCGTGCCGACGGGCCACCGACAGCTCGACGCCGTCGAGGTCGTGCCCCCACCCGTGGGGGATGCTGACGACGCCGGGGCGGATCGCGTCGGTCACCTCGACGGGCACCGCCACCCGCCCGGTGCGCGAGGCGACCGTGGCGTCGGCGCCGTCGACCAGGCCGAGCCGGGCGGCGTCGTCGGGGTGGACGTGCAGGGTGCACCGGGGCCGGCCCTTCACCAGGACCTCGACGTTGTGCATCCACGAGTTGTTCGACCGCAGGTCGCGGCGCCCCACGAGCGTCATGCCGCTGGTCGGGACGTCGAGCGCGGCGCGCAGCCGTGCCACGTCGCCGAGGATGGGCTCGGGCGCCAGCTCGACCATCCCCGATGGCGTGCGCAGCACGTCGGGCAGGCGGGGCTCGAGCGGCCCGAGGTCGATGCCGTGCGGGTGCGCCAGCAGGACGTCGAGCGTGAGGCCGTCCGGGTCGGCACCGAAGCCGTCGCCGTACGGTCCCGTGCGGATCATGAGGTCGATCAGGCGGTCGGGGCCGGTGCGCTCGCCCAGCAGGGCCAGGATCTCGTCGGCGTCGCGGCCCGCCAGGGGCCCGGTCTCGTCGGCCACCGCGGCACCCACGAGCGTGCCGACGACGAGGTCGTCGACGATCGTGGGGTCGGCGTCGGCGCCCATGCCCTGGGCCACCAGCGCCAGCCGGGCGAGGATCTTCCACTCGTCGAGCTGGCCCTCGTCGAGGGACAGCACCGGCGGGCTGTAGTTGGCCACGTTGCGCAGGGCCAGCTGCAGCAGGGCGAGGTCGTAGTGGCCCTTCTGCAACGGGGTGGGGGGCGGCAGGATCACGTCGGCGTGCCGGGTCGTCTCGTTGACGTACGGGTCGACCGCCACGTACAGGTCGAGGGTGCCCAACGCGGCGTCGAGCCGGCCGGCGTTGGGCGTCGACAGCACCGGGTTGCCCGCCACCGTGACGAGCGCCCGCACCTGGCCCTCGCCGGGCGTGTCGATCTCCTCCGCGAGCACCGCCACCGGCAGCTCGCCGAGCGTCTCGCCGATGCCCCGGACCCGGCTGCGCCGCCGGTGCAGGGTCGTGCCCCGCCCGTAGCGGGGCGTGCCGCGCGTGTTGGACGCCCCGGCCGCGGCCTTGGTGAACATGGCGCCGCCGGGCCGGTCGAGGTTGCCGGTCAGGGCGTTCAGCACGTCGACCAGCCAGGACGCCAGCGTGCCGTACAGCGCCGTGGTCGTGCCCATGCGCCCGTACACGCACGCGGTGGGCGCGGCGGCCAGGTCGTGGGCGAGCCGGCGGATGACGTCGGCGTCGACGCCGGTCACCTCGGCGACCGCCTCGGGCGTGAACGGCCGGGCCGCGTCGAGCGCCGCGTCGACCCCGGAGAGGTACTCGCCCGCCGCCCCCGTGTCGACCAGCCCGTCGGCGTCGAGCACGTTGACGAGCGCCATGAGCAGGAACGCATCGGCGCCGGGGCGGATGGCGACGTGCTGGGTCGCCTCCTCGGCCGTGCGCGACCGCCGCGGGTCGACCACCACCAGCGTGCCGCCGCGGGCGATCAGGGCCTCGATGCGGCCCGGCCAGTCGGGCGCGGTCGCGAGGCTGCCGTTCGAGGCGTACGGGTTGGCGCCCAGCATGAGCAGGAAGTCGGTGCGGTCGACGTCGGGCACCGGGACGGTGAGCCCGCCGCCGAACATCAGGGCGGACGAGACCTCCTTGGGGCGCTGGTCGACCGTGCTGGCCGAGAAGACGTTGGTGGTGCCGAGCGCCTTGATGAGCGGGCGGAGGTAGAGCAGCCCCGACAGCGAGTGGGCGTTGGGGTTGCCGACGTAGATGGCGACGGCGTCGCGGCCGTGCTCGTCGACGAGCGGCCCGAGCCGGCGCTCGACCTCGGCGAACGCCTCGTCCCAGCCCACCTCGACGAAGCGCCCGTCGCGCTTGACGACCGGGCGCCGCAGCCAGTCGGGATCCTCGTGGAGCTGGCGGAGGGTCGAGCCCTTGGGGCAGATGTAGCCGTGGCTGAACACGTCGTCGCGGTCGCCGCGGATGCGCGTCACCCGCGTGTCGCCGTCGTCGCCCGCCAGGCCGATCTCGAGCCCGCAGCCCGCCTCGCACAGCGGGCAGGTGCGGAAGGCTGTGTGCGTGGCCGTCGCGCTCATCTCGTCCCCCTCGTGGTTCGGACGTCCATCGTGCCACGGCGGGCTCCGGATGCCGCCCCTCCCGGGCGCGAGTGGCGGAAACCGTCACCGCCGGGGCACGGACCGTCGGGCCCGCCGGCCGTCCTAGGTTGTGCGGGTCCTCGACCACGGAGGCCCCGTGCCCGGGCGCAACCCGCTGCAACCGTCGACGATCGCCCGCCCGGCCCTCGAGGGCCGACTCGACACCGCGCTCGACCGCCGCCTCACCTGCGTCGTCGCCGGGCCGGGCTTCGGCAAGACCACGCTCCTCAGCCGCTGGGCCGAGACCACCCCGCGGGCCATGTCGGCGTGGCACGGCCTCACCGAGGGCGACCGCACGCTGTCCGCGGTGGTCCGGGCGGTCACCGACGCGCTCCGGCTGTGCGTCCCCGGGCTGCCGCCCGACCTCGTGACCGCCGTGAGCGGGCCCCGCGGGCCCGACACCGGCACCGACGAGGCCGGGCGGGCCCAGGCCTACGCCGGCCGCATCTGCGCAGCCGTGACCGAGTCCGGGCCCCGCCCGGTCGTGCTGGTCCTCGACGACGTCGAGGTGCTCGACGGGGCGGCCGAGTCGACGGCCTTCCTCGCCGGCCTGTGCCGCCAGGCCTCCCCTCCGCTGCACGTCGTGATCGCCTCGCGCGGCGACGTCCCGTTCCCGGTGGCCCGCCTCCGGGGGCAGGGGCTGCTGGCCGAGCTGTCGGCTGCCGACCTCGCGTTCACCGAGGACGAGACCGCCGCGGTGCTGCGCCGCGCCCTCGGCGTCGACGACGGCGACGACGGTGGCGACGACGACGGCGGCGTGGGCGCGCTGGCCGCCGAGCTGCACGTCGTCACCGCCGGGTGGCCCGCCGCCGTGCGGCTCGCCGGCGAGGCGCTCGCGCCGATCGCGCCGTCGCACCGGCGGGGCGCGCTCGACCGGCTGCGGCGGCCCGGCGGCGTCGTCCACGACTACCTCGCCGACGAGGTCGTGGCGGGCGAGCCCGAGCCCGCTCGCGAGCTCCTGGCGCGCCTCGCGGTGCTCGACCGCTTCACCCCCGACCTCGCCGCCGCCGTCGCCCCCGAGGCGGCCGGCGCCCTCGGGGGCCTGGTGCGCCGGGGCCTGGTGGTGGACGCCCCGGGCCGCGGGCGATCGTGGCTGCGGGTCAACGCCCTGCTGCGCGAGGTCATCGCTGCGTCCGGCGCCGCCCGGCGGGTCCGCGCCTCGACCCTCGAGGTGGCGGCCCGCTGGTTCGGCGAGCACGACCAACCCGCGGCGGCGGTGCGCAGCGCGCTCGCCGCCGGGGCGGCGCCCGACGCCACGCGCCTGGTCTCGCGCTGGGGCCCCGCCCTGCTGGCAGCGGGCGAGGCCGACGTCGTGCTCGACGCCGTCGCCCGCGTCCCCGCGTCCGACCGCACCTCCGGGCTCGACCGGCTCGACGGCGACGCCCGCCAGCTGCTCGGCGACTGGGACGGCGCCGCCGCCGCCTACGAGAGGGCGGCCGCCGCGGGCGTCGACCCCCTCGAGCCCGGGCTGGCGTGGCGCTGGGGCCTGATCCACCACCTGCGGGGCGACCTGGACACGGCCCTGGGCGTCTACGCCCGCGGCGACCTCACGGACGGCGCCGCGCCCGGGTCGGGCGACCGCGCCGACGACACCCCGACGGGGTCGGGCGACCGCGCCGACGGCACCGCGGTCGACCGCCCGACCGACCAGGCGCTGCTGGTGTGCTGGACCGCCACGGCCCTCTGGCTGCAGGGCGACGCCGAGCGGTGCCGGGCGCTGGCGGCCGACGCCATGGCCCGGGCCCGCCGCTCGGGCGCCGACCGCGCCCTCGCCGCCGCCCACACCGTGGCCGCGCTGGTGGCGGCGCACGACGGCGATCGGCTGGCCAACGACACCCACTACCTCCGGGCGCTCGATCACGCCGAGCGCGCCGGCGACGTGCTCCAGGTCATCCGCATCCGCCTCAACCGTGGGTCGCGCCTCAACGAGGAGGGGTTCTACGACGAGGCCATCGCCGAGCTCGACCTCGCCATCGGCTTGGCCGACCTCGGCGGCTACGGCAGCTTCAAGGCGATCGCGCTGTGCAACCGCGGCGAGGCGCGCGGCGCGCTCGGGCGGTTCGACGAGGCGTTCGACGACGTGCAGACGTCGAAGGCGACGTTCCAGCGCCTCGGGTCGCTCCTCGTGTCGTACCCGCTGGGTCAGGCGGGGCACCTGCACGCAGCCCGGGGCCAGACCGCGCTCGCCGACGCCGCCTACGCCGAGGCCATCGACGTCGCCCGGCGCGCCGGCGACCTCCAGGGCCTCGTCCCCGCGCTCGCCGGACTCGCCCGCCTCCGCGCCGCCGACGACCCCGCGACCGCCCGACGGCTCGCCGACGAGGCGGTGACGTCCGGTGCCGGTCTGGCCGAGTGCGACGCCCTGCTGGCGCGCGCCGCCGTCGCCGTCGCCGAGGGGCACCTCGCCGAGGCGCGCTCGGGCGTCGAGCGGGCCGTCGCGATCGCCCGCGCCCGGCGCGACCGCGCCGCCCTCGCCCACGCGACCGAGCTGCGGGCCGAGACGACCACCGACGCCGACGGCGCTCGCGACGCGCTCACCGAGGCCCTCACGCTGTGGGAGGAGCTGCAGAGCCCGCTCGGGCAGGGCCGGGTTCTGCTGTCGCTCGCCCGCCTCGGCGGCCCCGACGCCGCCGACCACGCCGCCCGGGCCGAGCGGCTGCTGCGCCCCGTCGGGGCCCGCCGGCTCGCGACCGAGGCCGCCCGGCTGGCGTCGGCCGCTCCCCCCGCTCCCCCGCTGGCCGTCCACTGCCTCGGCGGCTTCGCGGTGCTGCGCGCCGGCGTCGCCGTCCCGCTCGGCGAGTGGAAGTCACGCAAGGCCCGCGACCTGGTCAAGATCCTGATCGCCCGCGGCGGCCGGCCCGTGCACCGCGAGGCGCTGCTCGACCTGTTGTGGCCCGACGAGGACCCCGCCCAGACCACCAGCCGGCTGTCGGTGGCGCTCAGCACGGCCCGCGCCGTGCTCGACCCGTCCAAGGCCCACCCGCCGGCGTGGTACCTCGGGGCCGACGCCGACGCGCTCTGGATCGACCTCACGCACGCGGAGGTGGACGTCGAGCGCTTCGACGAGCTGGCGACGCGTGCCGCCGCCGAGCGCAAGGCCGGCCCGTCGGAGGCGGCGACCGAGGCCCTGGCCGCCGCCGAGGTCGCGTACGTCGGCGACGTGTTCCCCGAGGACCCCTACGAGGACTGGACGGTGTCGCTCCGCGAGCGCACCCGCGCCGCCTACATCTGGGTGGCCCGCACGCTCGCCGGCGACAGCGTGCTCGCGGGCGACCCCGGCACGGCCGTGCGGTGCTACCTGCGGGTGCTCGAGCACGACCGCTACGACGAGCACGCCCACCTCGGGCTCGTGCGCGCCCTGGTCGGCGCCGGGCAGCAGGGCGAGGGCCGGCGGGCCTACCAGGCCTACGGCGCCAGGATGGCCGAGATCGGGGTCGAGGCCGCGCCGTTCCCCCACGCCGGCGCGCCGGCGCCCCCCTGACGTTCGTCCCGCTCGACGGCGGTCGAAGCCGGTTCGAAGCCGGTTCGAAGGTCGTCGGAAGGGCGACCGGCACACTGCGGGTCGTGGAGACGTTCGTCGTGCGGGCCTGGCGCGAAGACCCGGACGGCGAGCCGACGGCCGACGACAGCCTTCGGGGGGTCGTCGAACACGTCGCCA
>Ga0111539_10011466_pt1 | contig 11127 bp, 10 predicted proteins | sample RhiMethybrSRZTD1_FD_79667 | JGI IMG/M metagenome (GOLD analysis project Ga0111539, IMG submission 79667) | Populus rhizosphere microbial communities from Tennessee, USA - Rhizosphere MetaG P. TD hybrid SRZTD1 (version 2) (version 2) | ecosystem: Host-associated > Plants > Roots > Rhizosphere >... | reverse complement strand
CGCTTCGGCGGCGATCCGAGCGTCCTGGGGCGGAGCTTCGTGCTGAACGGCGTGCCGACGACGCTCGTCGGCGTGACGCCGCCGCGCTGGCAGCGGCTCGCCGCGGACCTCTACCGCCCGGTGGCGCTCGACCGCGCCAACCCCGACCTCGCCTCGCGCTTCTTCATCCTGCAGGCGCGCCTGAAGCGCGGCGTCACTCCGCAGCAGGCCGCGGCCGAGATCGACGTCGTCGCGCGTCGCGTGGCGAAGGACTACCCCCGCTTCTACCCCGAGCGCTGGAGCGTCCGGGTCGTGAGCCTCGTCGACCAGCAGATCGGCTCGTTCCGCACCACGCTCTACACGCTGGCGGCGGCGGTCGGGCTGCTGCTGCTCATCGCGTGCGGCAACGTCGCGAACATGCTGCTGACGCGCGCGACCGCGCGCGAGCGCGAGATGGCCGTGCGCGCGTCGCTCGGCGCGAGCCGCGGCCGCCTCGTGCGCCAGCTCCTCGTCGAGAGCCTGGTGCTCGCGATCGCCGGGGCCGGCGTCGGCTGCCTGTTCGCCTGGCTCGGTGTCCAGGCGCTCGTCGCGGCGATCCCGGTGGGCCTGATCCCGCGCCAGACCGTGATCCAGGTCAACCTGCCTGCGCTGGGCTTCAGCCTGCTGGCCGCCGCCGGCACGGCGATCCTGAGCGGGCTCGTCCCCGCGCTTTCGACGGCTCGCGCGAGCCTCGCCGAGCCGCTCAAGGACTCCGGCAAGGGCACCGCGGGCGGCGCCCGGCGCCACCGTCTCGCACGCGTCCTGGTCGGTGTGGAAGTCGCGCTCTCGATCGTGCTGCTCGCCGGGGCGGGGCTGCTGATGCGCAGCTTCGTCAACCTGCAGTCGGTCGACTTCGGCCTCGATCCGGAGCGGCTGCTGACCGCGCGGCTGTCGCTGCCGCGCGGCCAGTACGCAACGGCCGAGCAGAAGAGCCGCCTCGTGCGCCAGGTGCTCGACGAGCTCGCCACGAAGCCGGGCGCGCGGTCGGCCACCGTCACGACCACGATGCCTCTCTTCGGCGGGATCATCAGCGTCGTCGACGTGCCCGGGCAGCCGCACGTCGAGCGCTGGGACGCGCTCGTCAGCCTCGTGAGCGAGAGCTGCGCGGACACGCTCGGGCTGCAGCTGCGCCGCGGCCGCTTCCTCTCGCGCGACGACGTGGAGGCCGCCCGGCCGGTGGCGGTCGTGAGCCAGTCGTTCGTCGACCGCTACATCGGTCCGGGCGATCCCCTCGGGCGCACGATCGAGCTCAAGCGGCTGGCGACACCGGAAGGCGGCGAGGTGAACGCGCTCTACGAGGTCGTCGGCGTCACCCGGGACACGAGGAACCAGGGCCCGCAGGAGCCGCCGCGTCCGGAGGTGATGATCCCGCACTCCGTGACAGGCGCCTACGAACGCGCCGTCATCGTGAGGACGGAGGGCCCGCCGGAAGCCTTCCTGCCGTCGCTAAAGAGCGCCGTCTGGGCGGCCGACCGCGGAATCGCGCTCACCCAGGCGGACAGCCTGACGAACCTGCTGCGCCGCTTCGCCTACTCCGAGCCGCGGCTCGTGCTCGGAATCCTCGGAGTCTTCGCGGTCGTCGGCCTCGTGCTTGTGGCGCTCGGAGTCTTCAGCGTCGTCGCCTACACGGTAGCGCGACAGACGCACGAGATCGGGATCCGCATGGCGCTCGGAGCCGGCCGGCTGGACGTGCTGCGCATGGTGCTGCGCTCGGGGCTCTTGCCCGTGGCGGCCGGCGGCCTCGCCGGCCTCGGCGCCAGCCTGGGCCTGACCCGCGTGCTCGCGAGCCGGCTGTTCGGCGTCGCGCCGCACGACCCGGCGACGCTCGCCGCGGTGGTCGCGGTCGTGGCGCTGGCGGCGGTCTCGGCCTGCTACTTCCCGGCACGGCGCGCGGCCCGCGTCGAGCCGCTCGTGGCGCTGCGCCACGAATAGGCGTGACGGGTGCGGCTCGTCAGCGCTCCCGCAGCGCGACCGACGGGTCGACGCCCGACGCGCGGCGGGCCGGCACGTAGCAGGCCACGAGCGCCGTCGCGACGAGCGTGGCCGCGATCACGACGAAGCGCGGCACGTCGAGCGGGCTCACCCCGAACCACATCCCCTGCATCGCGCGGCCGACGAGGTACGCGCCGCCGAAGCCGAGCACGGTGCCGAAGAGCGCCGTCTTCATGCCGTCGCGGATCACGAGCCGCAGCACCTGCGCGCGATCGGCGCCGAGCGCCATCCGCAGGCCGACCTCGTGGGTCCGCTGCGCCACCACGAACGACGTCACGCCGTAGATCCCGACCGCGGCGAGCAGCAGCGCCGCCGCCGCGAAGGCCGAGAACAGCATCACGTTGAAGCGGTCGCTCGTGAGCTGCTGGCTCTTCGTCTCGTCCATCGTGCGCACGCCGGACATCGGCAGGTCGGCGTCCATCTGCTGGACCGCGGCCCCGATGCTGGCGCGAAGCGCGTTCGGGTCCGAGCTGGTGCGCACCGTGACGCGCGCCTGCGGCCAGGGGCTCTGGGCGAACGGCACGTCGATCTCCGGGCGGGTGTCGTTGCGGGCCCCCTGGTTGCGGACGTCGCGCACGACCCCGACGATCCGCCACTCGAGCGGCTTGCCGACGCGGGTCAGGCCCGGCGTCAGCTCGTCGACCGCCACGCTCTGCGTGAGCGGGTCCACGCCGGCCAGGTGGCGCTTGACGAAGCTCTCGTTCACCACCGCCACGCGCGGGCCGCCCGCGACGTCGTGCTCGTCGAAGCCGCGCCCCTTCACGATCTGGAGCCCGAAGGTGCGGAAGAAGTCGGGCGTGGCCATCACGAAGCGAGCCGCGTCGCGGTTCGAGCCCTGCGCGACCGGGCGGCCGACGACGTTGAAGGCCATGCCGAAGCCGCCGTAGAGCGGCGCTCCGGTCGAGACCGTGGCCGACTCGACCCCCGGCAGCGTTCGGATCTTCTCGTGCAGCCGGTCGTAGAAGAGGACGACGCGCTCACTGCCTTCGAGCCGAGCGTTCGGGACCGGCAGGAAGAACGTCAGGAGCCGCTCGGTCGGGAAGCCGAGGTCGACGCGGCTCAGCTTGATCAGGCTGTGGATCGCGAGGCCGCCGCCGGAGAGCAGCGTGAGCGCGAGCGCGAACTCGGACACGACGAGCGCGCGTTGGACGCGGTTGCGGCCCGCCTGCGTGCTGCGGCCGCCTTCCTTCAGCGTCTCGTTGAGGTCGAGCCGCGTCGCCTGCCACGCCGGCACGCAGCCGAAGAGGACGCCCGACACCATCGCCGCCACCACCGTGAACACGAGCACCGGAACGCTCAGCCGGATGTCGACCTCGGACGGCAGCAGGTACTCGGGCATGGCCGCCAGGAACGCGCGCATGAGAGCGACGGCGAGCGCCACGCCGGCGAGCCCGCCGAGCAGCGCGAGCAGCAGGCTCTCCGCCAGGAACTGGCGCACGATCGCGCGCGGCGAGGCGCCGAGCGACGCACGCAGCGCCACCTCGCGCTGGCGCACCGCGCCGCGCGCGAGCAGCAGGTTCGCGACGTTCGCGCAGGCGATCAGCAGCAGGAAGCCGACGCCGGCGAGCAGGAACCAGAGCCCGCGAATCGTGTTGCGCGGCAGGAAGTTGTTCTGCAGCGGCTCGACGCTCACGCCCCAGCCCTTCTTGGCGTCGGGGAACTCGTCCGCGATCCTTTTCGCGATCCGCGCCATGTCCGCGTTGGCCTGCTCGATCGTCACGCCCGGCTTGAGCCGGCCCATCACCGACAGCCAGTGGAAGTCGTGGTTGATCTGCTCGGGCGTGAACGCGAGCGGGACGTAGAGCTTGTGCTGGATGCGGTCGGCGGGGCCCTTCTGCAGGATCCCGACCACGGTGTAGGGCTTGCCGTCGAGCCGGATCGCCTGCCCGACGAGCTTCGAATCGCCATTCCAGCGGTCCTGCCAGAGCGCGTGGCTGAGGATCACGCGGTCGTCCTTCCCCACCTCGCCTTCCTCGGGCAGGAAATCGCGCCCGAGCTCGAGCTGCCAGCCGAAGTTGGTGAGCCAGCCGGGGGTCACCGGCGCCGCATTGATCTCCTCGGGCCGCTCGCCGGGGAGAGCCAGGCTGACGTCGCGCCCGGTCCAGGCGTGAAGCCCCTGGAAGACGGTGTTCTGCGCCTTCCAGTCGAGGTAGTCCCCCGCCGCCGCCGGGTTGCGGCTGTCCGGCTTCGGCTTCGACCAGACCATCACCAGCTGCTCGGGGTCGTGATACGGCAATGGCTCCAGCAGCGTGCCGTACACCACGCTGAATATGGCGGTGCTGGCGCCGATGCCGAGCCCGAGCGTCGCCACGGCCACCGCCGTGAAGCCGGGGTTCTTGAGCAGAAGTCGCAGCCCGAACTGCACGTCCCGCAGCAGATGGCGCATGGCACTTCCCCCGTGAGCAGAGATCGCCTGCCGCTAAGACGCGGCTCGAACGCAGATGGTTGCTGCCGTACGGATGTTCAGGGAGTTGAAGCGCGCGAGTGTCGCTTTGGCAACGGTCGTGTAACGCCCATGCCTCGCCTGCTTCAAAGACGATCAGGAGCTACCTTGCGCACTCGCGAAGCTCGAACGGCCTCCATGCTCGATCGGATCCTGCTGCTGGGGCTGGCGCTGTTCGGGTTCCCCGGAGCGATTCTGGCGGACGAGCCTCGCGCTCTGACGATCGGCAGCCGAATCAGGGCGACGTCGAACGAGGCAGGTGCAGAGTTCGTCGTCGGTCGAGTCGTCGCCCTGGAGCCGGGGGTGGTCGTCGTACGCGCCGAAGCTGACGGCCCCGAGTCGCGCCTGCCTCTGACGCCGTCGACGACATTCGAGGTCAGTGCTGGGAGGAAGTCACGCGCCGCGCGGGGGGCCCTTCTCGGTGCAGCCGTCGGCACGCTGCCGGGCCTCTTCATGACGTTTGGCGACTACAACACCGACAAGGGAAACCCAACGGCGGTCTCGATCGTGGGTGCCGCGGCCGGTGCGGCGATCGGTGGCCTGATCGGCCTCGCGCTGAGGTCGGAAGACTGGCGGCCGGCGAAAGCGCCCTCAGTCACGGCCGCCATCGCACCGGCGCCTCGCGGAGTCTCGATCCTCGTTCGCGTCAGCTGGCAAGAGCGCCGGTGATAGGAGCCGCGCCAACTCGCCCCGGGGCGAGTTGCGCTAGCTCTGGCGTCTGGCGTCGAGGCTCCACGGGCCGGGGCCGGCGGCCGAGAAGTAGAGCCAGACGAAGCAGTACATCACGGCGCCGACGCCGCCGTTGACCGTGGGCCAGAAAGCCTGCGGCTGGTGGAACTGGAAGTACGCGACGGCCATCTCGCCCGCGAGGATGAAGGCGACCGGCCGCGTGAAGAGACCGAGCAGCAGCAGCAGGCCGCCGAAGACCTCGAGCACGCCGCCGATCCAGACCTGCGTGCCGAAGGCGGCCGTCTGACCGTTCGGCGGCATGCCGACCGGAAACGCGAAGAGCTTCGAGGTGCCGGCCAGCATGAACATGGCGGCCGCGACGATGCGCAGCGCGCTCAGGATCGGGCCCTGGCAGGACGACCACCACGTGGCGACCTTGTTCATGCTCTCCTCCTAGTCTTGACGCGCGCAGGCCGCCGCGCGCTCGAGCAGCAGCATACGCTCGCGTGCGTTGCGCGTGAGCGAGGCGGCGCGCTCGAAGTCGGAGCGCGCCTCGTCCCTTCGGCCGAGCTTCGCCAGCAGGTCGCCGCGCACGCTCGGCAGCAGGTGGTAGGCCTTGAACGACGGCACGGCGGCGAGCGGCTCGACGATCGCGAGGCCGGCGGCGGGCCCGAAGGCCATCCCGTGCGCCACGCCGCGGTTCAGCTCGACGACCGGCGAGCCGACGATCGAGGCGAGCTCGTCGTAGAGCCGCGCGATGCGCGACCAGTCGGTGTCCTCGGCGCGCCGGGCCCGCGCGTGGCAGGAGGCGACCTTGGCCTGGAGCGTGTAAGAGCCGCGCGCGCCGCCCAGACGCTCGGCCGTCTCGAGCGCCGCGAGCCCTCGACGGATCAGCAGCGGATCCCAGCGGCGGCGGTCCTGGTCGAGCAGCAGCACCGGCTCGCCGCGCGGGCCGACCCGAGCCGCGACGCGCGACGACTGGATCTCGAGCAGCGCGACGAGGCCGTGCACCTCCGGCTCGTTCGGCATCAGCCGCGCCAGGATGCGCCCGAGCCGCAGCGCTTCCTCGCACAGCGCGGGCCGCATCCAGTCCTCCCCGGCGGTCGCCGCGTACCCCTCGTTGAAGACGAGATAGATCACCTCGAGCACGGACGCGAGCCGCTCCGCGCGATCGGCCCCTCGCGGCAACTCGAACGGAACGGCCGCCTCCGAGAGCGTCCGCTTGGCGCGCACGATGCGCTGCGCGATCGTCGTCTCGGGAACCAGGTAGGCGCGCGCGATCTCCTCGGTCGTCAGGCCGCCGACGAGGCGCAGGGTGAGCGCGACGCGGGCGTCGGTCGAGAGCAGCGGGTGGCAGGCGATGAACACGAGCCGCAGCAGGTCGTCCCCCACGTCGTCGTCGAGCGCGGCCTCGAGCTCGGCGACGGCCCTTCCCTGCGCGGCCTCGAGCTCGCGTCCCAGCTGCTCGTGCTTCCGCTCCAGCATGCGGCCCCGGCGCAGCCGGTCGATCGCCCGGCGCTTCGCGGCCTGCATCAGCCAGGCGCCCGGGTTGTCGGGCACTCCCGAGTCCGGCCAGCGCTCGAGCGCCACCACGAGCGCGTCCTGCGCCAGCTCCTCGGCCTGCCCCACGTCACGCACGATCCGCGTCAGGCCCGCGATGAGACGGGCCTGCTCGATGCGGAAGACGGCCTCGATCGTGCGGTGGACTGCGGTGGCGGTCACCACCACCGATCACACCACCTTCGCCGCCGCGGGACAACCTGCGCGACGCGCCTCAGGACCGCCGGTCCTCCTCCATCTTCTTGAAGCGCTCGACCGCGTCTCCCGTGCCGAAGTCCTCGAGCTCGAAGAGCTGCCGCACCTCGATCTCGCCTTCCTTGCCGGCCGGCGCCGGGTTCGGGAAACGGCGCGCCCACTCCTTCGCCTCTTCGCGCGACTTGACCTGGATGAGGGTGTAGCCGGCGATGAGCTCCTTCGACTCGGTGAACGGCCCGTCGATCACGGTCCGCTTCTCGCCCGCGTACTTCACCCTCCAGCCCATGGAGGTCGCCCGCAGCCCCGAGGCGTCGAGCAGCGCCCCCGCCTTCGCGAGCTCCTCGTGGAATTCGGCCATCTTCGCCATGTCCGCCTCGGCGGGCAGGACGCCCGCCTCGGAGTCCTTCGTGGCCTTGACGATGATCATGAATCGCATCGGATCGTCCTTTCTCGGGGTCAGGCCGGCGTGCCTTCGCTCAGGCCGGCGCGCGGCGCGGCGCGCCTTGCGATCCACATCGCGAGCGACGCCGCTCCCCAGAGCAGGAGCGGTGCTACGACCATGCCGATCGTCAGGTGCGCGAGCGCGTGCAGCCACTGGTTCTGTGCCGCGGCGCCGCTGAACTCGGGCGCCGCGAAGACGTTCGGAAAGCCGGCGATCGCGAGCAGGATCCCCGTCACCGCGACGACGTGCAGGACGACGACCTGGAAGAAGACGAGCGGCAGGAGCTGCTTGTAGCTCCCGAACCCCCGCCGGTGGACCGCGACGCCGTAGTAGAACGCGCCGGTCCAGAGCAGCACGTTCATCGAAAGCCATCGGACGGTCGCGTCCGGCGTGCCCGCGAGCGACAGCCCGAGCCGGGCGAGGCCACAGGCGGCGGTCAGCGCCAGGAGCGGCCACTGCAACGCGAGGTACTGCGAGACCCGCTTGCCGAACATGGCTAGGCCTTCGACTCGAGCTTCTGGCGCAGGCGCTCGTCCTGCTCGCGGAGCTCGGGCGTCAGCGCCTCGCCGAAGTCCTCGGCTTCGAAGATCTGGCGCAGCTCGATCTCGCTGTCTCCGGGCATCGGGTTCGGGCAGCGCTTGAGCCACTCGATCGCCTCTTCCTTCGACTTCACCTGCCAGATCCAGAAGCCCGCGACGAGCTCCTTCGTCTCGGTGAACGGCCCGTCGACCACCGTGCGCTTCGCTCCCGAGAAGCGGACGCGCACGCCCCTGGAGGAAGGATGCAGGCCTTCACCCGCCAGCATGATGCCGGCCTTCACGAGCTCCTCGTTGTACTTGCCCATCTCGGCGAGGAGCTTCTCGTCCGGCATCTTCCCGGCTTCCGAATCCTTCGTGGCCTTGACCAGGACCATGAATCGCATCGCTCTCGTTCCTTTCCTGCCCTCTACCCTGACGACGATCGAGGAGCCCCGGAATCGACAACGCCCCCGAAAAGAATGGATCATCTTCGGCGTGACGGATACGGTCGAGGCCCGAGCATGAGCAACCTCGCCCCGACGACGACCGCCGAGCCCTGCGCCGCCGACCCGGCGCGGCCGACGCTGCAGGCGCTGCCCGGCCGGCTGACGGACCTGGGCGGCCTCGCGATCCGCCGCCTGCTCCCGCGCAGCCAGCGGCGGCTCGTCGGCCCCTGGTGCTTCCTCGACTCGTACGGCCCGCTCACGTTTTCATCGGGCAAGCCGATGGACGTCGCACCGCACCCGCACATCGGCCTGCAGACGGTCTCGTGGCTGCTCGAGGGCGAGGTGATCCACCACGACAGTCTGGGGCTCGAGGGGACGGCGACGCCGGGCGTGCTGAACCTGATGACGGCCGGGCGCGGGATCGCGCACGCGGAAGAGACGCCCGCGGCGAACGTGGGCCGCCTGCGCGGCGTCCAGCTCTGGGTCGCGCTGCCCGAGGCGAGCCGCGCCGTGGCACCCGCCTTCGCATCGCACGACGCGCTGCCGGCGCTCGAGCTGGACGGAGGCGCCGCGACGGTGATGGTCGGCCAGCTCGGCACGGCCCGCTCGCCCGCGCAGACCTTCTCGCCGATCGTGGGCGCCGAGCTGCGCGGGACGCCCGGCGCGCGCCTTTCGCTGCCGCTCGAGCAGGACTTCGAGCACGCGCTCGTCCCGCTCTCGGGGGAGTGCACCCTCGACGGCGAGCCGCTCGCGGTCGACACGCTCTACTACCTCGGCTGCGAGCGCCGGGAGCTCGTGCTCGCCGTGGGCGCCCAGCCCCTGCGCGCGCTCCTCCTCGGCGGGGCGCCGTTCGGCGAGACCATCCTGATGTGGTGGAACTTCGTCGCGCGGACGACCGAGGAGATCGTGGCCGCGCGCGAGGACTGGCAGGAGGGCCGCCGCTTCGGAGAGGTCCGCGCCTATGCCGGCGACCGCCTTCCCGCGCCGGCGTTCCTGGCGCGGCCGGTCCCGCGCGGCTGATGCGCACCCTCGCCACGCCGCCTCACGCGCGTCCCTGGCGGCGCGACGTCAGGCTGCTCGTCCAGCTCGCGCGCATGCTGTTCGGCTATGCCGTCGCCGGCGGCCGCGTGCGACGGCGCTATCGGGCCCTCGAGGCGCGCGGCGGGACGTTGTGGCTCGACGAGGAAGGGCCGCACGAGCACCGGGAGGCGGCGCTCCGGCGATGAACGGCTCCGTCCCCCCGCCCAGCTACGCGTTCGGCTACCGCCGTCAGCCCGAGTCCGGCAATGCCATCAACGGCGTCGGCGAGCCGCGCCGCGTGCGGGCGCGGCCCGTCTTCCACGCGAGCGGCGGCGAGCGGCTGGCGTGGAAGGCGCTCGACGACTTCTTCAGCATCATCAACCCCTGGCGCGTCATCCGCCACGTGCTCTTCAACACCTGGCAGCTGCGCCGCTCCGAAGGCCCCGTCGCGGCGGCGCAGCGCGCGGTGACGGATCCGGCGGCGATGGCCGCGGAGATCAAGGCTCTGGCGCGGCGGCTCGGCGCCTGCGTCGTGGGAGTCGCCGAGGTGACGGACGACGCGCTCTACGAGGGGCGCGAGCCGGGCCTGCGCTACGCGGTCTGCCTCGGGCTCGAGATGGATCGCGGCGAGATGGTCCACGCGCCCGAGGCACGGGCGGCCGCCGAGATGATGCGCACGTACCGCGAGCTCGGCCGCATCGCCGTGGAGCTGGCCGAGGCGATCCGCGCGATGGGCTGGCCGGCGCGCGCGTACGGCAACCCGAACAGCACGGACATCCTGCTGATCCCGCTCGCGATCCGTGCCGGGCTCGGCGAGCTCGGCAAGCACGGCTCGCTGATCGGCCGGGAGCACGGCTCGAACTTCCGCCTGGCGGCGGTGCTGACCGACCTGCCGCTCGCGCTCGACGCGCCCGTCGACGCCGGCGTCGAGGACGTCTGCACCGTGTGCCGCCGCTGCGTCGACGACTGCCCTCCGCGCGCGATCCTCGAGCAGAAGGAGCTGGTGCGCGGCGAGCGCAAGTGGTATGTCGACTTCGACAAGTGCATCCCCTACTTCGTCAAGACCTACGGCTGCGCGATCTGCATCGAGGTCTGCCCCTGGAGCGAGCCCGGCCGCGGGCCGGCGATCTCCGAGCGCGTGCTGGCCGTGAGGCGCGAGCGCCGCGATGCTGGCAAGCTCAGCGCGCTGCCACGGTCGGCTCGGACCGGGCAGCCGGCGTAGGCAGGCCCAGCCGCGCGAACACGCCCGCGACGACGCGGTCGCAGCGCGTCAGGTAGAACGAGAACGCCGACGCGGCGGTGGCGCCGGTCCGCTGGTGGAGCCCGCGCCGGAGCAGCACCCGGGCGCGGTGCACGCGCGCCCGCACGGCCACTTCGCTGATCTCGAGACACTCCGCGACCTCCGCCATCGCGAGCCCCTCGGCCTCGCGCAGCACGAACGCCGCGCGGTAGATGCCCGGAAGCGCGTCGATCGCGTCCTCCAGCAGCCGTCGCAGCTCCGCGGTGTGCGCCTGCTGTTCGGGATCCAGCCCACCGTCCCGGATCGCGTCGTCAGACGAATGCGCCTCCGGCATGTCGGCGAGCCCCTTCCAACGCGCGCGGCGCCTGACCCGCGCGGAGGCTTCGTGCACGGCGATGCGCGTCAGCCAGGTCGAGAAGCGAGCGCGCCCCTCGAACTGGTGGAGGTGGGCGAACGCGTTCAGGTAGGCCTGCTGCATCACGTCCTCGGCCTCGGGCTCGTCCCGCAGGATCGAGCGCGCCACGCGGTAAAGACGCTGTTTGTAGCGGCGGATCAGGAGCTTGAAGAGAGGCGTCTCCCCCGCG
>Ga0111539_10011464_pt1 | contig 11128 bp, 12 predicted proteins | sample RhiMethybrSRZTD1_FD_79667 | JGI IMG/M metagenome (GOLD analysis project Ga0111539, IMG submission 79667) | Populus rhizosphere microbial communities from Tennessee, USA - Rhizosphere MetaG P. TD hybrid SRZTD1 (version 2) (version 2) | ecosystem: Host-associated > Plants > Roots > Rhizosphere >... | reverse complement strand
GCCGACGCGGTCCGGCGCGTCGTGACGCTGCGGCCGCCGGACTGGGCGTTCGACCCCGACGAGCTGCGCGCCGCGGTCGGCCCGCGCACGCGGATGGTGCTGCTCAACTCGCCCCACAACCCGACCGGCAAGGTGTTCTCGCGCGCCGAGCTCGAACTGGTCGCGGGCGTGTGTCGTGAGCACGACCTGATCGCCGTGACAGACGAGGTCTACGAGCACCTCGTCTACGACGGCGAGCACATCCCGCTGGCGACGCTTGCGGGGATGGCCGAGCGCACCGTCGGCATCTCGTCGCTCGGCAAGACGTTCTCGGTGACCGGCTGGAAGGTCGGCTGGGCGAGCGGCCCGCCGGCGCTCGTCGCCGGGGTGCGGGCGGCCAAGCAGTTCCTCTCGTTCTCGGGCGCGACGCCGTTCCAGCACGCGGGCGCGGCGGCGCTGGCGTTGCCCGACGCGTTCTACGGCGGGCTGGCCGAGGCGTTCCGCGCCAAGCGCGACCGGCTTTGCGCCGGGCTCGAGGCGGCCGGGCTGCGGCCGATCCGGCCCGCCGGCACGTACTTCGTCAACGCGCGCGTGGAGGGAGACGGCGTCGCGTTCTGCCGCGAGCTGCCCGAGCGCGCGGGCGTGGTGGCGATTCCGACCGGAGTCTTCTACGACCACCCGGACGCCGGCCGCTCGCTCGTGCGCTTCGCGTTCTGCAAGCGCGCCGAGGTGATCGACGAGGCCGCCGTGCGGCTTGCCGCGGTGCGGGCCGCGCGCTAGTCTTCGCCGCCGTGGCAAACGTTTTCCAGTCGTCGGCCACGGGCCGGCGGACGATCCGCATCGCGATGAACGGCGTCACAGGGCGGATGGGGACCAACCAGCATCTGGTCCGCTCGATCCTGGCGATCCGCGAGGAGGGCGGGATCGCGGTCGCGCCGGGCGAGGCGCTGTGGCCCGTGCCGGTGCTGGTCGGGCGCGACGAGCGCAAGCTGAGCGCGCTGGCCGAGCCGCACGAGCTCGAGTACACGACCGATCTCGCGGGCGCGCTGGCCGACTGCGATGTGTACTTCGACGCGCAGGTGACGTCGCGACGCGAGGACGCCGTGCGCGCCGCCGTCGAGGCCGGCCGCCATGTCTACTGCGAGAAGCCGCTGACCGAGGACGTCGCGTCGGCGCTCGCGCTCGCGCGCGCGGCCGACGAGGCGGGCATCAAGCACGGCGTGGTGCAGGACAAGCTGTTCCTGCCGGGCATCCGGACGCTGAAGCGCGTGCTCGACAGCGGCGCGCTCGGCCGCGTGCTGTCGGTCCGCGGCGAGTTCGGCTACTGGGTCTTCCCCGGGCCGGACCCGACGCCGCAGCGGCCGTCCTGGAACTACCGGGCGCAGGACGGCGGCGGGATCGTCGCCGACATGTTCGCCCACTGGCGCTACGTGCTCGACGAGCTGTTCGGCGCGGTCCACGGCGTATTCGCGCTCGGCGCGACGCACGTGCCGGTCCGCTACGACGAGCAGGGCGAGCCGTACGAGGCGACGGCCGAGGACGCCGCCTACGCGATGTTCGAGCTCGACGGCGGCGTGATCGCGCAGCTCAACTCGTCGTGGTGCGTGCGGGTCGATCGCGACGAGCTGTTCGAGCTGCAGGTCGACGGCACCGAGGGCACTGCGGTCGCCGGCCTGCGCGACTGCCGGCTGCAACCGGGCGCGGCCACGCCGCGGTCGGTCTGGAACCCGGACCTGCCCGATCCGGTCCACCACCGGGCGGCGTGGATGCCGGTGCCGGGCGAGGAGCCCGACAACGCGTTCAAGGTCCAGTGGGAGCTGTTCCTGCGGCACGTGGCGCTCGACGAGCCGTTCCCGTGGGACTTCCGCGCCGGCGCGCGCGGCGTCCAGCTGTCGGAGCTTGGCCTGCGGTCGTGGCGCGAGCGGCGCTGGGTCGAGGTGCCCGTGCTGCGACGGTGGCGACCGAGTCCCTGCGGCTCGCGCGGGGCGGCGGCGCGCTCGAGCCGTACGCGCCGGGAGAGCCGCGCGCGTTCCCGGCGTCCGGCACGCCGCCGCGATCGCGGGTCGCGTTCGCGGCCGCGCACGTCGTGGCCGATCCGCTCGGCGAGCCAGGCGCACTGGACTGGGACACGACGCTCGCGTTCCGGCGGCACCTGTGGGCCCACGGGCTCGGCGTGGCGGAGGCGATGGACACCGCGCAGCGCGGCATGGGACTCGGCTGGGACGCCGCGCGCGAGCTGATCGCCAGGAGCGCCTCAGAGGCCCCCGACGGACTTCTCGCGGCGGGCGCGGGAACCGACCACGCCCAGCCGCGCCGCGTGGCCGAGGTCCGCGAGGCCTACGAGCACCAATGCGAGGCCATCGAGGCGGCGGGAGCGCAGGTCATCGTGATGGCAAGCCGGGCATTGGCCGCGCTCGCGTCGAGCCCGGACGACTACCGCGAGGTCTACGGGGTCGTCCTCAGCGGCCTGCGACGTCCGGCGATCCTGCACTGGCTCGGCGACATGTTCGACCCCGCGCTCCGGGGTTATTGGGGCTCCGACGACCTCGACGAGGCAGCCGACGTCGTCCTCGACATCATCACGACGAACGCCGAGAAAGTGGACGGCATCAAGGTCTCCCTGCTCGACGACGCGCGCGAGGTGGCGCTGCGGCGCCGGCTGCCCGAGGGCGTGCGGCTCTACACGGGCGACGACTTCAACTACCCGGCGCTGATCGCGGGCGACGCCGTCGGCTACAGCGACGCGCTGCTCGGCGTGTTCGACGCGATCGCCCCGGCGGCGGCGGCCGCGCTGCACGCGCTCGACCTCGGCGACCGCGAGGCGTACGACTCGCTGCTGGCGCCGACGGTGCCGTTGGCGCGCAAGCTGTTCGAGCCACCGACCTTCAACTACAAGACCGGCATCGTCTTCCTGGCGTTCCTCAACGGACACCAGGACCACTTCCGCATGGTCGCCGGGATGGAGAGCGCGCGCTCGATCGTGCACCTCGCCGACCTGTTCGTGCTCGCCGACCGCGCGGGGCTGCTGCGCGACCCCGCGCTCGCCGTCGCCCGCATGCGCCACGTGCTCGCGCTCGCGGGGATCGCGTGACCGACCCCGGCCGCCTCAGCCTCAACCTGATCACGGTCGACCATTGGAGCCTCGCGGAGGCGGTCGAGCGCTGCGCCGCCGCCGGCATCGGCTGGGTCGCGCCGTGGCGGCACCAGTTGACGCCGGAGGCGGCCCGGATCATCTCCGCGGCCGGCCTGCGGGTGTCGAGCCTCTGCCGCGGCGGGTTCTTCACCGCGCCGGGCGCGGACGACGACAACCGCCGCGCGGTCGACGAGGCGGCCGAGCTCGGCGCGCCGGTGCTCGTGCTGGTCTGCGGGCCGCCGCTGGACGGCGACCTGCGCGCGGCGCGCGCGACGATCGCGGCCGGCATCGAGCGGCTGCTGCCGTATGCGGCCGCGTGCGGGGTGCGGCTCGGAATCGAGCCGCTGCACCCGATGATGGTCGGCGAGCGCTCGGCGATCGTCACGCTCGGCGAGGCGCTCGCCCTCGCGCGCTCGTTCGACGATCCGGCGGTCGGGGTGATCGTCGACGCCTACCACGTGTTCTGGGACCCGCGGCTCGACGACGAGCTGGCCGGTGCCGCCGGCCTGATCGCCGGCTACCACGTGTCCGACTGGCTCGTCCCGACGCCCGACCTGCTCGCGGGCCGCGGCCTGATGGGCGACGGCATCATCGACCTCCCGCGCCTGCGCACGCTGGTCGAGGCCGCCGGCTACGCGGGGCCCGTCGAGGTCGAGGTCATCAACCCCGCCCTCGCCGCCGCGCCACCCGACGACCTGCTCGCCGATATCGCGGCGCGCTTCGCTCGCACGTAGGGCACGGGGCGACCGATGAGTTTCGGGTCGCCCGGCGGTCCGAGCCACAGATGAACATCAACGGAGTCGAGATCTGCGTCGACACGCTCGGCGACCCGGCACACCCCGCGATCCTGCTGATCCACGGCTCGGGCGCGTCGCTCGACTGGTGGGAGGACGAGTTCTGCGCGCGGCTCGCAGCCGGCGGCCGCTTCGTCATCCGCTACGACCATCGCGACACCGGCCAGTCGGTCGCGTACGAGCCCGGCAAGCCCGGCTACACGGGCGACGACCTCGTCGCCGACGCCGCCGGCGTGATCGCCGCTTTCGCCACGAGCGCGCACGTGGTCGGCATCTCGATGGGCGGCGCGCTCGCCCAGGTGCTCGCGCTCACCTACCCCGACCGCGTCGACAGCCTCACGCTGATCTCCACCACCGCCGGCGCCGGCGACGCCGACCTCCCCGGCATCGACGACAGACTGAGCCGCGCGTTCGGCGTCCCGCGACCGGACCTCGACGACCGCGCGGCGCTGCTCGACTACCTGACCGAGCTCAGCCGCGCGTACGCGGGCCGCCGGTTCGACGCCGCGGGCACCCGTGCGCTGTGGGAGCGCGCGCTCGGCCGCGCGCGCAACGTCGAGTCGATGCTCACCAACCACGACCACGTCGAGGGCGGCGAGGCGTGGCGCCACCGCCTCGCGGAGATCGCCGTGCCGACGCTCGTCATCCACGGCACGGACGACCCGCTGTTCCCGCACCCGCACGGCGTCGCGCTCGCGAACGAGCTCCCGGACGCCGAGCTGCTCACGCTCGACGGCGTCGGGCACGAGCTCCCGCGCGAGACCTGGGATCAGGTCATCCCGGCCATCGTCGCACTCACCGCACGCGCCTAGACGCGCACGGCCGCGAATGCGAGGACGGTCGAGAGAACGTCGTAGTGACGGTCGCGATGCACGACGTCAGCGCCGTACTGCTGGGCGCATGCGGCGATGAGCAGGTCGGGAATCGGAAGCCGATGCCGGCTCGGCACCGCCAGCTCCCGTTGAGCGCCGGAAGCTGCCGCCACCGTCTCGGCATCGATCCGGAGATCCCTGAACTCGGCCAAGTCGGACTCCAGCGCGACGTAGTCGGCCGGCGATCGAGCGCTGTAGAGAAGCTCGAGGCGCGTGATCGCACAAAGGCAGAGCTCGCCTTCGAGGCCGAGCGCCGCCGCGCCGTGGACGTACGCCGACTTGTCGAGCAGGAGTAGTCGCTCTACCGCCATGCCGCGTCAGTCACGACGGACTCGACGTCGAGCAGTTGGGTCGCTCGTTCGAGTGCCGCTCGCTGGCGATCACGGCGCGCCGCGTCGATCTCAGCGTCCTCCCGCACGCGCAGGACGTCCTCGCCCGTCGAAGCGAGCCGATAGAGCAGCTCCTTGCGATCCTCGATCTCGGGCCACGCGCGTTGCGCACGGTCGAGCATCTCTTCGAGTCTGCCGGTGTCGGTGAACGTGTAGCGAGGGCGCGTCGTCGGCACGTTCGCAGTGTAGCACCTAGTCCACTCGGTGTCGCACCAGCCGGTCCAGCCCGGCACGGATACAGCCCGGGCGCTCGTAGTACGGGAAGTGGCCGGCGCCTTCGACGACGTCCAGCCACGCGCCCGGGATCGCCCGTGCCGTCGCGGCGGCGGCCGCCTCGACCGGCATCGGGCTGGCGCCGCCCGCCATCACGCCGAACGGGACGCGGATCGACGGCAGTGCCGCCTCGAGCCGCGGCAGCTCGGCCTTCAGCGACTCCCACAGGCCCGAGTACGCCTCGTTCGATGACGCCATCGAGACGTACGGCAGCGTGTGGTCGGGCGACGCGAAGTACGCGGGCCAGAGCAGTCGCAGGCTCTCGTCCGCCTCCTCCGGCGTGCCCTCGCCGCGCAGCGCGCGGTCGTCGAGCTCCTGCGCCCGCGCGGCAGCCGCAGGCGGCGTCCGCCGCATGAGCTCCGCCTCGAACGCGGCCTCGCCGCCGTCCCCCACGCCGCCGAGCGGATCCACGGCGAGCGCGCCGAGCAGCCGCTCCGGCGCGGTCACGGCGACGTGCCACAGCAGGTGCCCGCCCCACGAGTGCCCCAGCACCCATGCGCGCTCCCAGCCGAGCGCGTCGAGCACGGCAACCACGTCGTTGACCGCCGTCGCCACGTCGAACGGCCCCTCGGTCAGCGACGGCGCGAGCCCGCGCTGCTGGAACGTCGCGACGTGGTAGCCCGCGCCGATGTCGGCCACGAGATCGTCGACGTAGTCGTACGCCAGACCCGGCCCACCGTGCAACACCAGAACCGGCTCACCCTCGCCGACGATCCAGCCGCGCAGCTCGCCGCCGGGCACCGCGGCGCGGAGATCGGTGCGCGTCGCGCTCACCGCGCCGCTGTCGTCCCGCGCGCCACCAGCCGGTGCGGCAGCACGACATCGCCGTCGGCGCCCTCGAGGATCACCCGCGCCGCGCGCTCGCCGAGCTCGTGCAGCGGGAGCGAGACCGACGTGAGATCGACGAGCCGGGCCGGCCGCGTATCGTCGATCCCGGCGACCGACAGGCGCCCCGGAACGTCCACGCCGGCGCGGCGCAGGCCGGTCAGCAGCCCGATCGCCACCTCGTCGTTGACGGCGAGCACGGCGTCGGGCAGCTCGCCGCCCTCGAGCAGCGTCGCCGCCGCCGCGTCACCCGCCTCGTACTCGAACCCGCCCGCCAGCCGCACGGGCTCGGCGCCCGCCGCGGCCATCGCCGCCTCGAAGCCCTCGAGCCGGTGCGCGCTCGTGTGTAACCCCGGTGGGCCTTCCACGAACGCGATCCGCCGGTGTCCCAGCCCCAGCAGGTGCTCGGTCGCCTCGCGCGCCGCGGCCCGGTTGTCGACCAGCACGCTCGGGCAGTCGAAGTCGCGCGCCGCCAGCGCGACCACCGCCGACCCGCCGGCCTTCAGCGCGTCGACCGCGTCGCGCAGCGCCGGCGCCTCGTCGGCGTGCTCGTAGCCGCTGCCCGCGAACACGACGCCGGCGGCGTGGTAGTCGAGCAGCACGCCGAGGTGGGCGAGCTCGGCCGCCGGCCTCCGGTCGGCGTTGCAGACCATCGTCAGGTGCCCCGCGCGCGCCGCCACGTCCTCCACCCCGCGCGCGATCTCGGCGAAGTACGGGTCCACGATGTCGCCGACGATCACGCCTACGATCCGCGAGGTCCGCTTGACCAGCGCACGCGCCAGCTCGCTCGGGCGATAGCCCAGCTCCTCGGCCGCGGCGAGCACCCGGTTGCGCGTCGCGTCCGACACGGGATGCGCCGAGCCGTTGAGCACGCGCGACGCCGTGGCGATGGACACGCCGGCACGGCGGCTGATGTCGGCCAAGGACGCCATGGATCGACGCCGCGCACCTTGACAGAACCGAGCCCACGGGGCTACGGTGGCAAACGGTTGCCATGGACACCGAGGTCCTGATAGTCGGCGCCGGCCCGGCCGGCGCCGTGACCGCGCTCCGCCTCGCGCAGGAGGGCTTCCGCGTCACCGTGCTCGAGCAGGGTGACTGGCCCGACTACGCGAAGGCGAACACCGCGTCGCCCGAGTTTGCGGTCACCGCCGACCGCGACTGGGGCTGGGATCCGAACATGCGCGCGGCGCCGGGCGACTACCCGATCGACGACTCGGACTCCGACATCACGGCCCTGATGTGGAACGGCGTCGGCGGCGGCACGATCGTCTACGCCGCCCAGTGGCAGCGCAACATGCCGTCGGACTTCCGCGTCAAGACGCTCGACGGCGTGGCCGACGACTGGCCGTTCACGTACGAGGATCTCGAGCCCTACTACGTGCGCGTGGAGCAGGACTTCGGGATCTCCGGCCTCGCCGGCGACACCGCGTTCCCGCCGGGCGAGGGACCGCCGCTGCCGCCGGTGCCACTGGGCGCGATGGGCCGCAAGGTCGCCAAGGCGCACAACGAGCTCGGCTGGCACTGGTGGCCGGCTCCACTGGCGATCGCCACACGCAAGTACGGCGCGCTCAACCCGTGCGTGCAGCGCGCGACGTGCCTGAACGCGTGCGCCGACGGGGCCAAGGCGAGCGTCGACCGCACACACTGGCCGAAGGCGATCGCGTTCGGCGTCAAGCTGATCACGCAGGCCCGCGTGCGCACGCTTACCACGCGGCCCGACGGCCTCGTCGGGGGCGCGATCTACCTCGATGCCGACGGCAACGAGCAGGAGGTCAAGGCCGAGGTCACGATCTTGTGCGCGAACGGGATCGGCACGCCGCGGCTCCTGCTGCTCTCGGCGCCCGACGGGCTCGCCAACAGCTCGGGCCTCGTCGGCAAGCGGCTGATGATGCACCCGTTCGGCACGGTCGTCGGCCTGTTCGAGGACGACCTCGGCTCCACGCAGGGGCCGTGGGGCCAGCACCTGCACTGCCTCGAGTTCTACGAGACCGGCGCCGACCGCGGGTTCGTCCGCGGCGCCAAGTGGGGCCTGCAGCCGACCGGCGGCCCGACGAAGATGACGACGGCGTACCCGTGGGGCGCAGAGAACTCGATCTGGGGCCCGGGCTTCCACGACAACGTGCGCAAGCGCCTGGGCCACTCGGCGATGTGGGGGATCATCGCCGAGGACCTGCCCGAGGAGCACAACCGGGTCGTGCTCGACCCGGTGAACACCGACCGCCAGGGCGTCGCGGCGGCGAAGATCGTCTATCGCATGAACCAGAACTCCTACGACCTCATGCACTTCCACGAGGCGCGGGCGAAGGAGTCCCTGGAGGCCGCCGGCGCGTACGAGACCGTGATCGCCCCGTTCATCCGCGCGACCGGCTGGCACCTGCTCGGCACGTGCAAGATGGGCGACGACCCCGCGACGTCGGTGGTCAACGGCTTCGGCCAGTCGCACGACATCCCGAACCTGTTCATCTTCGACGGCAGCACGTGGCCGACGTCGGCGGGCATGAACCCGACCGCCACGATCGCCGCGATGGCGCTGCGGTCGGCCGAGCACCTGATCGAGTCACGCCGCGAGCTGGCGGCGGCGGCATGAACCGCGAGCGCCTCGCCGAGCTGGCCGACACGCTGATCCCCGGCGAGGAGGGGATGCCGTCGGCGAGCGAGGCCGGCGCGGTCGGCGAGTGGCTCGACGCGGTGCTCAAGGCCCGCCCCGAGTTCACCGCGCCGCTCGAGGGCCTCTCGGCCTCGATCGAGCCGATCGAGGCGCTGCCCGAGCGCGACCCCGCCGGCTGGGGCGTGCTGACCGCCGCGATCGTCGCCGCCTACTACATGAACCCCGACGTGTGCGCACGCGTCGGCTACGCCGGGCAACGGGCCATCCCGTTCGACCCGGACCAGCCCGATTACGTGGACCTCCTGGAGTCCGTGAAGGGCCGGGGCGCGGTGTATCGTCCGACCCCTTGACGTTCCGCTTCGCTGATCCGGACGGGCGGTACGCCGCCGTCCGGCTCTGCTCGGATCTGCACGGCCCGCGCGAGTTCGGCCGCGACGGCGACGACTGGGTGCTCCAGCTCGACACGCCGCTCGCGCGGCTCGAGTACCAGCTCGAGCTCGAGCGCACCGACGGCGAAACGGAGACGGTGCTCGACCCGGGCAACGCCCAGCGCGCGCCCGGGGTGTTCGGCGAGAAGTCGGTCATGCTCGCCGACGGCTACGCGCCGCCCGCGTGGCTGGACGCCGACGCGGTCGAGGGCAGGATCCACGACCTCACCGTGCGAGCACGCGGGCTCGGAACCGAGATGCGGGTGCAGATCTGGGACGGCGGCGGCGCGCCGCTCCTCGTCGCCCACGACGGCCCGGAGTACGACCGGCTCGCGAGCCTCACCCGCTACAGCGGGGCGATGATCGCGGCCGGCGTGCTGCCGCCACATCGGGTGGCGCTACTCGCGCCCGACGACCGCGACGAGTGGTACTCCGCCTCTGGCCGCTACTCGCGTGCGCTGGCCACGGACGTCATGCGCGCGCTGGACGCGGTCGATCCGATCGGCATGGGTGCCAGCCTCGGTGCCCTGGCGATGCTCCACGCGCACGTGCGGCGCCCGTTCGCCGGCCTGTTCCTGCAGTCGGGGTCGTTCTTCGAGCTCCGTCACGACGCCCACGAGTACCTGTTCTCGCGCTTCCAGCGCGTCATCCGAGCGGTCCGTGAGCTCAAGCGCGACGCGGGCGTGCCCGAGCGGGTAACGATGACGTGTGGCGTCCTCGAGGAGAACCTCGCGAACAATCGCGAGATGGCCGCAGCGCTCGCCGCGCAGGAGTTCGATGTCGAGCTCAGCGTCGTCCCTGACATGCACAACTACATCGGGTGGCGCGACGCGCTGCACCCGCACCTGACCCACCTGCTGCTGAGGGTGTGGGCGTGAGCCACCACAGCCTGTACTCGCCCGCGATCGGGGCCGACGGCAACGTGGTCGTCCACGGCCACTACGGCCGGCCGGTGCTGGTGTTCGCGTCCGAAGGCGGCAGCGCCTGGGACTTCGAGAACAACGGCATGCTCGCTTCCGTCGGCCACCTCGTCGAGAGCGGCCGCGCGAAGATCTACTGCGTCGACGCGTTCGATTCCGGCGACCGCTGGAAGTACGAGTCGTGGATCATCGACCAGGTGGCGCCGTTCATCCACCACGACCTCGGCGGCGCCGAGGACATCCTCGTGACCGGGTGCAGCATGGGCGCCTTCCACGCCGCGAACTTCGTCCTGCGGCGGGCCGATCTGTTCCCGGCCGCGATCTGCCTGTCGGGCAACTACGAGTTCGGCGTCACCGGCGAGGTGTCGGGCTTCGACGGCGACCATCTCGACTGGATCCGCTCGCGAGCGAGCTTCCTGCTCGTCTGCGGGCAGGGCATGTGGGAGGACACGACCGGCGCGCTGGAGAGCACGAAGCGGCTCGCGTGGCTGCTCGGCGAGAAGGGCATCCGGCACGAGCTCGACCTGTGGGGCCACGACGTCCCGCACGACTGGCCGTCATGGCGCGCGCAGATCGCGCATCATCTCCCGAGGCTCTGCTGATGGCGGACGCGACGACCCACCTGATCGGGATGCTCCTCGGCACCGAGGAGGACTGGCCGACCGCGTTCGAGACGCTGGTCGGCCGGCTCGGGCCGATCAAGGACGCATCCGGGAGCACGCACCACGTGACGCTCGAGCGGATCACGATGGAGCCGTTCGACCTGCGCGACACGCCGCGCTACGACCTGGTCGTCGACCGGCTCGCCTACTGGTACTACCTCCCGCGCGAGTGGCTGAAGAAGGTCGCGCTGATGGACGACGTGTACCTGCTCAACAGCCCGTTCACGTTCCAGTCGATGGAG
>Ga0111539_10011458_pt1 | contig 11131 bp, 12 predicted proteins | sample RhiMethybrSRZTD1_FD_79667 | JGI IMG/M metagenome (GOLD analysis project Ga0111539, IMG submission 79667) | Populus rhizosphere microbial communities from Tennessee, USA - Rhizosphere MetaG P. TD hybrid SRZTD1 (version 2) (version 2) | ecosystem: Host-associated > Plants > Roots > Rhizosphere >... | reverse complement strand
GCGTAGCCGAACATGAGCCCCTGGTCGCCCGCGCCCGGCTCCTTGTAGAGGCCTTCCCCTTCGGTGTCGCCTTGGGAGATGTCGGGGGACTGCTTTTCGATGGCGGTCATCACCGCGCATGAGTCGCAATCGAAACCCATGTCGGAGCTCGTGTAGCCGATCTCGCGGACCGTCTGCCGGATGATGGCCGGCATCTCGACGACGGCGCTGGTCGTGATTTCGCCCGCCACGAGCACGATGCCCGTCTTGGCCAGCGTCTCGCAGGCCACGCGCGCCCCCGGGTCCTGCGTCAGGATGGCATCGAGCACCGCATCCGAAACCTGGTCGCAGAGCTTGTCCGGATGCCCTTCGGTGACCGATTCCGACGTGAATTGATAACGGCTCATTGTGGCTCCTCTAAGCTTGCTCGTCCGTCGACGCGGATTTTGCCTGTTCGGGCAGATGGTTGAGAGAAAGCGAGCGATGCTCGCGGCGGGTCGCTATAGCATGGCCTTTTCGCTGTATCTACAGAGGATCTCCGCGCAGCACCGACCGAGCGAGGGGCCCGCGTTTCACCGCAACCCGCTCGATTTTGCCGCGCCGGAGCACGGTGAGGCTCACGGTCGTGCCCACTTCCCCTTCGAGTCGGCGGTGAACGGCGTCGGGGGACATGTTTCGTACGTCGTAGCCGTCGATGAGAAGGATCTCGTCGCCCGGCGCCATGCCGGCCTCGGCCGCAGGGTAGCCAGAGGGGACGTCGCGCACCGTGACGCGCCCATCGTGGCGCGATTGCGCGAGCACGGCGCCGATCGAGCCGGGGTCGGCTGCGCAGCCCGACAACGTCTGCGCGAAGGTCCAAACGATCGTCAGCTTCGGTACGAAGCGTTGCACCGCACGTAGCCTATCCCGAGATCGCACGCGAGGTATCGGGCGTGACCGGGACCGGTGCCGAGGGCGACTTCGATGGCATACGAGGGTTGCGCCATGACGAGACGCGCTTGGCTTTCGCGGTCCGCACCTAGACCCACCCCACCGTCGACGATCGGGACACCCCCGATGACGATGCGGGCGCGGTTCGGGTCGAACGAAACCCCGGCGCGCCCGGCGGCGCCGAGGAGGCGCCCCCAATTGGGATCTTGTCCATAGAGCGCCGTCTTCACGAGCGGCGAAGTGGCGATCGTGCGCGCAATGACGAGTGCGTCGGCGTCGGAAGCGGTGCCCTTGACGACGATCTCGACCAAGTGCTCCGCACCCTCGCCGTCGGCCACCATGGCGCGCGCGAGGCGCTCGGAGACGAGCCCCATCGCCTCTTCGAGCTGTGGCGCAATGGCCGTCGCGTGAGCGTCATTTCCGGCGCGCGCCGAGGCGAGCGCGATGACGGTGTCGTTGGTGCTCGTGTCGCCGTCGACGGTGGCGCGGTTGAACGTCGCTTCCGCCACCCGCGCGAGCGTCCCTTCGAGCGCACGCGCGTCGGCCGCGGCATCGGTGAAGAGGAAAGCGAGCATCGTCGCATGCGGCACAAGCGGAGCCACCGTCGGGTGGATCATGCCGGCGCCTTTGGCGATGCCCATCACCGTGAAAGAGCGGCCTCCGATCTCGCCGCGGGCGTGCGCGACTTTCGGACCTCGGTCCGTCGTGAGGATCGCTTCGGCAAAGCGGTCAGCACCGTCCGCACGCAGATCCGCGACGAGCGCGGGAGTCAGCTCGATGAGGCGCGACGCAGGGAGCAGCGCACCTATGACCCCCGTCGAAGCGGGGAGCACGTCGTTCGGGTCGCCGCCGAGCGCACGGGCGACGGCCGCCGTCGTGTCGCGCGCCGCAGCGAGCCCAGCCTCGCCCGTGCACGCGTTGGCGCATCCGCTGTTGGCGACGATCGCCCGCGCTCGCCCGCGCCGCACGCGATCGGCCGCGATGAGCACCGGCGCGGCCCGCACGATGTTGGTCGTGAAGAGCGCAGCGGCCGATACCGGCGCGTCAGCGGCGGCCAATGCCCAATCGAGCCGCCCTGGCGCTTTGATCCCCGCCGCCACAGCGCCAAAGCGGAATCCAGCGACGTTCGTCGTCGAATCTGCGAGCCGTATGGACATGGACGCTCGTCAGCCCGGGTCCCTGTCGCCGTCGGCTCGCCCCCAGAATCGCAGCCGAAGGGGAACCCAACCGGGGGTCAGCCCGTTTTGCTCGCGGTAGTCGGACTCGCGCCGCGAAACGACCCCCGCCATGAGAAACGCGCTCGTCGACAGGACGATGCCGGCGATGACGTCGATGAGGTAGTGCCAGCGCAGGAACATGGTCGCGATGACGATGTTCGCGCTGAAGAACGCCACGAAAGGCCACGTGTATTTGAAGGGCCACTTGTCGCGGTGCCGGAAAGAGAAGAGCGACAGGAAAACCGGGCCCCCCGTATGGAGCGAGGGGAAGATGTCTTTCTGCGCGCCGCCCGATTGCACCGCATTGAGGACCGCGTCGAGCCAAAAGCCCGAGGGGAGCGCGTGCTGGTAGCGGTCAGCCAAAAAGCGCACCGGCCCATAGCCGGGCACGAGCATATAGATGGTGTGCGCCGTGGCGTAGACCGTGATCATGCCCAAGGCGAACTCCGCCGTGAGGCGTAGCCGGCGGGAAAAGAACACCATGGGGAGCACGTTCACCGCGAGGAGCGCGAAGTACCCAAAATAGAAGAACGCGAACCACTCGGTGGTGGCCGGCGAGACGAACCGATCCATGAAGAGGGAGGGCTCGAAATGGAGGACGCGCTCGTCGATGTATGAAAGCTGGGCGTCGAGGCTCGCGGAATTGACGACCGGGAGGAGCTCGCGGAGCTCGAAATAGGAAATCTGGACCGTGCCGTACACCCCGAGGCGATAGAGCAGCGGCGCGATGATCCCTCCTTTGAGTAGCCCCCCCCGGACGAGCGCCAAGACGGCCAGGCAGAACGCCAGCATCGACGTCACGTGCCCCAGACACCGATCCTGCGCCGGCGAAGTCGGGGAGAAGCCTACCGCCGCGGTCAGAATGACGAGGTACCCGACGACGACCCAGTCATGGATGGCGAGCTCCCGCAATAGGCGGATGTACCAGGCCCCCGCTCCCTCTGGGGGGGAACTTACCGTCCGCGGCGATGGGGCGTCGCCAACAGAAGCGGTCTCGGCATGAACGGCGTGATGATTCGGCATGGTCCCCAGATTGGCCCGCCCGAATGTGCCAGACGCACGGGCTCCAGGCCACAAAAGCTCTCGCCTTAGGTATCGCCGCGAGACCTTTAGGTCAACCGGGGGGTATCCGGGCGCCCCGAGGGCTGGTTCCCCGGAGGGGGTTGCAGGTCCGCGAGCGCGTCGCAGCCGTGGGGCGTTGGCCTGATCCGATTTTTGACCCAAATTTGAAGGCGACGATTTGGCGCGCATCACAGATGAGGATCGCTCGCGCATCGAGCGACAAATCGCCGTCGAGACAAATCGTTAGACGTCGATCTCGCCAATGCGCACGCTTCTACGCAGAGCGGTAAAAGTTTCGCGCAATGCTTCAGTCGTGAGCTGTGAAGATTACGATTCGGTAAGGGGTATTGCCCCACCTCTACCTACGCGATAAAGTCGCGGCCTGTTAAAGGTCAAGGAGGCATCATGACAAGGTATCGACTTAGCTGGCTCTTGTTCACGCTAGCTTCCGGAGCAGTGCTGGCAGTTTCTTGCGGTGGCGACGACGATACGACCGGCGCGGGTGGTAGCGGCGGCAAAGGAGGAAGCGCTGGTTCTTCCGTGACCGGCGGGTCCAGCGGGACCGGCGGTTCTTCGGGCACGGGTGGTACTGCGGGAACCGCCGGCAAAGACGGTGGCACCGCGGGCAAAGACGGTGGGACCCGCATCCCCTGCGGCGAGACCACGTGTGCGGCGACCCAGATTTGCAACAACGGCACCTGCGTCGCATGCACCAACGACACTCATTGCGCGAACAACATGCAGGGGCGTCTGCACTGCGACACGATGACGGGAAGCTGTCGTACGTGCGTGACCAACGATCACTGCACCGCTCCGCAGCAGTGCATCCGCGGCACGAACAACAACACCTGTCAGCTGCGCTGCATGTCGGACGCCGACTGCGCGACGGCGCCAGGCAACAACCGCGCGTGCAACGTGACGACGATGATGTGCGTGCAGTGTCAAAACAACACGCACTGCGCGGGAACGCCCACCACGCCGGTCTGCGTCGGCGAACAATGCGAACAGTGCGTTGCCGACAGCGATTGCGCATCGCGCCCAGGCATGACGTTCTGCGACGCGATGAACAACACCTGTGAGGCTTGCGTGACCAACGCGCACTGTGCGGCTCCCACGCCGATCTGTGTGACGCAGGGCACGAACAGGTGCGTAGAATGCGGAGCCAACGCCGATTGCACGGGCAATCCGAACGGCGGGGCCTGCGTGACCAACGTTTGCCGTCAGTGCAACGGACAAGTGCCTTGTCCGACCGGCTTCCGCTGCGTGATGAACGCATGCGAGGCCATCCCCGAAGCAGGACCGCCGGAGGCGGGTCGTGAAGGCGGCACCGATGTGGGTTCCGAAGGCGGAGCCGACACCGGGGCGGATGCGCCGCAGGACAGTTCAGCAGACGCCGACGCCACGAGCGGCTAGTCGATAGCCGTTTTCAGTCGTACGCTGTCCAAACGGGCGCCTCGGAAACGGGGCGCCCGTTGCCTGAACGTCAAGGGAGGCACATATGACAAGGTCTACGCTTAGCTGGCTCTTCGTGGCGCTGGGGTTGGTGGCGGTGGTCGTTCCCGCTTGCGGAGGTGACGACGACGACCCGACGGGAACCGCCGGCAAGGCGGGTAGCAGCGGACGTGGGGGCTCGGGCGCGGGCGGCACGGCCGGCACGGCCGGCACGGCCGGCAAAGGGGGCACGGCCGGCAGAGACGGCGGCTCCAAGGACACGGGGCCCATGAATATTCCGTGCGGCGACGCAAGCTGCAATCCGCTGAGCACGCGCCCGTACTGCAATACGTCCACCGGCCAGTGCGTGGAGTGTCTCAACAACGTCGCGTGCACCGTCATGAATCGGACGATCTGCAATACGACGACGGGCACCTGCGTGCAGTGCGTCAACGACTCGTCGTGCCCGATGGCGACCCCTTACTGCAACGTGCCGACGAACACGTGTCGCGTGTGCACGGCGACGATGGGTTGTACGCCCCCGCAGGTTTGCATCATCAACGGCAACAACGCCAGCTGTCAGCTGCGCTGCATGTCGGACGCCGACTGCACGATGGGCACCAACCGCGCTTGCAATCTGGCGACGATGATGTGCGTGCAGTGCCAGAACAATACGCATTGCGCCGCTACGCCCAACACGCCGGTCTGCGTCGGCACGACGTGTCGGCAATGCGCGATGGACACCGATTGCACGAATCCGGCAATGCCGGCTTGCGTGAACAATGCTTGTGTCGCGTGCCGCATGAATTCGCAATGCGCAGAGCCGACCCCCGTTTGCATCACGACGGGAGGCAATGCCAACACCTGTCGCGAATGCGCGGCCAATGCCGATTGCACGGGTCGACCGGGGGGTGGAGCATGCGTCACCAACGTCTGCCGCCAGTGCAACGCCCAGGTGCCTTGCCCCGCGGGCAACACCTGCACGAACAACACGTGCGTACCGGTGCCCGAAGCGGGGCCGCCTGAAGCGGGCCGCGACGGCGCGAGCGACGTGAGCACCGACCGCGGGCCCGACGTGGCGAGCGACGCCACGACCGACGCCACGACTGACGCCACGCCCGATACGGGGCCGACGGAGAGCGGAACCGACAGCTCGGTCGATACAAGCGCCGACTGACGGTCGAGCGATCGCGTCAGATTTCGTCGCCGGCGATGCGCAAACGAATCACGCCGTCCTGCCCCTTGATTTTGGCCTGACAGGCGAGGCGGTAGGACGGCGGATCGCCGAGAAGCCGGTGCAGCTCGGCCTCGGCCGCTTCGCGCGGTTCGAGCAGATCGGCCCCCTCCACGACTTCGATCCTGCATGTCCCGCAGGTGGCGGAGCGGCACGAAAAGGGGACCGGGGCGAGCACTCGGTCGCAAACGTCGACGAGCCGCTCCGCTTCGGCGACTTCGACGCGGCGATCGGGGCCGAACAGGTTGCCTTCGAAGACGAGCGTGGGCATCGCGGCTATCCGCGCTGGGGCGGAGCGCGCCGCAGCCGGCAGACGATAGCGTGCTCGCGTCGCGGCCGGCGGTCAAAGGCGCGCGCCGTCGGTCCGTGAAAGTGCGGTCGCGCCTGGGAACCCACGACGCTCACTTCGAGCCCCGCGAGAGGGGCGATCTCGCGCACGAGGTCGTCGGCGAACACCGCGCGTCGTCCAATCACCGAATCGGCGATGACGAGAACGATTCGACCCCGAGGGGCGAGCACGCGCTCCGCCGCGCGCAGCACCGCACCGAGCTCGGAGGCCCAACGTGCCCGCGCCGCCGGCTCGGGCAACCCGGCGAGGTGACGGCGCGCACCGAGCTCGATGGCCGCGAAAGGCTCAGCGTCGAGCCCGAGCCAACGCAGGCGCAATGCATGATGGGCCAGATAGTCGTAGTTGCCCGGATACGGAGGCGAGGTGAGCAAGAGGTCCACCGAGGCCCGCTCGACGCCGTCGAGCTTGCGCGCGTCGCCCCAGCGGACGTCGGGGGGGCGCCCCGCCGTGCGTGGAAGCTGGGCCGCGAATTCGGCGAGGAGACGCGCGAGCTCCTCCGCCTTGCGACGAAAGAGCTTGGCCGTGTATCCCGCGGAGAGCCGGCGCGGCGCCATTCCTTCCGACGTGTCGCCGGTACGGCGGCTCACCTTGACCAGAATCGCAGACAGGACGAGCCGCAGCGCGCGGCGCGCAAAATCATGCCGCACCTTGCCGAGGCCGGCACGGAGCCCGTCGAGCTCCATGAGCACGTGCGGCTCGAAGAGCGCCATGTCCTCGCGGCCATAACGGTGCGTGGCGCCCGCCTTGCGAAGCCGTCGATCGTCGGCGTGCTCGGCGACGATCAGAGCGGAATCCAGGAGCGCCTTGCGCTCGTCCTCGGTCGAGCCACGCGTTTTCAGCCACGTCAGCTCGACGGCGAGTGGATTGGCATCGATGCCCATGGCGCGGCGCCCGGCGAGCCTTGCCTCGACGAGGACCGTGCCGCTTCCGCAGAAAGGGTCGAGCACGAGCCCGCCGCGCGGCGCAAGGCCTTCCACGAGACGTCGCGCGGTCACCGCGTGAAGGCGCGCCGGATAGCTGTGAAACGCGTGAACGTGCGCGCGCGCCCCTTCCTCGGGCACGACGTCGAGCGCGCGGGTCAGCGCGGCGCGTTCGACGTCGTCGGTGCCCGCGAGCTCCACCGGGCCGCCGACGTTGGTCAGCGAGCGCCGAACTTTGCCCGGACGAGCGGCCATGATGTTGGCACCCCGCGCGCCGAAGAGCGGCGCCTCAGTGCCCGCCCGCGAGGACGGGGGCCGGCGCGTCTGCGTCGAGAAGCGTGTACTTGAGCGAACCTTCGGGGGTGACGGTGATATCGAGCAAGCTCTTGCTCGACATCCGCGCCAGCAGTTGATCGGCCTCGCTCTCGTTCGTTCGGGTCAGCTTGGCGAACGTCGCGGCGTCGACTTCGCCGCCGTGGGCGCGCGCTACGTCGGCGACCGCCGCCATCCAGGCGGCTTCGAGAAATCGACCGATGTCGGCACGGTGGCGGCGCGATTTGCGAAAAGCGAGGGCGGCGAATACGAACGGGACCGCCGCGGCGAGGCTCGCCATCACCGCGGCCGGCGTGGCCGGGTGAGCGACGCTGATGACGAGCGTGAGGACGATCACCGAGCCCACGCCGAACGCTCCCACGACTTTGCCCACGATGCTCCAGACCGTGGTGGCCGATCGGGCCACGGTCGCTTTGTGGAGCAGCTCGACGAGCGCTGTCGATCGCGAAACCGCGGCGTCGTCGATGGGGATGCGCACGCCTCCGCAGATACGGCATATGAAGCGTACTTCGGGCACCCGCTCGACGTCGACGATGGCACGGCAATGCACGCACCGCTGGTGCTCGCCGAGCGCCATTCCGCAGTTGGGGCAGCGGTCAGCTCCGGCCGGCAGCGGCTTGGCGCAGGCCGGACAAGACGGCTGCGAGGTCGCCAGCCCCTCTTTGGGCTGCGGAGATTCGGTCGGCTCAGCGGACATCGGCCCCACGATTACTTCCTATGGCGAGCGGCGGCCAGTTGGTTCTGCGAAGGTGGCTACTTTGTGGGCCCTGTGCGCAGCAGGGCCTCGAAAAGGTGACGGCCGTCCGAGCCCCCAACGAGTGGCTCGCTCATGCGCTCGGGGTGCGGCATGAGACCGAGGATGTTCTTGCGCGCGCCTCCGTAGACCCCGGCGATGCCCTGCACCGATCCATTCGGGTTCGCCGCATCGGTCACGAGCCCCGACTCGTCGCAATAGCGGAGCGCGATGGCGCCATCGTCTTCGAGACGGCGCAAAGTCGGCGCGTCGGCCTGGTAGCGACCCTCGGCATGTGCGACGGGCATGCGCAGCACCTTGGGGACACCGCTCGTAAAGGGGCCGTCGTTCGCCGGGGTGAGGAAAATATCGCGGCATTCGAAGCGAAGGTGCTGGTTGCGCGTCAACGCCCCCGGCAAAAGCCCCGCCTCGGTGAGGATCTGAAAGCCGTTGCATACGCCGAGCACGTACCCGCCGCGTTCGGCGTGGCGCCGGATGTCGGCCATGATCGGGCTCACCTTGGCGATCGCGCCGCAGCGCAGGTAGTCGCCGTGCGCGAATCCGCCGGGGATGGCCACCAGATCCGTCGGACCGGGCAGTTGATCGTCCTTGTGCCACGCCACCACCGTCGTCATTCCGACCACGTCGCGCAGCACGTGGATCAATTCGACGTCGGCATTCGAACCTGGAAACACGACCACCGTCGCGTGCATGGTCACCCGATCTAGCTCGACCCGCGCGCGGACGCCACCGGCCTCGGAGCGCTCGATGAGGGTCCGTCGGCGACCGCCACAGCGGATTTTCGCCCTGCTCCGCCGAAGGTCGTCCTCGCTCGTTCGCGAATAGAAACCCATCGTCCGCGCGAGATCGAATAAGCTCCCGGAGATCGAGCAGGAGACGGCGATGCGGATCGGATGGAAGAAGTTCCTCGTGGCGGGCGCCTTGTGCGGATTGGGCAGCTTTCCGGCGTGCACGGTCGAAGTCGTCGAAGGGCCGCCGTCGGGGGGCGTCGGTGGGACGGCCGGCACCGGAGGCACCGGAGGCACCGGAGGCACCGCGGGGGCACCGACGGACGCCGCGCCGCGCGATACCGGCTCCGACGCGCCGGCGACCGATGCTCCCAGTGCCGACGTCGAGAGCGACGGTACGACAACGGATGCGGGTACCATGACGGACGCCGCGCCCGACGGGCCTTCCGCCGATGGATCGACGCCGCCCGACGCGTCGATCGACGCCGCCGATGGGAGTACGGCCGACCGAGCGACGCCGGACACGTCGGTGCCCGACACGGTCATTACCGACGCTCCCGGCGACGCCGGTGCGGGATGCTTCGCAGAGGATCCGCCGGACGCGGCGACGGCCAACGACTGCACCTCGCTGCCTTATTACGGCGTGCTCTGTCGCGACGATGCGGGGGGCGATTTTCCGCCGGCCGGCGCGACGCTGTGCACGAGCCTCGACTCCGACCTCAAGGGGACCGCGTTCCTCGAGCTGATTGCCTGCCTCAAGGCCCTTCCGGGTGCGGACGGCGGAATGGACGCGTGCAGCGCCGCCCACGAACAGGGTGCGGACAACTGCAGCCGCGCCATCTTCAACCGATCGATGTGCCCGGTGCCGGACGGCGTCGTCGAAGGGGGCCTCTACGGTTGCGCGCAGATTGCCGCTTCGTGTGGCCCCGATAGCGGCGACGGGGGTATTCCCGTGACCCTCTGCCAAGGGTGGCTCGGGCCGTTCAATGCGGCGGCTCGCCAGGGATTCATCGATTGCTACCTCGATCCGACGCCGACGGGCGCCACGTCTTGTCGCGACAAGTTCGAAAACTACTGCGTCTTCCCATGAGCGGGATGGCGCCATTCGAGGGGCCCCGATGAGCACGAGGCTGCTCCTTCACGAGCGAACGCTACCCGGCGGGGGGGTCGAAAAGACGTGGCTCGAGGTCGAGCGGGGAACGCTCTTTTTTCACGTGGAAGGGGTGGCCAAGACCGAAGTGTCGCTCGCGATGTTGGATGGCGTGATGCGACGGTACGGGCGGCCCCTCGCCGACGACGTTTCCGTAGAGGAGCCGCAGCTCCAAGTGGCGGGGCGGGCGCTTTCGTTGCTGCGCTACCGGCCTCGCTATGACGTCATCGCCCGCGACTACCTCGTCTATGCGAAAGCGGGGGAGGCCCCCACGGCCGAGCTGGCTACCGCGATCACGGGCGCTCTCGCGTATTTGCTCGGCCTTCGAGGAGAGGCATCGGGGTCCGTCCTGCAAGGCTAGTCGCCCGCCCGTTGACAATTGGGGGCGGTGAACCAAGCTTGATCGAATGGTGCGTGGCGTTGTGCCCGCGCTCAAACCCCCTTCGGGAGCGATAGCCCCGAGGAGAGGAGTTCGAAAATGCATCCTCATCGATTCGATTGGTGGAGATTTGCCCGTCCATCGCGCGGCGGGTGGAGTGTTGCCGTAGGTTGTGGCCCTGAGGGGTGCGGCACGGCCGGGGATCACGGAGGCGAGTGGGAAGCTCGATTCGCCAGCCACGGACATCACGACGGAGACTTTGGAGGGGGCGCGTTCGGCGTGCGGCGCCCGCTTCGATTCCTTGCACACAAGCTCGATCTCGACGACCGGCAGGTTTCGGAGCTGGCGAGCATTCTGGCCGAGCTCAAAACGGAGAGGGCACAGGCCGAGGTCGATCACCGGCGCAGCACCGCAGCGTTCGCCGATAGGATCGCGGCCGCGAGCTTCGACGAGGCCCAGGTGGCCGAGGTCGCGGGGGCGAGGGTGCGTACGGCGGAGCACTTGCGCGACGCTCTCGTCAAAGCGTTGGGCAAAATTCACGCGCTCCTCAATGCCGAGCAGCGCGAGAAGATGGCCTACCTGATTCGCACGGGCGTGCTCTCGCTCTGACAGAGCGCGAACCGGTCAACCGGTGTTGCGCATCCCCGCGGCAATGCCGTTGACCG
>Ga0111539_10011457_pt1 | contig 11131 bp, 10 predicted proteins | sample RhiMethybrSRZTD1_FD_79667 | JGI IMG/M metagenome (GOLD analysis project Ga0111539, IMG submission 79667) | Populus rhizosphere microbial communities from Tennessee, USA - Rhizosphere MetaG P. TD hybrid SRZTD1 (version 2) (version 2) | ecosystem: Host-associated > Plants > Roots > Rhizosphere >... | reverse complement strand
TCATACCATAGGCGGCGAGATTCTTGTGCGCCTGATGACCTGTGACAGATGACATAAAAAGGATCCTGCCTGCGATCCCGTTTTCTTTCATATGCTGTGCTGCGGCCTGTGCCAGGAAAAAGCTTCCGCCAAGATTGACTTTCATTACCTGGTCGAAATCTTCGCGTTTATAATCGAAGAACTCTCCATATAATGTAATGCCGGCATTGGCAATAGCAATGTCGAGCTTTCCGAATTGCTTGACAGCTTCGTCCACCATCTGTTGTATAAATGAAACATCGGAAGCATCTCCTGCAAACGGAATGCATCGCCCATGTTCTTTTTGTATCGAATGGGCAGCTTCCTCAGCAAGAGACTGCTCAATATCATTCAATAATACACTTGCTCCCTGCACTGCAAGCTGTCGGCAGATCTCAAGTCCGATGCCCTGTCCAGCGCCAGTAACAATCGCAACTTTGTTTTCAAATGTTTTCATTTTCGATCAATGAGAATCTCTTGATACTTCGCTACCGGAACCTCCTTTGAGGTATTTCATATCCGCTCCCAAATGAGCCTGTTCTACCTGCTCTTGATATAAGCCAACGTATCCGCGATCATACTTTTTATGCAGAGGCTTCCAGTTTTTCTTGCGCTTTGCAAGTTCCTCGTCAGAAACTTCTAGAGTGAGTGAGCGCTTTGATACATCAAGACTGATTATGTCCCCATTCTGAACGACGGCGAAATTTCCTCCTAACGCCGCTTCAGGCGAAGCATGCAGGATAACAGTTCCAAACCCCGTCCCGCTCATGCGGCCGTCCGAAATTCGTACCATGTCATGAATACCTTTCGCCAACAACTTTTTTGGAGGTGACATATTACCGACCTCAGGCATCCCCGGATAACCAATCGGCCCCACATTTTTCAGAACAAGCACGCTAGTCTCATCAACGTCGAGGTTGGGATCATCTACTCTCTTATTATAGTCGTCGATATCTTCGAACACGACTGCCTTACCACGGTGCTTAAGAAGTTTCGGACTTGCGGCAGATGGTTTGATCACCGCACCGTTTTCACAAAGATTTCCCCGAAGAATAGCAACACCCGACTGTGGGTTGATGGGTTTCTCCACTGTGGCTATTATCTCCCTGTTATAGCATACTGCTTGCTCATAGTTTTCCTTGATAGTTTTACCATTCACGGTGATGCAATCGCCATGGAGGAATTTACCGATCTCTTTCATCACTGCTGGAATTCCGCCTGCGTAATAAAAGTCTTCCATAAAATATTTTCCGGAAGGTTGGATATTGGTTATAAAGGGAACGTTTGCAGATAATGTGTCAAAATCCGCAAGTGTCAACGGCACACCTATGCGTCCGGCGATGGCTAATAAGTGAATAATGAAATTTGTAGATCCTCCAATAGCAGCATTTGTAATGATGGCATTTTCGAAAGCTTTCCGTGTAAGGATGTCCGACATTCGGAGATTTTCGTTCACCATCTCCACGATCCGTATACCGGACATCTGAGCGAGGACCTTTCTTCTGGAATCAGCGGCAGGGATTGCCGCATTTTCGGGCAGGGTCAACCCCAATGACTCGACCATGCTGGCCATGGTGGAAGCTGTCCCCATCACTGCACAGTGACCTCGACTGCGACACATGCATGCTTCTGAAACTGTTAGGTCGTCTTGCGACATTTCACCAGCTCTTACGGCATCATTGAATCTCCATATGTCGCTGGTTCCAATATCCCGGCCGTGGAACTTACCGGTTAGCATTGGTCCGCCAGAAACGACGAGTGTCGGAATATTAACGCTACAAGCTCCCATAACTAACGAAGGCGTTGTCTTATCACAACCGCACATAAGCACCACTCCGTCAACTGGATTCGCGCGAATTGACTCTTCCACGTCCATGCTGGCAAGGTTGCGATAAAGCATGGCTGTAGGCTTGATGAGTGTTTCACCCAGCGACATTACCGGGAACTCAACGGGGAAGCCACCCGCCTCCGAAACTCCACGCTTAATGGATTCAGCCAGTTCGCGGAAATGAGCATTACACGGCGTTAATTCCGACCACGTATTGCAGATCCCTATTACAGGCTTACTTCTGAATTCATAATCGGGGATTCCCTGATTCTTCATCCAGGCCCGGTATATAAATCCATCCTTTCCGGTTTTTCCAAACCAACCCTGACTGCGAAGTTTGTCTTTCATGTCGCGATATGTTTTTTAATTAGACGTGTTCTTATGCGTGATTCTATAAATGTGGGCAATTTTTTTTGATATAGTTAGCTGATCACTTTTGCCGGCATAGTGAGCTCCATCATATTCAGAGTGACCAATGCCTCATTGAGCGCGCAAGGATTCTTCCCCTTACCCCGGAAATGGTTGACCACTTCTTCGATCATTGGTTGTTGAATAAACTTCGGAAACCCAAATTCTTCATGTGTTGTTTTGTCCGCCGTGGTTATTGCAATTGCCGCCTTTTCGAAACTCATGAAGAAGGGAAATTCAATAGATCCCTTTTCCCCAATAATTTTACACGTATCCTCTGTTGATTGAGAAGAAACGTTAAAAGACCATAGCCCCTGGAAAACAATATCGTCTCCAAAGATTGCACTCAGTGTGGTGACATCCGGCGCATCATAGTGCTTTCCCTGATTAATCGAATGTGCCATGATTGATTGTGGCGGTCCGAAAATCCAATACAGAATGTCAAGTTGATGAGGAGCCAGATCAAAGAAAGGACCACCACCTGACAATGCTGGATTCACCCGCCAGTTTTCGGTAGCGTCGTCGATCATCGGGCTTTTCGGTGTCTGGAAAAGATTGAGTACAATGAGCCGGGTCTTGCCGATATGATTATGCTCTATCAATGTTTTGATCCTCTGAAACAGTGGCAGGCCACGTCTGTAATGTGCTACGGTGACTGGAATGTCATATGATTTCGACGTGTCTATCATTCGTTGGCATGATTCGACACTTACTGTCACAGGTTTTTCTATATATACCGGTTTGCCCGCTTTTATCGCTTCGATGGCATAAGCTTCGTGCGAGCCGGGAGGTGTGGCAATATAGATTGCATTTATTTCAGGATCATTAATCATTTCGCTTGCGTCGGCATAATACTTCGGGACGTTATGTCTGGCAGCAAAATCTTTTGCTTTTTCTTCATCGCGGCGCATGACGGCGACCAACGAAGAGTCAGGAACCCAGGAGAATGCGGGTCCGCTTTTGGTTTCGCATACATTGCCGCATCCTATTATTCCCCAGCTTACCCTGCCTTTTATAAAGTGCATAGTTATTTGATTTATGATCTAAATTTAAAAGAGTTAAGTTAACAGAAAGTAACCGCTCAACAATTTTCAACGTACCAAAAAAGATTCAGGCAAACTCAATTCGCTATCATTTTAATGCGTTACTTTCAAAACACAATTTCTTACAATCAAGGAGTCATGAACGCGATCTTTAAAAAACTTAATTACAAAGACCAGGACCAGATCTTTGTTGTCAATGCGCCCAAGAGTTTTGAAAATGAAATGGATGAAATGGGAACTATAACAGCCATTAAGACAAACCTCGGCGCTGCAAAAGAAGTTGAGTTCTTTCTGGGTTTTGTTATGAAGCAGAAGGAAGTCGACGAGCTCACCAAAAAAGTTGCGCCGATTATCAAAGGCGATGGCTTGTTATGGTTCGCATATCCGAAGGGTAGCTCAAAAAAGTATAAATGTGAATTCAACAGGGACAATGGCTGGAACGAATTGGGAAAATATGGATTTGAACCTGTCAGGATGGTTGCTGTTGATGAAGACTGGAGTGCCTTGAGATTCCGAAAGGCAGAGAACATCAAAACGATGACACGAAGTTCTGCTATTACAGAAACCGGTAAAAAGAAAGTTGCCGAATCGAAGAAAGCGGGTCCCAAAAGAAAGTAATCTATTCCAAAAGATCAGGTAACTAAGTTTTTCAGTCTGCGTAACTTTGATCATGCGCTACCGGGAAATTGCACCGCCATCTGTCTTATCCCATATCGTGAGATATTTCTGGATTATTGAAAGCGATGAAGATCCGCAAACAAGATCCACTTACCGTTTATTCGCCGAAAGCTCGCCCGGTCTTGTATTCTTTTATCATCACAATTGTGGCATAGTAAGTGGCTTGACAGAAACGCATCGCGAATTTGACATGAATGGGAGTCTAGGAATGGTCGGCGCTTATCTGTATCCCTATGCTATTCCTATTCTCTTTAAAGAAACACCTGAAAAACTCAGCAACACCACACTGGAAATTTCGGAGTTTCTTGGCAATGAAGGAGAGAGACTGAAGGACCAGGTGATGAATTCACGATCAAACGATCAGCGAGTTGTTGTTATTGGAAAATACCTTTTGGAAAAAATTCATAAAGCCTCGGAGAGGGAAGGTTGTTTGCATGCCGGCATTCGCGAGATAGTCAGCCGTAACGGAAGCGTTTCTGTTGATGCATTAGTTACCGATCTCGGCTTTAGCGCTCGTCATTTTGACCGGAAGTTTTTATCTGCCGTGGGGATCCCTCCAAAAATTTTCTCACGTCTGATTCGCTTTCAATCTACGCTGCAGCTTTCAAACAAGATGTGTACACGAAACCTCACTGAGCTTGCAATGAACGCCGGCTACTATGACCAGTCTCACTTTATCCGCGAGTTCAAAGAATTTTCCGGCTTGAGCCCAAGCGCTTATTTCAAGATGCGACCTCACGACATCGCCGACAATTTTGTGAGATTATCCGCGTGATGTCCGATTTGTCCAATTTTATCATTTTGTCAATTCTTTTGTTTGCAAAGGTTTTAACAATCAAAACAATTGATCTATGAAAAAACAAAAGAGTTATGCGCCGGAGCAGTACAGTAGCGTGTGTCCATATCTTATGGTTGAAAGTGTGGAACAACAATTGAATTTTTTGAAGGTTGTATTCAATGCTGAGATCAGTGAACAACTAAAATCATCAGACGGAAGTGTACAGCATGGAGAAGCTTGCGTGGGGGATACGGTTATCATGATGGGGAAAGCAAGACCAGAATGGCCAATATCTTATGGTGCTAATTATGTCTTTGTTGATAACGTAGATGATGTTTACCAACTAGCACTTCGTCACGGAGCGTCATCGTTGATTGAACCTGCAGATCGATACTACGGCTATCGTGAAGGAGGGATCAAGGATCTTCAGGGCAATACATGGTGGATTGCTCAGGTGCTTGAAAAACTTTCTGAAGAGGAAATGCAAAAACGTCTGCTACGGTTAGAGAATAAGTAAGAAAAAAAGTTGCCAAGAGTTAGAAATCCTGATTGCGATATGATCTCATCATTTCGCCATAGCTGAGCTTCTTACTAAACGCAGTCATGCACGTGACAAGACGTTTGGTTTTCGTATGGGCTGTTTTTGCTCCGTCTATCCACTTGCTGAAATAAAGCTGATGGGATCCCGGCAATGATTTGAAAAAATTCATGGCGTCGGGATCTTCTTTCAAACATGCAAGAAGATCCTTTGAGAGTTTGGGTCTCTTTTCATCGTACTCCATTCTAACCCTCAGCTTGTCTCCTTGTTTCTTGCCTGTGACTTTACGCATCTTGGCGTTTATAGGAAGGATGAAACTGCCGTCTCCCATCGGTAATATTGCAGTCTTCTCAAATTCAAAGTTGTCCAGACATCCCTTCACTCTAAACCCAACTCGGTATCCGGGTTTTATTTTGTTGGCCTGCGACGCGCTGATTACGATGTAGGTCCAGCCGGTCTTCTCACCTTTTTTGTCGAACTTTTGAATGTTGGGTGTGAATTCGATCATGATTAAAGTTAATAAAATGAGACTTTTTGCGCCGTTTTTGAAACTTTATTACTGAAAAAGTTGTAGATACAATAATTGAGTTTGTATTTTTATGAATATGGCGCTCGAACAAGATATAAAACAGGAAAGATTCCATAATGAATTTGAGAAAGTAGCGGTGAATGTGCTGTTCACCGCCAGCTGGCTTTATAATATCAACTCATCGAGGCTAAAGCCCCACGCAATCACGCCGGAGCAGTACAATGTGTTGCGCATTTTGCGTGGAAGCCATCCGAAAGCGTTGATGTTAGCCGATGTAACTTGCAGAATGATTGACAAGAGCAGTAATGCTACACGGTTAGTGGAGAAGTTGCGTCAAAAGGGTCTGTTAAAGAGAGAAATTTGTGAGAATAATCGTCGCCAGGTTGATATTTCGATTACTGATAGAGGATTGGCGGTGTTAAAAAAAATTGACGCAGAAGCCGAGGCATGGATTGAGTCGTTGAAAGTAATATCAAAACCTGAAGCACAGGAACTCAATAGGATATTGGATAAGCTGCGAGGAAGTTAGCAAACAGCGCGATAAATACGTTAGCAGCGCCGATTGATTAATCGATCCTCAATGTACTTGTTGGATTTTCTTTTGCGATTCGCCTTAATTGGGTACCTGTCGTAAATGCGACTGTAATTACCATAGTGAGGATGGTTAACACAAAGGGCCAAGCACTAATGGGAATCTCTTCAGGGTATGCTGCCCGAATCATCAATCCCATCATGTAAAACCCAAGTGGCGCTCCAATACCAAAGGCAATCAGCACAATCCATATGTAGTCGTGATTCATCAGTCTGAAGATCTGAAACAGACTTGCACCAAAAACTTTTCGAACACTGAACTCTTTGAGTCTTCTGGTGAGATTGTAAGATACCAACCCATAAAGTCCCATACAAACAAGCACCAACGCTACGGCTGACAGGAAGTACATGATCTTGTTGTTAGATCTGTTGGAGTCAAAGAACTGCTGAAAGACTTCATTCTGAAACTGGCCCTCGTACGGATCATCAGGTGCTACCGATCGCCAGGATTTCTTCAAAAAATCCGAAACCTCAACAACCGAACCTGCAGCCGCGTGTACAACTAGATACTTGTACTTTTCCTCTGGACCTATATGAATCATAGTTGGTTCCACGTCATAATAGAACTCCTTGTAGTGGAAATCTTTTACGACACCAACAACATTCCATTTAACATTATCAAAATCGAATGTTTGGCCCAGGGGGTGTTTCCATCCCATCTTGTGGACAAATGCTTCATTCACTATTACGGATTCCATCTTGTCAGAACTGATAGCTTCATCAAAAAACCTGCCCTGCTTTAGCTGGACGTTCATGGTCTCTAGATAATTAAAGCCTACTTCGAGGCGGCTAACGTTTACTTGCTCCATTCCCACATTAACAGTAGTGTTGTGTACGTTATGTCCGATGTGACTTTCGCTCCCGGCAAAACTTATGACATTCTTATTCTGTAAAACCAGGTCTTTCAAGCCGTTGTACTGCTCCAGGTTCTTCACAGAAGTGTAGATATGCTGATCATGAGCATATCCCCAATCTTTTTTCTCGAAGTAATGACTGCTGTTTATGAACACCAGGCAAGCAACTATAGATGTAAAAGACAGAGTGAATTGAATACTGAGCAGGATCTTGCTCAATAAGCTCTTGCTTCCGAATTTTTCTTTTCCACGAAGGATCTTAACGGGGCTAAAAGAAGAAACATAAAGAGCGGGATAAGCCCCGGAGATCATTGCAACGAGAAGTAAAACACCACTGAAAAAGATAACCATGGTGCCGTTAGAAGAAAACTCAAACGGAATATGAATCGGATAGAGAGTATTAAACCCGGGCAACAGTATCGTGGCGGCGATAACTGTTCCGATACCAAGAGCAAATGCACAAAGCACTGTATTTTCTACAAGAAACTGTTGAATGATCTCTTTTTTTCCCCCGCCAATTACTTTTCTGATTCCAATTTCCTTGAGGCGCGTGGACACTGAGGCCACAGCAACATTCATATAATTGAAACATGCAAGCAACAACAACGCTACGGCGATCACGCCTAATCCGATCATGGCACCTGGCAGATTACTCCAGGAAAGTGAATGCAGGATCTCGTAACTCCGCTCTGCGACCTGTCCGATAGGAATCCACTCGATGGACTGTATTTGAAATTTGTCGTTGGCTTCATGCTGAACTTTGATATACTTATTTGCGACAGCATTCACCTCACTTGTTGTATGTCCTTCACGGAATAGGACGAATGTTGCGCCTGCCCACGTTCTCCATTGAATAGAAGGCGCGGGATCGACGTGATCCTCCCAGTTTTGAATTGGTATCAGAACGTTTACAAACATGCTCGACTGATCAGGTATACGTTCCAACACGCCACTGATCTTAAAAGTGATCTTCTGCTCTTTTGGAAATTTTATGGATAGCTCTTCATTCACTACATCCGTGCGGCCAAAGTATTTTATCGCCATGTCCTCTGTGAGCACAATGCTACGTTTGTCATTAAGAGCGTTAGGCAACCCATATAGAAGGCGATAGCTGAATACATCAAGAAATTCCGGGTCTACGAACCAGACGGGCTCGCTAAAAACAATATCATTGTGTCGAATAGAAAGATGATCCCTTTGTACTCGCACAACTGATTCAATCGCGTTGTGTTCATCTCTCAACGCCGGTCCAAGGAGGTAAGGTGAGCGCGCCCAGTTTTCAACTTCATCGGCCGACTTCATTCTGTTCATCAATAGATACAGGCGGTCTCCCTTCTCATGAAATTTGTCGCGGTTGTAATAAGAGTCAATTAGGAGAAAGATGGTAACGCTGCAGGCTATTGCTATAGAGAGACCAACGATATTGATTGATGACGATGTTAGGTTGCGCGTGATATTTCGCAATCCGGAAATTAAGTAGCTTTTGTACATAGAGAGGCTGAAATTGGACTGATAATATTGACGTTTTTGTCTTCTGATATTTTTGAGCCGAAAGAATCGGATTACATTCCAGATGAACTGAGCTTTCGCAAGGTTCCTGTTGTCTGATGCTTTGCGATAGAACATTTCATATACATCGCCCTGGACCTCTTCAATGAGATCAGGACGGCAATACCACTGCAAAAAGCGGTCTGCCCATTTTGGCGGATGTATTTGTTTCAGACCCATTGAAATTGTAAGGCAACTTTAGGGATTTGCTCATAGAGTTGATTGCGCATTTCGTTAGCCTCCTCAAGCGCTTTTTTTCCCGCGGCAGTTAGAAGAAAAATTCTCTTACGACGACCTCCCCGTTCTGGTGAAGGATCACTCATTGCGGATGAGACCAAACCTTTTTCCTCCAGCCTCTTCAGAACGGCATGCACGGCACTGATGTTAAGATCACGTCCCGTCTGTTTTGCAATTTCATCCATGACTGCGACTCCGTATGCTTTGCCGTAAAGAATTCCAACTGTTAACAGGATTAGTTCTTCGAGTTCTCCTATGTATGTGCCTTTCATTGCGCTAAAGGTTTACGAAACCGATTAATTCTACAAACGTGAATGTAATATATATGTTTCATATTTGTAGAAGTAAATCAATTCATTTACAATAATTGTAAATACAATAATTGTATGTATCTTTGTTTATGAATTTCCGTATAAAGCTCCAGGGGGACACAAAAACCCCGAGAAAAGGGGAAAATCAAAAATTAGATAACTATGAAAACAACATTGCATAAAGCTGATTCAAGGGGACACGCGAACCACGGATGGCTCGACTCCCACCATACCTTTAGCTTTGCCGGATACTATGATCCCGCGCGCGTTCAGTTTGGAATGCTTCGTGTACTCAACGACGATATAGTAAAAGGAGGTGGTGGTTTCGGACAACACCCGCACGATAATATGGAGATAATTTCAATTCCATTAAAGGGTGCGTTGGAACACGGAGACAATACAGGTGGCCGTGGTATAATTAAATCAGGCGAAGTTCAGATAATGAGCGCAGGTTCGGGTATTGCTCACAGTGAACGGAATGCTTCGAACGTTGAAGACGTAAACTTCTTACAGATATGGGTGTTTCCGAAGGAGCGTAACATTAAGCCTCGTTATGATCAGAAACTTTTCGGCCGTGAAGATCGAACGAACAAGTTTCAAGCGGTAGTGTCACCCGAGAAGAATGACAGTTCCTTGTGGATCAACCAGGATGCTTGGTTTTCTCTCGGCAATCTTTCAAAGGGCGTCACTAGCGATTATACGGTCAAGAAAACCAGTAACGGTGTATATGTATTTGTGATCGAAGGAGAAGTTACGGCTAACGGACAAAAGCTTAGCAAACGAGATGGACTTGGCGTATGGGATACGGATAAGATTTCTATCAGTGCCGACACTGATGCTGAAGTTTTGCTGATCGACGTACCGATGAACTAACGACACAGGATGAAACTCACTTTAGGAGAAGTGAATTATCGAAAATGAAAAACAGGACAGTTTCACAATTGTTATATGGGCAAATAGTTGATATGGGTGGTATATCGTTAAGGCAACCATTTCCAACGTTGCGGGTAGATCAAATCGATCCATTCCTGCTGCTTCATCACGCTGACTTAAAGGCATCTAAAAATACCAACCCCGATCACGCGGGCGTAGGGCCCCACCCTCACCGTGGATTTTCGCCTGTGACCTTTATATTTAAAGGAGGGGTTCATCATCGCGACAGTCGCGGTAATGATAGCATTATCTATGCAGGAGGCGCGCAATGGATGAATGCAGGCATGGGCATTATCCATAGTGAACGACCGCCTCATGATATTCACGACATCGGTGGCCGGCAGGAGATCATTCAGTTGTGGATCAACACTCCTGCTGCGCATAAAATGGATCAGCCGGAATATTTTCCTCTCGCTGCAGAGGAAGCGCCATTTTACATTTCAGAAGATGCGAGAGTATCAATGAAAGTATTTTCAGGATCGGTGCTTGGCGTCAAAGGACCAATTCCTTCACATACAGATGTCATTGCGGCAACTTTGGACATTAAGAAAAATGGAAAGATCTCGGTTCCATTACCAGCAACCCACAGTGCATTCATTTATCTGTTGGATGGAAAACTTAAAGTGGATGGATTCGGATTGGTTGATGGGCTAAACGCCGTGTTGTTTAATAAGGATGGAGACGGAGTTTCGATTGAAGCCGTTGAAGACACACGCGTGCTAATGTTATCCGGCGAACCATTGAACGAAAAAGTAGTCTCTCAGGGGCCATTTGTTATGAATAGCGAGACACAGATATTGGAAGCAATGCGCGATTATCAATTGGTAAAGATGGGAG
>Ga0111539_10011456_pt1 | contig 11132 bp, 7 predicted proteins | sample RhiMethybrSRZTD1_FD_79667 | JGI IMG/M metagenome (GOLD analysis project Ga0111539, IMG submission 79667) | Populus rhizosphere microbial communities from Tennessee, USA - Rhizosphere MetaG P. TD hybrid SRZTD1 (version 2) (version 2) | ecosystem: Host-associated > Plants > Roots > Rhizosphere >... | reverse complement strand
CGGCGGCCGTTCAATGGCGCGACCAGTGGCGACACGATCTCGCAGGTCGTCTCCCACACACCGGACCTCAGTGGTGTGCCGCCGGAATTTCAGCGGCTGCTCGAACGTTGTCTGGAAAAGGATCCGCGCCGGCGATTGCGCGACATCGGCGACGCGATGTCACTCATCAACTCGGACGCGCCGCTCGTCCGGGAACGATCGGGACGAATGCGCTGGTTGTGGCCCGCGACGACGGCGCTCGTCGCAATCGCCGCAGCGGTCGGTTTGTGGCTGTTCCGCGGCAACGCGGCGTTATCTGCGCCTGCAGCCCGCTTCTTGATCGACGCGCCATCCGGCACGGCGTTCAATTACACCTACACCGGCGCCGCCGTCTCGCCCGACGGCAAAACGATCGTGTTTCGCCTGACGGCTGGCGGCCAGGCGCCGTCGCTCTGGGTGCGTCCGCTGGACTCGATCACGGCGCGGCCGCTCGCCGGCACCGACAACGGCGACTTCCCGTTCTGGTCGCCCGATGGCCGCTCCATCGCGTTTTTCGTCGGTGGCAAGCTCAAGCGCCTCGATCTCGATGACCGGCGTCCGGACAACGCGCCTGTCGTGCTCTGCGACGCATCGGACGAGGACACGGCGGTGACGGGCGGCACGTGGAACCGCGACGGCGTGATGCTGTTCGGATCGCCGGCAGGCCTCAGCCGCGTTTCCGCGTCGGGAGGGCCGGCCGCGCTGGTGGCGCCCGTAGACAAGGCCAGTCAGGAGAGCGGGTACGGCTCGCCGCAGTTTCTGCCCGACGGCAATCGTTTTGTGTTCTTCGTGCGGCACGCGGATGCCGCGAAGCAGGGCTACTACGAGAGCACGCTCTCCGACCTCGGTCGCAAACGGCTGATCTTCGCCACGGACCGGAAGGCGGCGTACGTCCCGAATCAAGGCGGCGATTCGCCCTATTGGCTCTATCTGCAGGAACAGACGCTGCTCGCGCGGAAGATCGACGCGCGCACACTCGCGTTCCTCGGCGACCCGTCACCGATCGCAGACGGCATCGCGCTGTTTCCGCCGGGCTTCCAGGCGAGCTACTGGGTCTCGCAGTCCGGCGTGCTCGCCTACCGAACCCTCGCGTCCGACCGACCCAGGCTCACGTGGGTGGCCTCCGACGGCACGCGAAAACCGGAAGCGCCCGGCGATGACTTCGTCACGTTCGTCCGGCTCTCGCCCGATGGGTCAAAGGCCCTGCTCGAGGTGACGGACGGCACGGGCAATCGAGACATCTGGATCCGGGACTTCACACGCGGCGTGCGGACGCGCGTCACGTTCGAAGCGCGGCCCGATCGCACGCCCGTGTGGTCGCCGAACGGTCGCGAGGTCGTCTACAGCTCGCTGCAGTCCGGAGTCTTTCAGCTGTTCCGCAAGGATCCCGCGTCCGGTCAACCCGCCGTCCAGCTCACGACGAGCCCGACGCACAAGGCGGCCATGGACTGGAGCCGTGACGGCAAGTACGTGCTCTACATCGACCGCGCGCCGACGACCAACGAGGATGTGTGGGCGGTGCGGCTCGACGGAACGAGCCCGCCCTTCGCGGTGATCAGCGGTCCCGGCGTCGAGACCAATCCGGCGCTCTCGCCTGACGGCAACTGGCTTGCCTTCGAGAGCGCCGGGTCGGGACGTCCGGAAATCTACATCCGGCGGTTCACCGGGTCCGCGACGAAGGCGGATCAGCCTGCCGCCGAATGGCAGATCTCGACGCAGGGCGGCAGCCGGGCGCGCTGGAGCAGCGACGGACGAAAGCTCTTCTTCATCGGTCTGAACGAAAGCTCGATCTTCTCCGCGACGATTCGCGCGACGACGACCGGCATCGAGAACGACCCGCCGCGTGCGTTCACCGAGATTCCGCTCATGCTGGAAACGCGGTCGCCGTACGACGTGGTGGGGACGGGCGCAAACCTGCTCCTGCTCGAACGGACGATCAATCAAGGCGCGCCGCTGATTGTGTTGACGAATTGGATCGGCGGGGTGAGATAGAGCGCGTTTCAGGAGTTCCTACGAGACCAAGATCGTGTAGACGGCGATACACACCGCGGTGCCGATGGCAAGCGTGACCAATCCGGTCGTCAGGCGCTTCTGCAAGAAGAAAATCAGGGTCAGACCCGTGAGCGATATCAGCACCATGAGCGCCGCGGAGATGTCGATGATGCTGGACCAGGCGCTGCCGGTGTCACGCCCCTTGTGCAGGTCGTTGATGATTGCGACGATGCCGAGGCGCGACTCGGTGACGTCGTACGTGCCCTTCTTTCGATCAATGAATCCGTCAGCCGCGTAGCCGGGCCCCTTGAACGTCACGCTGATCTCGTTTTCGTCGACGCGAAAATCCTTGACGGCCGCCTTGATGCCGTGCGCGTTCCGCAGGGCTTCGATGATCTCGAGACGGGCGACGTCGCGGCCGGCCGGCGGGTTCACCCACGCGAGATTCAGGCTGCCCGTGAACCTCGACGCCTTCGGCTCGCCGTTGAGCGCGCTCTGATGGTTCAGCGTGATGCCGGTCACTGCAAAGAACAGGAGGATCGAGAAGCTGACCATCGACAGGTACGTGTGGAGCACACGCGACCAGTGGGCGATCGCCCGTTTGACATGATGGCCCCGCCGCGCAGGCGGCGGCGATGCTCCGGCGTCCGGCTGTCTACTTGACAATCTTGTGGTAGTCAAAAGACACGACGCCAAGTTCGGTGCCCGGCTTGAACTCGAGCACCTGAGGTGTGCCGTTGAAGGTCATCTCCTGGCGATCGATCTGGTACGTGCCGTGCTCGCGCGACGACTCAATGGACACCGTGTATTTGCCCGGTTTGACGAAATTGCCAGCCTGGTCCTTGCCGTCCCATTTGAGTGTGTACTTGCCGGGCGGGCGCGTGGCAGCGCCGATGGAGCGGACGATCGACGTGTTCTCCGACATGCTGCGCAACCGGTCAGCGCGGTACCAGGCCTTGACCTCAGGGAGAAACCGGTCTTCGTGGTACCACAAGGCGAGCGTCCGCACCGGGAACTTGTCGCTGTCTTCGATCCAGATCGCAATGAACGGACGCTGCGCGCGTCCGTCAAGCACGGGAATCTCGAAGTTGATCGACAGCTCCATCGTCGGATCCCATTGGGCGGCCGCGCCGCGTGCAGCCGTCGGCGTCTGCGGGAGCGCTGACGCCACGATCGGCGGAACGGCGCTCCGTTCCGGACGGGCCGTCGCCTCGAGCCGGTTCCAGCCGGGGCTCGCCGTGCGCCTGCCGTTCCTGTCGACCAGCAGATACTCGACGCCCGGTGTCGTCGCCGCGAGCCGCTCACTCTCGGCCGGCGTGAGAATCGAAAAGGCCGTCGCGAGCGCGCCCGCATCCGCGGGATTCGGCGCAACCACCGTCGAGCTGATCACGTCGCCGGCCGGCATGCCGGTGCGCGGATCGACGATGTGCGAGTAGTGGACGCCGGCGATGTCGACGCCGCGTCTGTACCCGCCGCTCGTCGCCACCGCGCCGTCACGCACGACGATCTGGGAGATCGGTCTGGCGTTCTCCGCATCATCTTTCGGATCGGCAATGTCGATCGGCTCCGAAATGGCGCCGCGCACCACGATGTCGCCGCCGAGGTTGAGCACGACGGAGTGGATGCCGGGCACGCGCATGGCGGCCGCAACCACGCGATCCATGATGTAGCTCTTGGTGAACGACGCGAGCACGAGCGGCGCCTCGGAGAGATGCGTGGCCGTCATGTCCGCCCCGTTCAACAGCCAGTGCGGCTGCCGCACCGTCCTTAGCGCGGCCGCCAGCTCGTCGGCGGTCGGTACACGCTGGCGCGCCGCGGCGGATGTCCAGACTGTGATGACGGCCTGCGCTGACGGATCGAGCGCGCCATGGGTGCGCACGCGCCACTGATCGAAGAGACCCAGCACATCGAACAACTCGCGCGATACGGGCACCGGCTGTCCGTGCGACTGCACCCACTGGCTGAATTCGCTCTTCGGATCCCAGGAACTCAGGATCGCGGAGTGACGTGCAATCTCGCTCAGCACGGCGAGTTGGGCACGGTCCGCGGCGACGCGGCTGGATGCGCCCAGCTTGAGCCCGAGCGAGGTACCGAGAATGTGCTCGTAGTTCGCGTTGAAGAATAGATCGGTAGCGGCCGTGCTGCTTGCGCCCGATAACGCCACGATCGCCGGCACAACGAATCTCTTGTTCATAGACCGCGCCCTCGGCCCTGCCCCGGCTGCACTTCGTCTTCGGTGATGGATCCGTCGTTGTTCTTGTCGAGCACCTTCAGCGTCGTGGCCGCATTCGTCATCTCTTCCCCCGAGATCTCGCCGTTGCGGTCGGCGTCGAGCGCCGTCGACGCGAGGTCCAGGCCGCCGAATCCGCCGCGGCCGGGACCCCGTGGCACCGGCGGTGCCGGAGGCGCCGCGGCCTGATCCGCCGCGAGCTTGCGCAACTCCGCGGCGTCGAGCACGCCGTTCTTGTCCGTGTCCCCGCGGTCGAGGATGCCCTGCTGACGCTCGGGAATCTCCGTCTTGGAGAGCTTGCCGTCGTTGTTCTTGTCGAAGGTCAGCAGCGTCGCGAGCAGTTCGTCGGCCGTGGGACCGGGAATCGGCACCTCGAAGTTCCGGTCTTCTGCGCCGGCGCCACCGGGCCGGCCGCCTTCTCTGCCGCGCGCGGCCTCGCCCTCGCGCCCGCCTCGCCCGCCAGGTCCGCCTGGTCCGCCTGGTCCGCCTGGTCCGCGGCCGAATCCGGGTGGCAGCCCGGCCTCGTCCCGCGTCAACTTGCCGTCGGCGTTCTTGTCGAGCGTCTTGAGGCGTGCGGGAGAATTGGCCAGTTCCGCGCCATCTATGCGGCCGTCATGATTCACATCAATCGCATTCAGGAGCGGGCTCGCCTGCATCAGAGGCAGCGGCGCGGCCGGCGCGCCCGGGCTCTGGCCCGGCGCCCCCTGCGCGGAGAGAGCAGCTGACGAGAGCAGCGCGAGAATGATTGCTGAGATCCCCTGTCTGCGTGTCGGCGAGAACTGCATCGAACCCTCCGCGCCCAAGGATACTGCAGGTCATGTTTCGAGCGGCGCAGCCAGCGCCGTCGCTCAGCCGATGACAGCTCTGGATTTGGCGCGGCGCGGGCCAGCGAACCCCGGTGTGGTCCACTGACACAGCCTCGGGTCCGCTGGCCCATCGACGCCGAACCGCGAGTCACCAAACGGCGGGCCGGGGGCGCCGCCAAAGACCGCCGGCGCCGTCATCCTTCTTCGACTTCGATCGCGTGTGCGACCTGATAGCACGCGGCGGCGCCGATGACGCCGGCGACGACGAGCAGGAACGCCTGGCCAGCCGGCCGTTCGAGCGCATCGAGCCAGTTCATCATCGTGACCCCGGCGCGACCGAAGAGAATGCCCCGCTGGCGCTCGATGACTCTGGCCGAATCCGGCAACAGTTCCACGATGGTCGGCTTGTGATACACGACGCCGAATCGATACACGAGCATCGCCAGGCCGATGCAGGCCGCCAGCACGCAGATGCCCAACCGGCGCAGGCGCTGCACGTGCCTCTGCCGGTGCGCGTTCAGTCGGGGCCATGTGGGCATGGTGGTGATCTGGTTCACTTTGCGGTCATGGGCGCCGGCAATTCCACCGCCGCCCTGTCCACGGACAGCGCCGTAAACCGTCCGTTCTGAATCTCCAGCGCCGTCGCTCGCCCGCCCAGGTAAACCTGACTGAGCATCCCGGTATCAATCAGGAAAACGTGGCTCCCGAAACGAGGCGTGATCTCCCCGTTCGACTGCGGCGTGTGGCCGACCACAATGTACTGGAGCCGAAGGTGCGCCAGCATCGCCGTCAGTTTATCGATGAGCGTCTCCTCCGGCTCCTCGGCCAGTCCGCGGTACCAGAGCGGGCCCTCGGGGAAGGACGCCACCATCCACTTGTTGATATCGAGCAGTCGCTGCATCGCGGCGTCCACGGCGGGAGCGGCGGCGCCGCCGGCGCCTCGCAGCCAGGCCGTCTCTTCGCGCGCGAACGTGTCCGCCTCGGCATACGTCATGTAGCGCCAGATCACTTTCCCGTCCACCAGCGTCTGCCACATCGCATCGAAGCCGACGAGTTCGGCCATCACGCGCTCGTCCAGTTGACGGATGCCCGGAATCTCGAACGCCGGGCTCAGGCCGCCGTGCAGGAAGACGCCGTCGCCAATCTGCACCACCGCATGGTGTGTGCGAATCCACTTGCCGTACTTGCCCTTGGGCCCGAAGGCGTCACGGTGCTCGACGAAGCCGGCGGGATGTTCGTCCATCCACTTCGCGCGCCCCGCCTCGTCGACGGGCGGGATCGCCGAGTGACTATGACCAGCGTGAGCGGCGAAGAACTTCAGATAGTCCGCGTAAGCCTTCTGGCGTTTCTTCTCCGAGTCGCCTTTCGTGAAGCTCTTGTAGATCTCCGGCGTGACGTATCCCAGCTGGCCCATGAGGTTCATGACCTCGTGGTTCCCAAGCAGCGGAATCACCTGTCCGCCTTTTTTGCGCGCCTGGGGTTCGAGCGCCATCAGCAGATCGAGGCACTCGCGTGATTGCGCGCCCCGGTCGATCACATCGCCCGTCTGCACCAGCACCGCCGGCCCGCCGATCCATTTCAGCTTGGTGTCGATCAGACGGGCACTCTGAAGCAGGGCCACGAACTGCGGGTAGGCCCCGTGCACGTCCGCGATGGCGACGAGCCGTGCCGGGGTCGGACTTTGTGCGCTCTGCGCTGCCGGGGCCTGACCCTGCGCGGCCGGAGCCAGCAGAAGCGCAACGGCGAAACACGCCGCAAGCGCCTGCCGTGCCCATCGATGACGTCTCGCCAATGGCATGCGATGACAGTCTAGCGTGCGGGCGAATCCGTGGATAATGCAGCAGGTGGCCGGCCCGCCCGAAGGGATGCGGCATGTCCAGCGAATCACATCGACCGCGCGTGTTGTTGGCTGACGACGACTCGGGCGTACAGATCGCGACGGCCCGGCTGCTGTCGCTGTCATTCGACGTCGTCGCGTGCGTGGACGACACCGCCGCCTTGTTCGACGCGGTCGTGCAACTTCAGCCGGATGTCGTCGTGCTCGATTTCAGCATGCCGGGCGGCGTGGGCGGCCTCGAGGCATGTCGGCGCCTCAAGACGCTGATGCCCAGGATGCACGTCGTGGCGTTCACGGCCCACGACGACGCAGATCTGAGAGCCGCGGCCTACGAGGCAGGCGCCTCAGGTTTTGTGTGGAAGCTCGAGGGCGGGACCGATCTGGTGGCCACCATTCATAGCGTGGTCTCCGCGGGCGGTTGAACGGGCACGCGCGCACGAACGACTGTTCCACCGCCAGGCTTCGATTCGATGACGACGGACCCCTTCACCAGCTTGAGCCGTTCCTGCATGCTGACCAGCCCAAGGCCCTGGCCCTTCAGCGCGGCATCGACGCCGAAGCCGTGGCCGTCGTCGATGACCTCGAGTCTGAGCTCGCCATCGATCGCACGTAACGTGACCGTGCAACGGTTGGCGCCGGAATGCTTCACCGCATTCGACAAGGCTTCCTGCAACACGCGAAAGAGACTGATGGCCACGCCTTCAGGGAGATCGGTCGGGACATTCTCGTGCGTGTACTCGATGTTCAGGTTGTGACGGCTCGCGGTCTCCCTGCAGAAACTGCCGGCGGCCGCCGCGAGGCCGAGGTAGCCGATCTTGGATGAATGCAGGCGATGCGAGATGCCTTGAATGTCGCGTCCGACCGCAACGACCGCATCCAGTAAGGTCACGACCTGTGCGTGGGCGCCGGTCGCTTCGGCCGGCAGCGTCTGACGCAGTCGCCCCACGTCCATCGCGAGCGATGACATGCGCTGGCTGACATCGTCGTGCAGCTCCCTCGCCAGCCGTGTGCGCTCCTGCTCGTGAGCGTCAAGGAGGCGCCCGCTGAGATTCACGAGCCCGCGGCGCGCCGCCTCGAGATTCGCCACGTTGTCGCGCAGCAGATGCTCGGCGCGCCGGCGCCTGGTTCGGTTGAGGAGCAATGCGCCGATCAGCACGGCCTGCGCGATCAACGCGGACGACGCCGCGATGATGATCCACTTGAAGCGCTGCCAGACACCGGGCTCGCGAAAACGAATGACACTGCCCGGCGGCAGACGACTTTCAGGAACACCCCAGCGCTGCAGCTCGCGCCAATCGAACGTGGGCGGACCAGTCGTGACTACGGGTGTCTGGACGCTTCGAGGCGGCTCGCCGTTCAAGATGCGCAGAGCCGCCGACGCCGCGGCGCGTCCCAGTCCGTCGATGAACAGCATGTTGCCGCCGACCACGCCGCGTCCTAAGAATGCTCCCTGCGCGCCAAAGAGCGGGGCGTTCGCCGCGGCGTGGATGTCGGCGAGGACGCGGTCCTCCGGAAACTGGCCCCCTTGTGGATCGGCATCGAAGTGCAAGTAAAGGATCGCCGAGTCGCGTGGCAGCGTTGAGACGTGCTGCAGAATCTGCGCGAGCGTCATCTCGTCGGACCACGTGAACGTCACCCGGCCGCCAAACCGCTGGAAGTCGCGATCGAGTTGCTGATGCCAGAACCTGCCCAGCGGTCCGGAGCCGACCACCATGAAGAGGTTCGATGTCTGCGGAAACAGGTTCACGATGTCGTCGACGATGCCGGAAATGTCGTTCACGACAGAGACCGCGGCTTCGTTGTCGGCGAGCGGAGCGTCCTGCAAGAACCGCTGATCGACGGCGGCAAACAGCGTTGGGGATTCCGGAAAGAGCTGCTGACGATACTTACGTGCAAACGCGGCCGCTGGACCGCCGGCGGTGACCACGAGGCCCGGTGCCGACTGGTTGACGAACGCGGATCGCAGAAACGCGAGGATGCTGGCTTCGGGGCTCACCCCGAAGCCGGACGGGGTCGTGACAAACTGCGCCACGGTCACGGGTTCGCCGGCGAGCCGATCGAGCTCGACGCGAAAATCTCCCGTGAATTGATCGAGGGTCAGGTTCCCGCGATCTAGCGACTGTAGTAGCAGGACGTACCGGCCCGCCGCCGCGTCACTCGATGACGTGATCAGCAGTGCGACGAGCAGCGCGGCGAACGTCGCTCGGCGAATAGTACGCAATCCGGGACGCAGCACAGGTATTACACTACCAGCGGTGACGTTGGTTCTCGGCACCCTCCTCATGATTCTCGGGAGGCCGTACGATGCACCCGCGCAGCAAGGCGGCCAGATCTCGGGCGCGGTCTACGATCAGACTGGTAGTGCGCTTGCCGGTGCGACACTCACCGTCAGCGGCCCCGCCAGTCGAGACGCAAAAACCGATGGCAGCGGCCGATTCGAGTTTCGCGATCTCCCGTCCGGCGACTACGACCTGACGGCGGACCTCAAAGGCTTCGAGCGTATCCACCGCGCGATCCACGTCCAGCCCGGCGAGGCGGCTTCGCTGTCGCTGACGATGATCGTCGCCGTGCTCGAACAGACCATCGTCACCGCAGCGAAGATCGGCGCCGCCGATGTTCAGGCCACGCCCATCGCCATCAGCGCGGTGTCGAATGCCGAGGTCACGCGCTTCGACATCCGGACCATCGATCAAGGCGTGGTGCTCGTACCGTCCGTGACGTTCTCGCAGAACGGGAGCTACGGACAGCTCACGATTCGCGGCATCGGCACCAACGCGGTCAATGCCGGCACCGATCCAAGCTCGGCGATGTACCTCGACGGCGTCTATCTCGGCCGGCCCGCCATGGTGTTCGCGGACTTCCTGGATCTCGATCGCATGGAGGTGCTGCGAGGACCTCAAGGCACGTTGTACGGACGCAACGCCGTCGGCGGCGCCGTGAACCTGATCTCGAAGACGCCGACCAACGAGTTTCAAGCGACAGCTCGCGCGGCAGTCGGCAATTTCGACGAGCGGCGCGTCGAGGGACGCGTGAGCGGGGCGCTCAAGCGCGACCGCGTGATGGGCAGCGTCGCGGTCGCCAGGGGCGCGCGCGACGGGTACGTCCGCGACCTCAATCATCCCGGTCGCCCGCTGGGCGGTGACGATCTCACCGCCGCCCGGGGCCAGCTGCGGTTCGTGCTGGATCGGCGCACCGACGTGCTCGTCTCGAGCGACGTCACCAATCAAACCGGAACGCTGCTCACCTTCAACAAAGTGCTGAGCGTGAAGCCTGGCTTTACCGTGGACAACCCGCCGGATCTGCACGAGGTTCGCACCTCCACGACGGCGTCCAGCGGCCTGCGGCAATCCGGCACGACCGCGCGTGTCACCTCAGCGCTCACATCCACGCTCACCCTGTCGAGCATCACGGCGTTCCGGAAGCTGAACAACGAGTTTCACGTTGACGCGGACGTCACCGAGCTCAATCTGCTCCAGACCAACAGCTTCGAACGGCAGCATCAGTTTTCCGAAGAGCTGACGATGTCGCAGCGCCGGAACGGGCTGACGTGGGTTGGCGGCGTGTTCTTCTTCGATGAAGCTGATCATCAGCAGGTGTTCGTCGATCAGTTTCAGACCAGCACCCAGGTGACGCTCGATGCGCTCGTGAAGGCGACGAGCGGCGCCGTCTTCGGCGAGACGACGGTTGACCTGACGTCACGGCTGTCCGGGATCGCCGGACTGCGCTACTCGCATGAAGGCAAGGACATCGACAACCACGGCGGGCGTTACGACGTCGTTCCGGCGGTCACAGCGATTCCCGGCACGACGTACGCGTACACGGACTCGATCGAGCACACGGCGTGGACGCCGAAGCTCGGTGCCCGGATGACGCTCTCGCCGGGCGCGATGACGTACTTCACGGCCACCCGCGGTTTCAAAAGCGGCGGATTCAATTTCTCGTCCACCCAGGCAGGACGCGGGTACGCACCCGAGTGGGCGTGGAACTACGAAGCAGGACTCAAGACGGCATGGCTGAATGGCCGGGCGCGGCTCGATGTCGCCGCGTTCCACACGGACTACACGAACCTGCAGGTGCAAACACCGATTGGGATCGGAGTGTTCGACATCAGGAATGCTGCGGCCGCCACCATCCGCGGGGTTGAACTCGAAGCCGACGGTCGCGTCGGACGAGGTCTGGACGCCGGGGGTCACCTGACGTGGCTGGATGCGACGTATGACGAGTACGTCGCGGTGGCCATCGGCGGCTT
>Ga0111539_10011454_pt1 | contig 11133 bp, 13 predicted proteins | sample RhiMethybrSRZTD1_FD_79667 | JGI IMG/M metagenome (GOLD analysis project Ga0111539, IMG submission 79667) | Populus rhizosphere microbial communities from Tennessee, USA - Rhizosphere MetaG P. TD hybrid SRZTD1 (version 2) (version 2) | ecosystem: Host-associated > Plants > Roots > Rhizosphere >... | reverse complement strand
TGCGGTTTTCGCATCTCACCTTCGCGTATGAAGGCCGCGCGCCGGCGCTTCATGACGTGAGCTTCGAGGTCGCACCCGGCGAGACGGTCGCGCTCGTGGGGCCGACCGGAAGCGGCAAGTCCACGCTCGGTCTCCTCCTGGCGCGGCTCTGGGAGCCGCCGCCGGGCACCGTCTTCATCGACGGGCGCGACATCAGGGAGATCCCGCTCGCCACGCTGCGCGCCGGGCTCGGCTTCGTGCCGCAGGAGGGATTTCTCTTCTCCCGGTCGATCGCCGAGAACATCGCCCTCGGACGCGACGAGACGCTCAGCGTGCGTCTACGCCAGGCCGCGGACGTCGCCGGCATCGCGGACGAGATCGAGCGGTTTCCGGCTGGCTTCGACTCGGTCGTCGGCGAGCGCGGCCTGACGCTCTCCGGCGGACAGCGCCAGCGTGTGACCCTGGCGAGGGCTCTCGCCGGTGCTCCGCCGCTCCTCGTGCTCGACGACGCGTTCGCGTCCGTCGACGCCGCGAAGGAAGAGGAGGTCGCGGCCAATCTCCGGCGCGCCGTGGCCGGTCGCACCGTCCTCATGATGACCCATCGGCTGCGCGCCGCCTGCACGGCCGACCGGATCATCGTGCTGGACGGCGGACGGGTCGTCGAGACCGGCCGTCACGGGGCGCTCCTGAGACGGGGCGGGCTCTATGCGCGCCTCTGGCGGATCCAGCAACTCGAGGAGGAGATCGCGCGTGCCTGACTCGGCCTACGATCCCGAGGCCGACGAGCGGCTGGGCCGGGCGTTCGACCGTCGGCTGGTCGCGCGCCTCGCCGAGGCCGCGCGGCCGCATCGCGGGCTCATCACCGGGTCGATGCTGCTGTTTCCGGTGATCGCCGTCGCCGAGCTCGCCCAGCCGTGGCTGCTCAAGGTCGCCATCGACGACCACATCTTGAAGTCGGACTGGCTCGGGCTCATTTGGGTCGCGGGCCTCTACGTCACCGTGCTCGTGGTCCTCTACGCCCTGCGCACCGTCGAGGCGTACCTGATGCAACTCACGGGACAGCGGGTCATCCACGACCTGCGCGAGGCCATCTTCGATCACCTCCTGCGCCTGGAGGCGCGCTTCTACGACCGGAACCCGGTGGGGCGCCTCATGACCCGGGTGCTGCACGACGTCGAGGCGGTGAGCGAGGCGTTCACGTCGGGCCTGTTCGCCGTCGTGGCAGACGTGATCACCCTGGTCGGCGTCGTGGCCGTCATGCTCTGGATCGACTGGCGCCTGGCCCTGGTGACGTTCTCCATCATCCCGGTCTTGCTGCTGGTGGCTGTGTACTTCCGGCTCAACGCCCGCGACGCCTATCGCGAGGTGCGCCGGCGCCTGGCGCGCCTCAACGCGTTCTTCCAGGAGTCGCTACAGGGAATGCGCGTGATCCAGCTCTTCGTGCGCGAGCGACACGAGCGTGAGCGGTTCGGCCGCCTCAACGCCGACTATCGGCGAGCGCTCTTCGGATCGACCGTCTGGGAGGCCTCGCTCTACGCCGCGGTGGAGGCGCTGGGCTCGATCGCGCTCGCGCTCCTGCTCTGGTACGGCAGCGAGCAGATCGTGACCGAGTCGCTCACGTTCGGCGCGCTGGTCGCCTTCATTCAGTACACGAACCGCTTCTTCCTGCCCATCCGCGACCTCGGGGCGAAGTACACGGTGATGCAGTGGGCGATGGCGTCGTCGGAGCGGATCTTCGGTCTGCTCGACCGCACGCCGGAGATCGTGTCGCCGACCGCGCCGACCCCGCAGCCCGCGCGGCCGGCGGGAGCGGCGCTCGAGTTCGACTCCGTGTGGTTCGCCTACCATCCGGACGAGTGGGTGCTCCGCGACTGCTCGTTCAGTGTCTCGCCGGGCGAGCGGGTCGCGATCGTCGGCGCGACGGGCGAGGGGAAGACGACCTGCGCCAGGCTCCTGAATCGCTCGTACGACATCCAGCGCGGCCGTGTCCTCGTCGACGGCGTCGACGTCCGCGAGTGGGACCTGACGAGCCTCCGCCGTCGCGTCGGCATCATCTTCCAGGACAGCGTCCTGTTCGCCGGCACCATCGAGGAGAACCTGCGCCTCGGCGCCGACGGCGCGAACTCGCCCGCCGAGCTCTCGCGGGCCCTCGACACGGCGCGCGCCGGCTTCGTCGCGGGCCTGCCGAAGGGGCTCGGCGAGCTCCTGGGCGAGCGCGGCGCCAACATCTCTCATGGCCAGCGCCAGCTTCTGGCCATCGCCCGGGCCCTCGTGTACAATCCGGCCGTTCTCGTCCTGGACGAAGCGATGTCGAGCGTCGACCCGGAATCCGAAGCGCTCATCCGGCAGGCGATGGCGGGACTCCTCGCGGGCCGCACCAGCATCACGATCGCGCACCGTCTCTCGACGGTGCACGCCGCCGACCGGATCCTCGTGCTGCACCACGGCCGCATCCACGAAGAGGGCACGCACACGGATCTCGTGCGGCTCGGCGGTCTCTACGCCAGGCTCTACGAGCTGCAGACGGGCGCCGCGCCGGCGTGACGTTTCGTACCGCCGTGCTCGATCTCGTGCGACGAATTCCTCGAGGGCGTGTCGCCACCTACGGCCAGCTCGCCGCGCTGGCCGGCCGCCCGCGTTCGGCGCGGCAGGTCGGGCAGGCGCTTCGCGGCGCGGACGACGGCGTGCCCTGGCATCGCGTGGTCAACGCCCAGGGCAGCATCAGCCGCCGCTCCCGGACGGCGAGCATGATGACGCAGCGGATCCTGCTCGAGCAGGAGGGCGTCGTCTTTCGCCGGGGCCGCGTCGTGCTCACGCGCTTTAGATGGCAGAGCGCGGCGGCGCGGCGCTCCCGGGGCTTCGCGGTGCACCGGCTCGGGTGAGCGTGAACTTCTTCCGCTACAGCGGTATGTTCGGAGGCCAACGATGAGACTCGATGGCAGGGTCGCGGTAATCACCGGCGCGGGCTCGGGCATCGGCGCCGCCTCGGCGCTGGCCATGGCGCGGGAGGGCGCGCGCGTGGCCGTTGTCGATTTGAACGAGGCGAGCGCCAAGTCGACCGTGGAGCAGATCGAGAAGGCGGGCGGCCGCGCGCTGGCCGTGCGCGCCGACGTGACGCGGGCGGCAGAAAACCAGATGATCGTCGAGCGCGCGCTCGCCGCGTGGGGCACCCTCGACATCTTCTTCGCCAACGCCGGCGTCCCCCAGTCGCCCCAGGACGTCGAGCAGGTGGACGAGGCCATCTTCGACCTCGTCATGGCGGTGAACGTCAAGGGCGTCTGGCTCGGCGCCAAGTACGCGCTGCCGGTGATGAAGAAGCAGCGGCGGGGCGTGTTTCTGATCACCGCGTCGACCGCCGCGCTTAGGCCCCGCCCGGGCATGCAGGCGTACGCGGCGTCCAAGGGCGCCGTGGTCACCCTGACCAAGAGCCTGGCCCTCGAGGCCGCGAGCCACGGTGTCCGGGTCGTGTCGATCGCCCCCGTCGCGACTGAGACGCCGATGCTGCCCGCGTTCATGGGCAAGCAGTCGGTCGACGCCGAGAGCCGCGCCCGCTTCGAGGCCACCGTGCCGCTCGGGCGCCTCAACCAGCCCGACGACCTCGCGCGCGCCGCCGTCTTCCTCGCCTCGGACGACGCCTCCATGATCACCGGCACCTGCGTCGAAGTCGATGGTGGCCGGTGCATCTGACGATCCGCACGCTCATGACGCGGCGGCGCGGCTGGTCGGCGAGCGGGTGCGATCGGGGTCGAGACGACCACGCGGCACGCGTCCGCATGCCCGGGACGGCTGGGCTCCATCCCGGCGCGCCTCGCCCGTCGCCGGTCACCGGGAACGGGTCCCTTCGACCCCGATCGCACCCGCTCGCCGACCAGCCGCATCTCCGCTTGAGCTATTGTCGACCGCGATTCATTGTTTCGTGCGTGGACCAGGAATTGAGGATCGGCGCGTGAAGGTCATTCCGCTGGCGGCGGAGTCGCTCGGCGTGCGGTCGATGGCGACCTATGTCGAGGTCGGGCGGACGGGGATTCTCATCGATCCTGGTGCGACGCTGGCGTCGTCGCGGTTCGGGCTGCCACCGGCGGAAGAAGAGTGGGAGGCGCTGCGGCGCGCGAACGACCGGATCTCGGCGTACGCGGCGCGCGCCGGCTTCGTCTTCGTGAGCCACTACCACGAGGATCATTTCCGATCGGACCCCGCCTCGTACGCCGGGCGACGCGTGCTCTTGAAGGACCCGCGGCGGATGATCGCCGGGCGGCAGGCCCGGCGGGCCGACGAGCTCTGGACAGCGCTCGATGGCCAGGCGCGGGTCGAGAGCGCGGACGGGCTCCAGCGTCGCGAATCCGATCTGGAGCTTTGCGTCTCGCCGCCCTTGCCGCACGGCCCCGACGGCAGTCCCTTCGGCTCGGTGGTCGTGCTCACGATCGTCGATCCGGCCGAGCGCGAGCGCTTCGTGTTCGCCTCGGATCTCCAGGGGCCGGCGTCCCCCGTCGCGGCGGCGTACCTGGTGCAACAGCGGCCGACGCTCCTCTACATCTCCGGGCCAGTGTCCTACCTGGAGCGCGAGGTCGGACGCGAGGCGATCGAGCGCGCCATCGACCAGCTCACGCGGGTCGTCGAGGCGACCGGATGTCGCGTGATCATGGACCACCACGCGCTTCGCGACCCGCGATTCGCCGAGCGGTTCGCCCGGCTCTGGGAAACGCGCCGGGTCGTCACCGCGGCCGGCTTCCTGGGCCTCGCCGATGCGCCGCTGGAGAGCCGGCGCAACCGCGCGTGGGCGGCGACACGGAAGCCGCCGGCCCGGGCGGGCGAGCCGCGTGATAAGATCAAAGACCGCGTCGCGCGGAAATTCGCACAAGGGGGATTCAGGGAGTGAGCGACGACAAGACCCTCAATGTGGGCGATCCCGCGCCGGATTTCACGCTGCGCACCGTCGGGCTCAGGGAAGTCGGCCTGCGCGAGTTCCGCGGCAAGAACGTGGTCATCCTCTTCTATCCGCTCGACTGGACGCCCGGTTGAAGCACGTGCATGCCCGCCTTCGACAGGCGCATTCGCGACTTTCAGGCGGCGAATACCCAGGTGCTGGGTATCAGCACTGACAGCCCCTTCAGCCACGACAACTGGGCCAAGTCCGTGGGGATCAGCAACTATCCGCTGCTGTCCGACATTCACCGCACGGTCGCGAAGGACTACGGGGTCTACTGGCCCGACTGGAATGCCAACAGACGGGCGACGTTCATCGTGGACAAGCAGGGCACGATCCGCTTCATCGAGCGCTACGGCACGGGCGAGCTACCGGAGCCCGACAAGATTCTCGCCGAGGTGAAAAAGCTCCCCTAGGAGGCGCTGCTCCTGGCGAGCGGCCCTCGCGTGGTGAGGGCAACTCCCGCCAGCACCAGCAGCGTGCCGGCGACCTGCCAGATGGTGATGCGCTCGCCCAGGAGGAGGGGCGCCAGCACGATCCCCACGATCGGCTGAAGGTTCGTGAAGATCGCGGCCTGGCTGGGCCCCACCACGTACACCGCCTCGTACCACCAGATGTGCGCGACCGCTCCCAGCAAGCCCTGGAAAAAGACGACCGCCCACGCGGTGAGCGAGCCGAGGCGCGGCGTCGGGAAGAGCGGCGCCGTGAGCACGGCGGTCGGCAGGATCAGGAGCGTGCCCAGGCAGTAGGCGGCCGTCGTCGCCAGCAGCGGGGAATACGACGCGAGCACGCGCTTGCCGTACACCGTGTACACGGCCCAGCTACAGAGCGAGGCGAGCGTGATGAAGTCGCCGGCGTGAAGGTCGGCGGTCTGCAGCCCGCCGAGCTGGCCGCGCGTGATGACCAGGAGCACGCCGAGGACGGAGGCGGCCACGCCGAGCCACTGGGCGCGCCGGAGCCGCTCGCCGAGATAGAGACGGGCGATCAGCGCGATCGTGATGGGCGTCGCCGCTTGCAAAATGACCGCGTTGCCGGCGGTCGTGTAGTAAATCGCCAGATACGTGAACTGCATCGAGCCCCAGATGCCGGCCGTTCCGAGGATCAGAAACGTCGTGATCGCGTCGGGCCCGAGCCCGCGGATCGTGTCGCTCGGCGAGCGGGCCAGCAGCACGAGCAGGAAGACCGCCGCCACGGTGCAGCGGACCGCCGCGAGGAAGAACGGGGGAAAGTCGGCGAGCGCGAGCTTGGTGGTGGCCGGAAAGCTCCCCCACAGCGCCACGATCGCGAGCAGCGCCAGGTAGGCGCGAGTTTGACTCGCTCCGGACACCTGCCTAATATAGCCCGCGCGTCATGGCCGACTATATCCTCGAGTCGCGCGTGTGGCTCGCCAGGACGCGCGCCGAGGTCTTCGCGTTCTTCGCCGACTCGTCACATCTGCTCTTGATCACGCCGCCCGCGTTTCGTCTGCGCCTCGTCGGCGGCCCGCCGGCGCTCTCGACCGGCGCCGTGCTCGATATGCGGCTTCAGTGGCTCGGCGTTCCGATCAGATGGCGCGCATTCATCCGCGAGTGGGATCCGCCCTACCGGTTCGTCGACGTGCAGGTGCGGGGACCGTACGCCCGCTGGGAGCATCGCCACCGATTCCTCGAAGAAGGGGACGGGACGTGGGTGGAAGACCGGGTGACCTACCGGCTGCCGCTCGGGCCGCTCGGCCGCGCCGCGCACGCGCTGATCGTACGGCGGCAGATCGCCGCCTTGTGGCGCTACCGGACCCGGCGGCTCGGCGAGCTGGTGGGACCGCTCAGGCCGCCGGCAGGCTGACGCCGAGCTTCTCGAGCCGCGGCCGGACGCGGTCGGTGAGGAGCCCCAGCCGCGCCAGATTCGAGACCATGTAGCCGTGCATGTCCCGCTTGAAGTACTTGCGGAACGGCGCGTAGTCGTTCGAGGCCGCCGTCTCCCGGCGGTAGCGCTTGACCTCGTCGATCTGCTGGGCGCTGAAGCCGGCGTCCTGGTACGCCTCGAGCGGGAAGAAGCCGGTGAGCGTCTTCTCCAGCGCGAAGAACGTGTAGTCCTCGAGCTCGCGGCGTTCGGCCGGCGAGGCCTCGTTGACGACCCGCGGCAGCGAGAGCATGCCGAACCCCATGTGGCGCGACTCGTCCGTCAGGATGCGCTTGCAGATCGTCTCCAGCACCGGATCGCGCGCGCTCTCGCTCATCATTTTGAACAGGGAGACCGCGAAGGTCTCTCCGACGAGCTGCAGCGCGATCGTCTTGAGGTACCAGCGGCTCTCCGACAGGATCGAGTCGAAGAGGTCGCGCTCGTTCGCCGGCATCGGATAGGTGAGCCCGTCGAGCCGCTCGGTGAGGTAGCGGTTCAGGACCTCGTTGTGCCGGGCTTCGTCGACCACCTGCGTCGCCTGGAAGAACTTCGCGTCGGCGCCCTCCACGATGTCGACCATCTGGCTGCAGGCGAGGAGTGCGCCCTGCTCGCCGTGCATGAGCACCGAGATGCGCCACGCCGCGATGTGGCGGTTGAGCGACACGCGGTCGGCCTCCGGCAGCCGATCCCAGAGGGGGCTTCCGTAGATGTCGATCAGCTCGTCGGCGATGACCCGGCCGTCGTCGGTCGGCGCCGCCGACCACGGGATGTCGCGCGAGGCGTTCCACTGATCGCGCTTGGCGTTCTCGTAGAGCCGCCGCAGGTCGGCCTCGGAGACGCCGTACTCCTGGGCGAACGTGGTCGTGAAGGACGAGGGGATCGCCAGGGCTTTCATAGCGGTGAGGATACCAGAGTGATACCTTGCCCGCCATGACACGGCCGGACGAGATCGGCGCCCACATGTCGATCGCCAGCGGCCTGCACCTGGCGCTCGAGCGCGGGCACCAGGTGGGCTGCGGCGCCGTCCAGATCTTCCTGAAGAATCAGCGTCAGTGGGCGGCGCGGCCGCTCGACAACGAGGCGATCCGTGCGTTCGCCGCGTCGCGACGGCAGACGGGCATCCGGCGGGTCTTCGCGCACTCGAGCTACCTCATCAATCTGGCCAGCCCCGACGCCACCGCGTGGGCACAGGCGGTCGACGCGTTCACCGACGAGCTCGAGCGCGGCGAGGCGCTCGGTCTCTCGTTCGTGGTCATCCATCCCGGCTCTCACATGGGCGCGGGGCTCGAGCCCGGGATTCGCCGGGTCATCGGCGCCCTCGACCAGGCGCTTGCGCGGACCGCCGGCTACCGCATCAAGGTCGCGCTGGAGAACACGGCGGGCGGGGGCAACTCGCTCGGACGGACCTTCGGCGAGCTGGCGATGCTGATCGGCGGCGCGGCGCGCCCCGAGCGGATTGGCGTCTGCATCGACACCTGCCATCTGTTCGCCGCGGGCTACGATCTGCGCACCGAGGCCGGATACGCGCGCGCGATGGCCGAGTGCGAGGCCACGGTGGGCCGCCGGCGCGTCCTGGCCTTCCATCTCAACGATGCCCGGGCGCCGTTCGGCTCCGGGCTCGACCGTCACGAACACATCGGCCGTGGCTTCCTCGGTCTGGCCGCCTTCCGCCGGCTCCTGAACGACCGCCGCTTCGCCGGTGTCCCGAAAGTACTGGAGACACCGAAAGAGCCGGAGCCGACCGCCGATCTTCGGAATCTCGCCGTTCTACGACGATTGCGTCGCAGTCCCGGTCGGTAGCCTCAGCGCGTTTTCGTGACTCCGACTTTGCGGCAGAGGGTCGTGACTGGACAGATCGAGCAGCGCGGTGAGAGCGGGGTGCAGACGTTCTGGCCGAAGGAGACGAGCAGATCGTTGTAGCCGATCCAGTGGCGGCGCGGCAGCTTCTCGCGCAGTGCCATCTCCGTCTCCTCCGGGTCTCGCGTCTTCACGTAGCCCAGCCGGTTCGAGATACGGTGCACGTGGGTATCGACGCAGATGCCGGGCTTGCCGTAGCCCATCGTCACGACGAGGTTGGCGGTCTTGCGCCCCACGCCGTTGAGGGTGAGCAGCTCGTCGATCGTATCGGGCACGCGACCGCCGAACCGCTCGAGCAGGTCGCGACAGATGCCGAGGATGACCCGCGCCTTGGTGCGGTAGAAGCCGACGGGATAGATCAGGCGCTCGATGCGGCGCGGGATGAGCTTCAGCATGCTCTCGGGCGTGGCGGCCTCGGCGAACAGGCGATCGGACGCGGGGCCCGTCGTCGTGTCCTGGGTGCGAAGCGACAGGATGCAGGCGATCAGCACCCGGAACGGGTCGCCCTCGCGCTCCGCGATGACGGCGAGCGCGGTCGGGTTCCATGTCGACGCCGTCCGGCGGAGCCCGCGGATCACGGCGTCGATCGCCACGCCTGGTCCGTGACCGCTTCGAGATCGCTTCGGGTGCGCGCGCGCTGGCACGCCGCGGACTCTACCGCCCGGTCGCGGGCCCGTCAATCTTGACTCGCCCGAAAGCGTCGGCGATTCTCGTCATCGTGATCTCCGTCGCACACGGACCGCGCCGATGACACTGCTCCGGGCGCTCGCCGTCGTCGCGATCGCCGCCTGGCTCGGGATCATGACATTCTTCTCCTTCGAGGTCGCGCCGGTGGTGTTCAAGACGATCGATCGCGCCATCGCCGGCCAGGCCGTGACGGCCGTGCTTCCGCGCTATTACTGGTGGGGGCTCGCGCTCAGCGGGTTCGCTCTGGTCGCTTCGGCGCTACAGGCGATCTCCGGCAAGTCGGGCCGCCTGCGGCCGCTCCTCGGCACCGCGCTCGCCGCGCTCATGGTGACGATGCTGATCTGGGCATCGGCCGTGCTAATGGCGCGGGCCGAGACCGCGCGGCGCACGCGCGACGACGCGGTGTTTGCCCGGACGCACCGGGCCTCGATCCAGGTGAACCTCGTGACGCTGGGCGCCGGAATCGCCTTCCTGATTCTCGAGGGCGTCAGCCGGCGACGGGACCGATGAGCTGCGTCAGCGCGCGCACCCGATCGGGCACCGCCGACGGCGGCTCCTGAGAAATCGCCTCGCACCCCGCGAGGAGTAGCCAGGCGAACGTCTCGGAGTCGAGCTCGACACGGCTCTTGGCGCCTTTCGCGCGCTCCACGACCTCCTGGAGCCCGAGCCGCACCTGCTCGCGCGCCCATGAGAGCGCCAAAGCCGCCGTCTTGTCGCCCCGACTCCGCACCCACGCTCGATAGACCTCGTGCGGGAGCGACTCGGACGGTCCATAAGCGTCGGCGAGCCGCTGCAGGGGCATGGAGAGGGCCCGGACCGGCTCCGCATCGCGCGCAAGCACGGCGAGCTCCTTGGCCAGCTCGAGCAGCAGCATCTCCGCCGACGCCGGCCGCGGCATCCGAGCCTTCAGCGCCGCCTGTGGAGCCCGCAACTTCTGAGCTAGCTCTGGCCGACGCGCATTCGCGCCCCGCGCCTTCTGACGGCGCTCTGTCGCAGTCGGCGCCTTCGGCTTACGCGTCCGACTAGCCCGCTTCTTCGCCACCGGCCGCCGAGCCGTCTTCCGACGAGCGCTCGTCTTGCGACGAGTTTCCGTCTTCGGCCGAGTGGCGGTTTTGCGCCGAGTGGCCATCATCCGCCGAGTCGCCGCACCACGCACACGCCCCATCGCGCTAGACGATAACAAACGCCGTATTTCCCACCGAGTTTTCGATGCGAGAACCCGGACTGCTTCCCTGCCAAGACGCGAGCGCCCGACTCGAGGCACCGGCAAGGGGAGGGGCCGGGGCGTGGGCCCCTGTCGGGATCCGTGTAGTCAGCGCTACTCGGCCGCGCTGCGCGGAAACAACCAGCCCGACGTGTCAGCAGTCGGATCCCGACAGGGGTCCGCGAGCCCCGCCCCGGCCCCGGTTACTCGTACCGAAGAGCTTCGATGGGATCGAGCCGTGAAGCTTTTCGAGCAGGGTAAAAGCCGAAAAAGATGCCGATGCCCGCGGCAAAGCCGAAGGCGATCACGATCGACTCGGGGGCGACCAGCGTCCGCCACTCGGCGAAGTAGCTGATGGCCCGCGAGCCGCCGAGTCCGAGCGCGATGCCGATGACACCGCCGATGAGCGACAGCGTGACCGCCTCGATCAGGAACTGGAGCAAGATGTGGCGCCGGCGCGCACCGACCGCCATACGCAGACCGATCTCGCGCGTGCGCACGGTCACGGACACCAGCATGATGTTCATGATCCCGATGCCGCCTACCAGCAAGGACACGGAGGCGATCGCCGCCAGCAGATACGTCATCACGCGCGAGGAGTCCT
>Ga0111539_10011451_pt1 | contig 11135 bp, 4 predicted proteins | sample RhiMethybrSRZTD1_FD_79667 | JGI IMG/M metagenome (GOLD analysis project Ga0111539, IMG submission 79667) | Populus rhizosphere microbial communities from Tennessee, USA - Rhizosphere MetaG P. TD hybrid SRZTD1 (version 2) (version 2) | ecosystem: Host-associated > Plants > Roots > Rhizosphere >... | reverse complement strand
CGCACATGTACAGATTTCCGATCGGTGTGCGGTATTGCGCCCATCCCGGAGCCGGGCGGAGAAAGAAGAGTTGTTCGAGCGTCAGCTCGCCTTGAAAGATGTTTCCTTCCGACAAGCCAAACTCGCGCTCGATATCGAGCGGCGTCAGCACCTGGCGGTGAAGAATGATGTTCCGAATGTTCGGCGCGTGCTCGGCGATCGTGTCGATCACCGTATCGCCAAATGCCTCGCGCTGCTCGTCCCAGGTTGTTCCTGGCTCGAGTTGATACGGGGCGTATTGAACGAAACAGGACATCACGTGTTTTCCCGGCGGCGCGACCGAGGGATCGGTCAAGCTCGGGATCACCATGTCGATGTAAGGACGACGGGAATAGCGGCCGTACTTGGCGTCGTCGTAGGCGCGCTCCATGTAATCGATGCTTGGCGAAATGGAAATCGCGCCGCGCAGGTGCGGCCCGGCGCCGGGGATCGCGCGAAAATCGGGCAGCGCATCGAGCGCGAGATTCACTTTCCCCGACGAGCCGCGGAATTTGTACCGCGCGATGTCTGCAGCGAACTCGTCGGGAAGATGCTCGGTTCCGACCATCTTCAGGAACGTCGTTCGCGGATCGACGCTCGACGAGATGACACCGGCCGTGAGGTAATCGCCATTGGCGAGGACGACCCCGACGGCCGCGCCGTCCTTCACGATGATCTTCGAGACGGCGGACTCGGTGCGGATCTCGGCGCCCGATTCCCGTGCCGCCGACGCGATCGCCTCCGAGATCGCCCCTGTGCCTCCACGCGATAGTCCCCACGAGCGAAATGCCCCGTCGATCTCACCCATATAGTGGTGGAGCAGCACGTATGCGGTGCCAGGCGATCGCACGCCGAGAAATGTCCCGATGATGCCCGACGCCGACATGGTCGCCTTCAACACGTCGGTCTCGAACCATTGATCGAGAAAGTCGACGGCGCTCATGGTCATCAGCTGGATCTGGTTGTATTGGTCGGCGTCGTTCAGCGATTGAAACCGACGGAACAGCGATAACAGATCGAATAGTCCGCGCGGATCGAGCGACGTCGGATCGGGTGGGATCAGGTTGAGGATCGGTTTCACGAACCGGCCCATTTCCACCATTGCCTTTCCGTATTCGTCGTACGCCTCCGCGTCGAGTTTCGAGTGCCGCGCGATTTCGCGTCGCGTGCGCGCGTGATCGTTGACCCGCCACAGGTAATTCCCATCAGGCATCGGGGTGAAGGTGCCGTCAAGCGGCAGAATCTCCAACCCATGCCTTGGCAAGTCCAACTCGCGGATGATCTCAGGGCGGAGCAGCGACACGACGTACGAACACACCGAATACTTGAAACCTGGATGGATCTCTTCGGTGACCGCGGCGCCGCCAAGTACGTGACGGCGTTCGAGTACAAGCACCTTGCGCCCGGCGCGAGCGAGGTACGCAGCATTCACGAGACCATTGTGACCGCCGCCTATCACGATGACGTCGAAGTTCATGCGATTACGATCAACCTGTTTAAATGGTGAAAGGAAGAACGGCGAGGGATGCGTGCGCGGGGCACGCTCGCTCAGAGGCCGGCGGTTCGCGAGCAGAGCAGGGCGACCATTGTTTTCGCCGGCATTCTATCGCGGACGACAAAAAGTGTTCGAATTGCGTGATTTCGGCGTTAATCAGGATGAGGCCGATCTTTTGGAAACAGGGCGGCAACTCAGCAGTAGCTGTGCGCGCACCCCATCGATACAGGCGCAAAAGCTTCCAATTTTGCGCCTGTTTTCTGACATAATCGTGGACTCTGCTTCGCAATTGCAATGCCCTGAGGACTTTGCGGGAAGGCGCAGCGTCCGCGATTAAGCGGTCGCTCGACGCCTCGGTCGACAACTATCGTTTGGCGTACTCGCCATTGCTGCAGCATGGCCCGTGTCACTGGTTCCCGGAGGAATTCCGTGCGCCCCAAACAGAACGCGCCGGACGGCGATGAAACGCGCCTGTCGAGCGACCTGCCCGCAAGCGGGCCGGCAGCGTCGGCGCCGTTTCCGCGCTTGGCGGATGCAGCCGTCGACGCGGACCTGAAGCGCCTTGATGGTGTGGACGCGGGCGAGACCGTCCTGTCGCCCGAGGAGCCCACAATGCTGGAGGGGGCTGCCTTCGACGAGACGTCGTACCGGCCGGCCGGTACGCCGCATCCTCCGGTATCAAACCGGCACGAAGAAAAGTCGGGTGCGCGCGCCGCTATTGAGCGGCTTCGTCAAAGTAATTCTCTACGCTCCCAACCTGCAGACGCCGCACAAGGCGCGCCTGCATCGTCGCAAGGTCCGATCGAAACCGGTCAAGCGTTCGGCACTCGATATCACATCATCTCCGTTCTCGGCGTCGGCGGCATGGGCGCCGTCTACAAGGCGTGGGACGAAGAGCTTGGTGTGCTTGTCGCATTGAAAGTCGTCCGGCCGGAGATTGCGGCCGACCCCATTGCATCCAGTGAGATCGAACGGCGCTTCAAGCGTGAACTTCTGCTCGCGCGGCAGGTCACCCACCCGAACGTCGTAAGAATCCACGACCTCGGAGAGGTGAACGGGATCAAGTACATCACGATGCCGTTCATCCAGGGGGCGGATCTCTCCACGATCCTTAAGGAGCACACGAAGCTGCCCGTCGACCGCGCTTTGCGAATGGCTCGTGGCATGGTCTCCGGTCTCGTGGCGGCACACGGGGCTGGCGTCATCCATCGCGACCTCAAGCCGGCGAACATCATGATTGGTCAGGGTGATGAGCCGACAATCATGGATTTCGGCATCGCTCGCTCCGCCGGTGGTCCCGAACTCGGGCAGAAGGTTGGCCCAGCGATTGCGTCGGGTCAGATCAGTCGTACGGCGGCAATCGCGGCCAGCAGCACGGTTGCCGGTGCCATCATCGGCACCGTCGCGTACATGGCCCCCGAGCAGGCTAGAGCCGAGGCCGTCGACCAGCGCGCGGACATCTATGCGTTTGGGTTGATTCTGTACGACATGTTGGTGGGCGGCAGGCGTTCGGCCCGGGCACTGAGCGCAATAGAGGAAATGCAGGGGCGCATGCTAGCCGCGCCGCCGCCGCCGCGAAGTATCGAGCCGTCCATACCCGAAGCAGTTGACGCAATCATTCGCCGCTGCCTCGAGCCCGACCCAGCGAAGCGCTTTCAAACAACCGTCGATCTCGAAAGTGCGCTGGCGAGACTTGATGCCCATGGCAAACCGTTGCCGATCATGCGCCGCGTCAGCCGGCGCACGATGCTCGTGGTCGGTGTCCTTGTCGCACTTCTCCTCGGCGGCACGTTTTACACCGCAAAGAAACTGTCGGCACCCGACACACCGCGCGACCCGGTGACGGTCATCGTTGCGGATTTTCAAAATACCACGAGTGATCCGACGCTTAACAGGACGCTGAGCCAAACCGTACGTCGCGCGGTCGAAGGAGCGAGCTTCATCACCGCGTACGATCGCAGCAGAATGCCGTCAACGGTCGGGGTGCGCGCCCCTGAAAAGTTCGACGACGCGGCTGCCCGGGAGATCGCGTTGAAGCAAGGACTTGGCGTTGTTCTCACCGGCTCGATTTCTCCCGCTGGCGCTGGATACGAAATCTCGGTGAAGGCGCTGCAGACTGTCACTGGAGATGTCATCGCCAACCTGAAGCGTGTGGCTTCGAACCGCGACCAGGTCTTGGAGACCGTAGCCAAACTCTCGGCGAACGTTCGTAAGAAGCTGGGCGACAAAACGGCCGAATCGACTCAGCTCTTCGCTATGAGGAGCTTGTCAACGAGTTCGCTTGACGTCGTTGGGTACTACGCGGCGGCGGTCGAGGCGCAGTCCGTAGGGAAATACGAGGAGGCGCAGCAGAGCTACCTCAAGGCCATCGCACTGGATCCGAATTTCGGGCTCGGATATCAAGGGCTGGCGGTGATGTCGCGCAATCTGGAGCGCATGGACGACGCGAACAAATACATCAAGGAAGCGCTTCGCTATCTCGATCACATGACGGACCGCGAGCGTTTTGCGACGCGCGGTTATTACTCTCGGCTCATTGGGGATTACGAGCAGTGCGCGAAGGAGTACGGCGAACTGGTAACGGCATATCCTGCAGATACCGTCGGGCACATGCAGCGCGGGTTGTGCTTGATGAAGCTTAGACGGAACCGCGAGGCGGTGAGTGAGATCCAGCAAGCAGTCAAAATTCTACCGAACCAGGCGGGTTACCGAACGAACCTCGCGCTGGCATCGAACGCGTCTGGAGAGTTCGACGCCGCCGAGCAGGAGATCCGGACAATAACCGATCCGGATGCGCGGGCGTTGCTCGCGCTGGCGTACAGCCAGATGGGTCGCGGCCTGCTGCGGGAAGCGGCGGCGACATATCAGACGATGTCGACAAAAGGTGCGCTGGGCGCATCTTCTGCTGCGTCCGGGTTCGGCGACATCGCGGTGTACGAAGGCCGATTCGCGGACGCGGTCGGAATTTTTGAACGAGGTGCCGCCGCCGATCTCGCGGCGAAGAGTTCCGGCCGCGCCGCGATCAAGTTCACGGCGATGGCGTACGCCCAGCTCATGGGGAATCAGAAGGCTGCGGCGGTTTCGGCGGCGGACAAGGCCGTCGCGACCAACCCAAGCATGCCGGTACGATTCCTGGCTGCGCGAGTGTTTGTGGAGGCCGGCGCTCTTGACAAGGCGCGCGCGTTGGCGACCGCATTGTCGTCGGAATTGCCCGCCGAACCCCAAACGCACGGGAAGATCATTGAAGGTCTGATTGCTCTCAAGAGCGGCAACGCGCGAGCTTCGATCAAGATCCTGGGTGAGGCCAACGGCATTCTTGATACGTGGTTTGGCCACTTCGATCTGGGCCGGGCATATTTGGCGGCGGGCGCTCTTACACAGGCCGATTCCGAGTTCGATCGGTGCATCCTCCGTCGCGGCGAGTCGCTCTCGTTGATGGAAGAAGGTCCGACCTACGGCCAGTTTCCATTGGCGTACTACTATCAGGGTCGCGTGCGCGAGGAGTTGAAGACGGCGAGCTACACCGATGCCTACCGCGAGTACCTCAGGATTCGTGGCGGATCGAAAGAGGACCCGCTCGTCTCGGACGTCCGCCGCCGCATCGGTAATTAGAGAGCCTGCTGTCTGACAAAAGAAAAGCAGGGCGAGTTTCGGTCGCCCTGCTCCAATCTTCCACCGCGTGTGACGAACTCTATTTCTTCTTCACCTGTATTGAGACGGTGACGGTACCTGAATCGGCGCTTAGCGGCCGCGTCGGGTCGGCGTTCCACGGGCCGTCGTTCGTCTTGTACGTGAAGCTGTCACTCCCTACGAACCCCCCCTTCGGCTGATATGTAAACCCGCCGTTGGAGTTCAGGACTAGCGTGCCATTGGTCGTCGTGGTGACGAGGATCGCGCGCCGTCCGACGAACCCGGACGGGCTGTCCGTATCAGCATCGTTGGTGAGCACACCGGGCGCCGCCACTGTCAGCGTGATGTTGTTGAGCGTCGTGTAGCTTTCGGCCGCAGCGACGGGAATGTCATTCACGGCGGTGGTCGTCGCCGGCTGAGACCAGCCGCTCAGAGAGGACGGGTCGTCGAACTGCGCTCTTACTCGATATCTGAACAACGGATTACCCGGCAGCTGGCTATCGGGTAGCTCTTCCGGGTCGATGAAATAGTTCGTCGTCGACGTGCCAATCTGCGTGTACGTCGAGTCAGCGGCATCGGCCCTCTTACGCTGAATCAGATACGCTGATACGTGTCCCACCGTAGACGCATTCCATCGGAGCAAGGTACGGTGGTAGTACGGCGTGTTCGCGACGACTGGCGGCGTGATGTTGCAGTTGCTGTTGGAGCCAATGGCGCATGCTGTGAGGCCGTATGGAGCAACCCTGCCCAGTCCCTTGGCGCCGTCGTAGTCAACTTCCTCACGCTGGGACCCGGAGCCGAAGTCGATGGTGTCGGCGGATCCGAAGTCGATCGTATCGGCGGATCCGAAGTCGATAGTGTCGGCAGATCCGTAGTCGATGGTGTCGGCGGATCCGAAGTCGATGGTATCGGCAGACGTCGGATCGTAAAGAACACCAGATCCGAAATCGATCGTGTCGGCAGACGGCAGTGTATCGCCGGAACCGTAGTCGATGGTGTCGGCAGATCCGAAGTCGATGGTATCGGCAGACCCGTAATCAATCGTATCGGCGAACCCGGTGCCGTCTGCGAGTTCGACCTGGAATTTGACAACCTTCCGGCCGGCGGCAATCTGATTCAGCCGAATGTTGCTCCAATCGGCGAAACCGTTCAGCGTGCTGCTGAACGTCCCATCGAGATTGATGTCTTGAGAACCGGACGACGCCGTGAGGGGATTCCCATCCCAATCGATCGGTGCGGCGACCGTGGTCGTGTACACACGCGCCATGAACGGGTTCGGATTCGGAGCAAACGCGCGGCCGCTGCAATACCGTGTGGCCGCCGCTACACCGAGACTCAACGCCAGGGGACTGTTACTTGGTGCGAACCACGCGGACCGATACGGTGGCAAAGGCGCAAGTGAACCGTCGGTCAGGGTCGCTGTTTCGTTGAGTCCGCCTATTACCGCGCTCGAATAATCGAGGTGGATGTTGTCGTTGTTGTCGAACAGTCCATGCACCTGGAACAGATAACTCATCGAGCTGGGATAGTTCGGCTTGCAGTTTGGCTCGATGTACGTGGATGTTGCCAGCGTCGGGTTGAGGGGCGAGTTGTCTCCCCAGATCGCCGGCAATCCGCCGTGCCAGAGATTCAGGTTATGACCGAGTTCGTGGAACGTCGTTGATGCCCTGACGAACGGTCGCCCCACAAACTCGTCCCACAGTCCGAGCGTAACCATCGCGTTGCCGCCGGGCAGATCCGCGACGCCGCCGGCGGTCGTCGGAACGTGGTACTTGAGCGGATCAAAATTGGGATTCACTGTGGTGCACGACGTGCCATTGTTCGCGTCGTATGGTGCCGGCTCCCCGAAACTGAGGCATGGCTGCGATCTCGGTGTGCCCCTTGCGTGCGCGTACAACAGGTAATGGAACAACCCGAAGCGCGCTCGATCGAAGCGTCGTCGCTGGCTGCCGGCCTCCCAGGCACTCGCAACAGTCGGATCGGTGAAATCCAGTTCCTCTCCGTTGTCGCCAACGGGCGCATCACGAAACACCTGCAGACCGAACTTCCAGCCCACGGTACCCGGGAATGCGGGAAAGTGACACGTGGGGAACGTCGGATCGCTCGCGCGTTCTTGTATTACCTCGCCACCGCGCGCGAGCGCAGTTGGGACAAAATACTGATCCGCCTGGGTCGAAGTGTAGTCGTCGATCCAGTCGGTGTGTGGCACGATCCCGCGGGCGTGATAACTGCCGATATTGCCGACGTCGAAGTGCGTACTGATGCCGTGGTCAGCGTATGCCAGAGCGATGCGTGTGAAATCTTCCGGCGTCGGCAGGTGAATATGCCCAGTCGCGTCGGTGAGCGTTGTCGTCGTGTCGTTGTAAGGAGCTGTTGCATCACCGTAGGGTGTCCCCGCAGGGGCCGATAAGCTGTTGACCTCTATGAACAGATCCTTGGCCGCCGAACTCGCTCCCATTCCATGCAGGTCAGGCAGCTGGCGATCGTCCGGATCCTTCAGCCCGCCGGGCGAGTCCTCGAGTCCGTCGGGAATGCCATCGCCTCCTCCCGGGTCGGCATCCGCCATCGAAGTGCTGAAGATGACCGATCCCCATGTCAGGCAGTCGTATCCGCCACCAGGCGAATGGTCAAGCCTTGTCGACGCTGTCTCGCCGTAACCGCCGTTTGAATTCGCTCCCGGATTCATCAAATTACTGACGTCGTAGGTGATCGCGCTCCAGCCCCGCTGCGAGGCCGAGCCGCCCGCGACCGCATCCGGCGCCGAGATCTGCGTCATGTTCGGGCTGTTCGAGTCATTGAAGAAAACCCGTTCGTTGCCGTTCGGTTGCCCGCTCGCGAGAATGTGCGTGATCTTCGCGGATTTGACGCTAGCGGACTTGTAAAACCCACGCAGCGTCTGCGTCATTGGCGTCGTCAGTGACGGCTGGATGTGAATGCCGTCGTAGAACACGACCTTGCGAAATGGCTGGCTCGCATCGTTGTACACGAGCACGAGGCTGGCGCCCGCACTTTCCGGAATCTGGTTACCCGGCGAGACCGGCAGATACACCGTGTGTGCAGGCAGCCCGTGCGCGGTCAAGTCCGAGTCGTTCACGATCCGCTTGCCGGTGGGCTTGTTGTCCTTGTCTACGCGCGCCGGCAAGAATGGGAGTACGTCGGCGCGAAACAACGTCATCCTCAGCGGAACGCCGGAGCTCCAGCAGGAGGCAAGTGAACCCGACAGCAGTTGCGAACTCTTTTTCACCGCCATCACGTCATTGAGAGTGATTTCCTGATCGCGGAACTTCACTCCTGCGGCTTGGGCTGGATCGGCGTCGAGCGTAATCGTTTCCCAATACAAGTATGCGGCGACGATGTCGGCGTTTAGAGGAACCCCTGTAATCGAGATGGTTCCGGTGGAGAATCCAAACTGATCGATCGGATTCTGCTGCTCCGTCAGATTGACGCTGCCCACGACGTAATTGATCGGGCCCGAGAAGCCGCGAGCAAAGGGAAGCGCGTCGCCGGGAGCTGCCTGACCGCCGGTTTGCGCGAAGAGCATCGCAAATGTGGCGATCAGAAGGGCGGTATTCGCGAATCTCGGTCTCGAGATCGCGGACGTACAGCGGGGGAGCGTGGATGATTGGATCATCGCTGCCAACCTATTGACAGAGTTGCCGGGGTTGTTCCGCTTGCCGCACGATGCGGTTGAGTCGGTCGAGTGGGGAAGACTATCAGAGTCGAGGGTAGATTGAACCCAATAAATAGTGCCAAAATCGGACACCGGCATGGGTTCCCCTCCTTTATCGCTGCGTGGACGCGGTGGCATGTCCCAGAATGAGCCACACACCGACTATTCGCCGCGTCACGCTACCATATGGAACATACGGTTCCTCGCCAATTTCGTATCAAGAGAAACCGACACCGACCTTGGGCGCCGTGTCCGGCAGTCTCGAAGTAAGCTATTTCGCGGGTCGCGGCTCACGAGTCACATTCACATGCCGATCGGTACTCCCCTTCACGAGCGTACGTTTGCGCTGTGCGAGAGCCTGAACTCCCGCGAGTGGTCCGGCTACTACACCGTCAGCGCATACGAAGGACATCACGAGCACGAGTACAACGCGATCCGGAACGCGGCGGCATTGATCGACGTCTCGCCACTATTCAAATACATCATCACCGGCCGCGATGCCTCGCGTTTCGTCGATCGCATCATTACGCGTGACGTCTCGAAGATGTCCGTCGGCCAGGTCTACTACACGCCCTGGTGCGACGAACGCGGGCGCGTGATCGATGACGGGACCGTGTCTCGGCTGGATGAACAGCGGTTCCGATGGACCGCGGCGGATCCAAACCTTCGATGGTTTTCGCAAAACGCGATCGGCATGGACGTCCGAATTGAGGATCTGTCGGAGACGCTCGCCGCCGTTGCGCTTCAGGGTCCGACTTCCGCGGCGCTGCTGCGCGCTGCGGCTGAAGCCGACATCGATCACTTGAAGTACTTCCGCGTAACGAGCGGAACGATCGCCGGCGTCAATGTCGACATCTCGCGTACGGGATACACGGGCGATCTCGGCTACGAGATCTGGATGCCCGCCAACGCGGCGATTCGTGTCTGGGATGCGCTGATGGAGATGGGCAAGCCCTTCGACATCAAGCCGGCGGGAATGCTTGCACTCGACGTCGCGCGCGTTGAAGCGGGCCTCTTATTGATCGAAGTGGATTTTTTCAGCAGCAAGAAAGCGATGATTGGATCCCAGGCGTACTCGCCATACGAGATGGGACTGGCACGACTGGTCAACCTGGACAAAAGTCGATTCATCGGTCAGCGGGCGCTTGCCGCCGAGCACAACGCGGGGCACGCGCGCCAGATTGTCGGCCTCGAAATCGAATGGACCGCTGTCGAACGTCTGTATGAGAAGGTCGGTCTCCCGCCGACGGTTGGCGCGACAGCGTCGCGTGTGGCGGTTCCTGTGTTCAAAGAGGATCGCCAGGTCGGCAAAGCCACATCGACGACGTGGTCTCCGGTATTGAAGCGGATGATCGCCCTGGCGACGGTCAATCGCCCACACTATGCACAAGGCACCGTCCTGGAGATGGAAATGACCGTCGAGGCGGTTCGCCATCACGTACCGGCGCGCGTCGTCGCCACCCCGTTTTTCAATCCCCGCCGGAAGGTTGCGACACCGACTCGGTAAGAATTGGCCCATTTACACACTTTTGTTGAGGCTGGGCCGGGGGCCTTCATTTTCGTCATCTTTTGTGTACGCTTTACCCCCCTTGCTCGTTGTATTGGAGGATGGCTTACGGTGCCGACGTGCTCGTTTGGTCGAATACGGCCTTTTTTCCCGCCTCGCGCGAGTATCATCGTACCGGTACGAAAGTCACGATGCGGGACCCCGGTACCTCTCCAAATTCACTCGAGTCGACTCAGCAGCTGCTTACTCTCGTCCGGCAGGGCGATCGCGACGCTTTAGAGCGCCTTTATGCGCGATGTCTACCGCCACTGCGCCGGTGGGCCCGTGGCCGGCTGCCTGCTGCCGCGCGTGGTGCCCTCGATACACAAGATCTCGTTCAGGACACAGTCGTCAATTCGTTACGGCGACTGGATCGCTTCGATTCGCGGCACGAGGGGGCGCTGCAGGCGTACTTGCGTCAAGCGGTGCTCAATCGAATTCGCGACGAAGCCAGGAGATACACACGCCGCCCCGCTGCCGCCGAGCTGACAGACTCCTACGAATCGGAAAGTGCCTCACCTCTTGACATTGCCATTGGGCGGGAAGGCGTTGCGCGATACGAAGCCGCGCTTCAGCAGCTTCGCCCAGCCGATCGCGAAGCGATCATCGGCCGCCTCGAGCTTCAGTACGACTACCAGGAACTTGCAGTGATTTTAGGAAAGCCGAATGCGAATGCCGCGCGCGTAGCCGTGACGCGCGCACTGGCAAAATTGATGGAGCGTCTCAATGCAGCCTGAGCGCGATTACGAATCGCTGCTCGAATCGGTTGCTGATGG
>Ga0111539_10011446_pt1 | contig 11137 bp, 10 predicted proteins | sample RhiMethybrSRZTD1_FD_79667 | JGI IMG/M metagenome (GOLD analysis project Ga0111539, IMG submission 79667) | Populus rhizosphere microbial communities from Tennessee, USA - Rhizosphere MetaG P. TD hybrid SRZTD1 (version 2) (version 2) | ecosystem: Host-associated > Plants > Roots > Rhizosphere >... | reverse complement strand
GGCGTCGATCCGCTTTTGAAGATCGCAGCTCCGGTCGCCGCTAAGGGCAAAGAAAAGAACGACGAGAAGAAGTCGAAGAAGCCCTAAGTAATTTAGCCACGGATGACACGGATAATTCCATTTCTAGTCTGTGTTATCTGTGCTCATCTGTGGCAAACCCCGCCTGTGCAGAAGCCCCGCATAGTCGTTTACAAGCGAGAGCGTAAACTCGAGTTCTATTCCGATAAAACTTTACTGAAGACTTATCGGATCGGGCTGGGTTTCAGCCCGGTTGCCGATAAAGTGCGCGAAGGTGATGGCGCGACACCCGAAGGCGACTTCTACGTCTTCGTGAAGAACAACAAGAGCGCTTATTACCTGTCGCTTGGCGTCAGCTATCCGAATGTCGAGGACGCTGAACGCGGTTTGCGCACGGGACTGATCACAAAGGCCCAGTACGACGCGATCGTCGAAGCGCACCGGAAAAAGACGGCGCCGCCGCAGTACACGAAGCTCGGCGGTTTGATCTACATTCATGGGAACGGCGCGAAAAGCGATTGGACATGGGGCTGCGTAGCGTTGGAGAATGAGAACATGAAGGAGTTGTACGATTCGGTTTCAGTCGGAACTCCCGTAACGATCAAGCCCTGATGGTAAACCGTGATGCCCGAGATCAAGCCTTTTAAGATTCGTGACATTGAGATCAATCCGCCGTTGGTGCTGTCGCCGATGGCGGGTGTGACAGATGTTTCTTTTCGACGGCTGCTGAAGCGGCGCGGCGGTGTTGGTTTGTCTGTATCGGAATTCATTTCGGTTGAAGGTTTGACGAGAAACAATCCGAAATCGAAACGGCAGATGAGGTTTTACGAGGACGAGCGACCGTTTGCGGTGCAGATCTTTGGTGGACAGGTTGAGCGCATGTGCATGGCCGCCGAGATGGCGCAGGAAGTCGGCGCCGACATTCTGGATGTGAATTGCGGCTGTCCGGCACCAAAGGTCGTGAAGCACGGCGGCGGTTCGGGACTGCTGAAGGATCACAACCGTCTGGCTGACATTTTGAAAGCAATCAGGAAAGTGATCACGATTCCGTTGACGGTGAAGATTCGTGCCGGTTTTTACGATCACACGATCAATGCCGTGGACACCGCGAAGCTTGCCGAAGATTGTGGCGTGGAGCACATCGCATTGCATGGTCGCACAAAGGAGCAGGGTTATCGTGGCCTGGCAAACTGGGATCTCGTGCGGCAGGTTAAGGAAGCGGTGCGCGTGCCGGTGTCGGGCAGTGGTGATGTAACGACGATTGAAGGGGCGTTTGCGAAGTTTCGAGAAACTGGTTGCGACGGCGTTTTGATCGGTCGTGGTGCGATGGCCAATCCGTGGATCTTTCGCCAGATCGAAGACGCCATGCACGGCCGCCCGATCTTTGAGCCCACGCTCGCCGACAAGCGCGCGATACTTCACGAGTACTTCGACATGCTGCGTGAAGACATGCCTGAAACTCCGGCGATTAATCGCATGAAACAGCTCGCGGGACAGTTTACGCGCGGGCTTCAGGGCGGCGCGTTATTCCGCACGTCGATTTATCACTCACACACGGTCGAAGAGGTGCTCGATCGGATTGAGGAATACTTCGAAGCTATCGAGTCAGGCCAACCCTACTACGGCGAAGCGGGCGCTCCAATTGAGCCCCAGATAGACACGGAAATAACTGATTGCCACGCCTTCACGTCCTAATCCGCGGCTTTGATCCGCGTTTATCCGTGCCGCTCCCTGTGTCGAGAGCAACCGGCGCCGGATAACCCTTCTTCGCCACCGAGCTGATATCAATTACGGTCTCTTTCTTTACATCTTTCAGCGCGCTCAGTATCTCGGTGCGTTGTTGCTCTGAGAGATCTTCAAGCCTGACGCCATTCGCTTCCAGCACCGCCCGCAGATTCTCTTCCGTGTTCGTATCCTGCGCGTAAACGTCTTTGTAAATGTGCAGCTTCCCATCTTCCAGCACGATGGTTTCGTAACGCAGCTCGACCGGCACAGTTTGATTGAGTTTTACGGTCTTCGTTTTCTCCCTGTCCTCCAGGTACGACGTGATTGCGGTATCCGTGATCTCAGAAGTGTTTGAAACTTTCGCGAGCTGCGCCGCGAAGTCCTTCACCTGTGGAGTCGTCAAGCCAACACAGCCGTGTGAAGCAAACTTGCCAATCTTCGCGGGCGCCTTGCCGCCGTGAATCAGCGACGGCAATCCGATTGGGATCTTGATTGGTCCAAGCGGGTTGTCTTTGTCACCGGCTTTGACCGTTTCACCCGCGGTTACATTCTTCATCTTGGCGACCCATGGAGAGTCAGGCGGCGTCCAGGTTGGATTGAAGATTATCTGATTCGCTTTTCGTAAGCCGAATGGCAGCGGAAACTCCGGATAACCGATGCCGACCTTGTACGACTTCACGAGCGATCCATCCTGAAAGAGGTCCATGCGAAATGCCGGAATGTTGACGACGATGCGCGTGTCAGACGGTACTGCGTTTGGTCCCTTTAGCATCGCGACAGTCGTGCCTGTACCACCACTGTCGGATGGCTCACCTTTGGACCAATAATCATTGACGGCCGTCCCGAGTTGTTTTGCCTTTTCATCGCCGAGAATTTTGCGCAGTTCGTCAGAAGCACGCGTGCGCGCGTCGGTGGCGTTGCCGTCGGTATCTTCGGCGTTTGTTTCCTGAAGCCTTGCGATCTCGGCATTCGAGACTCGCTTGAGCGAATCGATCTGTTGGTCGGAGAGTTTTAGATTCTGTCTCAACTGGCCCACGAACTTCTCGTCGCTGAGCAACGCATCGAGCAGTGGCAAGGTCACCTGGACCGACGACGTATCTGACGTTGCTGCAGGCGTTGCTGCGGGCGCTGTCGACGCGCTTGGTGAAGGCGCAGTTGCGACGGGAGTGTTTGAATTGTTCGGTGCAACAGTACAACCGGTTAACAAACAAGCAAAGAAAGCGAGACTAACAAACCGCAGGTTCACGATATTTTGGCTCCTCTAAACAGTGTGTTTCAAGCTGAAGTCAGCAACAGTCGTTCCAACGGCGGTCAACCATTTACACGGATTTTCTGCACGATTTACGAACGCCAGGAGTGTTAGCGCGCCCGGTTCTGTAGCAGCGGATAAGGATTGATGTTGGTCCCTTCCCAGTAGCGTTTTGGGTCGGTAACGAGTGCAATCGAGAAATGAAGATGGTAATTACCGGCGCCGGCATTGCCGGTGTCGCCGACGTAAGCGATCACCTCGCCCTGTTTCACGAGGTTCCCTTCAGTAAGACCTTCCGCATAGTGAGACAAATGCGCGTAATAGAAGACCATCTCCTGGTTTGAGCTGAGTTGATAGATAGTCGTGCCACCGCGTTCACTCTGAAAGAGCTTCAGGATCTTGCCGTCGGCGGCAGCGAGCACGGGAGTTTCAGCAGCCGCGGGAATATCGATGGCGTCGTGCGTTCGGCCTTTGGATCGTGCATCGGAGTAGGTATCGAGCAACTGGTCCGGACGAACACCGGCAACAGGAATAATGAGGTTCATGCGGCCGACAAAATTTGCAGGTTCCGGCGATGGAGTTGGAGATTCTGCCGGTGGTAGTGGCGTGCCTATGGCGATTGGATCGCTTGGGGGAAGATCAATTGCGGGAAGTCGCGGCGTCGTCCGAAAAGTGCTCAGAATCGAAACAATCGAAACGATCACCAGGAATACAACGCACAGCAGGATTCTGAGCTTCCATGGCCCCATGGAAGGTCTGGAAGTCAACTATCATACCATCCACAGATTACACAGATTATTTTTAAACGGTTTCTGCGTAATCTGTGGATGGTTTTATCGCTCGAGGCCGAGTGGCAGGAGCGGCTGGGGTGTGGTGCCTCCGAAGAACCAGCTCGCTCCGACGCGGAGACGATGATGCCATGTAGGCAAACGCGATGTGTACAACGCGAATCGTGCTTGTCTCGCGAGGGCGCCGCCGAACGCCTTCCCACCCGTCAGTACTGCTGCCCGTTCCGTCCCCAGGCTGATCGCTTCGCCTAACTCTTCGAAATGCTTCGTGTGCATTTCTTTCCCTTCCATATAAGCCTTGATGTTGCGAGCCGCGAGTGTTGCTTGCTGGAAAGCGAGTTGCGCGGTTCCGGCAAGAGTCGGAGTCGCGTCCGGATAAAAAGCTATATCACCGAGTGCGAAGACGTTGACGTGCTCGGACAACTGCAACGTGGGCTTGACGACCAGCAACCCGCGCTTACTCTTTTCGGCATCGAGCTGCTCGATCAATGGACTCATCTTTACGCCGCCGGTCCAAACCACTCCCGCAGTTTTCAGACTCTCGTGATTACCTTCGTGTTCGAAGGTCAGTTCGTCGGCCGTCACTTTCACCACGCGAGTTTGGGTATGTACTTCCACACGAGATTTATGCAGAGCGTCTTCGACAAACTCCCGGATCTGATCTCCCATTCCCGGAACGACTCGGTCGCCCATTTCGATGACCAGCACGCGCGGCTCGCCCTGCAGCGCACGGCGCGTGAACGCATCGTTCAACAGGTCAGCCATTTTTGTGGAAAGCTCACATCCACTCGCTCCGGCGCCCACAACTGCGAAGGTCGTTTCACGCCGAGCGTCCTGCGGCGCAAAATCGGGCGGAACGCGATCGAGCGCGGCCACCATTCGGTGTCGCAGATTGTCGGCGTGGCTGAGTTTCCGGAACGGCAGAGTAAATTCTTCGGCACCCTCGACGCCTACGTAGTTGGTCACACCGCCAATTGCAAGGACCAGTGCATCGTAGTTAAACGATTCATGACCGGCGAGGGAAACCGACTGGGCCACGAGGTCGATTCCGGTGATCGCTGCCTGCACGAAATGAACGTTGTCCTCGAGCAACTCATCGTATCGGGGCGCGATGTGCCAGGCCTCAACTTCGCCGCTCAGGTACTCGTAGAGCATCGGCGTAAAAAGGAAGTGGTCCGCGTCGCTAACGAGGGTTACGTCTGCCGATCCGGCGAGTTCGAGAGCCGTAAAAAGCCCCCCGAAGCCGCCTCCGAGAATCAGGATTTTCGCTTTTGACATTGGCCACGATAGTACACTGAAATTAGCCACAAAAAGGCACAAAAACCACAAAAGAAAATGTTTCTGATGGAGGCGCGCTGTCAGCCTTTGCCTGGACTAATGAGCGCCGCGGCTGGTTACGTTTTGTGCTTTTGGTGCCTTTTTGTGGCTGATCTCGGCTCCGTTTGTGCCTTTTAGCAGCCTCATGTTACATTGACGTTGCTTTTTAAGTTTAGCGGTTGCCGCTTTTAGCGGAGTTACTGCGGTCGAGGAGGACCATTTAAGCAAGTGGCGTTAGCAAAACAAACCAAGGAACAGATAGTTTCTGAGTTCCGTACGCATGAGTCAGATACCGGTTCACCGCAAGTCCAGGTCGCACTTCTTAGTAAAAGAATCAACGACCTCACTGAGCATTTCAAGACCCATAAAAAAGACAATCACTCGCGGCGCGGCCTGCTGAAAATGGTCTCGCAACGTCGTAGTTTGTTGGACTACTTAAAGCGCACTGATATAGAACGCTACCATGAAGTGGTAAATCGTTTGGGTCTGCGCCGATAGTTTACAAATTGAAGAGAGCTTCGAATCTCTATTGAGTTAAAGCCCGCGTCTATCGAAGAGCTTGTGGCAGTGCCGAACGTGACGGCGATTGACTGCAAACAAGCTGACGTGTACGGCCCAAAGCTTCGAGCAATAAGGCGGCATGAGCTTCACGGTTCAAGAGGCTCGTGCCGCCTTTTCTGTAGCCCATAGTCCTACCCCGCATCACGTTGGCGGCCCAGATTCAGCAAGATTTCTTGCTCAAAAACAGCGTTGGCGTACCCGGATTGTTGGCGCGCCCGCGACCTGAAAGTGTTCAGGTGTTAAGTTCGAAGGAGAACATAAAATGTCAGAAAAGAAATACCTCAAAGAGTCAATTAAGCTCGGCGAAAAGGAGTTGACCGTTGAAACCGGGCGCGTTGCTAAGCAAGCGGACGGGTCAGTCGTCATCCAGTATGGCGACACGATGTTACTGGTCGCTGCCGTCGGTGCTCCTACCCCACGGGAAGGTATTGACTTCTTTCCTCTCACGGTCGAATACCGTGAATCAAACTATGCCGCGGGACGTATCCCCGGCAATTACTTCCGGCGTGAGGGCCGTCCCAATGAAAAGGAAGTCCTCACCAGCCGCTTAATCGATCGTCCCTGCCGTCCGCTCTTTGCCGAAGGTTACCGAAATGAAACTCAAGTTATTGCGAGCGTTATTTCAGCAGACCCCGACAATAATCCAGACGTTATTGCAATCACGGGCGCGTCATGCGCGCTCTATCTATCAGATATTCCGTTTTTGAATCCCATCGCAGGCGTGCGCATCGGGCTGATCGAAGGACGTTACATCGTTAACCCGACTTACGACGAAGTGCGTGAGTCGCGGTTGAATTTGATTGTGGCCGGAACTGAAGAAGCGATCGTGATGGTGGAAGCCGGAGCCAACGAAGTTTCGGAAGAGATCATGGTCGAAGCGCTGATGCTCGCCCACAAGGAGATCAACCGGCTGTGCCGTTGGCAGAAGGAGCTTTACAAAGCGCTCGAGATTCAGAAACGCGAAGTGCCAACAGTAGAGCTGAATGCTGAGATGGTGCGCGAGATTACCGAAAAGTTCGGCGAACGGTTGCAGACGGCACTCGACACGTCAACGCAAGAGAAGCGCGCGAGCTATGCTGCGGTTGATGCGTTGAAGAAGGAAGCTGCCGAGTTGTACCAGGAAGATCAGCCTGAGCAGAGAGCGATGGCGAAAACGATCTTCGATCAACTCAAAGAGACCGTTTTCCGTGACGACATTCTCAACAAACGTCGCCGTCCCGATGGCCGAAGGTTTTCTGAGATTCGACCGATCACGTCGGAAGTTGGTTGGTTACCGCGCGTACATGGTTCAGCACTTTTCACGAGAGGCGAAACACAGGCTCTCGTTTCGACTACGCTGGGCACGAAAGAGGACGAGCAGTTTATCGACGACCTCGAGAAGGGCGAAGTTAAACGTCGCTTCTTACTGCACTACAACTTTCCGCAGTATTCCGTCGGTGAAGTCGGCCGCTACGGATCGTCAAGCCGCCGCGAGATCGGGCACGGCGCCCTGGCGCGTCGCGCACTAGAAACAGTCCTGCCTGAGGATTCAGATTTTCCCTACACGATCCGCATAGTTTCAGACATCACCGAATCAAACGGTTCATCATCCATGGCGACAGTTTGCGGCGGAACGCTCTCGATGATGGATGCGGGCGTGCCTTTGAAAGCGCCTGTGGCCGGAGTTGCGATGGGACTCGTGATGGAAGGAAACAAGTACGCGATTCTGACTGACATCGCGGGCGCCGAAGATCATTACGGCGACATGGATTTCAAAGTCGCAGGCACGCGCAATGGTATCACTGCGTTGCAGATGGACATCAAGATTGCGGGCATCAACGCGCAGATCATGGCTGAGGCACTGGAGCAGGCGAAGAAAGGCCGGCTCTACATTCTTGGCGCGATGGAAAAGACTCTCGCCGAACCGCGCGAAGAGATTTCCTTACATGCTCCGCGTATCATCCAGATCAAGATCAATCCGGACAAGATCCGCGACGTGATTGGACCAGGTGGCAAAATCATTCGCTCGCTCGTGGAAGAGACTGGTGCGAAGATCGATGTATCTGACGACGGCACCATTTCGATCGCTACCGCGAGCGGCGAAGCCGCGGACGCTGCAGTGAATCGTATTCGTGGTCTAACTGCTGAAGCAGAGGTGGGCCAAACGTACCTGGGCACGGTCAATCGGATTGTCGACTTCGGAGCCTTCGTCGAAATCTTTCCGGGCACAGACGGGCTGCTGCACATCTCGGAAATCGCCGATCGCCGGGTTAAAGACGTTCGCGACGAGCTGAAGGAGGGACAACAGATCCTCGTGAAGTGCATCGGACGCGAAGGTAATAAGATCAAGCTGTCGCGGAAGGCTGTGTTGAAAGAAGAAAATCGGAAAGCCGAAGCTGCCAGCCAAAGCGATGGCGGCGGCAGCCACAACGGCAACGAAATGTAAGGCACCTTCAACCAGGGCGTCTCCCTGAAGCGCAGCGGCCTGGCGTCACTTTGGTTCTCGATCAGCGCGATCGATAACAAAGCGGCGCCAGGCCGCCGCACTCCAAAGAGACGTCCTTTTTCTTGTAGCGTCCAGCTCTCAGACCGCTGGTCCAGGATTCAGACGAAAACCCCTGCGTTAAACCTCGAAATACTCCGTTTTCCTCGTCTTTTCTGACGGCCCTCAATTTGCAGTAGAAATGGCACTCTTATGTCCTGAAATGGCGAGAGGCTGAACAAGGTCGGTTGGCACCTTTAAGACCTCCAAGATATTCCGTTCAGTCTCCGGGTTGCCAGAGCACAATCGAAATGCCCTCGTGCTGGAGTTTCCAGGGCATTAGCAATGTCTTTGTATTGGATAAAGACAACTCGAACAGGTGGGACTATCGAACAGCCCGGTTCGCTAGCAAGGTCAGTCAAAAGTATGAATTTACTTTTTGCCCAGGTCTTCAGAAAAAAACTTCCGCAAAGTGGCCTGCGCGTCGCTCGCGTACTCCCAGCCGTGCTTTGCTTGCTCATTTACTCAGCGGTGCCCGCGTTTGCCGATCCGGTAAGAATGGGTCAGGTCATCCAAACGCTAACCAATTCAACTGGTGCTCCCGATCTCAAACTCAACACGCTGGTTTCACAGCAAGACCCGGCAACGTCGAAGAGTTCCACTCAAAGTGGACCCGGTAAAGATGGAACACCAGCTCCCAAAACAGACTCAGTTATTTCCGGCGTGACGGTTTCCGGTCAAGGCCAGCAGTTGGGCGTAGAGCTCATTGAAGACGCCGAAGTTGAAGGCACGATCTGCGATTGCGGTGAGATCTACATCGCTGGTGGCGGTATTCCAAAGTGGCCGTTCCTGTTTCTTGCAGCGGTACCGCTCGTCTTCATAGACCATAATGATACTGAGGAAACGCCGACGCCGACACCGACGCCAACTCCGCCGTCAACACCGACGCCGACCCCAACGCCAACTCCACAGGTTCCTGAGCCGGCCTCATTGCTGTTGCTTGGAACCGGTCTGGCAGCTTGTGGTGCCGGTTTGAGACGACGCTACGCAAAGTCGCAGACGGTCGAGCAGACAGGGGAGGAAGAATAATGTCAACACGTAAATTCATCCTCAACAGCAGTCTGAAATTCGGATTTGCGGTTCTGCTTGCGTTTGGATTCTTTGCAGTTCACACAGCGACCGTCTCAGCGAAACCAAAGAAAGCAAAGAACGCGACCATTAAGATTCTGACGAACCCGGGTGGTCTTTTATTGACGATTGATGGAAAAGCTCACGGCGAAACTCTGACTGAGTATCGCGCTATTGATCTCGATCCCGGCGTACACACTTTTCAGATCAAGCTCCCTAATGGGCAGTACTGGATTCGAGAGATCGAGTTACCCGCGGGACGCGTTAAATGCGTGGTCGTGAATTACAAGCCGTTGCCGCCACTGCCGAAATCGCCATGCCCGTTCCCGTTGAGTGTCTCTGCGCCGAAGCAGGTGACCGAAGGCGAGATCATTACTTACACGGCTGACGTTTCATACACCGGCAACTCGCCACTGAAGTACACGTGGAAGGTGACGCCATCCAGTGCCAAAGTAATTAGCGGCCTGGGTACAGCGACACTGAACGTCGACTCGACTGGACTTGGCGGACAGCGCATCACTGCGACTCTGACTGCCGACGATGGCTCGGCGGACCCGGCGTGTGCTCAGACAGTCCAGGTAGTCGCAGTCATCGTGCCGATCGAGAAGAAGGTGATTGTTGCACGTGAATTTGACGAGTGTAACAACTGTACCTTTGACGATCAGAAAGCGCGGCTCGACAATCTCGCGGTTGAATTGCAGAACGATCCGTCGACTCGTGGTTACATCCTGGCGTACGGCGGGCGAATGAGTCCGATTGGCCAGGTCGAGAAGCTCATGAGTCGCGCTCGCGATTATCTCGTCACGCAACGTGGCATTGATGCTTCGCGGCTCGTAGTTGTTAACGGTGGTTTCCGCGAAGAGGACAGTGTCGAGCTCTGGCTGGTGCCCAGTGGTGCAGCAGCGCCGCAACCTACGCCGACAGTGCAGGCCGGTGAAGTCAATCCAGGCAAAGGACGCCGCAAACCTTAAGCTAAAAATAGGTCGTATAAGTCCTATGGACCTATACGACCTATTTGGTTTACAGTTAACTCTCCCCACCCCCTAAGCCCCTCGATTTAATTTCGGTTCAAAATAAGGAGGCGCCTTCATGGCCGAAGAAGGTGGCGGCAGCGGCAATGTCGGGGTTGTCGCGATACTGGTGATATTTGTGCTCGTGATTCTAATCGGGTTGTATATGTTCAGAGGACGAATATTTGGAGGTGGTGGAACACAGAAGATCGACGTCAACATTCAAACACCGAGCAAGTAAAGAAACCACAAAGAAGCACAAGAGGCACAAATTTAATCTCTTTGTGCTTTTTGTGCTTCTTTGTGGCTTAATATATTTGTGGCAGCACCAAACATCGATACCATCGTTTCTCTCGCCAAGCGGCGAGGTTTTGTTTTTCCCTCTTCGGAAGTTTACGGCGGACTCGGCAGCGCCTGGGACTATGGTCCACTCGGCGTTGAGCTTTGCAACAACGTAAAGCAATCCTGGTGGCGCTGGCTCGTCTACGAACGAGACGACATCGAGGGCATCGACTCTTCCATCATCCTCAATCGACTTGTTTGGAAGTATTCGGGTCACGAAGCGACATTCAATGATTGGCTGGTTGACTGCCGCAAGTGTAAGGGTCGATTTCGCGCCGATAAGATCTCCGACAACAAATGTCCCTCGTGTGGCGCGAGCGACTGGACGGAAGCTCGCCCGTTCAACACGATGCTGCAAACCAAGTTGGGCGCAGTCGCCGACGATGATCCGACGGCGCTCGCGTATCTCAGACCCGAAACAGCCCAGGGCATATTCATTAACTTTTTGAATGTGCAGACTGCGATGCGGCGCAAGCTGCCGTTTGGTATTGCGCAGGTTGGCAAGTCGTTTCGAAACGAAGTGACTCCGGGCAACTTT
>Ga0111539_10011445_pt1 | contig 11137 bp, 8 predicted proteins | sample RhiMethybrSRZTD1_FD_79667 | JGI IMG/M metagenome (GOLD analysis project Ga0111539, IMG submission 79667) | Populus rhizosphere microbial communities from Tennessee, USA - Rhizosphere MetaG P. TD hybrid SRZTD1 (version 2) (version 2) | ecosystem: Host-associated > Plants > Roots > Rhizosphere >... | reverse complement strand
GACGGAGCGATCGCGAAGATCCCGGCCCTCGCGCTCACCGGCTATGAGCAGACGGCGGGCTCCGACGCGGTGAGGCCCGAACGGTTTCAGCAAATCGCCGTCAAGCCGATCGATCCGCAGGCGCTCGTGGCCATCGTCGCCGGGCTCGCGTCGAAAGCCTAGAACCCGGCTCCCCTTACTTCACGTACCAGCGTCCGGCGACCGACAGACCGATTCTCCCGAGGTCGATGCCGGCGAATTCCGTCGTGCCCCAGCGGTACGCGACGTCCACGCTCACGGCGAATCGCGGCATGCCGGCAAACGTGAGCTCGGTACCGCCGAAGGCCTGGACACCCACGTTGCTCTGGGATGCCACCGGCGCCGCGCCGGGAGTCGTGCTGCTCAACGAGCGGCGGCTGATCGTCAGTCCGGATCCGGCATAAGGCCGCACCCAGATGTAGTCCGCCACGTGATCGGCCAGTGTGTACAACACGCCGGGCTCGAACTGCATCGACGTCATGCGTTCGGTCGGCGCCAGGCCGGCCATGGCCACACGCGACAGGTCGAATTGAACGCCGAATCGATCGTGGCTCCACGCACGCGCACTCGCGCCGAAGCCGACGTTCGACGGACCGACGCGGCCTCCAAACCCGACGAGATGGCCCGGCGCCTGCAAATACACCACGCGCGTCGGCACACCTTGCGGGGCGGCGGCAGGGTTCCGAATCGCCGACGCGCTGGACGACGACGTTTCGGACATCGGCTGCGGGGAACGCGCCGCGGCCGCTAGTCGACTGGTGTCTGATTGGCCGAGCGATCCCATGCTCACGTGGACGTAACCGACGCCGTCCTCCGCGCGAGACCACGAGACCTTGACCCAGCTTCCGAGCTCGCGTGTGACAGGAAGCGCGGTGCCGCGTGGCACGTGGCCGATGACAGGGCTGCCGGTGCTCGGTGCTTTGTACACGTCAGCCGACACCGCCTGCACGGTGAACACGGGAGCCTGCGCGTGCAGTGTGGCCTGGCTCACGCAAAGGGCGACGCCGATGGCCGCAGCAAGACGAATCATCTGCCTTCCTCCTCCCGGTTTTCCGCATGTCGGGACGGATCGAGGAGGCGCAAAGAGCCTGCCACTCGCACCGAACGCAACCGATGCATGCACAACGACTTGAGGCCGGCGACGATCGTGACGCGACCGCGCTTCCGACAGGAAGGGCCCGTGGGGAGCCAGGATCGTAAGTGCCGCGCTGCAGATGCCGCGCGGCAGGCGTACCGATTGCACGTTCTTCGGCCAGCGATCTCAACAAGGAGACCCGGCATGAATATCGTCCTGAATCCCCCACTGCTCGGCTTCATCGTCGGCACCCGCGCGGCTCTGGCTTTTGGCGTCGGTTTACTGGTGGCGGACCGGATTCCGGCGGCTCGACGCCGTACCGTCGCGCTGACATTGATTGGGATTGGCGCGGCCACCACAGTGCCGCTGGCGATGGAAGTGCTCGGCCGCCGCCGCCGCACCGAGTTCCGGTCTGACAACGTGTAAGGATTGACGACGGCCTCGGCGGATTGACGAATCACAGCGATCCGATGAAGATCGCCGGCACCGAGGCCCACCATGCGCGTATCGATCGCCGGACCGATTGTCTTCCTGCTGCTCTCGTCAGGACTCGACGCGCAGAAGCCGCGCGAACGCGATCTGAAGCTGCCGATCGGCGGCACCGCCGGCGCGCTCGATGCGATCACCGACGTCCCCGGCGTCGAGGTCGGCCACACCACGCTGAACACCGGAAGTGGAAAGCTGATCGTCGGCAAGGGACCGGTGCGCACCGGCGTGACCGTCATTCACCCCCGCGGAAAGGCCAACCCGGATCCGGTGTTCGCCGCCTGGTTCACCCTCAACGGCAACGGCGAGATGACGGGCACGACGTGGGTGCAGGAGAGCGGGCTGCTCGAGGGTCCGGTCGCGATCACCAACACGCACAGTGTCGGCGTCGTCCGCGACGCGATTATCCAGTGGGAAGTCTCACAGAAGAACGCGCTCCAGCCGTGGTGGCTGCCGGTCGTCGCCGAAACGTATGACGGCGGCCTGAACGACATCAACGGGTTTCACGTGAAGACCGAGCACGTGCTGGCGGCGCTCGACGGCGCGGCGGGCGGCGTGCCGAAGGAAGGCGCCGTCGGCGGCGGCACCGGCATGGTGTGCCACGGGTTCAAGGGCGGCATCGGCACGGCGTCCCGCAAACTGCCGGCGGATCAGGGCGGATACACCGTCGGCGTGCTGGTGCAGTGCAACTACGGATCGCGCCGCGATCTGCGGATTGCCGGCGTGCCGGTCGGCGAGGAGATTCCGGATCTGGCCGGCTGCATCGCCAACAACGATCCGCTGCCACCGAACGCACGGGGCCGGCACTGCGACGAACGTCCCGCCGCCAGAGACGATGCGCCGGACCAGGGCTCGATCATCGTCGTCGTCGCGACCGATGCGCCACTGCTGCCGCATCAGCTCAAGCGGATCGCGACACGCGTCTCGCTGGGAATCGGCCGTCAGGGAGGATTCGGCGGCAACAGCTCCGGCGACATCTTCATCGCGTTCTCCACGGCGAACGCGCGCGCGTGGTTCAACGACCAGCCGGTGACGAACGTGCAGATGCTGCCGAACGATCGGATCACGCCGCTGTTCCAGGCGACGGCGCAGGCGACCGAGGCGGCAATCACCAACGCACTGCTGGCGGCCGAGACGACGACCGGAGCCAACGACCTGCGTATCTACGCGATGCCAGTGGACCGCATGCTGGCGGCGATGCGGAAGTACGGCCGGCTGCCGTAACGGTCCCCGCCCAGGCGCTGGATCCGTCAACTCTCGTAGCCGGCCTTGTACTCCGATTCGCCTGGCCGCCTCTGGGGCGGCCGCTTCGCGGCCTGTGTGCGCTGGAAGTACATCCCGACGATTCCCGCGATCAGGCCGCCCATCGCCAGATACGGGTTGACGAGATAGAGAAGCGGAAACAGGAGCAAGAGAAGCAGATACATGACGCCTCCCGCGAGTGTTGTCGCTGCTTCTCGATCTATCGGCCGATGCCGTCTACGGCCGCAGCCAGCCTGGAGGAACGTTCGCGCGCCGCGCTTCTTCGACCGCGGTGTCGATCGCCTTCATGTCCGCGAGGACCGCCGCCTTCAGCCGTGCGATTTCGGTCACCGCGCCTTCGCGTTCGCGTCGCAGCGCCACACGCTCGGACACGCTGTCGGTGCGGCTGAAATCGGCGGTCAGTGAGGCAACGCGCGCTTCCATCGCGATCAGGCGGATGTGATCCGTATCGAGCGCGCTCTGCAGATCGCGCATCCGCGCCTTCCAGTACGCCTCGTCTTTCTTGGCGGCTTCGCGATACTGGGCGGCGCGCGTTTCCTCGTCGAGTTCGGCCTTGACAGCCGCCGCCCTGTCGACCGGAGGCGCCGGCGACGCCGCCACTGTGAGCGACATCGGCGCATTCTGCAGGTCCTTGTTCGTGTAGACCTTTGTCGTCGCGGCGCCATCGGCCTTTTTCGCGGTCCGCTCCTGTTCCGCCTTCCTGGCCGCGTCAGCGAGCGATTGGCCGGCTAGCGGCTGCGCGAGTCCCACAGTCAGAGCGAAGGCAAACAGCGTGCGCGTCATGGCGAGTCCTCTCGTCCGATCGAAACGTCAGCAGGAATCGGCGAACGAGGCCAATCGTTGTCCCGGCTGCGCTGTGTGTCAAGGGACGGTTCGGTCAGGCGATTTGAGGTCAGTTGCGGTCCTCGTCGCGCGATCGTCGAGGGCGATCTCGAGGCGGACGGTTTCGGATCCCAGTCGAAAGGACGTGCCATCCGTCAGCCGCACGCAACCGCCAATGCGTTCCCCCGCCACCCACGTCCCGTTCTTGCTCCTGAGATCCTCAATCGAGACGTCAGGTCCGGCCACGCTGATCCGCGCGTGATGGCGCGAGATCGAGTCGGCATCGATGCGAATGGCACAACCGCTGTCGCGGCCGATGACCGACTCGCCGGCGGGCACACGCATGGTCTCGCCCCGCCAGATCAGCCGGCAGACGGACAGTGTTGCGGCCGGCGCCTGGCCGGTGACGAGCGCTTCTCCAACGAACGCGTAGCCCACCCGGTGCAGCGTGCGAATCATCCGAGCGCCGTCAGCGGTGTCGCCGAGCACCTTGCGCAGCTGCGTGACGAGCGCCGCCAGGCTCGTCTCGGAGACATGGACGCCGGGCCAGAGGATCGCATGCAGCTGCTCGTGCGGCACCGCATTCGGCCGGTTTCTGACGAGGGTCAGCAGCAGGTCGAACGCTTTTGGCGCGAGCGGGACGGCGATCCCCGCTCGTCGCACGACGCGCGCGCCGACGTCGACGACGATCGCGCTGTCCGCAGGCACTCTGGCCGGATTATACGAGAGCCCATCACGCGGCACTGGCTGCGGCGATCCAGACAACGACCGGGACTAGAATCGTGCCGGTCCGATGCACTGCCCTGCGTGTCGACACGACATTCCTGAAGCGAGCCGCTACTGCCCTTCCTGCGGCGCTCGCGCCGACGCCTCGCGCGCACCAACGCTAACCGTCGACGGATCCGAAGGGCTGCGGTCGTCCGACGCGCTCGATGGCGCGCAGTTCGTTCCCGGCACGATGCTCGCTGGCCGCTACCGCATCGTCGGACTGGTCGGCCGCGGCGGTATGGGCGAAGTCTATCGAGCGGAGGACTTGAAGCTCGGGCAAACCGTCGCTCTCAAGTTCCTGCCGAAGAAGATCGCGCATCCCGACCGGCTGGCGCGCTTCCATCAGGAAGTCCGCCTAGCGCGGCAGGTGTCGCATCCGAACGTGTGCCGCGTGCACGACATCGCCGAAGCCGGTGGCCAGCACTTCCTCTCGATGGAGTACATCGACGGCGAGGATCTCGCGTCGTTGCTGCGGCGCATCGGCCGGTTGCCCGCGGACAAGGCGCTCGAGCTCGCGCACCAGTTGTGCGCCGGTCTCGCCGCAGCACACGAACGCAGAGTGTTGCACCGCGATCTGAAGCCCGCGAACGTGCTGATCGACGGGCGGGGCCGGGCTCACCTCGCGGATTTCGGCCTCGCGGATCTCACCGGCGAGCGGCGCGGCGCACACGAAATCGCCGGGACGCCAGGCTACATGGCGCCGGAACAGCAGGCAGGGCGCGAGGCCACCACGCGGACCGACGTGTACGCGCTGGGTCTCGTGCTGTACGAGATGTTCACGGGGAAGCCCGCGCTCACCGTCGAACGCGCCCTCCCGGGACGGCGGGCGCAGACCGGCGAACCGCACGTCCACCCATCGACGCACATCCCCGAGCTGGATCCCGCAATCGAGCGGGTGATCATGCGTTGTCTCGAACACGATCCGGCTCGCCGCCCGTCATCGGCAATCGCCGTCGCGGCGGCACTGCCGGGAGGAAATCCGCTCGCGGCGGCCATCGCCGCTGGCGAGACGCCGTCACCCGACATGGTGGCGGCGGCCGGAGAAGCCGGCACGCTGTCGCCCGCGATGGGCGCCCTCTGTTTCGCGGGCGTGCTGGCGGGCCTGATAGTCCTCGCCCCGTTGACGCGTGACGATGTCAGCCTGATCGGCTTGAGCAGGATTGAGCGCGGCCCGCAGGCACTGACGGAACGCGCCCACAACGTGCTGCGAAACCTCGGCTACGCGAACCCGCCCGCCGATGAAGCGATCGGGTACGCGGCCGATATCGATTACCTGAGATACATCGACGAGAACGACCGATCGGGCGCGCGGTGGCGTGCGCTCGCCACGCCTCAGCCGCCCGCGCTCCTCTTCTGGCACCGCCAGAGCCCGCGGCGGCTCGTACCGATTGGCGGCGCCAACATCGTCACGCAGCTGAATCCGCCCAACACACGGTCGGGGATGGTATCGGTGACACTCGATGGAACTGGCCGCCTCGTCAGTCTCCTGGCCGTCCCGGTACAGGTCGAGTCATCACCGGATTCCAACGCGTCCGCGGCCACAACGGCAGCCGATTGGAACCCGCTTTTCGTAGAAGCGGGTCTATCGATCGCGCGGTTCACAGCCGCGCAACCTCGATGGATCCCACCGATCTTCGCTGACGAGCGGGCCGCATGGGACGGCACCTATCCCGATCGTCCCGATGTGCCCATTCGGATCGAGGCGGCGGCGGCGCGGGGGAAGCCCGTGTACTTCGAGATTGCCGCTCCGTGGACACGGCCCCGGAATGAAGACGTGGTGCCGGGCAGCACGTCGGGAGAGCGCATCGGTGTCCTGCTCCGCATGTTTGTGGTTCCGTCCGTCCTGATAGTCGCGGCGGTGCTGGCGTTCCGCAATGTGCGTCTGGGCCGCGGCGATCGACGCGGCGCGACGCGGCTGAGCCTGTGCCTCTTCGCAGCCGGCGCCGTGAGCAACGCGCTCGCGACAGGCGATCTTCAGGTTCTGAGCAGCGGACCGCCCCTCATCTTCGTCGTTCCGGCATTGGCGTGGCTCCTGTATGTCGCGCTCGAACCGCAGCTCCGGCGAGTGTGGCCGGAGACCATGATCGGATGGAGTCGCCTGCTGGCGGGCAGCGTCCGCGACCCGCTGGTTGGACGCGACGTGCTGATCGGCGTGCTCATTGCGATTGGCGATGGATTGATGCTCGGGCTTCACTCGCTGGCGCGGCGCTGGTCGGGCCGGCCGCCGTCGTTTCCGGTCGGCGCCTCGAGCAATCCGTGGGACGGCATCGCGGCATCGAGCGACCTGCTCCTCGGCGGGCGCTTTGCGCTGTCGCGGATTATCGGCTCAGTGATGAGCATCCCGCTCTGGAGCGCGACGATGCTGATCTTTCTCTTCCTGTTCGTGTTCTTCGTGCTCCTCAGGCGGCGCTCACTCGCGATCGCGGCGATGATTCTGGTGTTGACGCTGCTCTACGTTCGCGTCCATACGGGCTGGGTACTCGCCAACTCTCCGGCCGATCACTTCGCGCCGTCGGTCGCCGACATCGCGGTGTACGTGGCGGTCCAGACGGCGGTCGTGTTCGCGGCCGTCCGCTTCGGCCTGCTCACGATACTGGTCGCGCAATGTGTGAGCGTGCTGCTGACGCTGCTGCCGATCGCCATCGACTCGTCCGTCCCCTACGCCTCATCATCCCGCTTGATCGTCCTGACGGTGATCGGACTGGCGGCTTATGGCTGGCACACGGCGCTGGCGGGCCGCCCGATGTCTGGCGGGTTCCCGGCGAGGCCCCAACCCGCCCCTCACGCCTGATCAGGGAAACCTCAAGGTTTCCTCAAGCCCAAATCGCCTCGAGCGGCGTTACCGTCGCGTCAGGAGGCGGTCATGGACAGCAGACATTCTGAACGCATGGTGTTGGAGACGACCGCGACGTGCGCGGGGCTCGCCGCTGGAATTGCGATTGCGACACTCCTGTATCAACTGTTCACGGTGTTCGTGCCGGCGGTCGAATCGACGGTGTTTCCGAAAGTTGCCGCTGCGTCTTCTCAAGACGTCGCAACCGGAGTCTCGACGAAAACGCTGGCCGTGCTCCTGGCTCACGCCGACGATGAGTCGGCGGTTGGACCGATTCTCGCCCGATACGCGCGCGACGGTGTCCAGGTACATCTGATCGTCGCGACGGATGGCGCGCAGGGCGCCGGCGCGACCGGCAACTTGCTGCGGCCGGACTCCGGATTGCGGGGGGACGACCTGGCTCGAGCACGCGGCGAAGAGGCGAAGTGCGCGGCAGATGCACTCGGCGTTCGGCCGCCAATCTTTCTGGGCTTTCCCGATGGCAAACTCGGCGACTACATCGGCGATCGCTCGCTGCTCTACCGCCTCACGGATCGCATCGCCGGAGAGTTGCAGCGGCTCCATCCGGATGCCGTGGTCACATGGGGACCCGATGGCGGTACCGGTCACCCCGATCATCGGCTCGTCAGCAACATCGCGACGCAGCTCGCGCGTGCGGCCGCGCCCGGCGTTCCGGCCCGGCTCTTTTACATGAGTCTGCCAGCAGAAGGGATGCGCGCCATGGTTCCGCAGCGTGGGGAACCCCAGTTACTCATTCCCGAGGCCAGATACTTCACCGTCCGGGTTCCGTTCACCCAGCGAGACCTCGACGCAGCGCAACAGGCGATGGTTTGCCATCGCACTCAATTCAGCGAAGACCAGGTGAGGCGGCTCGGGCCGGTGGCCGCCCGGGTGTGGAACGGCGAAATTCGCCTCATTCCTGCGTTCCCCACGGGAGCGAGCACGGACTTGTTTCGGTAAACGACCTTCGCGAAGATTCAGCGCAGCCCGTCGATTTCTTTTTTTGCATCCATGAGGAGGGGCAGATTCGCGTCGGCTTTCTTCCATCCCTCGAAGAACTGTTCGTACGCCTGGCGGCTTTCCGCAGTGTTCCCCATCTTCGCCAGCGCGCGGCCGTAGTACAGCGCAGCGATCGGTTTGAGCGGGTTGATGGTCAGCTGCTTCCGGTCGAGGATCTGCTTGAAGCGCGCCGCGGCTTCCTCGGTGCGCCCGTCGGCGAGCTGGACGAGGCCGCTCATGAAGGTCGCACCTGTGTCGCTCGCCGCGCTCGGCACCGGCAGCGCATCCATCGCGGCCTTGTCGCCCTGACGCCAGCGGACTAAAGCCTCGGCAAACTTGATGCCCCGCTGGGCATCCTCGTTCGCAGAGCCCGGCATCTTGAGTACTTCGTCCAGCAGTTTCTTCGCCGCCGGTGCATCGCCGAAGGTTGCGCTCGCGATCGCGCTGTTCAACAGCGAGCCGATGTTACGCTCGAGGTCGAGCGCGGACCGAATGGCCGAACGCGCGGTGTTTGTATCGCCGAAGACCGCGGCCGACTGCGCGACGTTGCCCCAGACGCTCGCCGCCGATCCCTTCAGCCCCAGCGATCCCGCATCCGAGGCGTACTGCGTCGCCAGCTCGCGGGCCTGGGCCAGCCGTCCTTCATACAGCGCCAGCGAGATCTGCGTGGTCAACATCCGGACGGGGCCGTCAGGAAAGCGCCGGGCCGCTTCCACCTGACGGCTCATCTCGGCGTCGTCGTTGCGCATGAACGCGAGACTATAGAGCTCCGCTCGAAACGCCGCCGAATCGACACCCCGCGGGATCGCCTCCTCGAGCAGACGGCGGGCATCGTCCGGCTTGTTCAGTGTCCGGTAGATCGCGGCAAGGTTCGAGTATGGCAGCGGCTCGTCTGGCGCCAGCGCGATCGCGGTCCGATACTCTTCGACGGCCTTCTCGTACTCGTTGCGGCCGGAGTACATGCCGGCGAGATTGGAATGCGGCACGAAGTCCTTCGGATAGGTCTGGGTCCACAGCTGGTAGGTCTCGATCGTCTTCTGCGGACCGCCCTCGATCGTCTGGTAATAGCGCGCGAGGATATACAGCCGCTCGGGCTCGCTGACGCGATCCTTCAGTGCATAGGCCTTGGTGATGTGCTCGCGCGACCGCAGCGGCTCGCCCATGTTGCCGTAGACCGTGCTCAGACGCGCGTGCGCGAGCGCAAAGTCGGGATCCAGCTCGATCGCCTTGCGAAAGAACGGTAACGACGCGGTATCGCCCTGCCGCCGCCGTGTCGACATCCCCTGGCTGTAGGCCTTGAGGGCCTCGAGCGACGCGGTGGTCGCTCCCTGAATCGGCGCGTCGTATTTCTCGATCGAAGCCAGCGACTCGCCGAGGCCGCGCCGCAGCTGCCCGGCGGCGGCGCCGAGCGCCTTCAGCACGTCGTCCTTGCCGGACGCCTGCACCTGCTGCTTTTCGATCGTGTCGCCGGTCCGGCAGTTCGAGGCGTCGAGGGAGATGATGTAGCTCTGCCCGAGCTGCGAAATCGCGCCGGCGATCATCGCCTTGCTGGCCGTACGCTCGCAGACCTCGCGGGCAATCGCCGGCGTGATTTTCTCGTCGGCGCGCCGGCCCATCAACCGCAGCATGCCTTGCAGACGCTGCTCCGGCAGGACGCTCATGAACGGCGACTGCCGCAGCTGAACTTCGAGCGCTTCTTTCAGCGCTTCGTCGAAGACCGGCTCGCCGGTGCTGTTGGCGAAATCGGCGAGCACGACCGAATCGCGCTCGCTGAACGCCCGCGTGCGGTTCGAAGTCGAGTACGCAGCGACAGCGGCGATGGCTGCAAGGACGACACCCGCGAGCGCGATCATCCGCCAATCGAGCCGCCGAGGAGTGGCGGCCGGCACCGGCCCCGAGGTGGACGCGGACGCGATCGCGACTGAACCGCTGGTCCGCTTCAACCGCGTCAGATCGCTCCGGAGATCCGCCGCGGTCTGATAGCGGATGTCGCGGTCCTTCTCCAGCGCCTTCGCGACGATGTGATCGAATTCCGCGGGCAGGCCGGCCCTGACACTCGACGGCGGGGCGGGTTGCCGCGTCAGGAGCTCCTCGAAGATCGCGACCGGCGTCTGGCCGGCAAACGGGACCGTGCCGGTGCTCATCTCGTACAACACGACGCCGAACGAGAACAGATCCGAGCGGCCGTCGATTTCCGAGCCGCGCGCCTGTTCGGGCGACATGTAGGCGACCGTGCCGAGCGTCGTGCCGAGCGTGGTCACGCGATCGTCGACCAGGCGCGTCGCGTCATCGGCGGATTGGCTGCCGGATTTCGAGACCGCGAGCTTCGCGAGGCCGAAGTCGAGCACCTTGGCCTGACCGCGTCGCGTGACGAAAATATTCGCCGGCTTGACATCGCGGTGCACGATGCCGGTGGCGTGGGCCGCCTCGAGCGCGTCGGCGATTTCGATGCCCAGATCGAGCAGCCGCTCGAAAGACATCGGCCCGCGGGCGATCTCCTCCTTCAGCGTGTGGCCGTCGAGCAGCTCCATGACGATGAAGTGCTCGCCGGCGTATTCGCCGACATCGTGGATCGTGCAGATGTGCGGGTGATTGAGCGACGACGCTAGGCGCGCCTCGCGGCCGAATCGTTCGAGGGCCTCAGGGTGCGCGGCGAGGTCGGGCGGCAGAAACTTCAGCGCGACCTGCCGGCCCAGGCGCGTGTCTTCAGCGCGGTAGACCACACCCATCCCGCCGCCGCCGAGGCGATCGACAATCCGGTAGTGGCTGACGATGGTGCCAATCATGTGAGCAATCGATTCGTGTCTCGAAGAGCCGAGTGTCATTCTACCTGAGCCATCTTCCGCGCCAACGCGACAGTGGCCCGCGTGTCG
>Ga0111539_10011444_pt1 | contig 11137 bp, 6 predicted proteins | sample RhiMethybrSRZTD1_FD_79667 | JGI IMG/M metagenome (GOLD analysis project Ga0111539, IMG submission 79667) | Populus rhizosphere microbial communities from Tennessee, USA - Rhizosphere MetaG P. TD hybrid SRZTD1 (version 2) (version 2) | ecosystem: Host-associated > Plants > Roots > Rhizosphere >... | reverse complement strand
GCCGGAGGCTTCGACGATGGCGTTCGACTCGTCGCCGGCGCGGAGCGTCTCGAAGTAATCGGCGAGCCGCCCGAGCGTGGCGTACCCGCGGCTTTCGACGCGACGGATGAGGGCGCGGACTTTCTTGACGTTCTCCCGGGCTTGATCGAGCCGGCGGCCACCCAGCTCGAACAGGTACGCCGATTCGCGGAGGATCAGGTCGACCAGCTCGCTCGGCGCCACTCGATCGGCGAGCGGCAGCCAGCGGCCGAGGCTTTCCCGCGCGCGATCGAGGATGGCGCGGTCGATCTCCTCGAGCGGGACGGCCGGCGGCGACCGCAATGCCCGCGCAAACGAGGGCGCCAGGCGCATCAAGGCGACATCGGAAATCCGGATGAACCGGGAACGCAGCAGCTCGGCCGCCCGGAGGTCCGAATCGGGCTCGGCGAGGTAGCGCAGCAAGGCCTGGAGGTCCTGGACTTCCGGCGCGTCGAAGAACCGAGTCCTTTGTACACGTAGGTCCGGATGCCGCGCGCCTCCAGCGCCTCCTCGAAATACTGGTGGCCGGCCCGGGCACGAAACAAGATCGCGATGTCGTCCGGTTTTGCCGCCCGGGGCGCCCCGTGCCGGTCGCGCACCGTGGCCTCGCGGAGCAGCCGTTCGATCTCGCGCGCCACGGCCGCCGCCGTGAGCGGCATCGACGCCTCGGCGATCGCGCCGAGAACGGGCTCGCCGTCGCGGAGCGCGCCGGGCGCGACGGCCGGGACGGGAAACCGGTCGCCATCGCCGTAGGTAAACCGTTCCGGAAGCGTCGTGTCGCCCTGCAGACCGTCCGACAGCGCGTTGACGAACGCGAGCAGCTCGGGCACGGCCCGGAAGCTGGTCGTGATGACCTGGCGGACGGGCCGACCGGGGCGCAGGGCGACAATCTTCCGCGCGGCCTCGTCCAGGAGCGTCACCTCGGCGTGACGGAAGCGATAGATGGACTGCTTGCGGTCGCCGACGACGAAGATCGACGTCGGCGCGTCGGCAGTGCCCTCGCCTTCGCCCCAGGCATCCACGAGCATCTCCACGAGCTGCCACTGCAGCCGGCTCGTGTCCTGAAACTCGTCCACGAGCACGTGGTGATAGCGCGCCTGCAGCTTCAGCCGGCTGCGCGCGAACTCCTCCTGGCGGGCGAGGAGCGCGACCGACTTCTGCAGCATGCCGGCAAAATCGAGCAGGCCGTGCTCGTCGAGCAGCCGCTCGTACCGATCGGCGGCGATGACGAGCAGGCGCGCCAGCCCACGCGCGAGCAGGGCGTTGACGTCCACGTCGAGCGCCGCGAGCGCCGCAAGAATCTCCGGCGCGAGCGTCCGGACCGCCTGTTCGTGCCGCTTCTTCGCGTCGGGCGACCGGAAGTGCTCGGGCTTGATCGCCTTGTCGAGCCGCTGCCGCGGGTCGCCGCTCTTCGTCAGGAAGTACCGTTCGAGCCGGCGCCGGAGCTGCTGCACCTGGGCCGGTCCGGCATCTGCCAGCACGTCCAGCCTTCGCAGATCCTCGCGCAGCCACTGGAATTCCGGCGATCGATCCGGGCCGTCGTCCACGAGCGCGGCGCGATCGGGGGACCGTTCGATGACCGATCGCAGGCGGGCGACGAACGCGGCCGCGACGGCGGCCGTGGTCGTCGCGCCGTGCTGGCGCGCGACGAAGCCGGCGACCGCTGGAAGCGCGACGTGCCGGCGATCGAGCAACCCGCCGACCGCGTTCCGCAGGACCGGCAGCTTCACACGCGCGAAGAGCAGGCGCAGCGACTCATCGTGGCGCATGAGGCTGCGCACGGCCCGGAACGTCAGGTCCATTGCCTCGTTCGCGAAGCGCGCCATCCCGGTCTCGTCGGCGATTTCGAAGCCGGGCTCGACGTCGGCCTCGAGTGGAAACTCGCGCAGGAGCCCGAAGCAGAACGCGTCGATCGTGGAGATCTGCACGTCGGCGATCCGGTCGCGGAGCGCGCGCCAGTCGGCCGGCGACCAGGCGCCCTCGGCCGCGCGGCGGCGCAGTTCGGCAAGCACGCGATCGCGCATCTCGGCGGCCGCTTTCCGTGTGAACGTGATCGCGAGGATGTGACGCGGATCGACACCGGCCTCGATGAGCCGGACGTAGCGGCCGACGAGGACCCGCGTCTTGCCCGTCCCCGCCGACGCCTCCAGCACGACGTCGTGCGCCGGATCGACGGCGAAGTCGCGCGCGGCCTGGTCGGGCACGGCCGGCACGTCGGCGAGGGCGTCAAACAGGCTCGGCTGCTTCATCGTTCTCGGTCAGGTATTCCTTGCGGCAGACGCCGGCGTAGCGGCACCACGCGCATTCGTTCGGGCGTAACGGCCGCGCCGGAAAGCGCCCGGCTTCGATCTCCTCCGTCTTCGTCGCAAATTCCGAGGCGCGTGCCTCCACGGCGAGTGCCGCCGGCTGATCCCGCCCGCCCAGCCGGCCGTCGAGCCGCCGATCGTCGCCAAAGGCGAGATACATGGCCGAGGCCACGGGGTGCGGCCGGCCGTCGCGCGCCTCGAGCATCTGCTTCGCCGCGTGGGCGTAGACGCCGATCTGGATGGACGAGTCGAGATCGGGCAGGTTGCTCAGCTTGTAGTCGATCACGCGGATCGACCCGTCGGCAAACACGTCGATGCGATCGGCCTTGCCACGGATGTCGACAATCTTCTGCTTCAAGCCGTGGAGCTGCGGAAACGTGAACGGGCCGCGCAGATCCACTTCGAGAAGCCGGCGCGTGATGGTGCCGCCGCTGTCCGACTCGAGCTCGAACACGCGCTCGGCGACGCCGCGGCTGACGATCGATCCCAGGAGCCGCATCTCTTCGAGCGCGCGATCGGCCTCGGGCAGCCGCGCGAGCGCGTCGTGCGTGAGGCGCGTGAAGAGCGCCACTGCGTCGGGCAGCGTGGCCGGTGTGATGGCGCCTCGATCCTGCGCCTGCCACGCCGTGTAGAACGCCTCGAACAACTCGTGCACGAGCAGCCCGCGCTCGAGCGGCGTCAGGCCGGCGTCCTCGTCGCGTTCCTCAGGCAGGTCCAGGACGTTCTCGGAAAAGTATTTGAACGGGCAGTCAACGTAACGATCGACGCGGCTGACCCGATACGGGCGCGCCGCAATCGGATCGACGTGCCCCCGGTAGCGGAGATCGTCGAGGCCGGGACGGGCGCGGCGCAGCGCCAGCCAGTCGCGTATCCCCTCCTCGAGGTCGGCCGTTGCCGCCGTCTCCGCCGTCAACACTTCGTCGGAGAAGATCCGCCACGCCGGCGCCGGCGCCGCCTCGACCGCCGGCAGGTCGCGGGCGGCTTCGACCATTGGCGAGAGCGCGACCACGGCATCGCCCTCGAGTTGGAAGGCGTGCAGGGTCGTCGTCTGGTCCGCGAGGCGCAGGAGATCGCGAAAGGCCGCTTGCTGGGCGCGGACCTGGTCGGGTTCCTGCGGCCAGCCCAGCGCCTTCAGCATGCCGCTCGTGTAGAAGATGCTGCGGCGCGGGCGCTCCGGCCAGTCGGTTTCGACGAGGCCGACCAGATGGACATGGTCGAAGGCGCCGAATCGGGCCGCGACCGCGTCCACGAGGTGCACACCGCCGTCGCCGCGCCGTGGCGCGAACGTGCGTGCTTCCACCGCGTGGCGGATCGCGGCGGTCATGGCGTCGGGCGTGCGCGCGCGGTCGTCGTAGCGCGCGAACGCGGTGGCCAGCTCGTCGAGGACGCCGAGCACCGCCGCGCGGGCGCGAGTGTAGCGGTCGCGCCAGACGTCGATCGCCGCCGGCGGCCGTTCGTGTCCGCGAAGGAACCTGGCGATCGCGCCGAGCTGCGCGGACGCGCGCTCGCCGTCCCTGAACGGCGCGAGCGCCTCGCGGACCACGGCCGCGCCCCGCGCGGCGCGGACGGCCGCGGCGCGGCTGAACCGGCCGCGCGTGTCACGGCCGAGAAAGTACGCGTCGACCTCGGCCTCGTAGGCGTCGCCCTCGGCGGTGACGCGCCGCTCGGCGAGCACCGCGTCGAGCGTCGCCACGTCCACGGGGCCGACCGGCTCGCCCCCGGCCTCGACACGAATCATGGTCGAGCGCAGGAGCGCCGCCGCGCTTTCTCGCGTGCCGCCGGTGCGCGCGACCGCCAGCACGACGTCGAGCAGCGCCGCGTACGGTTCGGCGGCGAGCGGGAGCGCGTCGAACGTCTGATACGGGACGCGCGCGTCGGTCAGCACCTGGCGGGCGAGATAGAGGTACGGCAGCGGCCGGTAGAACACGATGGCCGTCGATTCGCGCAGCTCGTGCGACGTCGCCGCGGCGCGCACGCGAATCGCGCGCGCGACCTGACGGAGCTCCTCCTCGCGATCCCGGGTCACGAACACCCGCGCGTCAGGATCCTCGCCGGGGGGACGTACGAGGTGCGCCACGGGACGGGCCCCCGAGCCGCCGCCAATCTGCCCTTGCGGCCTGATCCCCGCGGCGTCTTCTTCGATGCCGGGCAGCTCGCGCTCCAGCCGATCGCGGAAGCCGGCGTCGTGCGTCTCGTCGGTCATGACGATGTCGAGATGGTGAATGCCGCGGAGCCGGCCGGCCAGATCGAAATCGGCCGGCCACAAGCCGCGCGGATCCGACGGGTGGTCCGCGACGGCCACGATGACGTGATCGATCGGCAGGGCCGGCTGGAGGCGCAGCAGCTCGCGCCGGATGCCGTGCTCGTCCACGGCGCCGCCCGCCGCGAGCCCGCGCTCGTAGGCGAGGAACGCGAACGCGAGAAACGCCGTTTGCTGCAGCAGGCCTTCGCTGCCACGGTCGGTGCCGCGCTCGACGCGCAGCTGATCGAAGAGCGCTCGCGCAAAGCGGCGGATCGTGCGCTGCCGGCGCCCCAGCTCGTCGTAGAGGTCGAGCATGGCGGCGACGAGTCCCGGGCGGAGGTGAAACGGCGCGCCGTTCATGCGCGGTCTTTCGGCGGCCGCCCGCGCGGCGCGCTCGAGCAGGACTTCCCGCTCGACGCGCGTGGCCAGGACTGGCCGGCCAGGGAGCACATCGACCAGCCTGGCGAGCCAGTCTTCCCGCGTGAGGAGGTCCGGCACCACCAGCCCCCGGGCATCGCCGAGGGCGGCACCCACCGCGGCCTGCCGCTCGAGCGTCTGGCGCAGGAGCTCGGCCGCCGCGTGCGTCGGCACGATGATTGCGCGCCGCCGCCGCGCCAGCGGCGCGCCGGCCATCGCGAGACTGGCAATGGCCGCACGGAAGCCCGCGAGATCGCGCGTGCGGACGAGCCTGCGGCGTTGCTCCGTCATCGTTCGTCGAACTTGGGTGGAAACAGCCTCTTGACCAGCAGCTCGCGCGTCTGGGCGATCAGGAGCTCGGCCCCCGCCGCCGCGCTGGACGCCTCGCGCGCCAGGTTCATGTCGGTGGCGACCACCGCCATGCGGCGCCGCGACGCGGCCTGCACCGCCATATGGACCGCGCTCACGAGCGTGCCGTGGGCCTGCGCGAGGTCCGGCGGCGGCTTGACGGTGGCGAGATCCGCCGCGAGCCCCTGCAACCGCTTGTTGGCCTGCTCGAGCCGCTCGAAGGCCATGCTCTTCATATCGCGGATGAACTCGATGACCGATTTGAGCCCGTCGAGCGTCGAGAGCGCCGAGCGCACGCGCTGTTCGTACGCAAACAAGTCCCGGCGCACGTAGGCGTAGTGCTCGAGCTCGAGCCGCCGGATCCGCGCCGCCTCCACCTTGTTCTCGAGGGTCGTGAGGAGCGCCGCGATCTGCTGCGGCCGCCGCTCGCCGAGCGCCCGATCGCGCGCGAGCGCGGTGCCGCGCACCGCAATGACGCCCGCCACGTCGCCCTTCTTCAACGCGATGTCCGCCGCCTTAATCGCGTCGTTCGAGAGCGACACGTACGCGGCCTCGGCGGCGAGCTCCGCTTTCATCTCCTCGGACACGGTGAGCCGGAGGTCGTCGGCCGTTCCCTCGCGATCGAGCAGCGTCGTGATCGACCGGAGCACGGCCAGCCGCTCTTCGCTGACGTCGGCCACGCGCGCTACCGAGAGCGCGAGCGCGATCGATTCGCGCAGCGGCGGAGCCGCCACGATCCGGTCGTAGGCAGGATCTGCTGGTCCCGAGCGCAGGTCGATGCTGACCTGCGTGTCGCCGGCGGCCACGCGAAGCTCCGCGATGACCTCGTCGAACAGGGTCAGGAGCTCACGGATGTCGCCCGCCCGGTAGCGAAAGTGTTCTTCGGACCAGTTGATCAGGCGCCGCCGCGCCTCCTCGGCCAGCTCCAGGCGTTTTTTCGAGTCGTCGACGCCTTTCAGGTGGTCGAGGGCCCGCTGAACCTCATCGGTGACGGCCGCGTAGTCCGCCTCGCCGCGCGTCGCGGCATACAACGCGGCCCGCATCGACTCCGCGTACTTGGTCGTCCGATCCACGTCCACACTCGACGCCGGCAGACTCATGAGCTGCATCTCACTCCGGCCGGCCGAACCGCTCACGAGCAACGTGAACAGGACGCGCCCATCCACGACGATGGCTTCGCCGAGGCTGGGGACGGCCTGACCGTCCTTGAGGAACACCCGATGCGTCGCGCCTGGCACGAACCCCTGTCCGGACAGCGACGCCACGACGCTGCAGGCGGCGAGCGCGGCGAGCCACGCGCGAGCAAAACGAGTCATCCGGCGCTCATTCTGACACCGCTGTGCAAAAGCTGTGGAAGAAACGTGGAAGTGCTGTGCACGGGTTGTCGGATCACATTTATTTTGCGCGGTCTCCGGCCGAAACGCGGCCGATCGCCCGGTTGTGGTGCAGCTTCGCACGGCGTTTCGCTTGCGCACCTCGTTCGCGTCACTACAATCAACGGGCGCGCCGGGGAATTTCACGCGGCGCGCGCAGCGACGTGAACGCCATTACCTTCACCGAAACCATCCACGGACGCACCTACGTCATCGTGACGTCGCCGGTCGGTCCTGACCGCTGGCGCGCCGAAGTCGCGCGCACCCCGGGGGTGACGACCTCGTTGATGCCGTTCTATGGGCCGACGCCCGACGCGGCCGCCGGCCAGCTCGCCGGCTGGCTGGAACGGGCCGGCAACCGGAGCCGCTCCCGGCCGGGCGTATAGTACGGAGCGTATGCGTCATCGGGCCTCTTTCGCCATTTCCAGCTGTGTGCTCGTCGTCGCCGCGCTTACCGGCCCCGCGGGCCGGGCGCAACAAGCTGCCGCCCCCGCGCCGGCGCCGCCGCACGTCTTCCTGTATGCCACCGGCGGCACGATTTCCAACCGGGACGGTGGCCGGCTCACGGTAGACGAGCTGATCAAGTCCGTCCCCAATCTGGGCCAGCGGGTCCGCGCCGACGGCGAGCAGTTCACCAACGTCTCGAGCGGCCAGATCACGATCGATCAGTGGCTCGACCTCTCGCGCCGGATCAACGAGCGCTTCAAGAAAGACGCTGAGCTCGCCGGCGTGGTCGTGACGAGCGGCACCGACACGCTGGAAGAGCTCGCCTTCTTCCTGCACCTGACCGTCCGCGACGAGCGGCCAGTCGTGGTCGTCGGCTCCATGCGCAACCCCAGCCAGACCGGCTACGAGGGCGTCGCCAACCTGGACGACGCGTTCAGGGTCGCCGCCGACCCGTCAGCGCGCGATATGGGCGTCCTGGTGGTCCTGAACGATCAAATCAACTCGGCCCGCGAGGTCACCAAGACTGACGCGCGGCTGCTCAACACCTTCAGCTCGGGCGACTACGGCGAGCTCGGGACCGTGCTCGACCGCGTCACATTCTTCCGCAAGCCGGTCAGGCGGCACACGGCCCACACTGAGTTCGACGTCTCGAAGATCCAGTCGTTGCCGCGGGTCGATGTGATCCTCACCTACCAGGGCGCGTCGGCGGATCTCATCAAGGCCGCCGCCGATCTCGGCGCCAAAGGGATCGTCACGGCCGGCGCGGGCGCCGGGGCGCTCAGCGGCTCGCAGAGTGAGGGCGTGTCACAAGTGACCGAAAAGGGCGTGTTCGTGGTCTCGACGACGCGAACCGGCGCCGGGAGCGTCGGAACCGGCGGCCGCGGCGGTGCCAGCCGGCGGATCGGCGGCGACGATTTGCAGCCGCTCAAGGCGCGGATCCTGCTGATGCTGGCGCTCGCGACGACCAGCGATCCGGCCGAGGTGCAGCGGATCTTTCGAGAGTACTGACGCGGAAGGAGGAAGGGCGGGCTTTAGCCTGCCCCGCCCGGGCCGGCTGAAGCCGGCCCCTCCCAACCGCCGCGCGCATCGAGAAGAGTGTCTTACCGGCGCCCGACCCTCGCCTTCCACTTCGGGAACTCGTCGGCCAGCAGCGACTGCGCGTAGGGTCCCACCCAGCTGTAGCCGGTACGCCGCTCGATTTCGATCTCGGCCATCTTGTATTTGATGACGCCGTCGCGTCCCGAGTAGATTGGGCGATTCGTCCCGATGTCGTAGAAACGGGCCCAGAGCGGCGGCGCCGCCGGATCCTCGATCATCACGACGTCGTACCCGCCCGGCCCGGACGGATCGGGGCGGCGCTCGGTCCGCCAGCCGTGGATCTCCACCTGACGCAGCCACGCCACCGCCGCCTCGATGGCGGCGATGATCTCGCGAGCGGGTTTCTCGATGGACATGAGATAGCGAACGAGCGTGACGGTCTCACGGCCGCTGATAGACGGATGCTCGTACGTCCGCGCGGACGCCGGTGCGAGCGTCACGGCGTCGTGCTGCTGGCACCAGCCGGTCAGCTGCCCCTTGACGCGGATCTGCGTGGCGAGGATCACGCGGTGCGCCCGCTCGATCGCCTGGACGGCGGCGCGCCGTCGCGCGGGATCGATCCGCTCGAACGGCGGCCGTTCGAGCGCGACCCCCTGCAGCAGCGTCACCACGGCCACCATGGCGTCGTCATTGAACGTGATGTGGCGCGAGTAGTCGGTGCGCAGCGGAAAATACTGCGGCCAGCCACCGTTCGGATACTGCGCCGCGAGGAGGTAGTCCACCCCGGCGAGCGTCGCCGATCGAAAGCGCTCTTCGTTCGTCGCAGCCGCGACGCGCGCGAGGAACTCGATCTGGCGGGTCGTCGCGCCGTTGTCGATCGTCGAATCGGTCTGCGGCTGTTCGGCGGCAAGGCGCGTCCGATCCGCATCTGACAACGGGCGCGCCATGTCGACGTTCTTCGGCCACCCGCCGGTCTTGCGCTGGTAGAGCCGGACGTTGTCGCCGATTCTCACCGCCTCGGCCGTGCCGAACCAGGCGGGCGGTTGGCGGAGCACTTGATCCCAGGTGATCGCGGCCGGAGTGCTCTGGCCCGACGCGGCCGCCGCCGGTCCGGGCGGCCTTGGCAGCGGCGCCGCGTTCGCCCGGCTGGCGGCCGGATACGGCGCGACGAGACGCGGATCCCAGCCGTCACTTCCGGCCAGCACCTTCTCCACCGTGAGCTGGGCTGCCTGTTCGCGCGTCGGCACGTGAGCCCAGGCCGCGCGCGCCGACACGCTGCCGCCGGCGCCCGTCGTCCCGATCTCGAAGTAGCGCGTCGTCTTCTCCCGCTCGGGCCGGTCCCAGTTGTGCCAGCCGGCGGGCCGGACGACTTCTCCCATGATCGTGTTCACGAACGCGACGTGCGCGAAGTCGCGCCACGGCCGTCCGAGATACGCGCGGACTTCCGGCTCGCCGGTGATGATGCCGTTCGTGAACACGAAGCCGAATGGCTGATCGACGGGCGTGGACGCCGCGGTGAGGTATCCGTCGCGCCACGCGTGCAGATGACAACGCTCGAAGAAGGCCGTCGCGCCGCCGAAGATGAAGTCCACGTGGCCGGCGATGTACGAGTCCTCGAAATAGTGCCGCCCGCGGTTGAGGAAGATCGTGTCCTGCCAGCCGAGAAAGCGGCTGTTGCGGACGGTCAGACGGTCGCCGTCCACTCGAAGCGCCAGCGCCTGACCGACCGGACCCGCCGCGTTCTCGATCGTCAGGTTTTCGATCGTGAAATCGTCGGCGTCGATGACGACGGTCGGCGTGCGGAAGGTGCCGATCGGCTTGCCGTCGAGACCGACGTCCGACGCCTTGAGCGAATGGGTGATGACGGTCCTGGCGGGATCTTCCCCGACGAGCGAGACGTGATGCTTTTCGCGCTGCACGTACACGAGCTCGCGATAGGTGCCGGGCTTGACGAGGATGATCCAGCGGCTGCGCGTGCTCGTATTCTGCGGCGCGGCGTTGATCGCGTCCTGGACGCTGGTGTATTGCCCGGTGCCGTCGGTGGCGACGATCGCGTCCACGCTCCGCTGCACGCGCACGGCGTCGGCCGTCCTCGGCTCGGCACGCAGCACCGGCGCGAGTTGAGGGACGGCCCGACGCAGTTCGTCGACGACGAGCCTGGCGAAGACGACGCTGCCCTTCGCATTCAGGTGGGTCGTGTCGATGGTCCCGTCAGGCTGACGCGGACTGTATTCCTCGAGCGCCTTCGCGCCGAGCTTCTCGCTGAGCTCCACGCTGCGGGCGAACAGATCGACCAGCGGGACCAGCTCGGCGGCGGCGAGGCGGCGGACCGCGTCGACATAGGCGGTCTGCGATGACCGGATTTTGCCGGTGGCTGGATCGAAAATCCGGCGCGCGAGCGACGTCACGAGCACCGGAGCCCCGCCTTGCGCGCGCACGTCCTGGATGTACCGACGCATGTTGGCGGTGTACGTCGTCGCCGGGTCGGTTTCGCGCGCCGGCCCCTTGCCCGGTTCGTCGTTGTGGCCGAACTGAATTAGGTAGTAGAGGCCGAAGGACCGGCCGTGTTCGGCGAGGGCCGCCTTCCAGCGGCCCTCGTCGATGAAGCTCTTCGAGCTGCGACCGTTCGCCGCCGTGTTGCGAACGTCGGCGGCGTCGGTGACGAACTGCTTGAACCCGAGCCCCCAGCCCGAATCGTCGGTGACGGTGGAGTCACCGACGAGGACTATCCGGGCGGCCTGCGCAGCCGTCGGCCGCTGGGCGGCCAACGGCAGGGCCGCCCGGACGGCAAAGGGCAGAAGGCAGAGGGCAGAGGTCAGGAGCGTTCTGGCGGTCGTCATCTTCTTTACTATCCTGCTTTACTATCCTGCTCTCGCCAGGCATCGGAACCGCCTTTTCGTTTTCGCCTTCCCTTCTAACTTTTGCCCTTCGCCTTCCCCTCTGCCCTG
>Ga0111539_10011443_pt1 | contig 11138 bp, 15 predicted proteins | sample RhiMethybrSRZTD1_FD_79667 | JGI IMG/M metagenome (GOLD analysis project Ga0111539, IMG submission 79667) | Populus rhizosphere microbial communities from Tennessee, USA - Rhizosphere MetaG P. TD hybrid SRZTD1 (version 2) (version 2) | ecosystem: Host-associated > Plants > Roots > Rhizosphere >... | reverse complement strand
TCGTTGAACCACTTCACCTTGCCGGTTGCCATTTACTGCCCTCCTACGAACGTTGATTCCATGCCTCTTTCCTCGCCTTTTTCCGAGGAAATTGGGCGAGAGAGTACGAGGCCTACGAAATGTGTCAAGTGTCGCGGCGCTGTCACCGGATGTCCATTTTTCGAATTATCGCGGTGATACATTGAGTTGTTTACAAAATGCTTCGACGGTGAGAACCGGATCGGCCGCGGCCATCACGGCGCGGATGCAGGCCACCCCCGACGCGCCGGCGGCGAGCACGTCACGCACCTGATCGGGGCCGACGCCGCCGACCGCGACGACCGGCAATCCGGTGCGCGCCGCCGCGGTGATGGCGGCGGTGCCGAGCGGCGGCCCGAAGGCCCGCTTCGACGGCGTGTCGTGGATCGGGCCGAGCAGCGCGAACGTCACCCGGTCGCCCGCGGCGGCGCGCACCGCCGCCACCTCCGCGGGCGCGTGCGCCGACACGGCCAGCGCCAGCCCGCCCGCGACGCGCGCGGCGGCGGCGACGTCCAGCGACCCGCCGCCCAGGTGAACGCCGTCCGCGCCGACGGCCAGCGCGACGTCGATCCGGTCGTTGATGTAGAGCGCGACGCCCGCCGCCGCGGTCGCCGCGCGCAGCTCGCGGGCGAGCTCGGTCAGCGCGCGGCCGGACAGATCCTTCTCACGGAGCTGGACCGCGACCCGCCCGGGAGAAAGGCCGCCGCCCGCGAGGCCACGCAGGGCCGCCGCCACGACGTCGGTCAGCGGCCGCCCCGCCGTCGCGTGCCGATCCGTGATCAGGTACAGGCGCGGAACCTGGCGCAAGGCGGGGCGACTCCGCGAAGCTACTCTATCAACCCGTCGACCGGTGACGACGCGGTCGCGTACAGCTTGCGCGGGATGCGGCCGGCGCGGAAGGCGCGTCGCCCTGCGATGATCGCGTCGCGCATCGCCTCGGCCATCATCAGGGGGTCGCGCGCGCCGGCGATGGCGGTGTTCATCAGCACGCCGTGGCAGCCCAGCTCCATCGCGACCGCCGCGTCGGAGGCGGTGCCGACCCCGGCATCGACGATGATCGGCACCTTCGCGCGTTCGAGGATGATGCGCAGGTTGTACGGGTTGCGGATGCCCAGCCCCGAGCCGATCGGCGCCGCCAGCGGCATCACCGCCGCGCAGCCGGCGTCCTCCAGCTTCTGCGCCAGGATCGGATCGTCCATGCAGTACGGGAGGACGGTGAACCCCTCCTTGACCAGGACGCGCGCCGCCTCCAGGGTCGCGGCGCCGTCGGGGAACAACGTCCGCTCGTCGCCGATCACCTCCAGCTTCACGAGGTCGGCGATCCCGAGCTCGCGCGCCAGCCGGCAGGTGCGGATCGCCTCTTCCGCCGTGTAGCACCCGGCCGTGTTGGGGAGGATCGTGTGCCGCGTGCGATCGATGGTGTCGAGGACGTTGGGCTTGCCCGGGGTCAGGTCCACCCGGCGGAGCGCCACGGTGACGATTTCGGCGCCCGAGCGCAGAATCGCCTCGCGCCCCTCCTCGAGCGTCCGGTACTTTCCCGTCCCGATGAGCAGGCGCGAGTTGAACCTCCGGCCCCCCAGGATCAGGGGATCCTCGGAGGAACCTGCCTGGCCCAAACCGTCACCCGAACCCCCACCAATGAAGGCGACGATCTCGATCTTGTCGCCGTCGCTGAGGCCGGTCTCGGCCCAGGTGGCGCGCGGGACGACGTCGCGGTTCTTCTCGACCGCGACCCGTGCCGGGTCGATGCCCATCACGCGCAGCAGACCCGCGACCGTGGTGCCGGGGTCTGCCCGGCGCAGCTCGCCGTTGACCGTAAGCCGTAGCTCGTTCATGAGTTAGGGCGAGCATACGCCATGCGTTGCCCCTTCTGCTCCCAGATCGAAGACAAGGTCGTCGACACCCGTCCGTCCGACAACGAGAACGTCATCCGGCGGCGCCGCGAATGCGCGGGCTGCGGGCGGCGCTTCACGACCTACGAGCGCATCGACGAGGTGCTGCCGCTGGTGATCAAGAAGGACGGCCGGCGCGAGCCGTTCGACCGGGTGAAGATCCTGGCCGGGCTGCGCAAGGCGTGCACCAAGCGGCCCGTGCCGGTCGAGGAGCTGGAGCGCGTCGTCGACCGCATCGAACGCGAGCTCGAGGAGGCGAGCGAGAAGGAGATTCCGTCGTCGCGCGTCGGTGACGCCATCATGGCGGCGCTGCGCGACATTGACGACGTCGCGTATGTCCGCTTCGCCTCGGTCTACTGGCCGTTCCGGGATCTCGCCGAGCTGCAGGCCGAGCTGAAGAATCTGGTCGAGAGGCGCGGCAAGCGGTGAATTCGCGTGAGGAGCCGGCGAGCTTTGCTCGCCGCGTATCATCGCGGGAGGGTATGGGAACCCTCCCAGGGTGCCCATGAAGATGCCATTCAGCGCGGCCGACGAGCGCTTCATGCGCCGCGCGCTCGCGCTCGCGGAACGGGGCCGGGCCACCGCGCGGCCGAATCCGGTCGTCGGCGCGGTGGTCGTGCGCGGCGGACGCATCATCGGCGAGGGATTCCACAAGCGCGCCGGTGGGCCCCACGGCGAGGTCAACGCGCTGAAGGCGGTGCGCGGTGGGGCGCGCGGCGCGACGCTGTACGTGACGCTGGAGCCGTGTTGCCACGTGGGGCGCACCGGGCCGTGCACCGAGGTCGTGATGGCGGCCGGGCTGGCGCGCGTGGTGGTCGGCTGCGGCGATCCGAATCCGATCGTCGACGGGCGCGGCATCGCGCGGCTGCGGCGCGCCGGCGTGCGGGTCGACGTCGGCTGCCTGGAACGCGAATGCCGCGAGGCGATCCGCGCGTACGCGATCTGGGTGCGCGAGCGGCGGCCGCTGGTGACGCTGAAGGTGGCGGCGACGCTGGACGGCTACATCGCCGACGGCAAGCCGCGCGGCCGGCGGGCGCCGGCCTTCCTGACCGGACCGGAGGCGCTGCGGGCCGCCCACGAGCTGCGCGCGGCGCACGACGCCGTGCTGGTCGGGGCGGGCACCGTGCTGGCCGACGATCCACAGCTGACCGTGCGGCTGCCCGGGCGGCGGCGGGGACCGGCTCCGCTGCGCATCGTCCTGGCGGGGAAGGACGGGCTATCCGGGCGCCTCCGGATGTTCTCCCGGGCCGCGCCATCAGAGTTGATCCGGAACCCCAAGGGGCGGCCCGCGATCGCGGACGTGCTCGCCTACCTGGCGCGCGAGCGGGACGTGCACGCGCTGCTGGTCGAAGGGGGGGCGACGATCCACGGCGCGTTCATCAAGGCCGGGCTCGTCGATCGCGTGGCGCTGTTCGTGGCGCCGCGCCTGCTCGGCGGGGGTGTCCCGATCGCGCGCGGTGCCGATCTGCCGCTGCCACGGGCGTTGCGGCTCGGGCCGCTCACCGTCCGTCCCGTCGGAAAAGATCTGCTGATAACCGGGGATGTCCTGCAGGCGAAGCGATCACGCTGATGCTATGATTGCGGCGCTTTTCGGGGCGTTAGCACATGTTCACCGGCATCATCGAAGCGTTCGGCGTCGTCGAGTCGATCCAGCGCGTTGAGCTCAAACAGGCGCCGGTCGTGCGCCTGGTGGTGGTCACCGACCTCGACGTCGAGACGCTGCCGATCGGCGCGAGCATCGCGGTCGACGGCGTCTGCCTGACCATCGTCGAGCGCGCGGTCGGGCACTTCTCCGCCGACCTCGGCCCGGAGACGCTGGCGCTGACCACGCTGGGCGCGCTCGAGTCGGGCAGCCGGGTTCACCTGGAACGGCCGCTCAAGGTCGGCGACCCGCTGGGCGGCCACATGGTGCTCGGCCACGTCGACATCATGGGGACGGTCGTATCGCGCCGCGCGGTGGGCGCGGCGCTCGAACTGGAGATTTCGACCCCAGCCGATCTGGCGCGCTTCCTGGCCGCGAAGGGGTCCATTGCCGTCGACGGTGTCAGCCTGACGATCAACACCGTGGTCGGGGACGTGTTCTCGGTGATGTTGATTCCGCACACGCTCGAGGCCACCAAGCTCGGCGACAAGCAGGCCGGCGACACCGTCAACCTCGAGGCTGATATGATCGTGAAGCACATCGACCGGCTGGTGGCCGCGCAGCTGGGCGGCGAGCGCGCCGCCGCCAGCCACACCCCGCGCCGCGAACTTTCGATCGACACGTTGCGGAGGTACGGCTTTGTCCGCTGACGCGGCAGAGCGCCACGCGGCGGTCGCGCGCGCCATCGACGCGATCCGCGCCGGCGGGATGGTGATCCTGGTCGACGACGAGGATCGCGAGAACGAGGGCGACCTGACGATGGCCGCCGATCTGGTGACGCCCGAGGCGATCAACTTCATGGCGCGCGAGGGGCGCGGCCTGATCTGCCTGTCGCTGACCGAGGAGCGGGTCGCGCAGCTCGGGCTGACGATGATGGCCGCCGACAACCGGTCGCCCCGTCACACCGCGTTCACGGTCAGCATCGACGGCCGGCGCGGCATCACGACCGGCATCTCGGCGCGCGAGCGGGCGGAGACGATCCGCGCCGCGGTCGCGCGCGACGCCGGGGCCGACGACATCGTCACGCCCGGGCACGTCTTTCCGCTGAAGGCGCGGCGGGGCGGGGTGCTGGTCCGCTCCGGCCACACCGAGGGCTCGGTGGATCTCGCGCGGCTCGCCGGGCGCGAGTCGGCCGGGGTGATCTGCGAGATCATGCGCGAGGACGGCGAGATGGCGCGCATGCCGGACCTGCAGGCGTTCGCGCGCACCCACGAGCTTCCCGTGGTCACGATCGCGGATCTGATCGACTACCGGCTGGGCCAGGAGATACTCGTTCACCAGGTGGCGGAGACGGCGGTGCGGCCGCGTTCGGGCGGCGTCAGCAGCGAGTTCCGCGCCTGCGTCTACACGACCGACGTCGAGGAGACCGAATACCTCGCGCTCGTGCTCGGCGACGTCCGGTCGGACGAGCCGGTGCTGGTCCGCGTGCAGAGCGCCGACATGCTGCGCGACGTGTTCGGGGTGGGCGCCGCCGAGGAGGATCATCCGGCGACGGTGTCGCTGCGGATGATCGAAGAGGCGGGCCGGGGGATCATGCTGTACGTCTACTCGCGCGCACGCACCAGTCTGCTCGGCCGGCTCGGCGGCCCGCAGTCCGTCGCCGCCCAGCAGGCGCGTCTGCGTGACTTCGGCCTGGGCGCGCAGGTGCTGGCTCACCTCGGCGCGCGCACGATCCGGCTGCTGACGAATCGCCCGCGGCCGATCGTCGGCCTCGGCGGTTACGGCCTGGAGGTCGTCGAATGTGTTCCGATCAAGCCGCCGGCGCGCGTGGTCGCGTTGCGCGAGGCGGGCGGGACCATCGGGAAAGGGAGTGGATCATGAGCAGACCCGAAACCAAGGCATCTTCCTACGGCGCGGAGCACGACGGCCCGGTTCACGAGGGGGGCCTGTCAGGCAACGGCCGCCGCTTCGCGATCGTCGCGGCGCGCTTCAACGACTTCATCGTCGAGAAGCTGATCGACGGCGCGAAGGAGGCGCTGCGGCGCACGGGCGTCGCGTCGGAGGACGTCGAGCTGTTCCGCTGCCCGGGCGCGATGGAGATCCCGGGGCTGGCGCGCCGGGTCGCGGACAGCGGGGACTTCGACGGCGTCATCTGCCTGGGCGCGGTCATTCGCGGCGCGACGCCTCACTTCGACGTCGTCGTGCGCGAGTCGGCGGCGGGCGTGGGTGCGCTGGCGGCGGAGGGGAAGCTCGCCGTCGCCTTCGGCGTGCTCGCCTGCGACAACATCGAGCAGGCGGTGGAGCGGGCGGGCGCGAAGGCGGGCAACCGCGGAGCGGACGCGGCGATGGTCGCCGTCGAGATGGCCGATCTGTACGCGCGCATGGCGGCCGAGAAGGCGGCGGAGCCGACGGTCAGCGTCGTGCCGACACCCGCGACGACCGATCTGCCGCGGCGCAAGTAGCGGGCCGAGGAAAAGGAAAAGGAAGAACCAGATGGCAGGCCCTCGACGGAGATCGCGCGAGATCGCGCTGCAGATCCTGCACCAGATTGACGTCGGGGGCGTGCCCGAGTCCGACGCGGATGTCGACATCATGGTGGCGCGCTACTTCGAGCACCTGGCGATGAAGGGCGGTCCCGCGGGAGAGGAAGACGAGGACGACGGGTCCGGGGACATCGCGGCGAAGATCGATCGCCCGCTGGTCCAGGAGCTGGTCCGCGGCGTCACCCAGCACTGGGCCGAGATCGACGCGCATCTCACCAAGCTCTCCCAGAACTGGCGCCTCGAACGCATGGCCATCGTCGAGCGCAACGTCATCCGCATCGCCCTGTACGAGCTGCTCCACTGCGAGAACGTCCCCGTCAACGTCATCCTCAACGAGGCGATCGAGCTCGCCAAGCGCTACGGGACGGCCGAGGGCGCAGCCTTCACGAACGGTTTGCTGGACCGCGCGGTCGGCGAACTGGGCGTCAGGCGTTAGGCGCGCGGACGACCTTACGATTTGTAGCCAGATCGACGCGCGCGTCCTGGACGCTTCGCCAGATCGGCGCAACGCGCGCGCTTGCCATCGCGCCTATCGGCAGGAACGAACGGCACGGTGATTGCTGTAGCGCCCGCGGCGTTCCATTGGCGAGCATCGGTCACATCGTGGTCGGGATGGCGGCGGCGCGGTTCAGCCGGCACCGCCACCCCACCACATGGACGCCGTTTGGCGCGGCGGTCCTGTGGTCGGGCCTCTCGTTGCTGCCGGACGCGGACGTGTTCGGGTTTCGCCTGGGTGTCCACTATGAGGATCCCTGGGGCCATCGCGGCGCAACCCACTCCTTGGTGTTCGCGCTGGGCGTCGCGCTCGTCGCGCTGGCAATCGCGAAGGCCGCTCGGCTCCCCGCCGTGCGGACGGCGCTGATCGCCCTCGTCGTCGTGTCGAGCCACGCCCTCTTGGACACGCTCACCGATGGGGGGCTCGGATGCGCGCTGCTGTGGCCCTTCAGCGACGAACGGTTCTTCGCACCGTGGACGCCGCTACCGGTCGCGCCGATCGGACGCGCCTACCTGTCCGGCGAGGGCCTTCGCGTCGCCGCGGTGGAGCTGGTGGCCCTCGCGCCCGTGCTGGCGTACGCGCTGTGGCCTGCGTGGACGAGATACCGCGCTCGCCGTTGACGTAACATGTGTGCTCGATGGGCAGCGCACACGTCAGCCTCCTGGAGGCGCTCTCGGCGGGACCGCCGCCCGCCGGGAACCTCGCGACGCCGATCTTCGCGCACGGTTCGCTCGTGGTGGAGATGTACAGGCCGGAGGGATCCGATCCGCAGAAGCCGCACGACCGCGACGAGGTCTACCTGATCGCGCGCGGCACGGCGGTGTTCTTCGACGGCGCCGGCCGCGTCGACGTCAGCGCCGGTGCGTTCCTGTTCGTCGCGGCCGGGCAACCCCACCGCTTCGAGAGCTTCTCGTCCGACTTCGCGTGCTGGGTGCTGTTCTACGGCCCGGTGGGCGGCGAGGCCGCCGCCGGAGATCGATGATGGCGTCGCACGTCGCGCTGCTGGGAGATTCCATCTTCGACAACCGGTCGTACACCGACGGCGCGCCCGACGTGGTGGCGCATCTGCGCGACCTCTTGCCCGCGCCGTGGCAGGCCACCCTGTGCGCGGTGGACGGAAGCACGGCGGCCGATCTGGCCGACCAGCTCGCCGACGTTCCGGCGGACGCTTCCCACATCGTCATCTCGGTGGGAGGAAACGACGCCCTGCTCAACTCCGATCTTCTCTTGACCCCCGTGAGCTCCACGGCCGAAGCGCTCGTCCTGTTCGGCGAGCGGGTGGGGCGGTTCGAGGAGGCGTACCGCGCCGCCATCGATGGCGCCCTCGCGCTGCGCCGGGACACCACCGTCTGCACGATCTACAACGGCAACCTGGAAGCCCGGGAGGCGCCGCTCGCCCGCGTCGCGCTCATGATGTTCAACGACGTGATCCTCCGTGTCGCCGTCGAACGCGGCCTTCGCGCCATCGATCTCCGACTCGTCTGCACCGAACCCGCCGACTACGCCAACCCGATCGAACCATCCGGCCCCGGCGGTCGCAAGATCGCTCGCGCGATCGCGCGCTGCCTGGGCGCCGCGGACGGCGAAGGTCGCCCCGCGACGGTCTACGGCGGTTGATGGGACGGATCCCGACGCGACGCCTGCTCTCGGAGGCGATGTCGCGCCACCATCCTGGGTTCGAAGCGGTCGACGGACCCACAGGCCTGTACTCGTTCCGCGAGCAGGCCCGGGGGGATTGGCTCCGGGATACGGAGCCGGGCGAGCACGTGCTCAACCACGTCGTGGTTTTCGGTCATTCGATGAAGGAGCGCTGCTTTGGCGTCGACGTGTACGCGGGTCTCTTGCCGTCGTGGAACACGCAATACGGGAGACACCTGCTCGCCAGCTCGATGCAGTTGGCGAATCTCCGGCTCGGGTCCACGATCGTCCCGGCCGAGGAGAGCGTCTACTTGCACGACGGCACCGAGGCTGGCGCGGCCGCAACACTGGAGCGCATCGCGGGTGAGCTGCGCGCGCATGCGCTCCCCTGGTTCCAGCTCACGGAGACGCGGGCCCGGAACGACGTTCTCGCCGCGCACGCGCGCACCTGGCTTCTTCGGCACTGGCCTGAAATCGCGGACGACGTCAGCGACAAAGCGGCGGATGCCATCCAGCGTTCGAACCACAGGGCATGGGAGGTCGACTTCCCGTTGCTCCAATCCTTGAAGGACGAGCTGCGCCACGTCGCCTCGGCGCATGACCTTCCGTTCGAGCAACGCCAGGAGATCTCGACCCTGGCGTTCCAGCTCCTCGAATACGCGCAGCACCGGAAGCGCGCCGCCGGCTGAAGATGACCCGTGGCGCGCGTCAGTCGACGACGGTGAAGACGGCGGCGACCTGCTGGTCGGCGTAGCGGGCGGTGATGGTGACCTGGCCGGCGCCGCGAGGGGTCAGGCGGCCCTGGCGGTTCACCTCGCCGACGTGGGCGTCGTCGCTGGACCAGGTCGCCATGGTGCCGGGAATCATGTCGACGCCGCCGCTCCGGTTTTGCGCGTAGAGGTTGAGCTGCACGGCGGTGCCGAGCTTCATGATGCCGTCGCCCGGCTTCATCACCAGCGCCGTGATGTCCTTGCGCACCGGCGAACCCTAGCACCGTCTCGCGTCGTCAGGCGGCGATGAGCGCGTCGACCGCCGCGTCGTAGTCGACGGGCTCGCCGTCCCAGCCGCACAGGTTGACGTCGGGATCGTCGGCCGGTGACGGCCCGGACCTCGACATCGTCGGGGCATCGGGAACGGGCGCAATCTCGGCGCCGGTCGCCGTGAAAAACCGCGGCGCGGCGTCGGCTGCATCCAGCGACATCCGGAATCCGCCTTCGTGGAGGAGGCGGTGGTGGAATCCGCACAGCAGGACGAGGTTGTCGAGGCTGGTGCGGCCGCCGTGGGCCCAGTGGTGCACGTGGTGCGCGTCGACGAAGCGGCGGTTCGAGCATATCGGGAACCGGCAGCCGCGATCGCGCGCCCAGAGCCGTCCGGTCCCAGCACCGCCTGATCCAGGTGAATGACGACCTGATGAACGTGATGACCACCGCTGGTGGCGCCGGCCTGGGCCTGCGGCGCCGGTGCCGGCGCGGGCGCCAGCGTTCGCTCGGCGATCGCGATCAGCCCGTCGGCGCGTCCGGGCGTGGCCGCCTCCGCAACACGCTCCGGCGTTTCCGCGGAAACGCGGCCCGTGCCGGCTGTCACGGCGCCGGTCGCGGCGCGCAGCTCGTCGCGCGCCTTCTCGATTGCCGCCAGCACCAGCGCCGCCTCGGCCGGATCCAGCGTCGCCTCGATCCGGACCAGGCCCGCCTCCGGCGTCCGCACGCGGACGCCGCGCTCGCCGCCCGATGGATCCCAGTCGCGTTGCACGTCGGACAGCGCCCCCTCGTGCACCGCCCGCCGGAACCGCCGGCACACCCGTTCCAGCTGGGCGCCGGTCGTCGCGAGCGCGATCTCCACCAGCCGCGCCTCGTTGGCGGCGGTCGCGACACGCGTCAGCGCGCGAACCTTGGCGTACGACAGTCGGCCCGCGGACATCGCCTCTTCGATCGCCGCGAACCGGCCGAGCGCGCGCGCCACGCGAACCTTCTCGCGTGCCGCACCGGGCGTCAGTCCGATCCGCCAGGCGAGCCAGTCGGCGCAGGTGCGCGCGCCCTGGTGCGCCCACTCCTCCGATTCATCAAACCGCCGGATGCAGCTGAGCAAACGATGCATTCCAACGTCGACCTGTGCCGCGAGCAACGCGATCTCGTCGGCGAGGCAACCATCGTTTGTGGCTGTTGTTGCGTTCATTGCATAACTATACGTATGTTCAGTATGCGCGGCAATGGCAAACAACGCAGAAATCGCATCGCGCGCGAAACGGAAACAACGCGCAACGCGCAAATAGCAGTGCTCGCGGCTCGGCTTGCTCGTAGCTCGATCGCACCCACCTTTTCCGGCGGAGGAGGTGGACCATGCAAAACGCGCTGGAACAGCAGTTCCTCGACCTCGAGCGCCAGTACTGGCAGGCGCTGCAGGACAGAGATGACGAGACGGCGTTGCGGCTCTCGGACGATCCATGCATCGTCAGCGGCGCGTCGGGGGTGGCCAGCCTCGACCGGCGGGCGCTGGCGGGCATGTTGAAGAGCGGGGCCTGGCAGCTGCGCCGCTTCGAGATCGATCCCGACGTGAAGCTGCGCATGTTCGGCGACGACGTGGCGGTGCTGGCCTACAAGGTCCGCGAGGAGCTGACCGTCGACGGCAAGCCGGTGAAGCTGGAAGCCGCCGACGCCTCGACCTGGGTACGGCGCGACGGCCAGTGGGTCTGCGCGCTGCACACCGAATCGATCGCCGGCGATCCGTTCGGCCGCGATCGCCGCCCGGCCGCGTAGGCGGACGGCCGTCAGCGCGCCGGCTTCATCTCGGCAAGCCGGCGCGCGTCGGCAAGCCGGCGCGCGATCTGCTCGAAAGGCGTGCTACGCGTCGGTGATGGGCGGGACGGGCGTAGCAGGCGGGTCGGCCTCGGGGGTGGCCGGGTGTTCCTTCTGGTAGGTCTCGAGTTGGTGGCGCGCGGCGCGGAACTCGTTGCGGATCGCGCAGAAGATATC
>Ga0111539_10011442_pt1 | contig 11138 bp, 10 predicted proteins | sample RhiMethybrSRZTD1_FD_79667 | JGI IMG/M metagenome (GOLD analysis project Ga0111539, IMG submission 79667) | Populus rhizosphere microbial communities from Tennessee, USA - Rhizosphere MetaG P. TD hybrid SRZTD1 (version 2) (version 2) | ecosystem: Host-associated > Plants > Roots > Rhizosphere >... | reverse complement strand
CGCGCAGCTCGCGGCGGACCGACAGCATGTCGCCGCGGAATTTCTCGATCGTCTGCCGGTCGCCCTCGCTTAGGATGACGTTGCTCCCATCGCCCGCGCTCTCGAGCTTGGCGAGCTGATCCTGCACCTCCTTGAGCTTGGCGGTGAGGGCCTGCTCCTTCTCGCGATAGCGCTGCTCGGCCTCGCGGCGCAGATCGTTGACGAGGAGGAACGGCCGGTCGTCGGCTCCGCGTCCGCGCAGCGCGATGAGCGCGTCCGAACCCGACAGGTTGTCGATCGCATTGACGATGAAGGCGGCGTTGCTGGCGTTGGGAATGGCCACCTGCTGGCCCAGGAAGTCACGCACGTCGACCCAGAACTGATCACCCAGCAGATCCGTATCGGCGATGACGATGGCGTTGATCCGGCCGGAGGCCTTGTGCGGCTTGGCCGCGGCACCCTCGGGTTTCTCCTCTTTCGCCTTGTCGTCCGGTTTGGCCGCAGCCGCCCCGTCCTTTGGCTTGTCACCGTCCTCGGCCTTGGGCACGGGCTTCGGGGCCCCCTCGGGGTAGGCGCTGTTGGCAGTGCCGGAGATGCGCGCCGCCAGCGTCAACGCCTTGCCCTCTGGCTTGTAGGCGCGCAGCAGGCCCACGGGATCGGGCGCGGCGGAGAACTTCTCGGCCGCGATCTGCATGGCCTGCGGGCTGGTGTGCAGCAGGGCGGAGACCGTCGTCGTCGCGCCCTCGGCCTTGGAGATGAAGCCGGGGGTGGCAAGGTTGAGGCGCTCGATGCCGCCGGCGAGCACGTCCTTCTGGTCGAGGCTGGAGCGGTCGAGGCCCAGCCAACCCACATATTCTGTCACCACGGGGCGCGCGCCACCACCGAACTGCACGCGCCGCGCGGTAGCGATGTCGCCCACGGCCTTGCTGGGGTCGAAGTCGACGCCCCAGGCCTTCAGCAGTTTGACGAACTCGGGGCTCGTCGGGCTCGGCGGCATCATGCCCATGGGGCCGGGACGCGCGCCAAGCTCGGCGACCGGGTCGACCAGCGCCAGCACCTTGCCGCCACCGAGGGCGAACTGGTCGATGGCATAGGTCGCCTCGGGGGTGAGGCGATCGGGCTGAGCGATCATCAGGACGTCGACGTCGGCAGGCACCTCCTTGATGTCCTGGCCGAGCGTCCTGACCTCGAAGAAGTCGCGGATCTGCTCCATGATCATCTGCGGCGGCTGCTGGCGTCCGCCGCTCATCATGGCCATCGGGTTCATGGCGCCGCCATCGAGCGGCAGGCTGGTAATGAGGCCGACCACCCGCTTCTTCGGGTTCGCCAGCGTGTAGATCAGCTTGGTCAGATCGTACTCGAGATAGACCTCGCGATCCGTGGTGAAGAAGGGAATGGTGGCGTCGGTATCCGTGGAGTTGCTGCCGACAAGGCCGAAGTAGCCGACCTCGCCCTCCTGATTGAGGCGCACGCCGCGCAGGCCCGCCGCAACCGCGCGGTCCTCGGCATCGGAAAACGGCTCGGGATCGTACACGGTGAGCTGCAGCCGGCCGCCGGAGATGTCGCTGTACTGCTGCAGCAGCGCGCGCACGCGCTCGAAATAGCGGGCGTAGATGGAAGCGGCCTCGCCCAGGCGCTTGGAGAAGTAGAGCCGCATGCTGATCGGCTCGTCGATGGCGCGCAGCATGCCGCGCGTGCCCTCCGAGATCGTGAAGAGGCGCTGTTGCGTCAGGTCCGCCTTGGCATTGCGCAGCGTGCTGCCCGCGAACAGGTTGACGCTCAACAGGAGGATGAACGCCAGGGCGATGCTGCTCCAGGCCAGCGTGTGGCGCGGCAGTCGGGCCGCCCAGTCGATCACAGGCTGGTAGAAGGCCGGGGCTTGCTTGGAATTGTCGGACACGGGGCTTGCTCCCTCAGTCGGCCTTTTTCAGATCGACCAGGATTTTGTTGGTGAACAGGGCGAAGGCGATCAGCGACAGGTAGAAGATGACGCCGGAGAGCGACAGGAAGCCCTTGGTGATCCGGTCGAAATGCGACAGGAAGCTCATCGACGACACGGCCGAGACGACGAAGCCCGGCGTCCAGGCGCGCAGCACGTTGAGCACCAGCTCGAGCCCGCTCATGACGAGCAGGAAGCAGATGGTGGAGGCGACGATGAAGGCGATTACCTGGTTCCTGGTCAGCGCCGAGATGCACGAGCCAATGGCCAGGAACGCGCCCGCCATCAGGAAGCTGCCGATGTAGCCGGCGAGAATCACGCCGTTGTCGGGATTGCCGAGGATGTTGACGGTGATCCACATCGGCATCGTCAACACCAGCGCTACGCCGATGAAGGCCCAGGCGGCCAGGAACTTGCCGAGGATGGCCTCCCAGGGCGAGATCGGCAGGGTCATCAGCAGCTCGATGGTGCCGGATTTGCGTTCCTCCGCCCACAGCCGCATGGCAACCGCGGGCACCAGCAGAAGATAGAGCCAGGGATGGTACTGGAAGAACGGTGCGAGGTCCGCCTGGCCGCGCTCGAAGAAACCGCCGACGTAGAACGCGAACGCACCGGTGAGCGCAATGAAGATGATCAGGAAGACGGTGGCCAGCGGCGTGCTGAAGTAGGCGATGAACTCGCGCTTGGCGATGATCCACGTGTTGCGCACGAGCTCATGCATGGCCGGCCCCCGTGTCCGAGGTGGTGATCTGGCGGAACACGTCGTCGAGATTGCCGCGCTCGACCTGCACCTCCTCGGCCTCGATCAGGCGCGTGCGGATCATGGAGGCGAGCTCGGCCGGGATGGGCGCGCCGGCGCTCGGCACCGCCCGCAACTGCACGCGGCCGTTGGCGACGCCCACCCGCTCGACCTTCGAGATCGCCGAGAAGTCGCTCAGCGCCTTGGCAATGGCCTCGGCGCGCGCAGTCGCCACCTTGAGGGCAATCGTATTGTGATAGGGCAGGCGGCGCATCAGGTCCTCTGCCGTGCCGTCCGCGACGATGCGCCCGCGGTTGATGATGATGGCGCGGGAGCACACCGCCTCCACCTCCTCCAGGATATGGGTGGACACGATGATGGCCTTGTCCTTGGCCATGCCGGCGATCAGTTTGCGCACCTGGTGCTTCTGGTTGGGATCGAGACCGTCGGTCGGCTCGTCCATGATCAGCACCTGCGGATCATGCAGGATGGCCTGGGCGATGGCCACGCGGCGCTTGAAGCCCTTGGAGAGGGTATCGATCCTCTGCTCGAGCACGGAGTGAAGCTCGGTCTTGTCGACGGCGGCGGCGACACGCTTGCCGCCCTCCGCCCGATCGAAGCCGCGGATTTCCGCTATGAAGGTGAGGAAGGCGCGGGCCGTCATGTCGCCGTAGCAGGGAGCACCCTCCGGCAGATAGCCGAGCTTCGCCCGGGCCATCTTGGGATTCTCCAGCACGTCGATGCCGGCGATGCGGGCACTCCCGGCGTCCGGCTCCAGGAAGCCGGTAAGCATCTTCATGGTGGTCGACTTGCCGGCACCGTTAGGGCCCAGGAAGCCCAGCACCTCGCCCCGCTCGACATTGAGAGAAATGCCATTGACGGCGACGATATCGCCGAACTGCTTCCTGAGATCGGAAGCTTCGATCAAGGCCGACATTTCAAGCCTTCCTCCTCGGTCGTCCAGCCGGTGCGCCTTTGCCAGGTCATGAAAGGCCCCAAGCGCGCGATTGTGGCTTTGTTATGCGGCTGACGCGCGTGCGACAGTAGGGCGCGCCCGGTGCCGTCACTGGCCCGCGCCTAATTAGGCGGCTCAATGGCAGTGTCAAGGCCCGAGTGCCGGGCGGCCCGTTCGAACGGGCCGCCAGTCAAGCTTTTCCAAGCATTATGAAATTCACGAAAGGTTGGCGTAGCACTCGATGCTGGCGTCCGCATCGCCGGACTCGCCGCAAGCGAGAAATGAATTTCGCGAGCCTGACGATCACCGGCGCCGCGCAACAATTCGCGCTTCTCGATCATCGCATTAATGCGGATTCGATTTCGCGAAGGCTGCCTTCTGCTCGGCGCTCGCCTCCTTCTGGTACTTGGCCTGCCACTCCTTGTAGGGCATGCCGTAGATCACCTCGCGCGCGCCGTCTTTGGTGAGTTCCAGGCCCTTGGCGCCGGCTGCCTCCTTATACCAGTTGGCGAGGCAGTTGCGACAGAACCCCGCGAGGTTCATGAGGTCGATATTCTGCACATCGCTGCGCGTACGCAGATGCTCGACCAAGCGCCGGAATGCGGCAGCCTCCAACTCGCTTTGGAGAGATTGATCGATTTTGGTCATTGTCCCTGCTCCGTTCATCGAGCCACGCGCGGAGACTGTGGCGGCGCTTACGCGTCGGGCGCCGCCCGCGACAGCCCCCTCTAAATGCAAGCCAAATGTATGCGCGAGAACGCGGCGTACAATACGGGCGAACCGCTGCGCCCATGCATCCTGCCCCCCCTCGTCCCGTATCAGGTCCTGCCTGATCTCGATCAGGGCATTGGCGAGCCCCCGGCTCGTGGCGTGCTGCCAGAGAGAGTCACCCTCGAGCTGGCCGGAATAGGGCTCGTTGTCGCCGACGATGAGACCGCCCTCGGCGTGGAGCGCGTCGATGAGCGGCCGGGCGAGCCGCTGGTCGCGGTCCCACAGCACGCCGACGTGCCAGGGTCGCGGGGTTTCCTTCCAGCTCTCGGTGAAGGAATGGATGGACAGCAGTATGGGCCGACCCGCCGAAGCGCTGCACCGGTCGATGACACTGTCGATGGCGCGGTGGTAGGGCGCGTAGTAGAGGCTGATGCGCAGCCGGCGCTCCTCCTCGTCGAGGCGGCGGTTACCGGGGATGACCGCGCCGTCCGACAACCGCATGATAAGGGTCGGGTCATCCACGCCGCGGTTGGGGTCGATCAGCAGGCGCGAGAAGCGGGTCATCACCGCGGGCGCCCCGAGAGCGGCAGCCAAGCCCGCCGTTACGCGCGCCGCGCCGATATCGTAGGCGATATGGCGTCTGAGCTGCTCCGCAGGAAGCCCCAGGGTGCCGTAGGGCGGGGGTATGGCATTGGCGGCGTGGTCGCAAAGCAGGATGAGACCGGCGTCGGCACGGCCACCGAGGATGCGGTAGCTCTCGTGCTCTTCGTCGGGGATGCCGTGCACCGGCGATGCATCATCGGCCATGGCCCGACTATAGTGGGCGCACCCCCTTGCCGCAAAGCGCGCAGGTCGGGCGGTCCCGCGTCCTGGCTGGAACTGCGCTCGGCTTGACCCAACCTGCGTCGTACCGGCAAATGGTGGCAGGAAGCATCAGGCCCAGTCGACGATCCATGGCGAACGGAGCCGCACAAGCCGAGCAGCGGGCGGCCCTGCTCGCGCTCTATGACGCTGCCGTGGCTGCGGCCCACCCTGCCGTGTGCCTGCCGCCGCATCTGCCGGCACCGCCGGCAGGCGGACGCCTCCTCGTGGTTGGCGTTGGCAAGGCGGCAGCCTCCATGGCGGTGGCCGCGGATGCGCACTACCGCGCGCAGGGTGTCATCGACCGGATTGCCGGGTTCACGACAGCGCCGCACGGCTCGCTCGAGACGCTCGGCGCGCAGCGTCCGGCCGCGATCGAGATCATCACCGCGCGGCATCCGACCCCGGACGCCGCCAGCCAGACGGCGGCAGAGCGTGCGCTTGCCCTCGTCGCAACGGCGACAAGCCGTGATCTCGTCCTTGTCCTGCTGTCGGGCGGGGCTTCGGCGCTCTGGGCGGCGCCCGCAGCAGGCCTCACCCTCGCCGACAAGACCAGGCTTTCGCGCGGTCTCCTCAAGTGCGGCGCCGACATTCACGAGATGAACACCGTGCGGCGTCACGTCTCGCGCATCAAGGGCGGGCGCCTGCGCAAGGCGACGCCGGCCTCCGTGATTACCCTCGCCATCTCCGACGTGCCGGGCGACGATCCCGCCACCATCGGCTCGGGGCCGACGGTCCCAGATCCGACAACGCTCGCGGACGCGCGTGCCGTGCTGGAAAGGCGCCGCCCGGCAATGGAGGCCCTCGGCCTCACCCTTCCGCCTGCCATCGACGCCGCGCTTGCCGATCCCGCCAACGAGACGCCCAAGCCCGGCGATCCCGCGTTCGCGAACGCCGAATATCGCATGATCGCGACACCCGCCGCGGCGCTCGCGGCTGCGGCCGCCGTCGCAAGAACCAAGGGCTACGAGGTGGTCGACCTCGGCGACGCGGTCATCGGGGAAGCCCGCGACGCGGCAGGCGCGCACGCGAAGCTGGCGCGCGAGCTGAAGGCCGCGGGCCGCAGGGTCGCGATCCTGAGCGGTGGCGAGTTGTCGGTCACGGTGCGCAACGCGCGCGGGCGCGGCGGCCGCAACCAGGAGTATGCGCTCGCTCTGGCGCTCGCGCTCGACGGCGCCGCCGGCATCGGCGCGCTGGCGGCGGATACCGACGGTATAGACGGCGGCACCGGCAAAATGGCCGATCCCGCGGGCGCCATCGTCGACAGCGCCACGCTCTTCTCGGCCCGCCACCTCGACGCCCAGAAGTTCCTCGACAACAACGACGCCACGACTTTCTTCGAAGCCGCGGGCGGACTCGTGGTGCGCGGACCCACGCAGACCAACGTCAATGATTTCCGCGTCCTTCTGGTCGATCCCTGATGCAGGGCCTTGAAACAATGCCGGGGTCAATTCCGGCCTCGCTCCCGTTCGCGGCAGCTTTCGTGCGTCACGCTGCCGCCCTCCTCGTGGGCAGCTTTCTGGCATCGTCCGCCTATGCCGATCTCAAGCTCTGCAACACCACCACGAGCCGCATCGGCGTCGCCATCGGCTACCAGGACCCGAGCGGCTGGACCACCGAGGGCTGGTGGAACATCGCCGCCCAGACCTGCGAGACCCTCTACAAGGGAACGCTTTCCAGCCGCTTCTATTATATCCACGCCATCGACTACGACCGCGGTGGTGAATGGGCAGGCAAGTCGTTCATGTGCACGGCCGACAAGTCGTTCACAATTCGGGGGGTTCAGGATTGCGGCCGTCGCGGCTATAAGAGCACGGGCTTCTTCGAGGTCGACACGCAGGAAGCCAAGGACTGGACCATCCGCCTGACCGATCCCAGCGAAAGGGGACGCTAGTGCGATGATCGAGAAGTCCGCTACAGCTGAGACGAATATCGCGATCAGGACACTAGCCACATGAGACGCACGAGGCGCGTCAAAATCGTCGCCACCCTCGGACCTGCGTCGTACGCCCCTGAGATGATCGAACGCCTCTTCGAGGCCGGCGTCGACGTTTTCCGCATCAACATGAGCCACTCGCCCTTCGACCTCGTGAAGAAGGTGCATGCGGCCGTGCGCGCGGCGGAGGCCAAGTTCAGCCGTCCGATCGGCATCCTCTGCGATCTGCAGGGGCCCAAGTTCCGCGTCGGCAGCATTGCCGGCGAGCGCGTCGGCTTGAGCGAAGGCGCGACCTTCCGATTCGATGCGACCGAATCCGAAGGCGGGGCGCAACGCGTGTTCCTGCCGCATCCGCAGATCTTCGAGGCGGTCGAGCCCGGACACACGCTGCTGCTCGACGACGGCAAGATCCGCATGGTCGTGCTGGAGAAGTCGCGGTCGACCATCGACGCCAAGGTTCTCGTCGGCGGCATGCTGGCGAGCCGCAAAGGTATCAGCCTGCCCGACACCGTGCTGCCGATCGGGCCGCTGACGGAGAAGGACAAGAAGGACCTCGATTTCGCCCTGCGTCTCGGCGTCGACTGGGTTGCGCTGTCGTTCGTGCAGCGCGGCGACGACCTGAAGCTGGCGCGAGAACTGATGGGCCCGAACCAGTCGACCCTGCTGATGTCCAAGATCGAGAAGCCCGCAGCGATCGCCGATCTCGAGAACATCGTTGCGAATTCGGACGGCCTGATGGTCGCGCGCGGCGACCTCGGCGTCGAGCTGCCGGTGGAACGCGTGCCGGGGTTGCAGAAGCAGATCGTCGGCAAGGCGCGCGCAGCCGGCAAGCCGGTAGTCGTCGCCACACAGATGCTGGAGAGCATGATCTCCTCGCCGGTGCCGACGCGCGCGGAGGTGTCGGACGTCGCCACTGCCGTATTCGACGGGGCCGACGCCGTCATGCTGTCGGCGGAGTCCGCGGTCGGCCAATATCCGATCGAGGCGATCCGCACCATGGATCGCATCGCCTTCGAGGCGGAGAACGATCCGAGCTACGGCGCGCTGCTGCACGCCACGCGCACCCAGCCGCAGGCCACCGCGGCCGACGCCATCGCCGCGGCGGCCCACACCGTCGCCGACACGCTCAAGCTCGCAACCATCATCTGCTATACGGCGACCGGCTCCACGGCGCTCCGGGTCGCGCGCGAGCGGCCGGGGCTGCCGGTCATCGGCCTCTCCCCAGTGCTGGCGACGGCGCGCCGGCTGGCGCTGGTGTGGGGCGTGCACTGCGTGCTCACCAGCGATCCCGAGAACCAGACAGCGATGGTGCGCAAAGCCTGCCGCATCGCCTTCGATGAGGGCTTCGCGAGGGCCGGCGAGGGTGCGATCATCGTCGCCGGCGTCCCGCTGGGCTCGCCCGGCACCACCAACATGCTGCGCATCGCCTACCTCGACGACGCCGGCAATCCGGTGGCCGAAGGGGTGTGAAGGCTACGGCCGCCCGCCCCGGATGCACCCGACGGACAAAGACACCGCCAGATGGCGTTGATCTTGGAATCAGGTCACGAGGTGGCATCCGCGTCTGTCGTACCGATGCTCCTGGCGCCGTTCGCACGTTCGCCACACGTCACCGGAACAGCAGCAGCACCAGGGGCGGCACGGCGAGGCAGAGCCCATAGAGCGCGTAGACGTCGAGCGCATAATACGCGCGGGCCCAGACCGCCTCCATCCACGGGCCGCCGCGCTCCGCCTTCGCCATCAAATAGTCGACGCGCGCATGGTTGTAGGGGCAGCCACGCACCACCGCGTTGTAGCGTCGGCGAAATTCCTGCACCGTCACAACGTCGGCGGACGGGATCAGCTTCAGCTCGTGGTAGAGGTCGTTCACGGCCAGCGCACACTCGTGCATGACGTATGCCTTCATGCGGTAGTCGTTCATCGCCTCGATCAGCGCCAGCACCAGCGTGAAGATCGAGGACATAATGGAAACCAACGTGACGAGTCGGTTGGTCGGCTCGTCGAGCGCGGAGGCGTAGACGGCCTGCCACACCGACAATCCTACGAAGTAGAGCGACACCATCGACATCGCGAACACCGAGAGCGCATTCTTGCGCTCGTAGCGCTCCGCGGCGTTGAAGCGGGCGGCCTTCACGGTGCGCATGGCCGAGAGCAGCTGGCTGACCGCACGCAGGCCGCCGACATCCGCACGCGGCGCGGCGGGTCGCGCGGGCGCAACGGCCTCGGACGGAGCCACGACCGCCCGCGGAAATCCCTGTCTTCGCTCGGGGAGAGTCATGCCGGACACGCCAAGACGCCATTTTCGCTTCGCGTGGGCTTAGCGTGATTCGGCTGCTTCACGCGTATTCCGGCGCGGCCCGCTCAATGCACCCGGAACTCGCCGCCGACCATCCGCAGCTCCGCCGGCGTGATGAGCTTCCTGTGCGCCACGCGCACGCGGAAGAGCTTGCCGTCGAGGTTGCGCGACCAGAAATCGAGGAACGTGCGCAAACGCGGAAAGCGCGGGTGCTCGTCGTAATCCTGCCAGATGTAGCTCTGCAGCAGCGAGGGATGGTCGGGCAGGCGATACAGAATCTCCGCCGTCGTCAGGCTGAAGCCGGCGAGCTGGGCGCGGAAATCCCGGTCACTGGATGCGGTCATGGATGATCACCTCCCTGCCGCCGATGCGCACCCTGGTGATCGTATGCGCGATTCGCGCCTGATGGGTTGCATCCTTCCCACAGCCTCCGCTTCTCTTCCGCAGCCGGGGACGCACTTCCCGCAGCGCGGCCGCAAGACTGGAACGAAGCAGCTTCGGATGCAGTTCCGGGGGGCACAGCCGCTTGCAGCGGACCGCGCCGCCCGCGCAGGAGCTAGGGTGTCACGAACTTCAGGCCCGCCACGCCCGCCACGATCATGGCGATGAAGGCGAGGCGCGCAGGCTCGGCCGACTCGCCGAAGAGCCAGATGCCCAGCAGCACAGTTCCGACAGTGCCAATGCCTGTCCAAACTGCATACGCTGTGCCGACGGGCAGCCACCGCACAGCGATACCCAGCAACGCCAGGCTCACCACCATCGCTGCCACCGTCCATACGGACGGCCACAGCTTCGTGAAACCCTCGGTGTACTTGAGACCAACTGCCCAGCCGATTTCGACCAGGCCGGCGAGAATGAGAACGAGCCAAGCCATGCCTCATCTCCATGTTGTGATGAGGTCGTCCCCACCCGCGGGTTTTGTGGAAGTGCGGGGTCGTCCCCGCTGCCCACAACATGGGGCCTAACGCCGCGCAGTCAAGGTCGTAGGGCGTCTTTGGCACTCGCCTCTTGACACTGCTAACGACCCTCAAATATAGCTGGCCCCACCCTTTGGAGCGCCCCGGCGGCTCATCCCTGGCAGCGCGCCCCGTCCGGTTCCGAAGTGTCGAAATAACCGTTCTAGAACAGTGAGGTAGAGGTCATGAAGTTTCGCCCTCTGCACGATCGCGTGGTCGTGCGCCGCATCGACGAGGAGACGAAGTCCGCGGGCGGCATCATCATACCCGACACCGCCAAAGAGAAGCCCATGCAGGGCGAGGTGATCTCCGTAGGACCCGGCGCCCGCGACGAGCAGGGCAAGCTCGTCCCGCTCGAGGTCAAAAAGGGCGACAAGGTGCTGTTCGGCAAGTGGTCCGGCACCGAGGTCAAGATCAACGGCGAGGAATTGCTCATCATGAAGGAGAGCGACATCCTCGGCATCATCGAGGGCAAGGCGTCCGTACGCGCTGCCGCGTAAGCCGGGGAGAGGGGCCCGCCCCCTTTCTGGCCGTCTGTCTGACTCCCTTCCAGCTTCCTCTCCAGGAGCCCAACCCATGGCCGCCAAAGACGTCAAATTCTCCCAGGACGCCCGGGAGCGCATGCTGCGCGGCGTCGACATTCTCGCCAATGCCGTGAAGGTCACGCTTGGCCCGAAAGGCCGTAATGTCATTCTGGATAAGTCCTTCGGCGCGCCGCGCACCACCAAGGACGGGGTAACGGTCGCCAAGGAGATCGAGCTTGAGG
>Ga0111539_10011440_pt1 | contig 11138 bp, 6 predicted proteins | sample RhiMethybrSRZTD1_FD_79667 | JGI IMG/M metagenome (GOLD analysis project Ga0111539, IMG submission 79667) | Populus rhizosphere microbial communities from Tennessee, USA - Rhizosphere MetaG P. TD hybrid SRZTD1 (version 2) (version 2) | ecosystem: Host-associated > Plants > Roots > Rhizosphere >... | reverse complement strand
TGTAGCCGAGGCGCTGCGCCGCCTCCAATGCCTGCATCGGCTCGATCATGCCGCCGACGTCGCGCACGGACGTGACGCCCGAGTCGACGTACATGTCCATGAAGTGCAACCCGCGCAGCGTCGAAAGGCTATCCGACGGCCGGACGTCGCGCGGATACACGAGATGCATGTGCATGTCCATGAATCCCGGCAGCACGTACTTGCCTGCAGCGTCATAGCGCTTCGCATCGGCGGGAATCTCCACCGACCCTGCGGGGCCGACCGCAACGATGCGATCGTCACGGACGAGAACGGTTGCATTGGCGAGCGGCTGTCCGCCGTTGCCGTCGATCAACGTGCCGCCGGTGATCGCGATAGGCGGAGCCGCGAAGGCGAGTCTCGCGCAGAGAGCAAGGGCGAACAGCAGCAGGAGGCATCTCAGGGGCACTTTCACGGAGCTCGTCCTCTAGGTTGCTGTCGGGAACACATACACGCCCCCTCCCTGGGGGCCGTTAGTCGGCCAGCGCGACGTCACGACTTTCGCGCGCGTGTAGAACGAAACGCCTTCGGCGCCGTGCACGTGCTTGTCGCCGAACAACGAAGCCTTCCAGCCGCCGAACGAGTAGTACGCCATCGGCACGGGAATCGGCACGTTGATGCCGATCATTCCCACCTTCACGCCGCGCTGGAACTCACGCGCAGCCGCGCCGCTGGCAGTGAAGATCGCCGTGCCGTTGCCGTAGGGATTCGTGTTGATGAGATCGATCGCTTCGCGCACGGACTGGGCGCGCACCACCGACAGCACCGGGCCGAAGATTTCCTCTCGGTACACGTCCATGGAGGGCGTGACGTGATCGATGACGGTCGGGCCGAGGAAGAAGCCTTTCTCGTGGCCTTTCACCACGAGCCCGCGACCGTCGACGGCAATGCGTGCGCCCTGCTCCGCGCCGGTCGCGATGAGACGCGAGATTCTGTCCCTGGCATCGCTCGTGATCACCGGTCCCATCTCGCTGGCGGCGTCGCGCCCGGGACCGACCTTGATCGCCGCCGCTTTGCGAGCAACGGCTTCGACGAGTTCATCTGCAGCGCTACCCACAGCGACTGCAGCTGAAATTGCCATACATCGCTCGCCCGCCGATCCGAACGCAGCGGCAGCGAGCTGCTCGGCGGCGAACGTGCGGTCCGCATCGGGCAGGATGATCGCGTGGTTCTTGGCACCGCCGAGCGCCTGCACGCGCTTTCCGGCCGCCGTCCCTCGCATATAAATGTACTTGGCGATGGGGGTCGAACCGACGAACGAGATCGCCGCCACACCGGGATGATCGATGAGCGCGTCGACGGCGATCCTGTCGCCATGCACGACGTTGAAGACGCCCTGCGGCAGTCCGGCTTCAGCCCACAACTGCGCGAGCAGCATCGCTGCGCTCGGATCGCGCTCGCTGGGCTTGAGCACGAACGTGTTGCCGCAGGCTATGGCGACCGGAAACATCCACATCGGCACCATCGCGGGGAAGTTGAACGGCGTGATGCCGGCGACGACGCCGAGCGGCTCCCGAAACGAAAACAGATCGACGCCGGTGGACACCTGGTCGGAGTAGCCGCCTTTCAGCAGCGTCGGAATGCCGCACGCGAACTCGACGACTTCGAGCCCGCGCTGCACCTCGCCTTCCGCATCGCTCACAACTTTGCCGTGCTCGTCGCAAATCGCTGCGGCGATCTCGCGACGGCGTGCGTTCACGAGCTCACGGAACGCGAACAGGATGCGCGTGCGCCGGCTCAGCGAAGTCTGCGACCACGAGTCGCAGGCAGCTGTCGCTGATTTGACCGCGCAATCGACGTCGGCGGGGCTCGCAAGCGACACCCACGCCTGCTGCTCACCCGTCGCAGGATTCCACACCGGCGCGCGACGCTCCGTCTCGCCGGAGTGCGGTTGGCCATCGATCCAATGGGCAATCGTCCTGGTCATGCTGTCGTCAGTTCATTCCGAGTGACTTGTGAATGAAAGCGAGCGAGTCGGCTGCCAGGTCGATTTCCTTCGCAATTGGCCGGCCCATGCCATGTCCCGTTCGCGTATCGATACGAATCAGCACCGGGGCATCGCCGGCCTGGTCGTGCTGGATCGTCGCCGCGAACTTGTAGCTGTGAATCGGCGGCAGACGATCGTCGTGATCGCCCGCCGTGATCAAGGTCGGCGGGTACTTCGTGCCCGGCTTCAGGTTGTGCAGCGGCGAGTACGCACGGAGGTAGCGAAACTGATCGGGTTTGTCAGACGAGCCATATTCCGCGGCCAGAGTCCAGTTGATGCTGAAGTGCTGGAAGCGAAGCATGTCCATCACGCCGACCGCAGGCAGTGCCGCGCCGAACAGCTCGGGACGTTGCGTCATCACGGCACCGACCAGCAAGCCGCCGTTGCTGCCACCGCGAATCGCCAGCTTCGACGGCTGCGTGTACTTGTTTGCGATCAACCATTCCGCCGACGCGATGAAGTCGTCGAACACATTCTGCTTGCGCTCGAACATGCCGCCCTGGTGCCAGGCCTCGCCGTACTCGAAGCCGCCGCGCAGGCTCGGCTGCGCGTAGACACCGCCCTGTTCGAGGAATGCCACGGTCTCCGGCGAGAAGCGCGGCGTCAGCGAGATCCTGAATGCGCCATAGCCATACATGATGGTCGGATTGTCGCCGTCCAGTTTCATGCCGCGGCGATGCGTGACGAACATCGGCAACTTCGTGCCGTCCTTGCTGGTGACGAATACGCGCTGCGTCTCGAAGTCGGCCGCGTTGAATTTCAGCTGGGGCTGTTTGAACACGGTGCTCTCGCCCGAACGAACGTCGTAGCGATAGATTGTCGGCGGTGAGATGAAACTCAAGAACGCGTAGAACGTCTCGGTGTCGGCGCGCCGTCCGTTGAATCCGCCGGCGCTGCCCAACCCTGGCAGCGCGACCTCACGCACCAAGGCGCCGTTCAGGTCGAAGACCCGGATCTGCGACGACGCGTCCTTGAGGTAGGACGCGAAGAAGCGATCGCCCACCAGGCTGACGTCCTGGAGCGCATCGCCCGCTTCGGGAATCACCGTCTTCCACTTCGAACGGTCAGGCTGAGCGGTGTCGACTTCGACTACGCGCCCCAGCGGCGCACCGGCTTCAGTGCGAATCCAGAAGCGGCCGCGGCCGTTGCCGACGAAGCTGTAGGCGGCATCGAACCCTTTGATGAGCTCGACCACCGGCGCAGTCGGCTTCTGCAGATCCTTGTAGTAGATCTGGTTGGTGCCATCGCTTCCCTTCCAGATGAAGATGATCAGGTAGCGGCCGTCCTGCGACACCTCGGGAATGAACGTCCACTCCTTGATGTCGCGGTTCTCGTAGATCAGTTTGTCGTCGGACTGCGGCGTGCCGAGCTTGTGGAAGAACAGCTTGCTGAAGAAGTTCACGCCGCCGTCATAGCGGCTGTAGTAGAACCCCGAGCCGTCCTTCGCCCAGGCAACCGCGGCCCACTTGATTCCCTTGAGTTGCTCCGCGAGGTCGCTACCGGTCGTCACGTCGCGGACCTTCCATTGCTCCCAGTCGGAGCCGGCCTCCTGAATGCCGTACGCGATGAGCTTGCCGTCCTCGCTCGGGATCCACGCCGCCAGGGCCGCAGTGCCATCGGCCAGCAGTGTGGCGGGATCGAGCAGCACCCGCGGCGCACCGGTGAGTGAGTCCGCGACGTAAAGCACCGACTGATTCTGCAGACCGTCGTTGCGAGTGTAGAAGTAGCGATCGCCGCCCTTCACCGGCATGCCGAAGCGCTCGTAGTTCCACAACTGCGTGAGGCGTTCCTTGTACTTGGCACGCTGCGGAATCTTCTCCAGGTACGGTAAGGTGACCTTGTTCTGGGCTTCGATCCACGCCTTGGTCTCGGGGCTGTCGAGTTGCTCCAGCCAGCGATAGGGATCGGCGACCTTCTCGCCGAAGTAGTCGTCGACCTGGTCGACGCGCTTGCTTTCCGGATACGTCAGTTTGGCCGCTGTAGTCTGCGCGGTCGGCGCAGCGTCGCCGCTGCATCCGGCAAGTCCCAGCAGGCAGATCGCACCGAACGTGCTCGCAATGGCGTTACGCATAAGAATCCCCTGCGCGCATCAGGCGCGCGAATAAACAGTCTTGCCGCCGACGACCGTGCGCACGATCCTGATGTCCTTGAGCGTGTCCGGATCGACGGCGTGCGGATCTTTCTCGAGGAGCACGAAGTCGGCGTACTTGCCGACGGTGATCGAGCCCTTCACGTTCTCTTCATACGAGGCGTGTGCGCCGTTGATCGTGGCGATGCGCAGTGCTTCGTCGACGGTCACCTTCTGGTTCGCACCCCACACGCGGCCTTCGTAGTCCTTGCGAGTGACCATGCTTTGCAGGGCCATCATCGGCTCGAACGGGCCGGGTTGATAATCGGACGCGCCGGGCACTGGAATGCCGGCGTCGAGGAAGCTGCGGTGCGCGAACATCCAGCGCACGTTGTCCTCGCCGTACGCGGCCCACTTCTCGCCGTGGTAGTAGACGTAGGTCCAGAACGGCGTCGGGATCGAGCCGGTTGCCTTGATGCGGCGGAGCAGATCCGGATTGACCAGCGTGCAATGCTCGATGCGATGCCGGCGATCCGGATGCGGCCACAGCTTCAGCACGCGCTCGTACGCGGTCAGCACCTGGTCGATGGCGACGTCGCCGTTCGCGTGGATGCCGATCTGCCAGCCGCTGCGGTGCGCCTCTTCGACGACCTCGTGAGTCTGCTTCTGATCCATGACCTGGATGCCGTAGTCGTTCGGCTTGCCCGGATACGGCTTGCTCATGCGCATCGTGCGCTCCGACGCCGAACCGTCGGCGACGAATTTGGCGCCGCCGATGCGGACGAACTCGTTGCCGAAACCGGTGCGGATGCCGCCGTCGCGCAGCTTCTGGTACGCGTCGAGACCATCGCGGTTCAGCCCGACGGCCATCACGTAAGCGCGATGGAGCAACTCACCCCTCGTCAGCAGCGCCTGGTAGGTCGTGATCTTGTCCGCCTCCGCACCGGCGTCGTGCACCGTCGTGAGCCCGCAGGCGACGAGCTGCTTCGACTGATACACCATCGCGGCTTCTCCGCGCTGGCGCTCCTGCTCCGGCGTGAACTTCGCGACCTTGCCGACGCCCTCGAACTTCGTCAGCGCCAGGTCGCCGACCTGGCCCTGCAGCTCACCTTTCTCGTCGTGCCAGAAGCGACCGCCGGGCGGGTCCGGCGTGTCCCGGGTGATCCCCGCGAGCTCGAAGGCTTTGCTGTTGAAGAACCCCGTGTGACCGCCGCGATGCATGACGATCACGGGATGATCTGGAACCGCCGCGTCGAGATCTTTGCGGCTCAGCAGGCGCTTCTCTTTGACCTTGGTGTCGTCGAACTTGAACGCGTTGATCCAGTAGCCGAACGGTGTCTTCGCAGCACGCTCGCGCAACGCGTCCTGGATTTCCTTGATCGAGCGCAGATCCGCGTTGACGTCGTACAGCTCCTGCTGCCTGCCGGGATGACAATGCGCATCGATGAAACCTGGCGTCACGGTCATGCGCTCGCAGTCGATGACCTGCGTGTTGCGGCCGGCGAGATTGCGGATGTCAGCGCTGTTGCCGATTGCAATGAAGCGCCCGTCCTTGACCGCGAACGCCTCGGCGCGCGGCAGGTTGTCGTCGATCGTCAGGACGTTGCCGTTCACGACGATGAGGTCCGGCGCCCCCTCCCTGCCCTCCCCCGCAGAGCGGGGGAGGGTTGGGGTGGGGGCCGCAAGCAGCAGCGCTCCCATTCCCAGGGCTTCGCGGCGGCTCAGCTTCCCCATCTCAGGCGCCCCACACCTTCTCGTAGACGCGCAGCCAGTTCTCGCCGAGCACCTTGCGCACGTCCGCCTGGCTCCAGCCGCGGTCCAGCAGGCCCTGCGTCACCTTCGGCAGCTCGACGATCGTTTCGAAGCCTTTCACCATGTACCAGGGCCAGTCGCTGTAGACGTCCGTGGGCCAGCGCTCGCGATCCATTCCCATCACATTCAGATCGTCGCGTCCGGTCATGAAGTCGGGACCGAGGCCGATGTGATCGACGCCGACCAGCTTCTTCAGGTGTGCGAAGTGCTCGAAGAACTTGTCCAGGGTCGCCTGCGGCGAAGCCTTGACGTCCGCGTCCTTCGGGCTGCGCATGAAGAAGTCGCTGACGGATGTGAGCCCGATGACGCCGCCCGTGCCTGCGATCGCCTCGATGAGCCGGTCGGAGATGTTGCGTGGGTTATCGTTCAGGGCACGCGCGTTTGTGTGCGAGCAGATGATGGGCACACCCTTGGACACCTGGATTGCATCGAACGAAGTTCGCTCGCCGGTGTGACCGCATACGTCCAGCACGATGCGATGGTTGTGGACTGCTTCGACATACTTCTTGCCGAGTCGAGTCAACGGCACTTCCGGGTCGAGGCAGCCGCCGCCGAAAATGTTGGAGTTGTTGTAGGCAATGCTCGCGATCCGCAGGCCGAGCTGACGATACGCGCGCAGGTTCTGCACCGGACCGGCGCCGTTCGCGTCCATGATCAGCGGATCGGCCATTTGCCAGCCGGAAAGGTGCGCGATCTTGCCCTGTTCTTTCGCCTGCCGGATCTCGCGTACGGTGCCGGTCTGCACGATCTTGTCGGAGTGCTTGTCGAGGAACGTGAGCAGCGTCGCGAAAAAGTCGAGCCCGCCGACGCTCTGGTGCCAGCAGTTCACGCCGCCGGCCGCGAGCATCTCGAGATACTTCTCGTTGAGCGCGGAAGGGTCGAGGCCGTCCACCACCAGCGTCGAGCGCTGGAGCTCCCACGCTTTCGGATACTTTGCCGGATCGACGCTGGTCACGCTGGGCGCCGCGATCGCTTGCGTCGCAGCCGACGCCCGCAGCGCTGGAACGATTGCGGCCGCGGATAGCGTCGCAATCAATGCATCACGTCGATTCACGAATCGTTCTCCTTCGTTGCGAGTCGGGCTTCAGCCCGACAGGGGTCGTCGCTTGTGCCACTCAGTCGCGTGTTCGTAGGCGGCGCCGAGCGCGAGCAGCCGGCCTTCGCTGTAGCGAGGACCGCAGATCATCAGGCCGATCGGCAGCCCGTCGCCGGAAAAGCCGCACGGCACTGTGAGCGCCGGCAACCCGAGCCGGTTGAACGTCAGCGTGTTGTCGATCGAGAACAGCGGCCGGTCTTCGATGTCGGGACTGCTCTCGGCACGCACGGCGGCGTCGATCGTCGGCGGCATCGCCTTCAGCGTCGGCATCACGAGCACATCGAAGTTCGTGAATGCAGCATCGACTGTGCGACGCAGGCGCTGGAGCGCGGTGAGGCCTTGCACGTAGCGCGACATCTTTGCGGTCGTCGTGCCTTGTGCAGGATCTTCGAGATACCGTGCGCACCATTGCAGCACGTTACGCGTACCCAACGTGTACTTGTCCGCCTGCTGCTCCAGCAACTTCTGGTGATAGCTGACGACCTCGGCGACGTTGATCATGATTTCGTGGGACGCGGTTTCCGGTGGCAGCGCGACGTCTTTGATGCCACCGGTCAGCTTGGCAATGACCGCGAGCGCCTCCTCTACGGCGCCTGCAATCTGCGGGTCGACCTCGTCGAAGAATCCCTTGCGCGGCACGCCGACGTGCAGCTGCTTGACCGGTTGATGCGCGAGCTGCGCGTAGTCCGTGTCAGGACTGGCGACACTGCGGACATCGAGCGTGTCGTAGCCGACCATCTGCCCGAACATCAGCGCAGCATCCTCGACGGTTCGCGCGATGGGGCCGCAGGAGTCGAGCGTCGCGACCGACGGAATGATCCCGGTGTTCGACACGAGTCCATCCGTCGGCTTCAACCCGACCAGGCTGCACCACGCAGCTGGAATGCGGACCGATCCCCCCGAGTCGGTGCCGAGTGCGCCGAAGCACATGCGCGTAGCCACTGCGGCGGCGGAGCCGCTCGACGATCCGCCTGTGACCCGGTCGAGCGCCCAGGGGTTGAGCACGGGTCCGAAGCCCGACGTCACGCCGGTGGGGCTGACGCTGAATTCCGCGAGATTGGCCTTCGCGAGGATCACTGCGCCCGCCTGCCGCAAGCGCTTTACGACATGCGCGTCCTCGGTCGGAACGCGATCGGCGTAGACCGGACTGGCTGCCGTGGTTCGCGTCCCCGCGGTATCGATCGCGTCCTTGAGTGCAATCGGAACGCCGTGGAGCGGCGAGCGAAACTTCTTCTGGCGCGCCTCGGCGTCGAGCGTCGCCGCCTCGGCCAGCGCCTGCTCACGCATCACGGTGATGAACGCATTGACCCGGGGATTCTCGACGGCAGTGCGCTCGAGACACGCGAGCACGAGATCGCGACTGGTCACGTCGCCACTGCGAATCCGCCGGGATGCGTCCGCGAGCGTCAGCTCGGCGAGATCGCTGGAAGCCTCGCGCGCGGTCGCCAGGCTCGCATGGACTGCCGCGGCGGCCGCGGCCAGCAGGATCTCGCGGCGGTTCATGAGATCCGCCCGGTTCGTTCTTGTGTGCGGCAATCCCCAGTCAAGATCCTGCCCCCGCGCCGGCATGGTCCGACTGATAGTAGTCAGGTGGTCACAGCGCGGTGACTAATAGATCTAATGTGGACGATTAGCGGCGCTTATCGCGGCGGTCACTCCCGGGTCAGGGTCGGAAACTTGATGCCGAGCTGATCGAGGTAGGTGTCGTACCGGCTCGGGTCGTAGTAGTACTTGCTGAGCTGTTCGCGATAGCGACCCTGCGTGTCGGCGTTCATTTCGATGGTCGGACGGTCCTCCGGCGCCAGGATCGGCGCGTACTTCTGCTCCTTCGTCTGCACGTTGACGAAGTAGTCGCGTGCGTCGCGCCGCAGTTTCTCGCTGGCCATGAGGTCGAGCGTGGTCATCGCCACGACCTTGGACCCGGCCACGACCCCCTTGTGCGCGATCGGCGTGGCCATCGCAATCGCATTGGCCCAGTGATGGCCCGGCAGGTCGGGAATGTTGGCCGGATAGCGCACGACGATCGTCGGCACGGTCCAGGAGACGTCGCCGATGTCGTCGGAGCCGCCGCTCTTCGGCTCGGGCTGCGGCGCCTTGAACTCCTCGAGTTTGGTCGCGAGCCCCTGCTCCTTGGTATCGAGATTCTTCTGCACGGCCTTGGCGAACGCCTGCTCGTCGGCGCTCCAGGCGGGCAGGCCGACGGCCAGGATGTTGCGGTTGGCCGCCTCGGCCAGCGGCTTGTTGAAGTGCATGGGAGCCGCGGCGCCCCGGACTCGTCGCGTCACGGTCGTATCGGTCATCGCAGCAGCGGCGTCCGCGATCTTGTTGCCGAGCCCGAAGTTCTTCTGGATGCCCTCGAACGTCTGCTCGCGGAAGTAGTACCAGACCGAAGCGACGGCCGGCACCACGTTCGGCTGGTCGCCGCCATCGGTGATTACGTAGTGCGAGCGCTGCTCGGGACGCAGGTGCTCGCGCCGCTTGTCCCAGGCCATGTTCATCAGCTCGACTGCATCGAGAGCGCTGCGCCCGCGCCAGGGCGCCATGGCCGAGTGCGCGGCTTCGCCGCGGAACGTGTACTCGACCGACACCAGGCCCGTCCCCATCGGCTGTCCCCACGAGGTCGCCAGGTTGTCGGCGACGTGCGTGAAGATGACGGCGTCGACGCCGCTGAACACGCCATCCCGCACGTAATACGCCTTCGCACCGAGCAGCTCTTCAGCCACCCCGGGCCACAACATCAGCGTGCCGGAGATGTTGGCGCTGCGCATGATCTCCTGCACAGCCAGCGCCGCGACGATGTTCACTGCCTGCCCGGAGTTGTGACCTTCGCCATGCCCCGGCGCGCCCGCGACGAGCGGCTCGTGCCACGGAATGCCCGGCTTCTGCGACGCCTTGGGAATGCAATCGATATCCGAGCCGAGCGCGATCACCGGCCCGCCCTGCCCGTTGGTCCAGCGCGCGACCCAGGCGGTCGGAATGCCCGCCACGCCCCGCTCGATCTTGAAGCCGTTCTGCTCGAGGATGCCGGTGAGATAGCGCGAGGTCTCGACTTCCTGATACCCGAGCTCGGCGAAGCTGAACACCGAATCGTTGATCTGCTGCGCCAGCTTGGCCCGCGCCTGCACGCCTGCTACGGCGCGTTTCTTCATGCCACCTGCATCAGCCGCGTGAACCGCGGTCCCGATCAGTGTCAGGCACAGGCCGCCGAGCGCGATACGCTTGAACATCGATGCACCCCGGAGAATGACGCAGATCGCGTCATTCTACTTGCCGAGGGGGCTTCGACGGTAACCGTACAGGAAGTAAACCACCGCGCCGATGGCCGTCCACACGACAAAGCGGCCCTGCGTGAGCTTCGGCAGGCTCACGAACAGATACAGACACCCCGCGACCGCGAGCGGACCGACGAGCCAGAGCGCCGGCGTGCGGAACGGTCGGCGGCGATCTGGCTGGGTCCGGCGCAACACCATGACTGCGACGCTCACGACGACGAAGGCGAACAGCGTGCCGGTATTGGACAGCTCCGCAATCTCATCGACCGAAAACAGACCCGCGACGACCGCCACGAACAGTCCAGTGATGACCGTGATGATGTGCGGCGTGCGGAAGCGCGGATGCAGGTTGCTCAGGCGATCCGGCAGCAGGCCGTCGCGCGACATGGTGAACAGGATGCGCGTCTGGGCATAGATCATCATCAGGACGACCGTGGGCAGCGCGACGATCGCCGCCAGCGCCACGAGATTGCCGACAGTCGGGAAACCGAGCGAGCGCAGGATCGACGCCAGCGGCTCGGTGTTCCCGGCGAGCTGCGTGTAAGGCGTCGTGCCCACTGCACCGGCGGCTACCAGCACGTAGATGGTCGTGCAGACGAACAGCGTCCCCATGAGGCCGAGCGGCACGTTGCGATTCGGATTGCGGACCTCCTCGGCTGCGGTCGAAACGGCATCGAAGCCGATGTACGCGAAGAAAATCAGCGCCGCCGCCGCCATGACGCCCTTGGATACGCCGTTCACCTCGGTACTGCCGAAGCCGTAAGGCATGAAGGGCTGGAAGTTCGCCCAGTCGATGTGGGGCGCAGCGATGACGATGAATGCGGTGAGCGCGAGCAGCTTGACGAACACCAGCACCGAGTTGAAATAGGCGCTCTCGCGAGTGCC
>Ga0111539_10011438_pt1 | contig 11139 bp, 9 predicted proteins | sample RhiMethybrSRZTD1_FD_79667 | JGI IMG/M metagenome (GOLD analysis project Ga0111539, IMG submission 79667) | Populus rhizosphere microbial communities from Tennessee, USA - Rhizosphere MetaG P. TD hybrid SRZTD1 (version 2) (version 2) | ecosystem: Host-associated > Plants > Roots > Rhizosphere >... | reverse complement strand
GCCTCACGGATGGCGCGCAGGCTACCAAAGTGCCTCAGGAGCTCCCGCCGCCGCTTGGCCCCGATGCCCGGGATGTCGTCCAGCGAGGAGCGCAGTGTGGCGCGTCGCCTCGCCTGCCGGTGGAAGGTGTTGGCGAACCGGTGCGCCTCGTCGCGGATGCGCGCCAGCAGGAACAGCTCGGTGGTGTTGGGCCGCAGCTGCACCGGGTCCTTGAGGTGGCGAAGGAACACCCGGTCCGGCTGCCTCTGCCCGCCCGCGTCCTCGCGCTCCTTGGCCAGCCCGATGACGTCCATCGCCTCCTCGCGGCCGAGCTCGATGCCGAGGTCGCCGAGCGCGGCCAGCGCGGTCGACAGCTGCCCCTTGCCGCCGTCGACCACCAGGAGGTCGGGCGGGGCCCAGGGGTCCTCGCCGCCCTCCGGCCGCGCCCGGCGGAAGCGCCGGGTCAGGACCTCGTACATCGCGGCGAAGTCGTCGTTGGCCACCGACTTGACGCGGAACTTGCGGTAGAGCGCGCGCGCCGGCTCGCCGTCGACGAACGTCACCATCGAGGCGACCGTGGCGGCCCCCTGGATGTGGGCGATGTCGAAGCACTCGATGCGGCGCGGCAGCCGGCGCAGGCCGAGCCGCTCCTTGAGCTTGCCGAGCGCGGCGCGGACGTCCTCCTCCTTGCCCAGCCGCGCCTGCGCCGAGGCCTCCGCGTTCTTCTCCGCCAGCGCGACCAGCCGGGTCCTCTGCCCGCGCTGCGGCGCGATGATGCGCACCTTGCGCCCGCGCAGCTCGCTCAGCCAGTCGGCCAGCAGCGCGGCGTCCTCCAGCTCGACCGGCACCACGACCTCGTCCGGCATCACGGTGCCGCGGTCGTAGTAGCGCTGGATGACCTCGGTCATCACCTGGGCGTCGGGCATCTCCTGCTCGCGTTCGCGGAACGAGCGCCGGCCGACCAGCTTGCCGGCCCGGACGAACAGCACCACCACCTCGACCGCGTCGTGCTCGCGCCACAGGCCGAAGACGTCCTGGTCGACGAACTCGTCCTGCACGATGTTCTGCACCGCCAGCGCCTTCTCGACCGCGCCGATCGAGTCGCGCAGCTGGGCGGCGCTCTCGTACTCCTCCTGGTCGGCGCGTTCCTGCATGCGCCCGCGCAAGCGATCGACCAGGACGTCGTTCTTGCCCTCGAGGAACATCATCACGTCCTCGACCTGGAGCCCGTACTCCGCCTCGTCGATGGGGAACACGCAGGGGCCCGGGCAGCGGCGGATCTGGTACTGCAGGCACGGCCGCTGCCGGCTGGCCAGCACGTGGTCGGTGCAGGTCCTGAGCTGGAAGTGCCGGTTGAGCAGGCGCAGGGTCTCGCGGCACGAGGTCGCCGAGTGGTAGGGCCCGAAGTAGCGCGCCCCGTCGTCCACGATGTTGCGGACCGCCTCGACCCGCGGGAAGCGGGTGCGCGGATCCACCCGCAGGACCAGGTACTGCTTGTCGTCGCGCAGCTTGACGTTGAAGCGCGGCTGGTGGCTCTTGATGAGGTGGTTCTCGAGGAGGAGGGCCTCCTTCTCGTTGTCCACCACCACGGTCTCGACGTCGGCCAGGAAGAGGCCGAGAATGCCGAGCGCCACGAACTCGCGCGGGTCACGGCCGGGCCCGAAGTACTGCCTGACCCGGTTGCGCAGGTGCTTGGCCTTGCCGACGTAGAGGACCACGCCGGCGTGGTCCTTCATGAGATAGACGCCGGGCGCGGTGGGGATGCGCTCGAAGAACTCGGCGTCAGGCTGGAATTGCCCGGCCATGCCGGAAGAATTATGCGATGGCTCTCGCCACCGCAACCCGAGCGCCTAGAACAGGCGGGCGATGTCCTTGTAGGTCACCAGCACCATGAGCAGGAGGAGCGCCATGATGCCGACCATGTGGACGGTCGCTTCGACCTTCGGATTGGCCCGGCGCCGGGTCGCCATCTCGTAGCCCAGGAAGACCAGGCGGCCGCCATCGAGCGCCGGCAGCGGCAGGAGGTTGAACAGGCCCAGGTAGACGTTCAGCAGCATGAGCAGCTCGAGGACCCGGATCCAGCCGACCTCGAAGGTCCGCTTGATCATGTCGGTGATTCCGACCGGCCCCATGAACATGCCTTCTTGCTGGCCGGTGACGATCTCGTACAGCCCGACCGCGATTTGCTTGGTCTTGACCACCGGATAGCTGAGCGACTCGGCGACCACGTCGATGGGCCCGACGCCGACTCGCTCCTCCTCGATCGTCAGCTCGATCCCGATCTGGTAGACCTGCTTCTGCTTGGCTTCCTTCGAGGTGTCCGCGACCAGCTTGGGCAGGACCTCGACATCCATCTCCTTGCCGTCGCGCAGGACGGTGAGGCGGAGCGGCTTGCCCTTGGCGCCGTTGACCAGGCTGGACAGAGGAGCCTGCTTCTCGCCGCCGAAGGTCTCGTAGAGCGGCTTGCCGTCGAGCTTGACGATGCGGTCGCCCGGCTCGAGCTTGCCGGCGGCGTCGAAGCCGTCTCGCACCTTGGAGACGCCGTACCAGGAGGTTCCACTCTCGATCCCGGCGAGGCTGAAGAGGATGAGGGCGAGGACGATGGCGGTGAGGTAGTTGGTCGCCGGGCCGGCGAAGATGGTCACGAACCGCTGCCACACGGGCCGGTTCGGGTAGGAGCGGGTGTCATCGGGCGACACCTCCTCGGCCAGCGTCATCCCGTGAATCTGGACGAATCCGCCGAAGGGGATGGGGCCGAGAGTGAAATCGGTCTCGCCTCGCTTCCACTTGAGGATGGGCGGACCGAACCCGATGCTGAAGCGGTCCACCCGCATCTTGCAGCGGCGGGCCACGACGTAGTGGCCAGCCTCGTGGACCACGATCAAGAGGCCGATGGCCAGGATGGCCCCGATGATCGACAGCATCGCTCGTCAGTATAGCAGGCGGCTGTCGTGCCGCGTGATTGTCGCCTTTTCGCCGCGTCTCAGGACCGCGGGAGCGCGGCGCCGAAGGCCAGCGCGAGGCGGCCGCGCAGCTTCTCGGCCAGCCGGCGCGCGCCGGTTTGAGCGCCGCCCAGCTCGTAGGCCTCGAGCGCGATGCCGCGCTTCTGCGCGCGGCGCACCAGACGCCGCTCGAACAGCAGGCCGCGGCCCTGAGCGCCGTCCAGCGGGGCGAGCAGGCGCGCTCGCTTCGCGACCACGAAGCAGCCGCGCACGACAGCAAGATCGAGCTCCCCGCGCGCCACCCGGTTGTACGCGCGCCCGAAAGCGGCCAGCGAGCGGAGGGTCGAGGCCGGCTCGATGAGCCAGAGAACCCGGCCGCGCGCGGTGGCAGCCCCGGCGGCGAACCCGCGACCCGGCGCGACGCCGGAGAGGATGCGCAGCTGCGGCAGGCTGCCTCGGACCAGGCCCAGGACAGCGTGACAGTTGTCGCCCGAGTCCTCGTCAACTGCCAGGATCTCGAAGGCGAGCCCCAGCTCCTCGAGGTGGCGCGCCAGCCTCTGGCAGGCGGTGCCGATCACCTCCTCGTCATCGCCGAACGGAAGCACGACCGACACATCGAGCGGGGGACTCGACTGCATATTTCCAGCTGAGATGCACGTGTTGTGCCGCGGTGCGGCATGGCGGCACTGAAACGACATTCGCCCACAGCCTCTGTGAACAACCTGTCTTGAGATGCGAAAAACGCCGCATGCCGCTGTGGTGGCCGCATACCCGACATGTCGGTCACCGTCGGTGAACGATTGTTTCCAGCGCGTAACGCGGAACCGGCTTACGCGGCGGTGCGAATGCCGATTCGCAGTCATCGATTAGGGTTCATCCGGAACCATTCGGGGTCGAGGCGCGGGCCGATCCGCGACCAGTCGTAGTCGGCGATGAACCGGGCCTGGGCGGCGATCTGGTCGGCGCGGGCGCCGGGCGAGGCGAGGAGGTGATCGATCGCGGCGGCCAGCGCTGCGGGGTCGGCCGGCGGCACGTGGGTGACGACCGGGATGTCGGCCAGGCCGCCGATCCGCGACGCCACCACCGCGGCGCCTGTCGCCATCGCTTCGAGTGCCGCCATCGGGGTCCCCTCGCTGCGGCCGGCCGCGGTGCGGACGGAGGGGACCACCACCAGATCGGCGGCGGCCAGCAGGCGATCGCGCGCCTCGCCGTGCACCTCGCCGCAGAGCTCGATGAGCCCGGGCGGGGCGGCGGCGGCCAGGGCACGGAGCGACGCCTCCTCGGGGCCGGCCCCGGCCACCACCAGGCGGGCGCCGGAGCGCCAGCGGCGCGCGGCGGCGGCCGCGATCACCGCGCCCTTGACCGGGACCAGGCGGCCGAGGAAGAGGACGGTCGGGACAGACGGCGCGGCGCGCGGCGCGGCGCGCAGCCGGGCGAGCTCGATGCCCATCGGGCAGACCTGCGAGGCGCGGTCGAGGCGCGGGCGCAGGAGGCGCGGCGCGGCGGCGAGGAAGAGATCGCGGAGCTCGCGCGAGACGAACGAAAGGCGCAGCCGCGGGCGCGCGGCGCACAGGGCGGCGAACGGGCCGAGCGCGCCGGAGCGCCTGAGCGTGTGGACGTCGCCGGAGTGGGCGATGGCGAGGAGCGGGCGGCGCGGCGCGGCGGCCATGGCCGCGAGCGCGGAGGGGACCAGCCAGTGGCTCACGACCGCGTCCCAGCGGCCGGCGCGGCGCGCGATCTCGACGGTGAGGCGCGCCGAGAAGCGGGCGGCCGCCGCCCAGGCGCCGGCGCCGCCGTGCTCGAGGGCTTCCGGACCGCCGCCGCGGTAGAACAGGGCCTCACCCGGGACGCGCACCGCGCGGTCGTCGGGCGGATCGCCGGCGGCGATCACCTCGACGTCGTGACCGCGGGACTCGAGGTACCGCGCGTGCTCGGCGACGAAGCATCCGGCCGGATCTCCGGCGAAGCGCGGATACGAGGTGGTGACGAGTCCGACCCGCACGAGCGCCCGCATCGTAGCGTGCTAGATTGATCGTGCGAGGGCGAGCCGTTGATCGGGCAATCGTTTGGCAGCTATCGCGCGGTGCGCCTGGTCGGCCGCGGGGGAATGGGCGTCGTGTACGCCGCCGAGCACCCGCTGCTCGGCAGCCAGGCGGTGGTCAAGCAGCTGCGCCCCGAGCTCTCCGCGCAGCGCGACGTCATCGAGCGCTTCTTCAACGAGGCGCGCGCGGCGAGCCGCATCGTCCATCCGGGGATCGTGCGCATCTTCGACTTCGGCTACAGCGAGGACGGCACCGCCTACTTCGTCATGGAGTTCCTCGAGGGCGAGAGCATCGGGGCGCGCCTGGCGAAGGGCGGGCCGATCCCGGAGGCGCACGCGGCCCGCCTGGGGCGACAGATGGCGAGCGCGCTGGCCGCCGCCCACGAGGCGGGGATCGTCCACCGCGACCTCAAGCCCGACAACGTCTTCCTGGTTCCCGACGAGGCGGTGGCCGGCGGCGAGCGGGCCAAGATCCTCGACTTCGGCATCGCCAAGCTGGGCGGCGACGTCGGCGAGGGCGTCGCGGTGACGCGGACCGGGGCGCTGCTCGGCAGCCCGCTCTACATGTCGCCCGAGCAGTGCCGCGGGACGGGCGAGGTCGATTTCCGCACCGACATCTACGCGCTCGGCTGCTTGCTCTTCGCCATGGTGACCGGCCGGCCGCCGTTCGTCGGCCAGGGAGTCGGCGAGATCATCGGCAAGCACATCTACGAGCAGCCGCCGATGCCGCGCGAGCTGGTGCCGGGACTGTCGGCCGGTTTCGAGGCGGTGGTCATGCGGGCGCTGGAGAAGGACCCGGCGCGGCGGCACGCGTCGATGCGCGCGCTGGCCGCGGCGCTCGAGGGGACCGGTGGCGGCGCCGACGAGCCGGCGGTGGCGGTGCCGGCGCTGGCGGCCGACGATTCGGCGAACTTCGCTGCCACCGCCGACACCATCCTGTCCACCTCGCCGGAGGCGGCTCCGACGATTCCGGTCGCCGCGGCGGCCGAGACCCCGGCGACCGAGCGGGCGGCCGCCACCACCGCGCCGGGACGACAGCGGACGGTGGCGATGTGGATCGCGGCGGCGCTGGCGGCGGGGATGGCGGGCTTCTTCGTGCTGGCGCGGGTCGACGAGAAGGGCGGCGCGGGCGGGGTCGGGGCGCCGGCCCGGACCGACAAGGCCGGCTCGTCCTTGCCGAAGGGAGAGGAGGCACCACCACCTCGTCCACCTGATGTCCCGGTCACGCCGTCTGGCGGAGTCGCCTCCCAGCCGGACCAGCACGCCGACGGCGACCCGGTGGTTCAGGACAAGCCGCCCGCGCTCGACGCCGGGATCGAGGAGCGGCTGGCGAAGCAGCAGCCACCCGATGCCGGGCCGGGCAAGAAGAAGAAGTTCGCGGGCAGCAAGCGCGCGCGCCCTCCGGTCAAGATCGACAAGAACCTCGGCGGGAACGTCGACCGGCCGATCGTCAAGCAGCAGGCGTTCGATCAAGATGCGCCGGAGGAATCTCCGCCGCCGAAGCCGGGCGAGTGAGCCCCGCCTCGACCGAGGCACGCTCGAGCCAGGAGCGGAGCAGGACGAAGGCGATCGGATAGACCACCGTGTGGATGCGGATGCCGCTCTTCCAGCGCGGGCCGTAGACCGGGCGAACCGGGACGTCCTCCACCCGGGCGCCGACCGCGTGCAGCCGGGCCAGGAGGTCGTTGGGATATCCGTAGCGGGGGAAGACGCGGTCGAGGTCGAGGCTCTCGAGGGCGCTGCGCGCGATCGCGGTGTAGCCGCACTGGGAGTCGAAGAGGTCGCGGTAGCCGCTGGTCCAGCGGGTGACCAGCGAGAGGGCGAGGTTGCCGGCGATGCGGGCCGGCGGCATCGCGCGCCAGACGTCCGGGTGGGCGAAGCGGTTGCCCTTGACGTACTCGGCGCGCTGTTCGGCGATCGGATCGAGCAGGCGCGGGAGATCGGCGGGATCCATCTGGCCGTCGCCCGCCATGACGGCGGTGGCGTCGGCGCCGAGCGCGAGGGCCCGGCGGTAGCCGGACACGATGGCGCCGCCCACTCCGCGGTTGGCGGTGTGCCGGATGATCTCGGTGCGGCCGCAGCGATGGGCGGCGGCGCGATGGGCGGTGCCGTCGCGCGACGCGTCGTCCACCACGATCACGTGATCGACGAATCGCGGCACGCCCTGCACCGCGGCGGCGATCGCGATCTCCTCGTTGAACGCCGGGATCACGACGGCGGTGGTCAAACCTCGATACATGAGCGCCCGTTCGTACCCGACGCGGGGGCCGCTCGACAAGTCCCCGTCTCGACCGTCGGTGGCTGTCACAGAACTGTGCTAGCGTCCAGCGTCCACAAGGAGCACACGGTCATGGCTGGCGGCATCAACAAGGTCATTCTCATCGGGAATCTCGGCAACGACCCGGAGATGCGCCACACACCCAACGGGGCCGGCGTGTGCGAGTTCCGCCTGGCGACCAACGAGGCCTGGACCGACAAGCAGGGACAGCGGCAGGAACGCACCGAGTGGCACCGGGTGGTGGTGTGGGGCAAGAAGGCCGAGGTCTGCAGCAAGTACCTCAGCAAGGGCCGCCAGGTGTACGTGGAAGGCCGCCTGCGTACCCGCTCGTGGGAGGACAAGGAAGGCAACAAGCGCTACACCACCGAGGTGGTGGCGAACGACGTGCAGTTCCTCGGCGGTGGTGGCGGCGGCGGTGGCGGCGAGAGGCGCGGCGGCGGCGGCGGCGGTGGCTCGGATGAACCGCCACCGGGTGACTACTTCGGCGGCGGCGGCGGCGGGCCGGACGACGACATCCCGTTCTAGCTGGGAGGGAGGACAGTCGTTCCGGCGTTTTCTGGCGCGGAACGCGCCACTGGCAAAAACTCGCAATCAACTGAGACCGAAGCGCGTTACAACTGATCGGTGGGGCCAGGCGCGGCGATGAACAGCGGACCGGGAAGGTCTCTGCGTGCGCGCCGGACGGTATTTTCGGCCGCGCTGATCGCCGCGGTGGCGCTGATCGGCTCGGGTGTCGCGACCGCGCAGCCGGAGGACCCGTCGATGGCGACGCCCGGCAAGAAGAAGAAGCGGTGGCCGACGCCGGCCGCCGGGCCGTCGCAAAGCGGGGGGCCGGAGGTGGTCTTCACCTTCGACGACGGACCGCACGAGGTCTTCACCGCGCGGATCCTCGACGCGCTTGCGGCGCACCACGTGCAGGCGATCTTCTACTGGGTCGGCCGGCGCGTGCTGCACGACCGGCCGGTCGACCGCGTGCGCAAGGCGCTGGTCGCGCGGGCCATCCGCGACGGCCACCTGGTCGGCAACCACACGGTCCACCACGTTCACCTGTGCCACACCGAGCTGCGTGAGGCGGAGAAGGAGATCGATCACAACCGGTCGCTGCTCGAGGCGCAGGCGCGGATGCCGATCGTGATGTTCCGGGTCCCCTACGGGGATCTGTGCAAGAGCCTCAAGCGCATGCTGGCGGAGCGCCAGCTCGAGCACATGCACTGGGACATCGACCCGCAGGAGTACAACGGGCTCACCGCGGCGGGCACCGCGCAGCACGTGATCGGCCGGCTCAAGAAGCTGACCGGGCGGGCGGTCCTGCTCATGCACGACACCCACGGGGTCAGCGCTCGCGCGCTGCCGATCATCCTCGACTGGATCGACAAGGAGAACGGCCGGCGCCGGGCCAGCGGGAAGCGGACGATCCGGATCGTGTCCGGGGCCGAGCTGGTCGACGAGCAGCACGCCAGCGAGCTCTGGGGCTGGGGTGACACCGCGCGCTCGGCCGAGCAGCGCATCGGGCGCGCGATCGTCGCCCTGGTGCCCGGGCGGGCGTCGCCGGCGGCGGTGGCGCAGCACGGCACCAGCGAAGACGTGTCGCAGAGGCCGTAGCCTCGCCGCGGACGGATCGCGGGCGAGGTTCATGGTAGGCTGCCAGCCCTGGGCCGTCATGTTCTTGATTCGCGAGTCATTCGAGGCAGATGTCGAGCAGATCCTGGAGATCGCGCACCACCTCGACACCGTGAATCTGCCGGCTGACCGGGGGCATATCGAGCGCATCGTGGCGCTGTCGACCGCCTCGTTCCAGGAGGCGCTGCCGCCGCCGGAGCGCGAGTACCTGTTCGTGCTCGAGGACCTGGTCGAGCGGCGGCTGGTCGGCACCTCGATCATCCACGCGCAGCACGGCACCCGCCGCTCACCGCACGTCTTCCTCCAGGTGCTCGAGGACGAGCGCTACTCGGAGACGCTCGACCGCTACATGGTCCACGAGTGCTTGCGGCTGGCCTACAACTACGACGGGCCGACCGAGATCGGCGGGCTCATCCTCCTGCCCGAGTACCGCGGCCACAGCGAGTCGCTCGGGCGGCTCCTGTCGTACACCCGGTTCCTCTTCATCGCGATGCACCGGAAGGTCTTCCGCGACAAGGTGATCTCGGAGCTGTTGCCGCCGCTCGAGCCCGACGGCACCAGCCGCCTGTGGAACCAGCTCGGCAAGCGCTTCACCGGGCTGTCCTACAACGAGGCCGACCTCCTGTCGAAGGACAACAAGGAGTTCATCAAGTCGCTCTTCCCGCACGGCCTCATCTACACCGCGCTCTTCCCGGAGGAGGTGCGCGAGGTGATCGGCGTGGTCGGGCCGGAGACCAAGGGCGTCGAGAAGATGCTCAGGCGGATCGGCTTCGAGTACGCCAGGCAGATCGATCCCTTCGACGGCGGCCCCCACTTCATCGCCGAGACCGACCGCATCTCGCTGGTGCGCGACGCGCGGCCGGTCGAGCTGACGGAGCGGCAGGAAGGCGCCGCGGCGCGCTGAACCATCGTGGCGGTCGAGACCGCGCGCGAGAGGCCGCGCCCGCACTTCCGCGCCGTCGCGACCCAGGCGACCGGCTGGACCGGCGCTGCCGGCGTGCCGCTCGGCCTGCCCCGCGAGGTCCTCGACCTCCTGGGTGCCCGCTCTGGATGGGCCGTATGAGGGGACGCGCACGTGTGTCCCAGGCCGTCGGAATCGCGGCGGTTCTGGCACTCGGTGAACTGTTCGTGATCGCGGGGCCGGCGGCGCCGCGCAGCCAGGCGGCCACGCCCCAGCTGCCCGAGGGCTGGCGCGAGCTGCCCGAGCTGGTCCTCGAGCCGGCGGCGGGCACGCAGGTGCGGGTCGAGTCGCGGCGGGGCTACGGCGATCGGGCGAACGGCTGCTACGCGCTGGTCCAGCGGGTGAGCGGCGAGCGGGTGCGGGCGGAATCGGCGCGCGCCGCGCTGGCGACCGGGTTGAAGAAGCGCGGGCTCGAGGTCTCCGGCGACGGGGCGGAGCTGGCGATCAAGGGGCTCGGCATCGAGGGACGCATCCGCACCGCGATGAGCGGTGAGCCGGGTGGCCGGTTCGCCGCGGTGTCAGCCGCTTGCTTCTACAATGGGCGCCAGCCGGACCGGTGCAAGCCGCAATGCGACGCGCTGCTCGACAGACTGGGAGGCGGTCGATGAGGAGAGGAGTCCTGGCGGTGGCCGCGCTGGTCGCGCTGCCGGCGGCAAGCGCGCTGGCGCAGCGCAAGGGGCCGCTGCCGAAGCCGTCATGGGCCAGGGCGACCCCGCCGAAGGGCTGGAACGAGCTGCCCGGACTGGCCAAGAGCGTGTCGCTCACCCTCGAGCAGTCGCACCCGTTCGGCGAGCTGCGCGGGCGGGCCGGCGCGCAGGCGTTCGCCGATCCCGGGACCGGCGCGTTCTATCTCTCGTGGCTGGTGGCCGACAAGCCGGCGCCCGACAAGGTCGAGGTCCTGCGCAGTGCGCTCGACTCGGTTCGCCACAGCCGGGTCGCGTCCAGCCCGGATGCCCGGTCGACCGAGGAGCTGAAGTACAGCGAGTCGGTGAAGGAGAACATGGCCGAGGCGGTGCTCGAGTGGCGCCACATCTCCAACGAGACGATGAGCCTGGTGCGCGCGTTCGCCTGGGTCTCACCGGCCGGCGCGCCGCACCTCCTCAAGGGGGAGTGCGTGGTGAGCACGACTGACGGCAAGGCCCCGCCCGCGGTGGAGGCGGCCTGCCGCGAGGCGCTCGCCGCGATGACCGCCGACGTGCCGGCCGCCGAGCGCGGCGCGCTGGGCGACCTGCCGGCCGGGGCGGCGGCGCCGCCGCCGAGCGACGAGATCGCTCCGGTCGAGCCGGGGGCGGCCGCTCCGCCGGGCGGACAGCCGTCG
>Ga0111539_10011435_pt1 | contig 11141 bp, 13 predicted proteins | sample RhiMethybrSRZTD1_FD_79667 | JGI IMG/M metagenome (GOLD analysis project Ga0111539, IMG submission 79667) | Populus rhizosphere microbial communities from Tennessee, USA - Rhizosphere MetaG P. TD hybrid SRZTD1 (version 2) (version 2) | ecosystem: Host-associated > Plants > Roots > Rhizosphere >... | reverse complement strand
TCGGTGAGCGACGGGCCGCGGGAAACGACGCCGCGGCGTTACGGCGAGGAGCGACTAGAGGAGGGGCGGGGAGCGGCCGGGGAGGGCGACGACGCTGCAGCTACCGGGGTCCGCGGCGACCGCAACGATGACCCGGCTGATGACGACGTCGGGAGCCGGGAGCTCGGGCGAGGCCACGGCCTCGAGGGCCTTGAAGCCCGCGAGCGCCAGGGCGTCGTCGGTGTCCCCGCCATCGTAGATGCCGGGGATCCAGGTCTCCTCGATGCCGCAGGCGAAGACGGCCGAGCGCAGCGAGAGAAGCGCCCCGACGAGGAGCAATCCCAGGAACAGACGCCGCTTCATGGCGACCCTCACCATACTCCCCTCCGCGGGGCGAGGCAAGACCCTAGATGAAGACCTCTAGGCCGTCGCTGGCGCACTCCCAGGGGGCGTCCCCTTGGCGGGCGAGCATCTCCGGGCCCATGTGGGTCAGGATGATGCGCCGGGCGTCCAGCCGATCCGCGTGGTCGCGCAGGGTCGCGAGGTCGAGATGGAAGCGGAGCCGGCGCTCGAAGGTGTAAGCCTCGCAGACGAAGAGATCCGCGCCGCGGGCCGCCTCGAGCAGGGCGTCCGTCCACTGCGTGTCGCCGGAATAGACCACCGTGCGGCCGCCGTACTCCACCCGCAGGGCATGGGGCGGTGCGCCGCTCGGGTGATCCACCAGATAGGGTGTCACCCGCGCGGGCCCGATCGTGACGGGCTCGCGGTCACGGAGCTCGACGTAGGACGTCTCGAAGCGCCGCGTGACGGCGGCGGAGCCGGGGAAGAAGAGCTCCATCGCCGCGTGCATGCGCGCGCCCACGCCGGCCGGCCCCGCCACCACCAGCGGCCGCGCGCGCCGGCTGAACTGCCCGTCGAGGACGAGGAAGGGCACGCCGCCGAAGTGATCCACGTGCAGGTGCGTCAGCAGCACCCAGCCGATCTCGGAGGGATCGAGCGCCAGGCGCTTGAGGCCGACGAGCGAGCTGGCGCCGCAGTCGAGAAGCAGGCTCCCCTCGCCCGCCCCGGACAGATGCAGGCAGGTCTGGAGGCGGCCCCCGCTGCCGAACGAATCACCGGAGCCGACGAAGCGGAGCGTGATCGGCGCCATGGCGGCCTATCTTGCCTCGCCCGGCGCGCCGTGTCATCCTCGCCGCATGCCGCCCACGTCGATCAAGATCGAGCACGCCCGCTACGTCATCACCGTCGACGACCAGCGCCGGATCATCCGCGACGGCTCGGTCCTGGTCGAGCGGGGGCGCATCACCCGCGTGGGCCGCGCCGCCGAGCTGGCGGATACGCGGGCCGACCGCATCATCGACGCCCGCGATCTCGTCGTGACGCCCGGGTTCTTCAACGGGCACATGCACATCAGCTACGCCCATCCAGTCCGCGGGATCTTCCCCGATGACGTGGGGAGCCCGCTCAAGCATGTGTTCGCGCTCCAGATGGCCATGACGGAGGAGGAGGAGTATCACGCGACGCTCCTGGGTCTTCTCGAGCTGGTGCGAAGCGGCACCGTGTGCCTGCTCGATCCCGGCTCGACCAAGTTCCCGGACGCGTGCCTCCAGGCCTACGAGGCCGCGGGCATCCGCGTGATCCTGGGGGAGTGCGTCACCGATCGCGACGCGCCCTTCCCGCTTCCGAAGTATCCGACGGCGGAGGCGGCGGCGCGCACGACCGCGTTCCTCGACAAGTGGAACGGCCGGCTCGACGGCCGCGTGCGCGCCTGGGCCATGCCGTTCTCGCCCGAGACGTGCAGCGCCGAGCTCTTGCAGGCCGTGCACCGCGCGACCGAGGAGCGGGGTACCGGCCTCACCCTGCATCACGGCAGCGGGGACCAGGCTCGCCGTGACTACCAGGCCCGCGGCGCGAAGAGCCCGACGGAGTACCTGGAGGGGCTCGGCGTGCTGGGGCCACGCACCCTGCTCGCACACGCCCTGGGGATCGACGACAGCGAGATCGACTGCATCGCGCGCACCGGCACCGCGGTCACCATGTGCCCGGTGACCGCGGCCAAGGGCGCGCGGGGCGTGGGCGCCCACGGGCGCATGCCCGAGCTGGTCGGGCGGGGGGTCCGCGTGGCGCTCGGCTGCGACTCGCCCAACAACTCGAACCACCTCGACATGATCCGCGCCATGAACATGGCGGCCATCCAGTACAAGGACGCGCGCCAGGACATGTCACAGATCCCGGCGGAGACCGCGCTCGAGCTGGGGACGCGGCTGGGCGCGGCGGCGATGGGGCTCGGCGACGAGACCGGGGTGATCGCGCCGGGGCGGCGGGCCGATCTCGTCCTGTTCGACACGCAGCGGCCGGAGTGGCAGGCGATCTGGAACCCGGTCAACAACCTCGTCTACAACGCCGACGGGCGCAGCGTGCACACGGTGGTGATCGACGGGCGGGTGGTGATCGACGCCTACCGTCAGACCTTCGTCGACGAGCGGAGGCTCTACGGCACCGTGCAGGAGATCGGCGAGCGGCTGCAGGCGCGGACGGGCGTCACCTTCCCGGCCTCGCGCTGGCCCATCGTCTGAGGATTTTCGCGCACGGCGTCTTGTCGGATTTCGCCGGCTCCTGCTACTCTTGAGGGGCCTTGGCTGACGAAGTTCCCCCGACCGACGCGCCGTCACCGCCCCCCGCCTCAACCGCCGCGACCCCCGCGGCCGTGGGCGGTCTCCTCGCCTGGATCCGGCACCCCTACCTGCCGCACGCGCAGGCCGCGGTGGGCCTGCTGGCGGGCGTGCTTTCCATCGGCGGCTTCGCCTACTCCTATCTCTGGGCGACTGCGCCGGTGCCGCCCACGAGCGGCGACGTGGCCGTGATGGCGCTCGACGCGCGGACCGAGAAGCCCATCCCCGACGCCACGCTGGAAGTGCTTACGGTGAAGGACGCGCTCGTCACCACGCTCGCCCCCGATGCTAACGGACGGGCGCGCCAGACGATCAAGGAAGGGAACTATCGCCTCCGGGCCAGTCACGCGGGCTACTCGACCGAGGTGCGGCAGATCCACGTGATCGGGGGGAACACCTCGGAGCTGCGCGTGCGCCTCACGCCCAGGGCGGCGAAGCCGCCGACGCCCACGGCGACCGTTCCAGCGGGCCCCACCCCCTCCGGCAGCACCACCGCGACCAAGAGCTCGCCCCCCGCCTCCTCGTCGGGCAGCGACTTCGGCAAGGCAGTGGACGAGGGCGTGAACGCGGTGAAGAAGATCTTCCGCTAGACCGCCTCGCCGATCGCCTTCACACCGCCGGGATTGTCCAGCGACGAGAGATCGCCGGGCTCCTTGCCGAGGTAGGTTGCGCGAATCACCCGGCGCATGATCTTCGCGCTCCGCGTCTTGGGCAGCTCGCGCGCGAACAGCAGGCGCTCGGGCTTGATGGCCTTGCCCATGTGGTGCACCACACGCTCCGTGAGCTCCGCGCGGAGCGGCTCGGACGGGACCTGACCCGGACGCAGAACGGCGAAGCACACCACCGTCTCGCCCTTGATCTCGTGCGGGATGCCGATGGCCGCGGCCTCCGCGACGGCGGGATGGCCCACCAGCACCGATTCGACCTCGGCGGGGCCCACCCGCTTGCCCGCGATCTTGAGCGTGTCGTCGGAGCGTCCGTGCACGAACCAGAAGCCATCGGCGTCGACGTAGGCCCAGTCGCCTTGCGTCCAGACGTTGGGCCAGCGCGACCAGTACGTCTCCTCGTAGCGCGCGGGATCCTGCCAGAAGCCCTTGGTCATGCCGGGCCATGGCCGCGTGATGACGAGCTCGCCCACCTGCTCCCGCACCGGCGTGCCGTCGTCCCCGAACACATCGGCGGCCATGCCGGGAATGGGACCGGCGAAGGAGCACGGCTTGATGGGCGCGTTGGGGAAGCAGGAGAGGATGCCGCCGGAGATCTCGGTGCCGCCCGTGTAGTTGATGATGGGCACGCGGCCCGCTCCGATCGCGTCGAAGAGCCAGCGGTAGGGCTCGGGATTCCACGGCTCCCCCGTGGAGATCGAGATGCGCAGCGACGAGCGGTCGTGCTTCTTCACCCACTCGTCGCCGTGGGGCATGAGCGCCCGCACCGCGGTGGGCGAGATGCCCAGATGCGTGACCTGCTGGCGCGCGATCAGGGCCCAGAGGCGATCGGGCTGCGGGTAGTCCGGCGTGCCCTCGAAGAGCACCGCGGTGGCGCCCAGCAGCAGCGAGCCCGTGATCAGCATGGGGCCCATGAGCCAGCCGAGATCGGTGACCCAGAACACGCGGTCGCCCACCCCGATGTCCATGCAGTAGGCGAAGTCGTGCGCGTTCTTGATCCCGAAGCCGCCGTGCGTGAGCACGGTGCCCTTCGGCTTCCCCGTCGTGCCCGAGGTGTAGATGATGAGCGCGGGATGGTCGGCGGCCACCGCGAGCGCGGGGCACTCCGCCGACTCGCGCGCCACCAGCTCGTGCCACCAGTGATCGCGGCCGGCGGTGAACGGGACCGCACGGTCCAGCCGGTGCTGCACGATGACGTGCTCGACGGTCGGCGAGGCGGCCACCGCCTCGTCCGCGGTCTGCTTCATCGCCACGATGCCGCCCCGGCGGTAGAAGCCGTCGGCGGTGATCAGCACCTTGGCGTCACAGCCCTGCAGGCGCGCCGCCACCGCCTGCGCGCCGTAGCCCGAGAAGCACGGCGTGTACACGGCGCCGATGCGGGTCACCGCGAGGATCGCGATCACCGCCTCCGGGCTCATGGGGAGGAACACGCCGACGGTGTCCCCCGGCCCCACCCCGAGGCGGCGCAGGGCGTTCGCCAGGCGATTCACCTCGGCGGCCAGCGCGGCGTAGGTCAGCGTCCGCACCTCGGCCTGCTCCGACTCCCAGATCACCGCGAGCTCCGAGCCACGGCCTGCCGCAACATTCCGGTCGACGCAGTTCGCGGTGAGATTGGTCTCGCCGTCCGGGAACCACTGGGGCCAGGCGATGCCGCGCGAGGCGTCGAGCACGCGCGTGTAGGGGCGCGTGAACGTCCACCCGAGGTCGCGCACCACCGCGTCCCAGTACCACTCGGGATCGGCGATCGAGCGCGCGTGGAGCGCAGCGAGGGAGTCGAGGCGGTGCGCGGCCATGAAGCGGCCGATGCGCGTGCGGGCGGCAGCGGCGGGGTCGGGGCGCCACACGATCTCGTCGAGGCTCATGCCGGTCATTTTACTGTAAGCTCCCCCGGGGAGGAGACTCGCCATGGCGATCCGGATCGAGACGCAGGGCCCGGTGACCACCGTGATCATGGACCGACCGGAGGCGCGCAACGCCGTCGACGGTCCGAGTGCGCGGGCGCTCGCCGACGCATTCCGCGCCTTCGACGCCGACCCGGAGCAGCGGGTCGCGGTGCTCTGGGGCGCCGGCGGGACGTTCTGCGCGGGCGCCGACCTCAAGGCCTTCGGCACCGGCACCGGGCTCCGCGTCGAGCCCGACGGCGACGGGCCCATGGGCCCCACGCGCATGCTGCTGGACAAGCCGGTGATCGCCGCGGTGTCCGGCTACGCGGTGGCGGGCGGGATCGAGCTGGCGCTCTGGTGCGATCTTCGCGTCGTCGAGGAGACGGCGACATTCGGCGTGTTCTGCCGGCGCTGGGGCGTGCCGCTGCTCGACGGGGGCACCGTGCGCCTCCCGCGGCTCATCGGGCTCAGCCGCGCGCTGGATCTGATCCTCACCGGCCGGCCGGTCGACGCCCGGGAGGCGCTCGCCATCGGGCTGGCCAACCGCGTGGTCCCCGCCGGGAAGGCGCGCGAGGAGGCCGAGGCCCTCGCGCGCGCGCTGGCCGACCTGCCGCCGCTCTGCCTGCGCAGCGACCGCCGCTCCGCGCACGAGAGCATGAGCCTCGACCTCCCGGCCGCCCTCGCGCGCGAGTACGAGCTCGGCCGGGTCACGCGCGATTCGGGAGAGAGCCGCGCCGGCGCCCTCCGCTTCGCCGGCGGCGAGGGGCGCCACGGGGCGCCCGCACCGTCGCGCTAGTCGCGCGGGTCGCCCTTCTCGACGCGCAGCTCGGCCACGAGCAGCCGCGCCACCTTGAGATCCCCGATCTCGAGGTCGCGTATGCGCGCGTGACGTACCCACAGGCGGCCCACGATGAGCCGGCCGACGGCGAGCGCGCCCAACGCGAGAGCTCCCAGCGCCAGCGCGCCGAAGGCGGCCGCGCCGGTGGCGAGCGCGCCCGACATCTCGGCGCCGCTCGCACTGGAGCCGATGGCCTGGTGGCGGACGCGGAGCTGCCGCACCGCGCGGAGCGATCCGGCCGGGCGTCCGGTCGACATGGGCGGATGGGAATGGAGCGGGGGTTCGGTGGTGGAGTCCATGGCGTCGTTCCTCTCAGGCATAGTGGGGCGCGCAGCCTTCGGGCTTGCGAATGCGCTTCGTGGACGCGGGATACTTGCCCAGCTTCTCGGTGGGGCGGCGGGGGCGCGCCACGAGCTCACCGCCGCAGTTGGGACAGAGGCCGCCGAGCGTGCCATCTGCGCAGGCCCGGCAGAACGTGCACTCGAACGAGCAGATCACGGCGTCGGGCGTGCCCGGCGGCAGATCGCGATCGCAGCACTCACAGTTCGGTCGAAGCTCGAGCATGACGCTCCTCCTTGCGGGGCCGGGGCTCAGCGCAGCGGCTTGTTGAGCTGGATGGTGTAGTCGCCGAACCCGAGGCTTCGGTAGAGGCGGGCTGCGCCCTCGTTGCGGGCGAGAACGCCCACGCGGAGCGCCTTCGCGCCCTTGCCCCGAGCAAAGGCCACCGCGCGCTCCAGCAAGGCTCGCCCGAGGCCGCGCCGCCGGTACGCGGGCAGCACCACGAGGTCCGACACGTAGGCGTAGGCCTGGCTCTCGTCCGGCTCGGGGACCACCCGGGCCAGCACGCCGACGAAGCCGACCACGGTGCCGTCCTCCTCGGCCACGAACACGCGGCCCAGCGACTCGTCGCAGCGACGGAGCATGTGAGCCAGATAACGGTCGGCCATCTCCTCGCCTTTCGGCAGCGTCGGCTCGAGCCCGCGCTCGAAGTCCTGGAGCTCCACCACGCAGGTCCGCAGGGGCTTCCGGTCGCGGACCGCATCGTACTCGCGGATCATCGTCCGTCCTCGCGGATCTCCATCGAGGCGATCCGGCCCCCGTCGACCGCGTACACATGGTGGACCACCGTGTCCTTCAGGACGGCGCCCTGGAGATCGCGGACCACCTGGCGCACCTCCACGTCCACGCGGCCGTCGGCGGTGGGTGTGAAGCGGGAGGGCTCCACCGAGGGATCGATCAGGGTCCACTGGCGGGTCCAGTAGTCGCGCACCGCCGCGTGGCCCCGTAGGGTGCCGCCCTCCATGCCGTTGGGCCAGATCACGTCGGGGGTCATGAGCGCGAGCGCGCCCGCGACGTCCCGCGCGTTGAACGCGGCGTAGGCGGCGCGGAGCACCGCCTCGGTCTTCACTGCACGACCTCGTCGGCGCGCGAGACGAGGGACGGCGGGAGACTCACCCCGAGGGCGCGCGCGGTCCGGGCATTCAGCGCCAGCTCGAACTTCGTGACCAGCTCCACGGGAAGATCGGCGGGCCGAGACCCCTTGAGGACGCGATCGACGTGGCCGGCGGCCAGCCGGTACGCCTCGGTGAAGCTGGGGCCATACGTCATGAGGAAGCCGTGCTCGGCATAATCCCGTGGGCCGCTCAGCGTCAGTAGGCGGTGCTTGACGCCCAGCTCGGCGAGCTGGGCCACGTGGGCCCCGAAGAGCGGATCTCCCAGGACGAGGAGCGCGTCCACATGCTGCCCGGCGATCGTCGCGAAGGCGCGATCGAATGCGTCGGGACTGCGCGCCTCGACGATCTGGAGCCCGATCTTGAGCTTCTTTGCCGCCGCGCGAACTTCGTCGGTCGCCTGCTTCTGGTAGACAGAGTTCGCGGGATTCCACAGCACTCCCAGCCGGGAGGCCTTGGGCCGGAGCTCGCGCAGGAGATCGAGCTGCTTGCCGACGACGTCGGCGGAGGCGCTGGCCGTGCCGGTGACGTTGGCGCCCGGCCGGGCGATGCTCGCGACGAGTCCGGACCTCACGGGATCGCTCACCCCGATCATCACGATGGGAATGGTGTCGGTCGCCTTCTTTGCGGCCAGCGAGGCCTGGGTCAGCCCCGCGGCGATCACGTCGACCTTGAGGGCGACCAGCTCGGCCGCCAGGGTGGGGAGGCGCTCGAACTGGCCCTCCGCGCTCCGGTACTCGATGGTCAGGTTGCGCCCCTCGGTATAGCCGAGCCGGCGCATCTCCTGACGGAAGGCCTCCTCGCGGAACGGGATCGAGGTCGCGGTGAGGAAGCCCACGCGGTACACCCGGGCCGGCGTCTGCGCGGCGACGAGCCCCGCCGCGCCCCCGAGCGCGAGCCCCATCAACAGCGCCCACCCCCATCGCCGCCAGGACATGGCAGCAAAGATACCGAATCGCTAGGCAGATGGCCACGACCGTGCAATACTGAGTGCGTTCTCGAAGCGACTCAGTGAGTCCGAACGGCGGTTTCCCCCGGCAAATCCCCCCGTTCTTCCGTTTACGCCGGACAGACAAGCAGCGCGGTTCCTTGCCCGGCGAGAAGCCCGCTCGATCGAGGTCGATTGCTCATGTCCTTTACTGCCCTAAATCTCCACCCCAATCTGCTGCGCGCCGTCGAGGCCCTCGGCTTCACCGCGCCCACGCCCATCCAGCGCGATGCGATTCCGCCCGCGCGCGCGGGCCGCGACGTGCTCGCCTGCGCCATGACCGGCAGCGGCAAGACCGCCGCGTTCCTGTTGCCCATCGTCGAGCGGCTCATGGCGAAGCCGCGCGGAGTCACGCGCGCCCTCATCATCGCGCCCACGCGCGAGCTGGCGGCCCAGCTCGAGGCCGATCTGCGCGATCTCGCCCGCTTCACCCCCGTGCGAGGCGCCGCGGTGTTCGGCGGCGTCGGCATGGGCCCTCAAGAGGCCGCGCTCCGTCGCGGGGTCGACATCATCGTCGCCACGCCGGGCCGGCTGCTCGACCACATGCAGTATCCCTACGCGCGTCTGGACGGCATCGAGGTGCTCGTGCTCGACGAGGCGGATCGCATGCTCGACATGGGCTTTCTCCCCGACATCCGCCGCATCCTCGGACGCCTGCCGCGGCAGCGGCAAACGCTGCTGTTCTCGGCGACCATGCCCGCGCCCATCGCCGCGCTCGCGCGGGAATTCCTCCGTGACCCGCTCCCCATCAACCAGGAGCGCAAGGCCGCGCCGGCGACCGGCATCACCCACGCGGTGTATCCGGTGGCGCAAGAGCTCAAGAGCGCTCTGATCCAGGCGCTGCTGCGGCGCGACGACATGCGGAGCGTCCTCGTGTTCACGCGGACCAAGCACCGGTGCAACCGCCTCGCCGAGCAGCTCACGCGGGCCGGCATCGCGGCCGAGCGCATCCACGGCAACCGAAGCCAGGGCCAGCGCACGGTGGCGCTGGACGCGTTCAAGCGCGGCAAGGCGCGGGTGCTGGTCGCCACCGACATCGCCGCGCGCGGCATCGACATCGACGAGCTGTCGCACGTGGTGAACTTCGACGTGCCCCACGTCGCCGAGGACTACATCCACCGCGCCGGCCGGACCGCGCGGGCGGGCGCCGTCGGTGAGGCCGTGACCTTCGTGGCCCCCGACGAGATGGGCGGCCTCCGGGCCATCGAGCGAGCCCTCGGGGCGTCCCTGCCACGGCTCACCCTGGCCGGCTTCGACTACGCAGGCCGGCCAGCCGAAAAGCTCGAAGTGCCCCTGGCGACGCGCATGGCCGCCATCCGGGCCCGGCGGGCCGACGACCGGGCGCGTGCCCGGGTCAACGCCTTCCGCCGGGGCGCCAGCCAGCCGACCCTGGCGGGTCACCGTGGGCGGTAGGCCAGTCCCCCCGGGCCTTGTAGGTCCGACCCCCTGCTGGGAGGGGAAAATCAGGTAACTACTTGAAAAGTCAACATGTGAACCGTGGCCCCGGCATTGCAGTTTCCTGGATGCAGGAGGGTAGCGACCATGTCTGGCTCCGAGGCACCGTCCGGAAAACGCATTTTGGTGGTGGATGACGAGGCGCCCCTCGCCGCGCTGATGACCGACATACTCTCGGCGGATGGGTACACGGTGGACATCGCCGTCAACGGTCTGGCCGCCCTGGCCCACATCGAGCGCGGCGCCTATGACTTGATCCTGAGCGATCTGCGCATGCCGGAGCTGGACGGGCCGGGTCTTTACCGCGAGCTCGAGCGGCGGCGGCCCGAGCTGGCGCGTCGCATCGCCTTCGTGACGGGCAGCGCACAGTCGGTGGGGATGGAGCACTTCCTCGAGAGGACGGGCGCGCCCATCCTCTACAAGCCGTTCCGCATCCAGGATCTGCAGAAGCTCGTCAGCGACCTGCTCGAGCGCTAACCGCGCTTGGCGCGCGTAGTACGATGCGGGCATGCGCTGGGCCCGCGTCGGCATCCTGCTGATGCTCCTCGGCGCGCCCGCCGTGGCCCAGGACACCCCGATCACCTTGCCGGCCGGCTTCCACCTCGAAACCTTCGCGCGCGACGTCCCCGGCGCGCGCTTCATGACGCTGGACCCCAACGGCACCGTGCTCCTGTCCCAGCCGCGTCAGAGCCGCGTGGTCGCTCTGCCCGACGCCAATCGTGACGGCCGCGCCGATCGCGTGGTGGCGGTGGTCGAGGGCCTGAACCGGCCGCACGGGCTGGCCTTCAAGGACGGCGCCCTCTACGTCGCCGAGACCGGCCGCGTCCTCCGCCTCCGCTACGACCCGGCGACGCTGAAGGCGAGCGATCCCCGGCCCATCGTCCCGAGCATTCCCTCGGGCGGCGGCCACTGGACGCGCACGATCGCCTTCGCCCCGGACGGCCGCCTCTTCGTGTCCATCGGCTCGTCGTGCAACATCTGCAAGGAATCCGACGCGCGGCGCGCCGCCGTCGTGCGCTACGAGGCCGACGGATCCGGCGAGCGGCTCTTTGCCGCCGGGCTCCGCAACGCGGTGGGGATCGCGTTCCTCCCCGGCACGAGCGCGCTCTGGGCCACCGTGAACGAGCGCGACTGGAAGGGCGACGATCTGCCGCCGGAGTACGTGACCGAGGTGAAGGAGGGCGGCTTCTACGGCTGGCCCGAGTGCTTC
>Ga0111539_10011434_pt1 | contig 11142 bp, 10 predicted proteins | sample RhiMethybrSRZTD1_FD_79667 | JGI IMG/M metagenome (GOLD analysis project Ga0111539, IMG submission 79667) | Populus rhizosphere microbial communities from Tennessee, USA - Rhizosphere MetaG P. TD hybrid SRZTD1 (version 2) (version 2) | ecosystem: Host-associated > Plants > Roots > Rhizosphere >... | reverse complement strand
TCCCCGTTAGCCCGCATGACACGATGACGGATATCCGCAACGAGATGGTGGAGGTCATGGAAGCGTGCGGCATCCAGATCGAGCTGCACCATCACGAGGTAGCGACGGCGGGCCAGGGCGAAATCGACATGCGCTTCGATACGCTCACGAAAATGGGCGATAAGGCGCTGCTCTACAAGTACATCGTGAAGAACGTGGCGAAGCGCAACGGCAAGGTGGCGACGTTCATGCCGAAGCCGCTGTTCGCCGATAACGGCTCGGGCATGCATACCCACCTTTCGATCTGGCGCGACGGGGCGAACCTGTTCGCCGGCGACGAGTACGCGGGCGTTTCGAAGATGTGCCTGGCCTACATCGCCGGACTGGTGAAGCACGGCAAAGCGCTCATGGCGCTGGCCGCGCCATGGCTCAGCCCGCGCGATCCGATCAAGACGGCGCCGCGCACGGCGCTGCAGCCGCCGGGCGCGACGTACTGGCTGGGGAGCGATCAGCTCGGCCGCGACGTGGCCAGCCGCGTGCTGCACGGGGCGCGCATCTCGCTCACGGTCGGGCTGATCGCCGTCTCGATCGCGGTCGCTCTCGGCACGCCGATCGGGCTCGTCTCCGGCTTCTACGGCGGGCGGCTCGACGCGCTCATCATGCGCGTGATCGACGTGCTGCTGGCCTTCCCGGGGATCCTGCTGGCGCTGGCCATCGTCAGCGTGCTCACGCCGGGGCTGAACAACGTGATGATCGCGGTGGGGCTCTCGGCGGTGCCGACGTACGCGCGGCTAGTACGGGCCAGCGTGCTCTCCGCGCGCGAGAACCTCTACGTCGAAGCCGCGCGCGCGCTCGGCAGCCGCGATCCCTCGATCCTCACCCGCTACATCCTGCCCAACGTGGTCGCGCCGCTGATCGTCACGGCCACGCTCGGCCTCGGCACCGCGATCCTGGCCGCCGCCGCGCTCAGCTTTCTCGGTCTCGGCAGTCAGCCGCCCCAGCCGGAGTGGGGCCGCATGCTGAGCGAGGGCCGCGACTACCTGCGCGAGGCGTGGTGGATCTCCACCTTCCCCGGACTCGGCATCATGCTCACCGTCCTCGGCATGAATCTCCTCGGCGACGGACTGCGCGACGTGCTCGATCCGCGACTGAACGCGTCGCGCTGATTCCGCTCGTCCCGCTCGGCCCACGCACGACCTGAACATTGCCGCTCAACATTGACGCTCCATTGACGCTCGCGTGCGTAACTGATAGGTGGTGGAGAAGCCTGGCGCGATGCAGTGCCCCGTTGATCCGACGTCCGAGGAGACGAAGGATGATCAGAGTGACAAGAATTCTGGTTCTCTCGCTGTGCATGGCTGTGCTGGCCATTGTGGCCGTGGCGTCGCCGTCGTGGGCCGCCCGCGAGGCGTACCTCATCGTGAACGGACAGATACAAGGTGTCATCCAGGGCGACAGCACGGCCAAGATCGCGCCCAACGCCATCGTCGTCCAGGCGATCGGCCTTGGCCTGTCGATCCCGACCTCGTCGACGCCGGGCGGCGGCCAGACCATCGGCCGGGCCACCGTCGAGCCATTCAAGATCGCAAAATTTCTTGACAAGGCCAGCCCCAAGCTGCTGCTCGCCGCGCTGACCAATGAGTCGCTCAAGGTCGACCTCACCTGGTTCGGGGCGGATCTAGCCGGTACGCCGGTAGCGAAGACGTTCAGCATCACCCTCGAAGGCGCCATCATCGTCGGCATCGAGACGTCGGGCGCCACCACGGTCGCGAACGGGTGACCGAAGAGATCAGTATGACCTTCAACAAGATCACGTTCCGGGACGAGCGCACCAGCCCGGCCATCACGACCTGCTGGGACCTCGTGCTGAACAGGAAGTGCTAGCGTAAGAACGCGATGGGGGGCCAGTTCGTGGCCCCCCATCCTCAGCTCACCATCGCGTAGGTCCTCTCGATGTTGGCGAGCAAGCCCGTCCGCCACGGCCGGTAGTCGTTGAATTCGGCAAACGCCTTCTCGTGCGTCGGCGCCAGTCTCGCGGTCACCCGCTGCTTGACCTCGTCCAGCGTGGCGCCCGTGGCCACCTCCTGCCGCACCGCCTCGACCATGTCGTGCACGTAGGCGCGGAAGGTGCGCAGCCACTCCCGACCGACGACGTCGCCGTGGCCCATGATGATGTGCGTGAAATCGAGCTGGGCCAGGCGGTCGAGCGTCCCCACCCAGTCCTCCGGGTAGCCGTCACCCATGTAGGGCGTCCAGCCGATGAGCGCGTCGCCGGTGATGACCACCTTCTCCTTGGGCAGGTAGACGAACACGTCGCCCTCCGTGTGGGCGCGGCCCAGGTGCAGGAGATGGATCTCGCGATCGCGCCGGTAGAGCTTCATGGTCCGCTCGAAGGCGATCGTCGGCAGCGCCGGCTTGAGCGCGGTCACCTCGACCAGGTAGCGCTCGGCCGCCTTCAGGTCGGTCTCCAGCTTCGCGCGCTCGCCCGGCGCCGCCTTGGCCAGATTGGCCTTGAGCGTGGCGATCTCGCCCGGCACCGTGCGCACGTGGTCCTGGATGCGCTTGAGCCCCTTGCGCACCATGGCCTCACGGGTGATGTCGTTGCTGACGACCTCGGCGTTCGGGTACGCGGCCGGATAGACCTCGTTGCCGTGCCAGTGATCCCAGTGAAAGTGCGTGTTGACCACGTAGCGCACGGGCTTCTTCGTCATCTCGCGCAGCCGCTCCACGATCACCTGAGCGGCCGACGGCTTGGAGTGGGTGTCGACCACCATCACCCCGTCATCGCTCTCGATGATGGCGGTGTTGCAGTTGACCTTGTAGGCCGGCGCGGCCACCGCCGCGTGCACGCCATCGGCGACCTTCTTGATGTCGAACCGCGCATCGCCCCCGCCCGGTCCCTCATGCGCACAGCAGTCCATCTCTCTCTCCTTTCACGGAGCAACACCGATCGCACGCTCGAGCCCCGAAACTGCGCCACCGCCTTCACCGCCGGGTGGCCAGGGCGAACAAGCCCCAGCTCGTCAGCACCGCCACCGGCGCCGCCGCGAACGGCACCGCGTAGGAGCTGGTGGCGTCGTAGAGAAACCCCGCCGCCGCCGGACCGAGCGCCGCGCCCGCCCGCCATCCCAGCGCGAGCACGCCCATGATCGCCCCGATCGCGCGTACGCCGAACACGTCGGGGATCACTTTCGTCACCATGGTGTCGGCGGCCGCGAAGCCGATCCCGAACACGACCAGCGACGTCAGCACGGCATCCCGCGAGGGCACCAGCCACAGCGTCAGCAGCGCGACGATCTGGATCGTGTAGCCGGCCCGGATCGTCACGAACGTGCCGAGGCGATCGGACACGGCGCCGGAGGCGAGCCGACCGACCACCGAACCCAGGCCGTACGCGGTGAGCGTGAGCGAGGCGCCGGTCAGGCTGATGCCCTGGTCGCGCGCGAACGGCACCACGTGGACCGAGATCATCAGCGCCACGCCGCCCAGCAGCAGCCACGAGCCGTTCAGATACCACTGCCGCGGATCGACGAGCGCCGCGCGCAGCGTGACGTTGGGGCCCGGAGTCGTCGCGGCGTGCTGACTCGGCGTGCTCGCGTGCGCCCGCAGGCGATCCGAGGGACGCGGCAGCCGGACGGTCAGCGCGGCCAGCAGGGTGAGGGCGCCGCAGCCGCCACCGAGCAACGCGTAGGCGGCACGCCAGCCGACCCGGGTGATGAGCCACGCCGCGATCGGACCGGCGGTGATGTAGCCCAGGCTGAAGCCGACCAGGGCCAGGGCCAGCGCCAGACCGCGGCGATCGTCGAACCAGTGCGTGACGGTGGCCGCGGTCAGCAGATAGAAGCTCGACATGCCCACGCCGCCGAGGATGCTGACGAACAGGTAGAGCTGCCACAGCGAGCTGATGGTTCCGACCAGCGCGAAGGCCGTGCCGGCCAGGGCGACGGTGGTCACCAGCATCAGCCGCGGGCCGTGCCGATCGGCCAGCGCGCCGATGGCAAAGCCGGCCACGCCGCCGACCAGGAGGTTCAACGACAGCGCGGTGGCGATCGCGCCGCGGCTCCAGCCGAAGGTCTCGGCCAGCACCGGCAGGAACACGCCGTAGGCGGCCAGCGGTGTGGAGATCCCGAAGGTCACGATGAACAGCGCGACGACGATGAGCCACCGGCGAGCGGGCACCCGACTCTTCTATCACAGATCCCCGGGTGGCCCTCCGAGCGTCGCCGCGACTTGACGACCGAACGGGTGTATAAATAACGCCGAATTCCCACCCTACGGGAGGAGAGACACATGGCGCAGCTCGTCATTCCGATGGACAGCAAGCGGTTCGCCACGGGCCTGAACTGGAAGGACTACATGGCCCAGATGGGCGACACCCGGGCCCGCACCGAGAGCAACTACGCCAAGTCGGATCTCACCGACGACGAGCGCAAGTTCTTCGGCAGCGTCACCGGCGTGAAGTACGTGATCATGCTGGCCGAGAACTGGTGCGGCGACGTCCACCGCAACTCACCGCTCATCGCCCACATCGTGGACGCCATGCCCGGCGCCGAGCTCCGGGTGTTCTTCCGCGACCAGAACGCGGACCTGCGCGACACGTTCCTCAACAACGGCTATCAGTCCATTCCCGTCGTCGTCTTCTTCGACAAGGACTGGAACGAGATTGGCCGCTGGATGGAGCGGGCCCACGCTGCGACCACCAAGGCCGCCGTGATCCGGTCCAGCACGATCGACGTCGCGACCGGCAAGGAAGCGCAGGACGCGGCGATGAACGAGTTCCGCAAGCAAGTGCAGTCGGCCTACGAGGCGCCCGGCGCCGCTCTGTGGCGCTCGGCGGCCAACGAAGTGCGGCTGCTGCTCGAGCAGCGGCTCGGCCTCGCCAAGAAGTAAGCGACGTTCCCGCGGGGCGGCGGCGGGCGCTCAGCGCGCGTCGTCGCCCCAGCGGTACTCCTGCGTCAGCTCGTCCAGCCGAAGCTTCAGCCCCGCGTCCAGATCCTTGTCCGCCGCCGCCAGCACGTCGTCGAGCTGCTCGGGTCGGCTCGCTCCCACGATCGGCGACGTGATGGCGGGGTTGGCCAGCACCCACGCCGTCGCCAGTCGTACCAGCGGCATGCCCGCCTCGGCGGCCAGCGGGCGTAGCGCCTCGATCGTGCCGAACTCCCGCTCGTGCCAGTAGCGCTCCTGGTAGCGCTGCGCGGCGTTGCCCAGCGTGAACCGCGTGCCGGCCGTGGGCCCGGCCTCGCGCTGGTGCTTGCCGGAGAGCAGACCGCCGGCGATCGGGTTGTAGGGAATCACCCCCACACCTTCCTCGCGGCAGAGCGGGAGTAGCTCGCGCTCGGGCTGGCGGAAGAGCAGGTTGTAGCGCGGCTGCACGCAGTCGAACCGGGTGAGCCCGAGCAGCTCGCTGCGGCCCAGGGCGCGGGCCACCTGGTAGGCGTGGTAGTTCGAGCACCCGACGTAGCGCGCCTTGCCGGCGCGGACCACGTCGTCCAGCGCGCGCAGCGTCTCGTCGATCGGCGTCTCCGGATCGGGATGGTGGGCCTGGTAGAGGTCGACGTAGTCGGTGCGCAGGCGTCGCAGCGAGCCGTCGATCGCGTCGAGGATGTGCTTGCGCGAGAGCCCGCGGTCCCACGGCCGCCGACTCATCGTGCCGAAGCATTTCGTCGCGACGATCACGTCTGCCCGCCGCGATTGCAGCCAGCGGCCGACGATCTCCTCGGTCCGCCCCACCGTGTCGAGAGTGCCGCCCACCGGGTAGACGTCCGAGGTATCGAGGAACGTGACGCCGCCGGCGAACGCGCGGTCGAGGATGGCCGTCGAGGTCTTCTCGTCGCATTGCAAGCCGAACGTCATCGTGCCGAGGCACAGCCGGGAGACCGTGAGACCGGTACGGCCGAGTCGGATATGGCGCATGGGGCAGAGAGGTAACACGCCCTCGCCCTGCCGTCCATCCCGCGGTATGCTCCCCGCCATCTCAGGCCAGGAGGGCCACCATGGAGCTCGCAGGACAGGTCGCCATCGTCACGGGCGGCGGTCGAGGTATCGGCCGCGCCACGGCACTCGAGCTGGCCCGGATGGGCGCCGACATCGTCGTGGCCGAGCTGGATCGCGGCGGCAACGCCGACAAGACCGCGGCCGCCGTCAAGGACCTCGGCCGACGCGCGCTCGTCACGGCGACCGACGTCACCAAGCGCGCCGATCTCGCCGCGATGGTGGAGCGTACGAAGGCCGAGCTCGGCCGTATCGACATCCTGGTGAACAACGCGGGAATCTATCGGGCGGCGGCCACGCTCGACGTCACCGAAGAGCACTGGGACGCCATCATGACGATCAACGCCAAGGCGGTGTTCTTCGCCACCCAGGCCGTGCTGCCCACGATGATCGCGGCCAAGCACGGCAACATCATCAGCCTGGCCTCGATGGCCGGCAAGGTCGGCAGCAAGACCAACTTGCCCTACAACGCCAGCAAGGCGGCGGTCGTGAGCATGACCAAGAGCATCGCGCTGGCCCACGCCGCCGACGGCATTCGTGCGAACTGCGTGTGCCCGGGCTTCGTGGAGACCGACATGTGGAACATGGTGGCGCGTGACCAGAGCGCGCTGCTCGGCATGTCGCCCGAGGAGTTCACGAGTCAGCGGGAGAAGTCGGTGCCCCTGGGGCGGATGGAACGACCCGAGGACGTCGCCAACGTCATCGGTTTCCTGGCCTCGAGCAAGTCGGGCTACATGACCGGCCAGGCGCTCAGCGTGGACGGAGGCCTCGTGATGCACGGATAGCGGTTCACCCTGTGGATCGCCGCCGCACGGTCGGCGCGCGACGCTGCGGTGCGCGCGCGCTCGGCGCTACGGTCGGCGGGCCGAGAAGACGACCGCGCGCAGCGGGCACCGCACCGGACGATCGCCGAGCTCGGCCGCGATGTTCACCGCCAGCGCATTCTTGATCTCCGGGAGCGCGTCGGGGCGACGCTGCATGATCGCGTCCACGATGGGGTTGCCGTCGATCAGCCCTGTAGCGGCCTCGGCGGCCGACGGGCCCGTGCCCGTCTTGTCGAGGCGGCGCCACTCGATCGCTTCGAAGCCGGCCTCGCCGAGCATCCTCACGAGCGGCTCCGGCTCGTGCAGGCTGAACGGCACCCGGTAGAACTGCGGCGGGTCGGCGGGAAGGAACTCCGCGACGGTTTCGTGGGTGATGCGCGTGATCGGATTGTGCTCGATCGCGTCCCACACATTGAAGAGGTACTGGCCGCCAGACCGCAGCACGCGAAACGCCTCGCGGATGCCGGCGGCCTTGTCCGGGAAGAACATCAGTCCGAACTGACAGACGACCGCGTCGAAGGCGCCATCGGCGAACGGCAGCTTTGTCGCGTCGGCCTGGCGCCACTGCAAACTCGGATCGGGCGCGATCTCGCGCCGCCCATGAGCGAGCATCGCCTCGTTCAGGTCGGTGGCCACCAGTGAGCCCTGGCCGCGCAGGCGGTCGAGCAAGCGTCGGGTGACAATACCGGTTCCGCACGCGACCTCCAGCACCTGCACGCCTGGACGCACCGCCACGCGCGCCGCGATGTCCTCGGCGTGGCCCTGAAACAGCATGGGGCCGAGATAGCGGTCGTAGTTCTGCGGAATCGCGCCGATGAACGCCGCATCGTTGTCAGCCATGCATCGGACCTCCGAGGCCGGAGTATACTGCCGCCCATGCACGATCTCGTGATCGACAACGCCCTCGTCATCGACGGTCTCGGCACTCCCGCGCGCGCCGGCGGTGTGGCGGTCAAGGATGGACGCATCGCCGACATCGGCCCGGATCTCGGCGCCGCCCAGCAACGGGTCGATGCCGGCGGCCTGGTCCTGGCGCCCGGCATCGTCGATATCCACACGCACTACGACGCCCAGCTCACCTGGGATCCGTTTGCCACGCCGTCCACCTCGCTCGGCGTCACCACCGTCGTCATCGGCAACTGCGGCTTCACCATCGCGCCCTGCCGCCCGCCCGATCGCGATCTCACGTTGCGGGCGCTGACCCACGTCGAGGGCATGTCGCTGGACGCGCTCCGGGCCGGCGTGCGCTGGGACTTCGAGAGCTATCCCGAGTACCTCGACGCGATGGACCGGCGCGGTGTGGTGCCGAACGTCGCCTCGTTCGTGGGCCATTCCTCCGTGCGCACCTACGTGCTCGGCGCCGATGCCACCAGGCGCCCGGCGACCGAGGCCGAGATCGCCGAGATGCGACGCATCGTGCTGGAGGCTGTGCGCGTCGGGGCGATCGGCTTTGCCACCTCGACGCTCGAGCAGCACAACGGCGAGGCCGGCGTGCCGATGCCCTCGCGACTGGCCGACGAGCGCGAGCTGATGGCGCTGACCGGGGCGCTGGGCGAGGCCGGGCGCGGCGTGTTCATGCTCACCAAGGGGATGACGTCAACGATCCCCTGGCTCGAGAAGGTCTCGGCCGCCAACGGCCGGCCGGTGATGATCGCCGCCATGTTCGTGGATCCCGGCGATCCCACCCGCGTGTTCCGCGAGCTCGGTGAGATCGAGACGGCCCGCACGCGGGGCCGCGAGCTGTGGGCGCAGGTCGGCTGCTTCGCGCTCGGCATGGAGTTCACGCTGCGCCATCCCTACCCGCTGGAGGCGTTCCTGGGCTGGCGTCCGGCCATCGAAGCCGCCGACGAGGCCACGTACCGTCGCGTCCTGGCCGATCCGTCGTTCCGGAAGCGTCTCAAGGAGGAGTCCGCCTCCACCGGCGTGCCCAACCGCTTCAGCGACAAGACCTGGCCGCACCTGACGATCATGGAAGTCACGCGCGGGGAGCATCGTCACCTGCAGGGCCAGACGATCGGGGCGCTGGCCGAGCAGTCCGGGCGCCATCCGTTCGACGTGTTCCTCGACTTCGGTCTCGACGGCGAGCTGGATGCGATGTTCGATTGCCGCCTGTTCAACACCGACGAGAACGAGGTGCGCAAGCTCCTGCGCCATCCCAACGCCGCGGTGGCGCTCTCCGACGCTGGTGCCCACCTCTCCTTCCTCTGCGACGCCGGCTTCGGCCTGCACCTGTTCGGTCACTGGGTGCGGGATCGCGGCGACATGACGCTCGAGGAAGCCGTGAAGCGCGTGACCAGCGACGTCGCGTCCGCCTATCGCATCCCCGAGCGGGGCCGGCTGGCACCGGGCGCGTGGGCAGACCTGATCCTCTTCGATCCGAAGACCGTCGCGCGGGGCGACAAGCGCCGCGTCAACGACTTGCCGACTGGCGCCTCGCGGCTGGACACGCCGGCGGTCGGGCTGCACGGCGTGTGGGTCAACGGTGTGCGCACGGTGGACGAGCGGGGCGTCATCGCCGACTGCGGCCGTCCCGGCCGCGTGTTGCGCGACTTCGGCCGGTGAAGACGCGCCTCCCGGGACCCCGGGGAGGCCTCTTCTTCGGCAGCGCAGGCGAGTTCCGGCGCGATCAGCTCGGCTTCTACGCCTCGTGCGCGCGCCAGTACGGCGACTTCGTCCAGACGCGGATGGGCCCCTACCGCATCTTCATGGTCTTCCACCCCGATGCCATCGAAGAGCTGCTCGTGGCCCGGAATCGCGACTTCATCAAGAGCCCCGGTGTGCGCCTGCTGCGCCCCGTGCTGGGCGACGGCCTCCTGCTCTCCGAGGGCGACACCTGGCTCCGTCAGCGACGGCTCGTCCAGCCGGCATTCCATCGCCAGCGTGTGGCCGGCTACGGCGAGGTCATGGCCACCTACGCCGAGCGTCACGTAGCCGCCTGGAAAGACGGTGACACACGGGACATGAGCGCGGAGATGATGGCGCTGACCCGGGCCATCGTGGCCAAGACGCTCTTCGACGCCGATGTCTCCGGTGACGCGCACGAGGCCGGCCAGGCGGCGGAAGTGCTGATGCACGACTTCGGCGTCCGCCTGCAGAGCTTCCGCGTGGTGCCGCACTGGATCCCGACTCCGGGGAATCTCCGCTCGCGGCGGGCCATCCGGCGGCTGGATCAGCTCATCCACCGCATCATCGACGCGCGCCGGGCGAGCGGCGAGGATCGCGGGGATCTCCTCTCGATCCTGGTGTCCGCGCAAGACGCCGACGACGGAACGCGGATGACCGCGCAGCAGGTACGTGACGAGGTTATGACGCTGTTCATGGCCGGTCACGAAACGACCGCGGTGACGCTCGCCTGGACGTGGTACCTGCTCGCCCAGCATCCGGAGGTCGAGACCCGTCTCGCCGCCGAGCTCCTTGACGTGCTGGGCGGCCGCACCCCGGCCGTCGCCGATCTTCCGGCGCTGAAATACGCCGAGATGGTCGTGACCGAGTCGATGCGTCTCTACCCGCCGGCCTACGGGCTCGGACGTCAGGCGGTGAGGGCCACCGAGATCGCCGGCCACCCCATCGAGGCGAAGGACATCTTCATCGCGCCCATCTGGGTGGTGCACCGCGACCGTCGCTGGTTCGAGGAGCCGGAGGCGTTCCGGCCGGAGCGCTGGGCCGGCGATCTCGCCCGCCGGCTCCCGCGCTTCGCCTATCTACCGTTCGGTGGCGGTCCTCGCCAGTGCATCGGCATCAGCTTCGCGACGATGGAAGCGATCCTGCTGCTCGCTGCGATCGCCCAGCGCTTCCGGCTAACGCTGGTGCCCGGCCAGCGAGTCGCGCCGACGCCCTACGTCACGCTGCGGCCGGAGCCGGGCCCCCGGATGCTGCTCGCTCGGCGCTGACGCTCAGCCCTTCTTGACCTCGGCGAAGACCTCCTTCGCCGTCAGCATCGCCTCGCGGATCAGCGGCACGCCGACGTAGCCCGAGAGATGCAGCAGCACCTCCACGAGCTCGTCCTCCGTCCACCCCTGCCGCAGCGCCATGCGCAGGTGAATGGCCAGCTCGGGCGTCCGCGCCGTGGCGGCGTCGGACACGACGCAGATCAGCGTGCGCGTCTTCAGATCGAGCCCGGGCCGCGTCCACAGCGCGCCGAAGACGGTCTCGGTCGCCACGTCGATGAATTTCTTCATGGTGGGATCGGCGTAGGTCGACTGGTTCGTGCGATCGGCGTAGGCGTCGCCCAGCAGCTGGCGGCGCATCTGGGCACCCTTGCGATAGGTCTCGGTCTCGGCCATGGGTCTGTCTCCTTGTGGTGAGCTGCGGTGCGCGGATTCTGGCACATTCTTCGGGCGAATCGCCT
>Ga0111539_10011433_pt1 | contig 11142 bp, 6 predicted proteins | sample RhiMethybrSRZTD1_FD_79667 | JGI IMG/M metagenome (GOLD analysis project Ga0111539, IMG submission 79667) | Populus rhizosphere microbial communities from Tennessee, USA - Rhizosphere MetaG P. TD hybrid SRZTD1 (version 2) (version 2) | ecosystem: Host-associated > Plants > Roots > Rhizosphere >... | reverse complement strand
TCCTCGAGGAGTTTGAAGGACTGATTCTCGAAAAAGATCTTGTCGCGCGCCGACTCGATCAAGTCCTGTGCGACCTCCGCATAGTTGTCGGGGGTGAGCGCAAGCTGGACGTCCATCTCCTCGTCGACGGTGAGCGGCTCGAAGAGCGTGGCGACGCGAGCGGCTTCTTCGGCGGGCAGGAGCACTGCTGGCAGCTCCACGAGCGGAAACGCCAGGGCTTCGACATCGTCGGGCGCCGGTCCCTTCTCGAAATCGTGGTCGAGGAACGCACGCAGCGCCTTGGCAATCTTCGGCCCCTTGGCGATGACGTGCCACTCGCGGTTGAAGTTGTTGAGCAGCGCCCGCTTCTGAGCAGCAGTCGACGTGGGCTTGTTCGGCTGATTCGACGACTGCCAGTTGCCGCTCGACAGCCACGCCTCCTCGCTGTCTCGGACCGCAACCTTGATGTGGTACGAGCTGGCGACATAGCCGCCCGCCGTTGACGGCCTGATGAGACCTGAATGGAACCGGCCGCCCATTGCAGTGCGCAGCTTCTGCAGCGCTTCGGCGTCGGTGACGTCATCGGCCTTGGTATCACCGCCCAGACTTTCACCGGGCTGTATCGTGATCTGCATCCGGCGCGGGCTGGGCTTGAGCCTCGTCGTGAGCGCCTTGACGATGTGTGGCGCACCGAAATCGAACATCGCCACCCGGAAGTCCCGCCGGGTTCGACCTATGAAGGAGGAGAGCTGCGGGAAGCCGGCATCTGGGCTGGCATGCGCCGTCAGCGTCATGCGCTCACGAAACGGCGCCAGCAACGCACTTGCACCGGCCGGTCCTTTGTAGCGAATTCTGGGTATGCGCAGCGCCTCAAGGGAGAACCGTTCCGACAGGGCCAGCCCCTCTGCGCCAAGGCGAGCGACCGGCGAGGCGGGTCTCACGTCGACAGGAAACCCGCCAATGTTTGACGGCACCGGCGCACGTCCCGATTCGCGGAGTTTGGCCTCCGTCAGCTTGTCCCGTACGACGACGACCACCGAGCGCTCGTCGGTGATCCACCCATTGCGGAACTTCCACCCTTTCCGCACCTCGATAACCTCGGTCGCACCAATCAGGAGTTGCCGCGCCTGTTCGACTGCGCCGTCGATCCCGGTGGCGCCTGGGGGCTGCACCACGGGCGGCGCCGGCGCCGCCACTGTCGCTCTTGGCACGTCAGCGCCGAGGCCCATGCGAACCGACACGGTCAACGGGATGCGCATCGTCAGCTGATCGCCGTCTACGAATGTGGAAACGCCACTGTGATCGACAGGGGTGGCGTCCGTTACCGGTGGGAGCGTCTCACGAGTATCGAACGCGAGCAGGCGGCGCTGTTCGGGCGTCAGGTTGGCGTTGCGGACGTGCGTGACGATGCGGCTGACGCGGGCGCCTTCGTTGGCGCGCCATTTGACCTGTGTTTCCCCCATCTCGGGCCGCCAGACCTGGCCGTTGGTCGCAAGGATGCGCCCTTGGCTGTCGCGCTCCGGGACTCCCGAGTGATGCAGTGCGACGACTTCCCATTGGTCATTGAAGACGGGCGAACCCGACGAACCCGGCGACGTGTCGGTGCGGTAGTGAATGAAACTTTCGAGCAGATCGATCACTTCGTTTTCACGAAGCGCCAGCTGCTTTTCCTCGCCATTCGGGTGCTGGATGATGCTGACGGCTTCACTGATATTGACCTTCCCCTCAGCGGAGAGGAGCGGAAGGAACCCGAACTGAGAGAGCCGGTCCGCCCCGGATGTGTCGGCGACGGCCACGACAGAGAAGTCGAGGGCTGGATCGGTCAGAAACAATTCCTGCGGCCTGAGCGTGAACGAGATGATCCGTTCGGCTGTGCCATCGAGCTTGCGCTGGAAATTGAACTCGATGAGGCTGCCTCCGGCTTCCTGGGCGCTTCCGAGCACGTGGTTGTTGGTCAACAACACCCTGGGCGCGATCAGAAAGCCTGTGCCGAACCCGACGATGCTCGAACCCGAGCGGATGACGATGCGCCCGACAGCTCGCGCGGCGCGAAGGCCTCGCTCCATGTAGTCCAGACGGAGAAAGTCCTTGCGTCCCAACACACGCTCGAACCCAAGTTCGGCAGGATCGAGCGACAGCACGGCGGGTTCCATCAGCTCCATGGCCCGCTCCGGGGAGACCCCCAGCCGTGCGGCGCGAAGCGCGATCCGTTGTGGCGTTTCGACGCTCGAGAGATCGCCCTTGCGGTATCCCGCCCATTTGTTTTCCCGTTCTTTCGTACGGGCCTTGTACCGTGCTTCCGTCGCGGAGGCGAGCGACGCGATCTGACGGGACTTCATCAGCGATCTCCTTTGAGTGCGAGGGAAACCTCAGCACTAGCAATAACGCTGCGCCCGTCGAATCAGAACAGACGGCCGACGTCCGCTCCCGGCACCAGCTCGTCCCAGTTGCGGACAGGCGGGCACAAACAAGGCGGGAATTATTGAGGAATCTGGCGGCACACCGATTGACATAGGCCGCCAGGTTCATTGACCGATTGGAGGAGGCGCTCCCATGCGACCCATCACGTTCCTGGGCCAGCTCCTGCAAGACCTACGGTATGCGATCCGCGTTGTGTCGCGGCAGCCGGGCACCACCTTCATCATCGTCCTCTCGTTGGCGCTCGGCATCGGCGCCAACACGATGGTCTTCAGCCTCGTGAACGCCATCCTGCTACGGTCGCTCCCATACCCGGACCCCGATCGACTGGTGCAGCTCTGGCCGACGCCGCCGAATCGGCCCAACCAGAGGAGTCGCTTCAACGCAACGATCTGCTTGGACCTCCCCTCGAAGGATTCGTTCTTCACCGCGGCGGGCTGCTACATCGGTGTCGCGGGAAACGTGGCCGACCCCGAGGATGCATTGACAACGGGACCCGAGTGGCTCGAGGGCGAGATGCTCACGTATCACGCCGTGCAGGCGCTTGGCGTGAAGCCGGTCATGGGACGCTGGTTCACCCAGGCGGAGGATCACGGCGACGCTGAAAAGGTGATGCTCATCAGCTACGACCTGTGGCAACGGCGTTTCAACGGGTCGCCCGACGTCATCGGCAAGCGCCTCCGCGTGGCGGACTTCGGTGGCAACGACACACCGAGCACGATCCTCGGCGTCATGCCGCCGGGCTTCGTCTTCGCCAACGCCAAGTCCGATTATTTCGTTCCGCTGCGCGCCACGAGCCGCGGCCGTCGCAGCCCGGCGCGGAACCGTGACGTTGTGGCGCGGCTGAAGGATGGGGTCACGCTGGAGCAGGCCCAGGCGGCGGCCGATCAGCTCGCCCGTGAGTTCGGGGAAGAGTCGCCGCAGAACAAGGGCTGGGGCATTCGCGTCGTGCGGCTCGACGAGTCGATGGTCGGCGGAAACCTCCGGTCCGCGTTTCAGATTCTGCAAGGCACCGCAGGCCTCGTGCTGCTGATCGCGTGCGCGAACGTCGGCGGCCTGCTGCTGGCGCAAGGCATGATGCGCCAGCGCGAGCTGGCCGTACGCGCCGCTATCGGCTCCGGACGCTGGCGCATCGTCCGTCAACTGCTGACCGAGAGTCTCGTGCTCGCGTCGCTGGGGGCCGTCGTCTGCCTGATCGTCGTCGCGTTGGGCATGAGCGCGCTGCTGAAATGGCTGCCGCAGTGGCTGCCGCGGCTGAACGACGTGTCGCTGAGCCCGTCGGTCCTGATCTTCACCGGCGTCGTGTCGCTGTTGACGTCGGTCGTCTTCGGCATGCTGCCGGCCTGGCACGGTTCGCGGCTGGATCTGTCCACGGCATTCAAAGCCGGCGGTCGCTCAGCCACTGCCTCGTCCGGGAAGCTGCGGCTGCGCAGTGCGTTCGTCGTGCTGCAGATCTCGACGGCGCTCGTGCTGCTGACCGGTGCAGGGCTCTTGATCAACACGCTGATGCGGTTGACCAACGTCGATACCGGGATGGATCCGAGGAATCTCACAACGCTGGAGATGGCCTTCACCGGTCGCGGTTTCTTCAACGCGACAGGCAACGTCACGCCGATCGGCTCGCTCGAATTCGAGCTGAGTCCGCGCATCAACACCGTCGTCAATCAGATTCGCGACCGGATCGCCTCGTTACCGGGCGTCGACGCGGTAACGACGATGCGAATGAGCACCCCGCTCGGCGGCTCGGGGGGCTACAACTTCACGATCGCTGGACGTGTGCCACCCACTGAGAAGGACATGCCCGGGGCGCGATGGCTGCCGATCGGTGCGGACTACTTCAAAGTGCTACGGGTGCCGGTCGTGCGCGGACGCGAGTTCTCGGACCTCGATGTGCTGGGGACGACGCCAGTGGCGCTCGTCAACGAGACCATGGCGAAGCAGTACTGGCCGAACGAGGATCCGATCGGTCAGACCATCTCGATTCAGTTCTATAACGATCAGCCGCGGCAGATCGTGGGCATCGTGCCCGACATCCGGCCCAGCCTTCGCGACCGCGAGCCGGAGCCGCAGATGTACGTGCCGCATACGCAGCTGCCGACCATCCAGGCTGGGATCACGGCCTTCGGCCTCGAGAGTGTCACGTTCGTCGTTCGCTCTGGTGCGCGTCTCGAGGACTGGCTGCCCGGTGCCAGGGCCGCCGCCAAGGAGATCGACCCGGCGCATGCGGTCAACACCGTCCGGCTGGTGTCCGACTTCGCGGCGCAGCAGACACAGGGGTTCCGCCAATACGTCATCCTGCTCGGCGTCTTCAGCGGTATCGCGCTCCTCCTCGCCGTCGTCGGCATCTATGGCGTGATGAGCCACTCGGTCACGCAGCGCACGAACGAGATCGGCATCCGCGTTGCGTTTGGCGCGACGGCGGGCAACATCCTCGCCAGCGTCCTCGGCCGTGGCCTGTTGGTGATCGGTATCGGAATGGCGGTCGGTCTCGTCGCGTCCTTGTCGCTGACGCGGATCATCGCCAACGCGCTCTGGGGTGTCACGGCCACCGACCCTGCGACATATACCGTCGTCGTGCTCACACTGCTGGTCGTTGCGTGTGTCGCGTGTTATGTGCCGGCGCGGCGCGCGCTGAAAGTGGATCCACTCGTCGCCATGCGACAGGATTAGAAGCAGTAGATCACTGGCGTGCGATGATCGTTCGCATGACCGATCCTCGTACTCAGCAGTGGCGCACGCTGACCGCAGCGCTCGATCGGACGATGCGGGAGCACGCTCCGGATTGGACCGACCATAACGAGCACGATCCGGGCCTGACGATACTCGAGCTCATCGCATATCTGGCTGAGGACCTGCAGCGTAACGCGAGGGTTGTGGACGGCGGCGGGCTGGCGCTCTCGCGAGCGCTCAGGGCACTGGACGCATGTGCGCTGAAACCGATCGCCACGTCCGGAACCGTGCGACCGAATTTTGTCGAGGGACGTGTGCTGACCGCGGCCGATCTCCGCGAGGAACAGGAGTATCACAGGGAGAAACATCGGCGTCACCTGCAGATGCTGCACGGATTTGGCGTGGTTGACGGACTGGACCTGGGCGTCGCCAACGACGGGACGACGATCGCCATCGAGCCGGGCATGGCGATCGATCGATACGGCCGCGAGATCGTGCTGGACGACATGATCGTCATGCCGATCCCGCCCAATGCGCCGTCTCCGTCTTACGTGGTCGTTCAGTACGCCGAACGGATGGTGGACCCTGTGCTTGTTGTAGGTGGCGATAGCGAACCGAGCCACATTGAAGAGGGTTGTGACGTGTCGCTGATGCCTGACGAACCCGAACACGGCATCGCGGTCGCGCGCCTGATCCGAGAGAACGCTGTGTGGCGTGTTGATCCAGTCTTTGCTCCTATTCGTTTGGCGTCAGCCGCTCAACGTGATCTATGACGAGGACGTCGATTGGGCCCTTCGTTCGTTCGAGCTTCAGACCGAGCTGCTCCTGAATAGCCGTGAAGAGCGGCGGTTCGTTGCCGTCGAGAGAAGGAGAAGGGGCTGCGCTCTGACTGCGGTCTGAGAATGCACTATCCGGGGTCCATCGCAGATCGATGTCAAATGTTCCAGTCAGTCCAGTGCGATCGACAACAATTCGTCCGACGCCCGGGACCAGTTCAGGCCGTGACAGCGCCCAAACCAGATCCCCTATGGTCCCGCCTGTAGAGAGCAACAGTCCGCGGTCGGTTCTGCCGCCGCATTGTGTACGAGTCGCCGGGAGTGGGCCAAACAGCTCGCCGAGTTCGCCAACGGCCCTCGGGGTGCAGGGCACCGTTCTGCGCCGCAGGCCTCGCCCGAGCGAGCCGTCCTGTCTCGCGAGCACCAGTGCGAACAGCGGAACCTCCCTTGTCTCGAGGCGCGCCTTCAGCTGGAACCGTTCCTCGAGCAGGTTGCGAAGCATGGTGAGGATGGCAAGCGGAATGACTCCCCGCGGAGAATCCCGCGTTCCTGGCGCTGTCGCCATTACATCGAAGCGGTCCACGTCCAGCCATGCAGGTGCGCCAAGAACCTGGGAATCTGTCAGCCGATACGCCGACCGGATCAGCTCCTTCACGGTCATGTAGCGGGCGGTGAATCGACCGCTTCGAAATCCCAACAGATACGACTGTGCCCCCAGCTCGTTGGGCCTTACCGAGGCCACTTCGAAACGCGTCGCCTCATCCTGCGACCCCGCCAATGGAAGAACGAGAGCGACGCACGCGATGAGAGCAGTCAGAAACCGTTCCGCCACGAATCACCTCGCCAGCCGTATGGACGATGGTGTGGCCGGTGCGGTCTTCAGCGGGGGACTGAATATGCGAAGAGCTCGACGTTCGACAGGTTCGCGGATCCTGCGATACCGTGCCCGCCGCCGGGCGAGAGCATCGCCAGGCCGACTTCGTCGACCTTGCTCAGATCGGGGTTGATCACTTCGGTCAGCACGATCACCTTGTTCGGATCGAGTCCGTACCACCGCATGCCGCTGTAGGCGATCTCGAGTGACAGGAATTCACCGTGCGTGGTGATGGTGCGATCGCCGACGATGAGCCGCCCGTCGGCAAGCTTGACGACCGGGTTCAGCGAGTGGATGGCGTTCGTCCGCACGATCCACCGCAACCGCGCGGCGTCGGTGAGGTTGAGGAAATTGCGCCGGTCGCGGAGGGTGACTGCGCTCGGCGATGCGGTCATGCCATTCCAGAGGTCGACGCGCTCTTCGTGTACCGCTGCCCGGATCACTTTCGCGTCTGGCCCATAAAGCTTCACTTCGAGATTGGCGTTGGTCAGCACTGCCGGCGTGACGCGCGTGTTCTCGTCGGTCTGCTCACCGGTGTACGGCGGCATCTTCCATGTTTCGCTGAAGAGCAGTGGCGGCCGCGGCGCCATACCCGGCTTTTGCGTGCCGAGTGCCGGTGCGGGTCGAGTCTGTGCGATAACGGCGAGCGACGAGATGACGAGGCAGGCGAAGGTGAGCACTGCGCGCACGTGAATCCTCCTGAGACCCGTATCCTACAGCCTGTCTCGCCGAAGCGCGGAGCGCGAAGGCGGATATGATCAGCGCCGATGTCCCCGACACCAATCCCGAGAGGCGGCCGCGCCGTCTGTGTTGCGTTCTTCGTGGCCACGTTCATATCCTGTTCCCGTACCGAGACACCGCCGGCCGCGGTCACGAGCGCCGGGCGCGGAGCTCCTGTGAATCCGGCAATTCCCTGGGAGACGTGGCAAAAGGCCGAGGATATCGAGGCGATTCCGCCGCGAGAGATCAAGGGTTATCCGCAGGAGCACTGGCTCGTTGGTCCGCTCGACGGTCCCGCGACCGGAAACCGTATGGAAGGGTTCCTCGGTGCAGCCCGGGGTGGCGCAGCACCGGATGGGATCGAGCCGTTAAAAGTCGACGTGTTCACGTCCAAAGACTTCTACGCCGACCGCGCGCTCTGGACCGACAAGCGCTATTTCCGCTGCAACAGTCCCTACGGTCTCGAGCAGCAGTGGCGGGGCGGCATGATCGGCGACCAGCCGCCAGCCTCAGCGGCGTGGGGCTACTGTGATCGCGACTACCCGCGCGACGGCATGATCAGTCCGTACAAGTTCAAGACCGCGCAGGCGCACTACGAAGCGCTCCTGGACGAGGCGAAGCGCCGCGGCGGTCCGACGCAGCACACCTACGCGACGGTGCCAGGTGACTGGAGCGGTCGCTACGTCTGGCATCGCGGACAGAACTGGTACGCCGAGCTGCTCTGGAGTCAGTACCCGACGCTGCTCTCGCTGCTCACCGACGAGTACAAGATGCGGATGGTGCAGGAGGCGTATCAAGACGCGCACACCAACGCGCCGCAGTGGCCGGCGCAGTACTGCTGGCCCGAAGGTTTCATGCGGCGGTGGCACTATCACGCCGTCACGAATCAGCCGCACTCGGTGATCGTCACGCCGACGTTGGTCCAGTTCCTGGCGGGTGATGCCGACAACTTCATCACCAACATCCACATCGGGCGTTCGTTCAAGACGTCCGGCAACATCCCGAATCTTGCCGGCGAGGTTCCGCGCTGGTACGGCGACACCATTGGATTCTGGGATGGTGATGCGCTGATCACCTGGACGTCGAACGTTCAGCCGTGGAAGGTGCACGGCAACCCGGAGTTCTCAGGGAAGCTGCAGTCGATCGAGATCTATACGTCTCACCGCGACAGCGCCGGCAAGTTCATCGGTCTCAATCACGAGGGCATCTTCTACGACCCCGAGGCGCTCGTCGAACCGATTCGCATGACACGCATGCTCGAGCGAATCAGCGGCTTCGACGAAGGCGCTCCGTACGAGTTCATCGAGTGCGTGCAGACGATCTTCCCGATCAACGGCCGCGCGACGCCGGTCGTGGCGGGGAAGGTGATTGAATACAAAGTGCCGAACCTGTTCGACCGCCCGTGGGCCAGGATTTGGGAGGAGTACCATGAGAAGGGCATGCAGCGGCCGCAGCAGGAGAAGGAACTGATCAAGTTCGATTGAAGACCGTGCGTACATTCCAACTGCCGATCGTCCTTGTTCTGATGCTCATTGGCTCGGCGTTGGTGCGCACGCAGGATGCTCCTGCGCCTCAGGTTGGCGCGCCGCCACCTCAGGGTGGCGCGCCACCTCAAGGTGGCGCGCCCACCTTTCGCACCGGCGTCAATATCGTCCGCGTCGATGTGATCGTCGCGGATGAAATGGGCAAGCCGGTCACCGATCTGGCGAAAGACGAGTTCGAGATCGTCGAAGACGGCCGGCCGCAGACAATCGAACTCTTTCGCCATATCCGCATTGACGACACATCATCGGTGGCGCCACATTCCCGTCAGGTGTTGAACCGCGACACGGAAGAGCGTGAGGCCGCGCGAGACGATGTGCGGGTATTCGGCATTCTGCTGGCCGATTACCAGGTGTGCGGCCAGCGCTCGCGCGCGGTCCGGGATGCGCTGGCGACCTTCATCCGCAAGCTGGGTCCCAACGATCTGATCGCCGTCATGCAACCGCTGATGTCGGTGAGAGATCTCGTCTTCACCTACGACCACGACGCCGTCTTGCAGACCATTCAGCGCTTCGAGGGACGACGGGGCGACTACACACCACGAAACGCCATTGAAGAGCAGCATGTCTTGCAAGTGGGGAGTCCCGAGCGCATTCGCCAGGCTATCGTCAGCGATGCACTCAAAGCGCTCTCTGTTCGGCTCGGATCGATGCGCGAGGGACGCAAGTCGCTCATCTTCGTCGGCGAAGGCTTTCCGCCCGGCTGGTTCTCAGATGTTCGTCAGCTGCGGGAGATCACGCAAGAGGCCAACCGCAATAACACGTCGATCTACGCTATCGACCCGCGCGGTCTTGTGAGCGGCGGCGAGGCGACGGCGACCATCCGCCCGGGATGCGGCCCCATCCTGCCTGGTCAGCGGTTCCGGATGACGCAGGACACATTGCGTGAGCTCTCGGAGGAGACCGATGGCCGCGCCATAGTCGATCGCAATGGGCTGGGCGACGGTCTCGATCAGATCATTCGAGACTCGAGCTTCTATTACCTGCTCGGCTACAGTTCGACAGCCACGCAGGCCGACGGAAAGTTTCACCCGATTCGGGTGCGTGTGAAGCGACCGAAAGTGGATGTCCGCGCGCGCAAGGGGTATTGGGCGTCAACCGCCGCGGACGTCAGCCGTGCGGCCACGCCCATACCGGTGACGCCGCAGCCGGTGCTCGACGCGCTCACCACTCTCGCTGCTCCTAACCAGGACGGGCGGCTCGTGCGCACCTGGGTGGGAACCGCTCGTGGCGCCGACGGCAAGGGCCGCGTGACGGTTGTCTCCGAGGTCCTCGCCGCCGCTGGTGCTCTGCGAGCGGACGGCACCGCGCACCTCACGGTCACCGCGACACGCCAGCGGGCAGGAACTGTTTTTGAGAGCCCGTCGGTGGAGCTTCGGCCGGGCACGCCACCTCAACGCGTGTCATTCGACGCGGATGCCGGGCCGCTCGATGTGAAGATTGTGCTCGCCGACCAGGAAGGCAAGACGATCGATCGCGAAACACGCGCGATCGACGTGCCTGATTATTCGGGTGGTGCGGTTGCACTTGGGACGCCCAGATTTCACCGACCGCGGACGTTACGGGATTTCCAGACGCTGGCGGCTGATGCGGACGCTATCCCGGTCACGACGCGAGACTTCGCGCGCACGGACCGACTGCTGATCCGCTTCGATGCGTTTGGCGCCGGCGGTGAGCCGGTCGCGCCGACCGCCGCAATACTCAGTCGCGCCGGCCGCAAGATGTTCGACGTGCAGGTGGTTCCCTCGACGTCAGCGGGTGCCTCACATCAAATCGATCTCAGCCTCGGGCCGCTGCCGGCCGGTGAGTATCTGCTCGAGATCACGGCCGCGCCGGCCGGACCTCGGCAACTTGCCGCCTTTCGCATCCGCTGAGCGGATCAGCGCATCTCGTCGTCGCCTCAAAAAGGGCTGGGGAACGGATCTCGCGGCGGCTGCCGCTGCGTCCGGTGCTGAGCGAAACTCGCCATCGCCAGCGACAGCGCCAGGCCACCAAGGCTTCGCGCCAGCTTCGGCCGGCGCGACCGTGTCATGAACGCAAGGAACAGCGCGCTCACGGCGGTTCCGATCAGCGCGGTTACCGTTGGATTGCTGCGCGCCTTGTCCAGGACGGCTGATACGTTCGGCGAGCTGTTGCCGGAGTGCACGACCTCGGTCATGCGATG
>Ga0111539_10011432_pt1 | contig 11143 bp, 8 predicted proteins | sample RhiMethybrSRZTD1_FD_79667 | JGI IMG/M metagenome (GOLD analysis project Ga0111539, IMG submission 79667) | Populus rhizosphere microbial communities from Tennessee, USA - Rhizosphere MetaG P. TD hybrid SRZTD1 (version 2) (version 2) | ecosystem: Host-associated > Plants > Roots > Rhizosphere >... | reverse complement strand
GGCTATTTCAACCTTCATTCAACATAAACATTCCTCATTAAAATATTAAATCACATGTCAAATTTACATTTTGAAACCCTTCAGCTACATGCCGGCCAAGAAATTGATCCAACAACACGTTCACGAGCAGTTCCTATTTATCAGACAACTTCATACACTTTTAGGGATTCCGAACATGGCGCCAATTTATTTGCCCTAAAAGAATTCGGTAATATTTACACTCGGATAATGAATCCGACAACAGACGTTTTTGAAAAACGGGTGGCTGCCCTGGAAGGTGGTGTTGCTGCGCTCGCCGTTGGATCAGGCCAGGCTTCGCAGTTTCTCGCATTAAATAATATTTTGCAGTCAGGTGAGAATTTCGTTTCTACTTCCTTGCTGTACGGCGGTACTTACAATCAGTTTAAAGTTGCATTCAAACGTCTTGGTATTGACGCAAGATTTGCGGATGGAGATAAAGCGGAAGCGTTTGAAAAACTTATCGACAGGAAGACGAAAGCGATTTACATTGAAACGATTGGGAATCCTGGCTTTAACATTCCTGATTTTGAAGCAATCGCAGCGCTGGCTAAAAAATATGATCTTCCGCTCATTGTTGACAATACTTTCGGCGCTGCTGGTTATTTATTCCGACCTTTGGAGCATGGTGCTCACGTCGTGGTGGAGTCTGCAACGAAGTGGATAGGCGGCCATGGAAATTCAATCGGCGGTGTTATTGTCGATGGTGGGAATTACAACTGGGGCAACGGTAAATACCCGCAATTCACAGAGCCCTCAGAAGGATACCACGGTTTGAAATTCTGGGATGTTTTCGGCGAAGGAAACCCCCTCGGCTTACCCAATATAGCTTTTATAATCCGTGCAAGAGTTGAAGGTCTAAGGGACTTTGGAGCTTCTCTAAGTCCATTTAATTCATTCTTGTTCCTGCAAGGTCTGGAGACCTTATCCCTTCGTGTGCAACGCGCCGTTGACAATGCTCTTGCGTTGGCGCAATGGCTTGAAAAACATGAGTTGGTTGAAAATGTAAATTATCCAGGCTTGGAAAGCAGTCCCTACCATAAGTTGGCAAAAAAATATCTGCGGAACGGATTTGGTGCAGTTTTATCGTTCACCGTGAAAGGCACGAAACAGCATACAACCAAATTTGTCGATAACTTAAAATTGTTAAGTCACCTTGCGAATCTTGGCGACTCCAAAACGCTAATTATTCAACCTTCCGCCACAACACATCAACAGCTCAGCGAGGCCGAACAAATTACAGCGGGCGTATTGCCTACACAGTTGAGAATATCAGTTGGTACCGAGCATATTGATGATCTCAAAGCGGATTTACAACAAGCTTTTGAAAAGGTATTTGAAGGTGAATTAGTGTCTTAAAAATCTCACCAAACCCTCTTTCGAAAATGGAGAGGGTTTGGGAGAATAAAAGTATTTGAAAATTAAAAATGGTCTTGTGCTTCTCCAGAATGGAGCTAGTGCAGGGGAAAGAATATGGAGAAAAACGATCACACATTTCATCATCAACAGGATTTTGCTTTGGAATCAGGCGGGTCCTTGCCGGGATTTCAGCTTAAATACACCACGTTAGGCAAACTCAATGCTGATCGCAGTAATGCAGTTTGGATTTGTCATGCGCTGACCGGTAGTTCCGACTTTACAGATTGGTGGAGTGGTCTTTTTGATGAGGGAAGATTTTTTGATCCCAACCAGTATTTTATTATTTGCGCCAACGTGCTGGGTGGATGTTATGGGTCTACCGGACCACTTTCGCTAAATCCTAAAACAGGCAAACCATATTATCATACATTTCCGTCGGTAACCAATCGCGACGTGATACAAGCTTTCGATTTGTTACGGCAAGAGCTTCGTCTGGAGACTGTGCATACCCTGATCGGTGGTTCCTTGGGAGGCCAGCAAGTATTGGAGTGGGCGATTTATCAACCAGATGTTTTTCAACATATCATTCCGATTGGTACAAACGCAAATCATTCCCCCTGGGGAATTGCCTTTAATGAAGCGCAGCGTATGGCAATTGAGGCAGATCCCACCTGGAAAGAGAGTCATCAACGCGCCGGCATAGACGGATTAAAAGCCGCGCGTGCTATTGGAATGATTTCTTATCGGTACTATAACACATACAACGAAACGCAAGCCGAAAAAAATAATGAAACCCTGGAGGAATTCAGGGCTGCCACGTATCAGCGTTACCAGGGGCAGAAACTAGCAAACCGTTTTAATGCATTCACGTATTGGGGGCTTTCAACAATGATGGATAGCCACAACGTTGGTAGAAACAGGCCAGGTATCGCGGAGGCTTTGCGCAAGATCAAAGCACGAACGTTGGTCGTAGGGATCGACAGCGATATTTTATTTCCGCTCCATGAACAAAAACTCTTAGTGGATAATATTCCTCACGCACGGTTGGAGGTAATGTCGTCATTATACGGCCACGATGGATTTTTGGTTGAGTTTGAACAATTGAGTAGTCATATTAAAAAATTCTTTGCAGAGGACCACGTTTCTGTACGCGTAAGAGTCTAACATAAATAATCATTACCACCAAAATGGCATCAGAAAATAATTTTCAATATAACGGGCACATCAAGCATCGGCACCTGACGCTTGGCTTATTTGGGTTTGGCTGTGTGGGCCAGGGACTCTACCATGTTTTGGATGAGACACAAGGCATTAAAGCCGAGATAAAAAAGATCTGTGTCAAGAACCGAAATAAAACGCGCACTTTGCCGGAAGACATATTTACGTACGATAAGGAGGACGTTTTGAATGATCCTGCGATTGATGTTATTGTTGAATTGATTGACGATGCCAACGCAGCCTTTGAGATTGTGAAAACCGCATTGCAGAATGGGAAGGCGGTGGTGACTGCCAATAAGAAGATGTTAGCCGAACACCTCGAGGAAATATACTTACTGCAGCAGCGGTATGGTAAGCCGGTCTTATACGAAGGAGCAGTGTGCGGAAGTATACCCATCATTCGAAACCTGGAGGAATATTACGATAACGATTTGCTCACAGGCATAGAAGGGATATTTAATGGATCTACAAATTATATCCTCACAAAAGTTTTCGAAGAGAAAAAAAGCTATGAAGTGGCTCTGCAGCAAGCACAGGCGCTGGGATTTGCCGAATCGGATCCCAGTTTGGACGTCAAAGGGTATGATCCAAAATTCAAGTTGGCGATCGCCATCGCGCATACGTTTGGCGTATTTGTAAAACCTGAAAACATAATTAACATTGGCATTGATCGCATATCGGACCTCGATCTGAAATTTGCATACGATAATCATTATGCGATCAAACTGGTAGCCCGGGCGTTCAAAATTCAAAATCGCGTTTTCGGTTTCGTCGCGCCGCAGTTTATCGAATCGACTCATCCCCTCTATGCAGTTCGCAATGAATACAACGCGGTGCAATTAGAAAGTGCATTTGCTGAAAAACAGCTTTTTGTTGGCAAAGGGGCTGGCAGTTATCCAACTGGATCGGCAGTGCTCTCAGATATTTCGGCGCTCACCTACGATTATCGGTACGAGTATAAAAAATTGCATCAGTCAGGCAATCTCCAATTTTCCAATCACCTCGTGGTTGAAGCTTTTGTGAGCTTTGAAAAGGGTGTCAATATTTCAATTAGTGACTTTGAACAATTTGAATCGGGTTATGCTTCACATGGGAAGCAATATATGGTAGGAAAAGTAACCTTATTGAAGTTACATGAATGGTCATTGTTGGAAGGCATCGGCATTATCCTAGCCCCCGGAGCGACCTTTGCTCCCCAAACGGAAATAAACCGAGACAAAATACCTGCCTTGGTAGAATCGTAACCACGAAAGCTGAAAAAAAGCACGCATTTTTTTGCTCTTTCCAGGTTTAAAAAACTGAATTTTTATGCAGATTATACCGTGTGCTCAATATATTTGTAGCCGTTAAACCGGTTGCGAAATGATCATTTTATTCTCCATTGTAGCTTTCACCTTAATTATTTTATTGTTGGTGTTCATGTTGCTGATTGCACAAAAAAAATTAGTGCAATCAGGGCCAGTGAAAATCATGATTAATGGCGAGAAGACGTTGACTGTTTCTGCGGGAAGTTCTCTATTGTCCACTTTGGCTAACGAAAAAATATTCCTACCGTCTGCTTGCGGTGGTGGTGGTACATGTGCCATGTGCAAATGTGTCGTTGAATCCGGAGGTGGGGATGTGCTTCCAACTGAGCTCGGTCATTTAACACGCCAGGAAAAGAAGGAGCATGTGCGCCTTGGTTGCCAGGTGAAAGTAAAACAGGATCTGAATATTCGAATTCCGGATGAGATCTTTGGTATCAAGAAGTGGGAGTGCGAGGTGGTCTCCAATTATAATGTGTCGACCTTTATCAAGGAGTTCATTGTTAAGCTCCCGCCTGGTGAGACTTTAAAGTTTGAAGCCGGTGGATATATTCAGATCGACGTACCGACCACAACTGTTGATTATAAAACAATTGACATTGCGCCTCACCCAGAGTTAGGTCATAAACCCGATGTCTTTAAATCGGATTGGGATAAGTTTAAACTTTGGGATCTGAAAATGAAGAATGAGGAACCTATTTTCAGAGCCTATTCTATGGCGAACCATCCTGCTGAAGGCAATATAGTGATGCTAAATATCCGTGTTGCCACGCCTCCCTGGGATCGCGCGAACAATCACTGGATGGATGTGAATCCGGGCATTTGTTCTTCGTACACCTTCGCTCGCAAACCCGGAGATAAAGTAACTATATCAGGGCCTTACGGCGAGTTCCATATCAATCCTACACAACGCGAAATGATTTATGTTGGCGGAGGGGCCGGAATGGCGCCACTTCGGGCTCAGATCTTTCACCTGTTCCATACCGAAAAATCAAAACGTAAAGTGTCGTACTGGTATGGCGGACGTTCGAAGAAAGAGCTCTTTTACGTTGACCATTTTAGAAAAATAGAAAAGGAGTTCCCCAACTTCCAGTTTATTATTGGCCTTTCCGAGCCTTTACCTGACGATAAATGGAAAGTGAAAAAGAGCCTCGAGGACAAGGAGGCTGATGGCTACACTGGGTTCATTCACCAATGTTTATTTGACAACTATCTCAAGAATCATCCGTCCCCTGAAGATGTAGAATACTACTTATGTGGGCCTCCCTTAATGAATGCGGCAGTTTTAAAAATGCTGGATGAAATGGGCATACCCAAAGAAAATGTCAGATTCGACGACTTTGGTGGCTAGCCTAGGGCAAGTATTGCTAAGGTTCAGAATTTTTGCTATCTAGTGGGTCCAAATGACCTAAAACCTGAAAAAAGCAATTGCCATATTTTTCCTGGTAATTTTCCTGTTCAATGTAGCGGGATATCATGTGGTATTTTGGGCTCTCCGATCTCAAGCTAAGAGCGACTTATTACACCGCCTGGATGCAGAGGCTTACTCCTCCGAAGAAGTGGTAGTGTTGACGATTCCTGTTTCTTTACCTTACCCCGTTTATGACGAGGGCTATCAGCGCGCAAACGGCGAGCTGGAATACAAGGGAGAATACTACGAGTTGGTGAAACAAAAAATTGAAAATGATACGATCTTTATGGTGTGTGTGAAAGATCACCAACAAAAGAGACTGGATCGCACAATGAATGAGTACACCAACCTCGCAAATAATTTGCCCTCCAGTGCAAAGCACACGATGGACCTCGTGGGCAAACTCTTTAAAGATTTTACGGTAACAAGTTTCACCACGCCTTCAATAGCCCTCGCGCTAAAGTACGATATCCTTTTTTCGGTAGACGATTTCTTAATTATTCAGCAAGTCTTTCCCATAGACTCTCCACCGCCTGAGCAAGCTTAATATTTGCATGGAGTCAACGTTAGTTTGATTTTCCCATCCTTTGATTAGCCAGATCGATGTTCGATTTTCATCAAGGTCGAATGCCTGTTGATGGCTAATGAGGACAAATTTCTTTCGTTCACAAATATTAACTAAAGCATTTTATGAAATCACGATTACAATATTCACTTGCATTATTATTCATCCTGCTAACCTGTTACGCCATAGACTCAAACGCCCAGGGATGTGTAGCAGTTCGTAACATGTCCTCTTGGTCGCTGGGAGCCGCGGACAGTGTCCAAATGAATGCATGGCAATTCTCATTGAACTATAGGTACTTCCGCTCATATAAACATTTCAAGGGTAGTGACGAACAGGAAGAACGCGTGGAACAGGGCACGGAAGTTATTAATAATGATAACTCAGTTTTGTTTGGCATCTCCTATTCATTAAGCAGACGCTGGTCGTTATCCACCATCATTCCCTTTTTGAATATAGATCGTTCCTCACTATATGAACACTACGGGAATACACCAGGAAATCCACGTTTCCATACCCAGGCCAGGGGTCTTGGTGACGTTCGCATCAGTGCCTACTATGCAGCGCTTCAAAAACGGAAAATAAATTTGACTTTAGGGTTCGGTCTAAAACTTCCTACAGGAAACTATGAAACCAAAGACCACTTTCACAAATTAGATTCCGAAGGTCAGGACTCATTGGTCTATAAGGTGGTTGATCAGTCCATACAATTGGGGGATCGCGGCACTGGATTTGTTTTGGAATATGACCTGGCCTATAATTTCAATCACTGGTTTACAGTTTACACAACGGGGCTCTATCTTGCAAATCCTATGAACACCAATGGCGTGTTGAGAAGTCCCACCCTCACTAACGGCATTGAGAAATCAAATGAGTTCTCAGTAGTAGATCAATTCGTTTTTAGACTTGGCGCACGCTTTCATGTGAAACGTTTTCAACTCGCTATAGGCGGACGTTATGAAGGTATTCCATCTGAAGATTTAATTGGTGACAGCCAAGGATTCAGGAGGCCAGGGTACATTGTCTCTTTAGAACCTTCGGCAGTATATACAACTGGCAAACATACTTTCGGCGTGAATGTACCGATCGCATTGTATCGCAACAGAACTCAAAACACCATTGATAAAGCGAGGACTGAGGCGACAGGGACCTATCAAATTGGTGATGCCGCTTTCGCCGATTGGTTACTTTCAGTCACGTATGCATATAGGCTAACAAGATAGTTTGAGTTACAGTTAATAGGTTTAGGTAGTAGGGGGGCCGGCTCGTTAGCCGGCTCTTTTTTTTACCTCTTATCCGAGCGCGGGAATTTGTAGCGTGACTGTAGTTCCTTTGCCCAGTTCAGATTCGATATTGATCTGCCCATTTAACTTTTCTATTGCTTCCTTCACAATGTAAAGTCCAAGCCCTGAACCAGCCCCATCGTCCGTTGCACGGTAGAACATCTTATAGACATTCGGCAAGTGATCTTTTTCAATACCCTTACCGTTGTCTTCTATTGCCACGGAGGCAGCATGTTCGGTGATGTCTACATTGACCTTAATAACTGGATCACGACCATTTCGATAACGAATGGCATTTGAGATAACGTTGTTGAGAATTACTTTCAGCCTCCAACGATCGGAGAAGAACGGTTGATCTTGATTTATTTTGATAACTTTTTCAACGGGTTGCCCAGCGTTGGTAGCGAATTTCAACTGGTGAAACGTTTCATCGATCAGCGGACGGAACAATATCTCCTCACGTTTTACTTCTAATCTCGAATTTCTTGATTGGTCTAAAATTTCCTTAATAAAATGATCCTGCTGAATAGCGCTTTTAAGAATCATGTCAAGGTACATGTCTTTCATCTGCACATCCTTATCTTTTTTGGCCAGGTTGATGAGCCCTAATACGGAGGCGATAGGCGCGCGTAAATCGTGTGATACGCTGTAGACGAAATTATCAAGTTCCGTGTTCCTTTTACTAAGTTCCTGATTGGTGCCCTGAAGATTTTCTTCTGCTTTTTTTCGTGTGGCGATCTCTTCTTTCAGTGCCCCGGTTCGTTCCAATACCATAGTCTCGAGATTTTCATTGAATACCTGAAGTTTGTACTGAATTTCCAATCTCTCTTTTACCGTTGCAGAAAGGATGATAGTCGAAATACTCATTACGCCAATAAATATTTGTAAGAGCAGCATTGAATTATAAGCATCCTGAAGATTAAAGGGACCTTTACCATGAATTGTCAGGTAAATGGAAATCAATGACGTGATGAGGATACCAGCAATTGCAATGATAAGGTCAAAGCGAAATGCAAGCCACAACAAAAGGGGTAGTACAAGAAACGGAAGGGCGCGCTCAAGTGTGGGAATTAAATAGTCAACCTGGAGTAATAGATAAATACCGACGAGCGTAAGAAGCAAAATCCCCACCTCCATGGATTTTTTGGATGAAATTTTCAAAACAATTCTTTTCGCACAAGCCAATATCAGCGGTGTGAAGAGCAAAATCCCCACGACATTTCCAACCCACCACGAGAAGCCTGTACGAAGGAGGTCAGCATTTTCTATCACGCTATTGAGGTACAGTCCCCAGGTCCCGAGGCTAGATCCGAGGAAGCACATAAACAGGGAGACAAAAAGAAATCGATATGCATTTTTTGTGCTCTCAAATGGATAATCTGACTTAATCCATTTTTTAACAAGATAGTTACCCACAACAGCTTCAAGCGTGTTGCAGCAAGCTATCATGCTGCTGACAATGATAATTGTTTGCGGAGGCAGTTCAGGATTGTTCCAATACGCCATGATGTTGACCACCAAAGAACCAATGGTTATCCCCGGCCACGTTTGCCTGCCTAATAAAATAATCAAAGCAAAACCTATCCCGGAGGGAGGCCATGTAGGAAGCGCCGTGGTATCTTCAAATGCAAGGAAGTAGCCTAATCTTGCTGCTAAATAATAGAATAATGCTACTAAAATGATCTTAAAATCCAGGCTGTATTTAAGTGGGAGTTTTAGATTCAAAATTAATCAACTCATTATCAAATAAATATACAATGCAACCATACGCGTTTCCATCGTTAAACCCTCCTGCCTTCCAAAACTGACGATGATCTGCTTTTTTATGGGGTCGAATGGATGCAACTTCAAACCGGCATCGGGCTTTTTCGCTTTCTACTTTATATTATCTTCACCGAGATTTTTATCGCCTATGGATCTTACTATTCTCTTTTCTCCTGTTGATGAAGCACTTTATTCAGAGATTACTTCACCTTCCAGTTTTTTTAAAAGCATACACGCCTTCACGGAAAAAATGCCCGATTATCGGGGAGCGCACATTGCACTCTTTGGCATTAAAGAGGATCGCGGTACGTACACCAACAAGGGCACAGCCTCCGCGCCGGATGAGATACGCAGGAAACTATACCACCTGAAAAAAGGAACCGGTGCCTATCGAGTTGTTGACCTCGGCAATCTAAATATCGGGCATGATCTGAGTGAATCTTATGTCCGGGTTAGCGAAGTGTGCAGGATGTTATTGGAACACAATGTGCTTCCTGTTATTCTTGGAGGTTCTCACGATATCGACTATGGCCAATACTGTGCTTATGAAACGATGGAGAAGCTTGTCAGCTTGCTAAATATTGACGCATTTTTGGATTTGGAGGAAAAAAGAGAGTCGCCGGAAAGCAAACACCACATTCACAAAATATTATTGCACGAGCCAAATTACCTGTTTAGCTACACGCACCTGGCCTATCAATCGTATCTTATCGATCCGCATGCTGTTTCTATTCTTGAAAGATTATACTTCGAAGCATTTCGCGTAGGACAAGTACGAACGAATATTCAGGAAATCGAGCCAACGGTACGAAATGCCGACATGGTAGCCTTTGACATCACAGCCATTCGCTCCTCGGATGCACCTGGAAATGCTAATGCGCAGCCGTTCGGTATTACAGGAGAAGAGGCGTGCCAAATTTGCTGGTATGCAGGGCTAAATGAAAAGTTAAGCTCTATAGGCTTCTATGAATATAATCCTGCTTACGATGATGATCGCAAAAAAACCGCCGCTGTAGTGGCGACTATGATATGGTATTTCATCGAGGGTTATTATTATCGTAAGAATGAACAGAATTTCAGGAGCAATGATTTTATGAAATACTCTGTCTCCATGCCAGTCGAGCCGGAAGTAATTTCATTTTACAAAAGTAAATTCAGCGAGAAGTGGTGGATGGAAATACCCTATCCGGGAGGCAAGGAAAAATACTCCAGGAACAGCATTGTGCCTTGCAGCTACAGTGATTATCAGACTGCGGTGAAGGGTGAAGTGCCTGATCGCTACATTAGCACGCTTGCAAAATTAATCTGATGGATTCACGGAGTATCAATTTTTCACCGCAAAGACGCGGAGACGCCAAGAAAAATTCAAAAATTCAAAATTTTATGTGCTTTGCGCCTTAGCGTCTTTGCGGTTTTTTGAAGTAAGTACGGTGAGGTGGTTAATGCTCAAACTCATCATAGAAGTCTCTAATCAGACCACATTATTTAATTGCTCTTTAATTTTTTCGAGTTCTTCTTTCATGACAACAACATGTTTTTGAATTCCAGCATCACTTGCTTTGGATCCAATAGTATTGATCTCCCTTCCGATTTCTTGTGAGATAAAGCCCAATTTTTTTCCATTTCCCTGGGGTTCGTTCAAAACGCCCGTAAAATAATCCAGGTGAGATTTGAGGCGGACTTTTTCTTCGTTAATGTCAAGTTTCTCGATGTAAAAAATAATTTCCTGCTCCAGCCGATTCGTATCATACCCCTCTTCGCCAAAAAAATTAACTACATTTCCCTTCAGCTTTTCTCGCATTTTTTCGATCCGCTTGGGGTCTAACAATTCTACATTTTTAAGTTCCTGATAGATTAAACCGCAACATCCCTTTAACATTTGCTCCAACACTTTTCCCTCTGTCTTTCTGAAATGATCACACTTATCCAAGGCCTGAATGATGCAAGACTTTACATTGCTCCATTCTTCATCGCTATTACTCTCCTTGATTTTCATCTGAATTACTTCCGGTGAATTTAAGGCCAATTGTAAGAGCTGGTCGTAAGGCGCTATAACCCTGTCGGCCAGTTTTTTTAATTCACTGTAGTAGGCGATGAATAATTTTTCATTGTACGATTGTTTGATCTCTTCTTCACCATACCGCTGGTAGTCTACGGCTAACGATACCTTACCCCGATCAAGTTTTTCGCTGATCAGATTCCTGATTTCTATTTCTTTGTC